>Ga0216309_1000112_pt1 | contig 14013 bp, 10 predicted proteins | sample Total_DNA_C_FD_161284 | JGI IMG/M metagenome (GOLD analysis project Ga0216309, IMG submission 161284) | Terrestrial sediment cell enrichment communities for BONCAT metagenomics from Utah, United States - Total_DNA_C | ecosystem: Environmental > Terrestrial > Deep subsurface > Rock core/Sediment ...
ACGCGGAGAGGTCCTCCTCCTCGCCGCGCCCGCCGAGGAACCCGACGGGTCCCTTCACCACCCGGCGCGTCTGCGTCTTCGCGCCAGAGAGGATGGCGCGGACCATCTCCCCGGAGAACAGGATGGGGCGCTCGCGAGGCTCAGCCATGGGCCACCTCGCCCCGGGCGCACGCCTCGGCCATCAGGTCCCAGCGCAGTTCCTCCGCCAGCAGCGGGAGGATGTTCTGGACGAAGCCGACGGCCTGCGGGTCCTCGCCGTAGCACGCGCACTCGGCGGCGTCGGACATCCCGGTGCCGTCGTACCAGGTGCGGAAGTCGTCCTTGGAGATGGAGCGGACGTCCTTCCACTTCATGAGGTACTGCCCGCCCGCCACCGCGACGAAGTGGTCCCACTCCTTCCGGGCCTCCTCTTTCGTGAGGAAGCCCTCCATGCGCCACCTCAGGATGCGCTCGCGGATGGACTGGAAGGTGCGCTCCTCGTCGTACACCCGCGTCGTCCGGAACTTCCCGGCGAAGTAGTTGGGCCCCTTCACGAAGTCCTTCCCGAGGAAGAACTCCCGGAAGTCCTCGTGCCCGTTGTGGCTCCACCAGTGGGCGAAGTTCCCCCAGGAGGAGACGGCCGAGAAGATGCCGGTGGAGTCCAGAAGGACCACCGCCCAGTTCGCCCGGCCGGCACGCAGGACGTATCGCCACACCGTGGGCGTGCTCATCGAGAGCCCTCCGGCAACCCGGGCATGTCGTCCTCGAGGGTGGGGGCCGGCTCAGCGGGCGGGAGCGCCGCGCGCAGCTCGGCCAGGGCGAAGGACATTTCCTGGAGCCGGGTTTGCTGCTGGTCGAAGGTCGTCGGCTTGTCGCACACCTCGAGGACGGCGCGCGCCCTGGCCTCCAGCGTGCGCAGTCGCTCCAAGAGCGCGGTGCCGGGGTGCTGCTCGGCCAGCATCGCCCGCGCGGCAGGGAGGTGCCGCAGCGCGCAGCGGCACCCCAGCACCTCGTCGGTGTCGTACTCGTCTTCAACCTCGCAGGACTCGGCGTGGTTGAACATGGCGACCGTCTGGACCAGCTCCGTCAGCTGGGCGAGCCGGGCCGTGTTGTCCGCCTGGGCCTGCACCAGCGCCTGGCGCGTCTGCTCGTGGGCGCGGGACTCCGCGTCGAGCCGATCCGCCAGCGTCTCGGCGTCCTCGCACCGGCCGGCGGGGTGGACGAGGACGGTGCTCGTCGAGAGGAGCCCCATGTCCCTGCCAGCCTGCAACTCCTCGGGGGTGAAGGGCTTCGGAGGGGGGCAGGTCATGACGCACCTCCCGCCGAGAGCAGTTCGAAGATGGGGCGCACCCGGGCGTGGAGAGCCGTGTCGGCCTGGATGGCGGCGAGGTCGAGCGCCTCCCAGTCAGCCACCGCCGAGAGCAGCTCGGCCATGGCCACTGCCGTGTCCTGGTCCAGCTCGCGCGCGGACACCACCGCCCAGCCGGTGCGGTCGTGCGTCACCACCCACCCACCGGGACCCCAGAGGTTCACGCTGGGGTGCACGGAAAGTCCGCCCGAACGCCAGACGGCCGGGGTCCGCACCAGCCTGCCCGCCGTCCTCGCTCGCACGAGGGCCACCGCCTCGAAGCTGGGGGAGAGGCAGGACCAGCGGATCGAGGCGTCGCGGTGCACAAGCTCCGGCGTGTCGAGGTACGCCGCCATCTCCGGGGCCTCGTGCCTGATGCAGTCCGGGCAGACTCCGCGGAGCGCCCAGGACCACGTCACGGTGTAGATTTGGAGCAGCGACTCGTAGTGGGCAGCCTGCCAGCGCCAGTTGTGGTGGCCCTTGAGGTCCGGCCACGCCATCTCGTGCAGCTGGGTGACCAGCTCTCCGAGCCACTCCCCCACCTTCTCGGGCTTGGGGCACCTCTGCCGCTCGCAGACGCGGCAAGTCGTCTGCCAGTCCTGCCACTCGGGGTAGGTGTCGCCCTTCACTGGGCACCTCCCCACTTGCACCCGGGCGAGTGCTGGGGGGCGGGCAGGTCCACCCCGCAGCCGCCACACTCCGCGCGCACGTCCCTGCCCAGGGCCCGGCGCAGCGCCTGGCGCACCTCGGCGCCCGCCACCGTCCACGCGGTGTCCGGGTCCTCCATCGCGTCCAGCGCGGCCGTGGCGGCGGGGGTGAGCAGGTCGAGCAGCGCGGACGGCTCGTCCTCCAACGCAGCCATGCGGCGCTCCATCTCGTGGGTGCGTTCGACCAAGGCACGGACCGTCTCGGGTACGTCCTCGATCTTCGAGCGCAGGAGCACCTCGTCCCCCCCATCGGGATCATCCAGGTAATCGGTCACGGCGAGAACCAGGGCCGCGACGCGCTCGTCGCGCTCGGACGAGAGCGTCGAGCAGGCGCTGCTCAGCGCGGACACCTCGGACTCCAGTTCGGCGACGCGGGACATCTGGGCGACGATGCGCTCCCGCGCACACGCCGCCTCGGCCGTAAGAAGCGTGTGCATGGCCTCGCAGCCCGTGGCCACGTGCAGAGAGTGAGCGGCGTGCCGCGCCTCGTCCCGCTGGCGCGGCACCACCTCTGCTTCGCTAGAGGTCCCTGGCGCGTCCGGCCACGTGATGGTCATGCCGTTGAGCCTGTGCCGGTGTGGTCCGGCGTGCCCCTCGAGCCGCCGGCACTGCTTGCCGGACTCCTCGTCCACGGCGCCGCACCGCACGCCCCTTCCTTCCACGGCGGCAGGCTCGCTCATTGCGCACCGCCCTTCCGCCGGGACGAGGCGAGGACGCCACGCAGAGCATCACGGAAGGCGGCCTCGGGCGTGGCGCCAGTACCGCTCGCCGACATCGTGCTGCCGGCCGCGCGCGCGCGGATGTTCCAGCCGCCCAGGGCGGGCGACTCGGTGAGGATGAGGCGGACGGTGCTGGGCAGTCCCTTGGGGGGTCGCCCGCGTCCGTCTCGCAACTGTCTGATGGGGTTGGTTGTCCGCCGGGCGGCCCGGCGAACTCCTCGGCGTTTTCCCGAGGAGTTCTGCCGGGTTACCTCAGCGCGCGATACAGGATTCGAACCTGTGGCCTTTGGCTCCGGAGGCCAACGCTCTATCCAGCTGAGCTAATCGCGCAGGCGGCAACAGCGGCCGGGTAAGTAACCGACTTCCCCTGCCGACGCAAGCACACATTCAACGAACAGCGCTCGAGGCGGACATCCTTCCCCGAAAGGGGGCCGGACTGTCCGAAACCCATCTGGTCGCCCACCGTGGGAGCGAGATGCACGAGCCGGGGATCGAACCCGGACGGCCCCTTCGGGCCAGCGGATTTTAAGTCCGCTGCGTCTGCCAGTTTCGCCACTCGTGCGTCAGCAATTTCAACAACTTACGACTCTACGCCCCGCATTGCACTTCCGCGGGGCCCGTGGTGCCCACTTGGTACCCACCCCGCGCGGTCCCCACCGAGACACCGCGCTTGGTACGCACAGTAGGGGTGATCCGGAAAATGGTGAAGGGGCACCGTTACCAGTTCGTCCTCGACTCCGAAACCGAGCGCCAGGCCCTTGCGCACTTGGCCCTCTTCGCTCCCTCTGCTTGCTCACCGCCCCAGGGAATCAAGGGCTCCACGGACGAACTGGAATCCGATTCGCTCCTGCTCGAGGCGAACCCGCTCGCCGTGAGTGCCACGCAACAGTTCGCGAAAAAGCAGGTGCTCATCAGCATCCAGTCGCGTGAGGGCCTCGGTGCTCTGCGTGTCTTCGGTCACCCACATGTTCCGATGTGCGAGCAACGTCTCGCGGGCCATCAGGATCGAGCGCGCTTGGGGAAAGTGCTCGCGGAATCGGTCGAGCATCGTGAAACCATGCGTGTCGATGTCCCCCCAGTAGAGAACCCTGCGTGAGGCGAGCCACGGCACTTCACCGAGCCTCCCGAGCGCGTAGCCCTGGGCGAAGACGACCATTGTCCGCGGGCGCGGCGGCAGTGCGAGCCCGTTCACCTCGTTCTCCGTGACGATGACGGCATCCACCGGAAGCTCCAGCCGCGCCAGGTCCGAGAGTGGCACCGCCAAGTCCGAAAACCCCTGGATGGACCGCGTCTCATCCAGCATGCGAAAGCGCACGATGAAGGGCTTTTCCCGGAGCCCGAAGCGCCGGTCGAACGAGGCACCCCGCTCGGAGAGGATCTGCTCGGGAGGAAGCGTCAATTCCAGAAGCTCCGTGAGCACCTGCCGATGGTGCTCGATGAACTTGGTATCCACCCCTTCAATCTCGAGCTGGCGGCGAAAGAGGCCCGAGCGCGGATTGCGGGAGAACCAGCGCAGGACCGCCAGGAGTCCCTCCCAGTGCGCCGCGAGCTCCACCACCTTCAGAGGGCGTGCGTGCACCCACGTTTCGAGGCTGGGGAATGCGTCGACAATCACCTTGCGCAGCCTATGGAAGCGCTCGGCGTCCTGCGTCTTTCCGATGATGCGGAGGGCATCGGCCTCGGTCGGCACCACGACACGCCCGGGCACCTGATTACGGCCGAGCTGGCGGTGCACCACCTCCTCGAACTCGAGCAGGTAGCCGCGTGCCCGGCTGTCTTCCTCCAACTGGCGAATCCACCGACGGGCGTCCTCGAATCGCTCCCCCATTTCCTTCGTGCTCGGCCTGCGGACTCGCAGCTGCTTCGGAAATAGCGCCTCACCCGTCAGTGAGGCTCGCAGAATCTCTCCACGGTCCCACATCCGCTCCAGTTGCTCCACCAGCTCCTCGGGCGTGCTCCAGTTCGAGGCGGACATCACGCGCTCCTTCGCGCCTTCTCCTCGCGAAACTGCTCGATGGTGAGATTGCGTAGCTTGGAGCTCTGCCCATCGGTATTCGACACGAAGCCTACGTTCGCCACATACGGCTCGATGACGTGAATCTTCTGCAGTGGCGTCACCACCAGCAGCTGCAGATTCAGCTTCTGGAAGAGCTCCAGGCCATACGTTGCCGAGTCGTCCGAGCCCCGGCCGAAGGCCTCGTCGATGACCACGAAGCGGAACGACCGCGACTTGCTCTCGCCCCACTCGAGACCGAACTGATACGCCAGGCTGGCCGCGAGCACCGTATAGGCGAGCTTCTCCTTCTGGCCTCCCGATTTGCCGCCCGAGTCGGTGTAGTGCTCATGCTCGCGGTCGTCCTCGCCCCAGCGCTCGGACGCGGAGAAGGTGAACCAGTTGCGCACGTCCGTCACCTTGCGGGTCCACTTCAGGTCGAGGTCGCTGCTGCCCTCTCGCCCCTGGAAGCGCTCGATGATTTTCTTCACCTGGAGGAACTTGTTCTCCGAGTACGTCTCGTCGCCAGAGCCGGTCAGCGTCCCCTCGGTGCAGGCCCTCAGGTCTTGCTGGAAGTCGCGTACCTCGACGTCGGTGGCATTCGCGGCCTCGAGGCGGATGAAGCGCCCGGAGTTGAACTCGATGCTCCGCAGGGACCGGTTGATGGTCTCGATACGCTCGGTGATTTCCTCCCGCTCCCGACGAAGCTGGGATTGGAAGTTGGCGACTTCGCGAATGGTGTTCTCGTTGAGCAGTTCTTTGAACCGCCTCTCGAAGCGGGGCAGATCGTCATTGCGCAGCGTCGTCAACATCTTGCGGAATTCATCGGCGGCTTCCAGGGTGGCGGCCGTCTCCCGTGTTTCGAGCGAGTAGGCGTTCCGGTAGTCCCCCATCGCGGAGACAATCTTCTGACCGAGGCGGCTCGCTCGCTGATCATCGGCATCGATGCGTTGCTGGAGCCAGTTCCGAAGTTGGCTCTCCGCATCGGCCGCATTGTCCACGGTCAGCACCTCGGTCGGCCCGGACTCGGCATGCACTTCCCGCAGGCGGCCGAAGAGCGAGCGCTCCTTGTCCGAGGTGGCCTCGATGAGCGAACGCTGGGCCGAGAGCTGCTTTTCCAGCCGGAGCTTTCCCTCCTCCACCCGTGTATGAAGTGTCGAGGCCTTGTTGCGCGCCTCGCTGCACTCCTTCAGGTCCTTCTCCAAGCGCTCGAGCCGCTTCTTCAGTGTGCGGAGGACATCCGAGCTCTTCTCGAGGGCCTTCTGCTCGGTATCGAGCTTCTGCAACTCCACGACGCTCTGACGCCAGTCGAGATCCTCGAAGCTCTTGTGCTCCGCCACGGTCTTCAGCGCATCGAGCCGCTTCTGGAGGCGGCTCTCCTCGGCCTTCGCCTTGCTGATGGTATCCGCTGCTGCCTGGGCCTGCCGCTCCACCTCCTTCCGCTCCCGTTCGAGGGCCGCCAATTTCTCGTGGTTCGCCCAACCCAGGACGTAACGGGTCCGATCATCGACGCGGCTTCGGTCGTCCTTGGTGTGCTTGAAACCGCCCTTGAGCTGACCGTGTCGGGTCAGCGCGTCCCTCTCGCGACGGAACTCCTCGAGGGTGTTGCAGCACACCGGGTTGAAGTGACGGGTGACTTCGCCCTCGACCCACTCGGCGAGAGGGGACTCGTGCTTGAACTCCAGCTTCCGGACCAATGAGTCCGGGCCGCTCGCTGGAGTCTTCGACTGCTTCGCGTCCTTCACCCGGTGGTAGACGAGACGTATTCCCAGGTGGGTCTGGTCGACCCACTTGGAAACGTGGGGGTAGTGCTCCTCGGGGACCAGCAGCGAGGTACCGAAGCCACGCAGGACGCGCTCGATGGCGCCCTCCCAGGCGCGCTCGTCGGGGTGCACCTGCATCAGCTCTCCCGCGAAGGGGAGGGCCTCCTCGTCCACGGAGAGCGCCTCGCACAGCCGCGTCCGCAGCCGTATGAAATCCGCGGGAATGTTCGACTTGCGCTTGCGGAGGGCGTCGACTTCGGCCGCCAGAACCTGCTGGCGCTCGGCGAGTTCCTTGAAGTGCACACTGCCGTCGATCGTCTGCTGCCGCAGGGTCGCGACCTCCTGCTCGAGCCTTGGCTGAAGCGCCAGGACCGCACGCGCATTGGAGAGGAAGCCCTGCCCATCGGTGGCCTCTGGAAGGCCAGCGTTGGCGACGGCGCGATCGTAACTCTCCGCGCGACGCTCCCTGTCGCCCTTCTCACGGGTGTGCCTCACGATGTCGGAGCGCAGACGCTCCAGGCGCTCGCCGCCGTTGCGAGCGATGTCCTGATTGAGCCCATCCCGCTTCCCTTGAAGTTCCTGCTCCTGCTTCTGCCTCTGGCTCACCTCGAGCGCGGCTTGCTCCAGCCGGGCATTCGCCTCGGAGATGGCTTGTGAGAGGAGCTCGGTCAGCTGGGACGCGAACCACGCCTTCAGCGCGTCGCGACAGGCGCGATCCTCCTGCACCTTGGCGGTGAGGGCATCGTACTGGTCACAGTCCTCGACGAGAGGAGTCAGCCGACGCAGCTGGTCCTTCGCCTTGAGCACGGCCTCGTGCGCCCGCGTGAGGTCTTCCACATGGTTGACGAGGCGCTGGATTCGCTCCTCGACGGGGAAGGGCTGGAGCATGTGCTGACGGACGAAATCGGTGAGGTTGCCGACCGACTTCATCGAAACCGTCTGGTGGAACAGCTCCAGCGCCTGGTCGTTCTGGATGCCGAAGCGCTTGCGGAAGGCGACCTGATACGGGGGAAACGTATCGTGGATGTCCTTGGTGATGTGCCGCAGTCGGGTCCGCAGCTCGGAGATATTGCTGAAGCCCGAGAAGTGCTCCGTGATGGAAAGCTTCTGGTCCGCCACGATGCACAGGCGTGACGGCTGGCCCTCCTGCTCGCGCATCCAGAACACCTGGGCGAGCGTGACGTGCTGCCGATGGCCCTCATTGAAGAAATGCGCGAGCAACACCGAATAGCTGTTCGCATCGCGAAGAGCCACGGGTTTGGCTCCGGCGCCCGTCTCGCTGCGCTCGGCCTTGTAGTGACCGAACACGTACGAGCGCACCGTGCGCTCACGCGCTTCGGCTCCGGCCGCCTTGTTGTACGAAATCTTCTGTGGGGCGACGAGAAGAGTCGTCACCGCGTCGACGACGGTGGACTTTCCCGAGCCGATATCGCCGGTCAGCAGCGACGTCTCACCCCCCGCCTCGAAGTGCCAGACCTTGCCGTCGAAAGTACCCCAGTTGAAAAGCTCGAGCCGCTGGAGTCTGAATCCAGCGCGCTCATCCGGTGCGGCCCGGTCGAGCAGCTCCACCTGCGTTGGGTTCCTGGTGCTCACTCGGGAACCTCCTTCCCCAGGCTCTCGGCGTGGGCGCGGTAGCTCGCCAGCAACTCCTCGAGCTTCTGCGCGTCGACGAAGGTGTTCAACAACCGCACCACCTCGTATTCGTCCTCCCGCCCCCGGAGGGGACGGAGAAACCCGAGGTCCTTCACCTTGTTGATGTGGCTGCCCACCTGATCGACGAGTCGTGCCTCATTGGTGGTGTCCGGCAGGAAGTGGCGGAGCATCTCGACGAGTTCCTCCCGGCGAAGAACGACGCGGCGGTCTGCTCCGCCCCCATCCGCCTCGGCGAGCTTCTTCCGAAGCAGAACCAACAGCAGGCTCACCGGGTAGCTGAGCGGTCGGCGTGGAATCAGCCGCGGCAGTTCATCCCCCTCTTCCAGGGGACGCTGGCGCAGGAGTGCATAGCCCTCGGCCTCATCGAGCTCGAGCCGCAGGCCCAGGACCGCCACATGGTCGCGCACGCGCGCCTGGAGAGAGAGCAACTGCTGCCACTGTCGCTCGTTGTCCTCGCGCCACATCACCCCTTTCATCAGCGAGATGACGAGGGGCGAGAGGGCATCACCTGCCGTGGTCGGTTGCTTCATGGAGGTCATCGGGTGAAGACGACGAGAGGAATGGTGGCGGAGCGCGTCTGGCCACGGCGGTCGTTCCACTCGATGCGCTGGGACGACTGCTCGTCGAAGACGGATTTCCGGTTCTCCGAGGCGACGGCGATGTAGCTGACGAGCTCCGCGAGTCCATGCTGGAGAGGATGTTGGGCAACGACCTCGGCCAGGGTGATGCGCTCCTGGCGCTGGAGGAGGTGCTGGATGTTCGTGCGCAGGCGGGCGCGGTCGACCGCCACCTGTTCGAAGAGGCCGTCAGAGGCGACATCCTCTTCACCGACCTCGAGCAGCTGCTGGGTGAGACGGGCCACGAAGGGAGGCGCGAAGAGGGGACGTTCCAGGGGCAGCTCGACAGCGGGCGTGAGGTCATGGAGCTCCGCGACGGTGCCGCCGGGTGGGGAGTTGCGAAACGCGAGCGCTTGCTGCTCGAGGTTCCGGATGACCTCGAGGATGCGCCGATTCTCGAGGAACACCCGGTCATCGAGGTAGCGCCGGAGCTGCTCGGACAGCCGGGCGACGGTGCGCTGGGTGGCTTCACCCGCCGCGAGCCAGTCGTAATGGATGCGGCGCAGACGCGGGTCCGGCGCCGTCTGGCGGATGGCCTCGAGCTCGAAGACGTGCTGCAGCTTCTGGGTGAGCTCCTCCTGCCGGTCGGGAGACATGAGGAAGTCCCAGAACGCACGGAAGCTCGTGCCTTGATCGGACGAGGAGAGGGCATCTCGCTCGCCGAGGATGTCGTCGATGAGCGCTCCTCGCCCTCCACTCCAGGTGGCGATGCGCTGACGCACGTCGCGGTCGAGAAGATGGAAGCTCTGCTCGAGTTCGCGGAAGTCGGCCAGCAGCTCCCGGGCGGTGCTGGCCATCAACTGGAAGCGCTCGCGCAGCTCCGTGGCCGCCATCACGTCAACGAGACCGGCGCGGAGGCGTTCCATCTCCTGGTCAATCGCGTCTCGCCGCTTCTGGAGTTCCGCGAGGCGTGCGTTGGGGTCCACCTCACTGCCCTCCACCATGCTCGAGAGCAGTTGGAACACGGTCAACAACCGCGACTGCGTCCCGACGAAACGCCGCTCGAGCAACCGGGTAACCCAGGCAATGGCGCGCTCCGCCGCGGCCGTCAGGTCGAAGTGCGCCTCATCGCTGTCCATCGGATAGAACTTACGGAGCCAACCACTGTCGCCCGCCCAGTCGTCGAGGTACGCCTCGGCCCTCTTGGGCAGCTCCAGTCCCCCAAGTGACCGCCCCTCGTGGAGGTGGTCCTCCAGACGCGAGGCCAGGGCCTGCTGCGAGACGGTGCGCGTGTTGGAAGCCAGGAAGGCCTGATGGAGGAAGCTGATGATGAACGGCGCATGGGTGGCCGCAAGGAGCCTCCATGCTGGGTTCTGCTCGCGTAGCTTCTGGAGGGTGGCGCGGTCGAGCGAGGTGGACACGGTGTACCGCCAGCATCACGGTCGGAGACGGAGACGCATATCCCCCATTCGGGGGGCGCTCACCTCGCCTCGAAGAGCAGCGTGTCTGGCTGGCCTCCCACGTACTCCTCGACGCGGAGCACGAAGTCCCGGATGTCTGGCACGGAATGAGTAACGGTCAGCTCGACCACCGGCTCCCTGGACTTGCGCTTCTGGTCCCAGAAAGAGAATGGGTACCGCGCCATCGGCAGGAAGGTGTCCGGTCCACGCGGCGCGGGGAACGGCTTCGTCGCCCCACTGTTGATCGGGGAGAGCAGGACGCGCGCCTCATGGCGAGCCAGCAGCCGCGCGGTGTCCACCGTCAGCACCGTCTGCCGCTTGCCACGGTATGCCCGGGCATTGAAGAGCCTGGTGAGCCGCTCGTGGCTGACCCAGAAGAACACCCGGGCGTTGAGGAGCTGGTACCACTCCGTCGGAGACAGCCCCCCGCTCAGACTCCGCAGAAGCCCTCTGTCATCCATGGGTTTCTGGTCTCGAACGACCGCGGTTCCGTGCCGGGGGTGCTGGAGCGTGACGGACTCGGGCCGGTGCCGTGCTTCCAATGCCACCCGCTGCTCGCCCCGCACCTCGAAAAGCTCCAGGAGCGCCGAGGTACTCAGCAGCCCATGACGCTGGATGCTCGGCCAGCTCCCCGGCTCCGCCATGTGGAAGAGACGGGGAAAGCGCTCGGCGAAGACCTCCGCGCGAATGCCACTCACCAGGCCCTCCTGTCGAGGATGTTCCGGAAACCAAAACCCGTGGACAGGATCGACACCGGAGACTGGGCGACCCGCTCGATGGCTTCGATGAGGCGGTGTGCCTCGGGGGTCAATTGCTCGAAGCGGCGTGCGGACCGATTGCTCGCGGCGAGGTAGTCCACGAAGGTCAGCACCACGTCCGTGGGGGCGTTGAGCGAGGCGGCCTTGCGCAGCAGGACCCAATCGAACTCGGCGACCCGCCGCTGACGGTTCGTCGTCGAGGTACGCTCCTGCGAAAGCAGTTCGTCCAGAGACAAGCCCGAGCGCCGGGCGATCTCCTCCCAGGAAAGCTCTCCAACCATGGGTCCCGAGGTGCCATTGCCTCCGTCGGGGTTCTGCACCCGGATGGGATAGGTGCGGCACACCAGAAGCGTCTTGCGCACCCGTCCTGGAGCAATGCCCGCCTCCGCCAGACACCCGCTCGCCGTCGTGTCCCGCGAGGTCACATACGGATAATCCCCATGGTGCAAGCTCAAGCCCGCTCCCTGGGTACCCTCGACGAGGACCCTGTCCCCACGCGCATAGGTGTCCTCCAGCACCTCCCGTGTGGAACGGAGGAAGGGCCCGAGCTCCTCGACGTCCTTCGCGAGCCGGACAGCTGGCTGCGCCGCCGTACGCAGCACCTTGCGCGCCGTCGCGGCCCCCACACCGCGTGCCGTTGACGCAATCTGCTTGCGCAAGGACTCCTCCTCGAACGTGACGTCCGAGGGTTCGATGAGGAGCGCCTGGGGATCGATGAAGAGCCGCCCCGGCTCGAGTCGACAGTCGGCGATCTCCTGACGAAGAGCTGTCAGCGAGAGCGTGGCGCCAGGACCCAGCACCACTCGCGCCTGGGGCGCCACCCGCGTCCCCGACGGAAGAAGGTGGAAGGTATAGGGCCCCAGCTCCTCGTATACGCGATGCCCGGCATTGGGTCCCCCCACACGCACCAGCACGTCGTATTCGGGTGCGAGATAGGAGGCGATCTGGCCTTTGCCCTCGCTTCCATACTGGCCTCCCACCAGCACGTCGACGAGCCGCTCCACGTCTCGACCGAACAACCCGAGCAGGCATGCGACCTGGACGAGCACGGCCTCGGAGGGATACCGCTGTGTATTCAGCACCAGGTCCGCGAAGTCCGCGAGCGCCTCCACCCCGCGCTCCGTGGTGTCGGCGCGGGCCTCCTCGAACGAGGCGCGCTCGGTATCGGACGCCGCGCGCGAACGCCGTCGCTCGTACCGCGCCGCGAGCTCCTGCTCTGGCGCGGACAAGTGCACATGAATCACCCGGGAACCCAAGACTCTTCGCAGGGCCTCCACCTGGGATGCAACGCGGACGGAATCCACGACGAGCGGACGGGGGGGCCCTTCCTGCCGCCGAAGGACTTCATTCACGCCGTCCGCCACCCAGCGCCCACCCGTCTCCCGATCCAGCGCCGCGCCCGCCTCCTGGAGCGAGCGTCGGTCCCCGCTGCCTTCTCCCAGGCGCGCGAGCAACAACTCCCGAGAGCTGACGCGCTGTGCTCCATGACGACCGACGAGTCCCTGGGCGAGCGTGGACTTGCCCGCTCCAATCGGACCCGAGATGACAAGGACTCGCTCTCCCATCGACATTCGCACCTCCCAGTCCACACAACCTAGGAAAGGCGTCGTCGAGGGCCCATCCCCCTTTCAGGGGACTCTCAGTCCACGAGCAACCGCTTCACGGGAGCGGGGTCCACGGCGATCATCAGGGGCCGCTTGAAGGAGCTGAACGAGGCGATGGCCTGACCCGGGGCCAGCCGGGGGACGCGGCCCCAGAGGCTCTCGTCGATCCCGCCCACGGACTTCTGCATCCGGGAAATGACGGTGCTGTCGGTCATCTTGTGGATGATGAAGTTGTTGAGCAGGCCGAGCACCTCGTTGGGCAGGTGCTGGGGCAACTGGGTGACGAAGACGAGCCCCAACCAGCGCTTGCGGCCGCGCTTGGCGATGAGCGCCACCTGCTCGAAGAGCACCGGCATCTGCGTGATGCGACTGGCCGAGAGGAACTCGTGGGCCTCCTCGATGATGATGAGGACCGGGTCGATGGGGCGGTTCTGCTCCTGGGCCCGCTGGCAGCGATCCTCCTGCCGCTCCTGGAGCCCCCGGAGGATGTCGGCGATGACAAGGTTGTTGAGCTGGGGCGAGTCCGTGTCCGACAGATCGATCACCGACACCCGCCCCGGGGTCAGCATGGAGTCGTAATCCACACCCGGTACGGTCCCCACGTCGAAGATCTTCAGGCGCCGCAGGCGCAGGAGCCTGCCAAACAAGGCCCTCCAACTCACCTCGTTCCGGATGATATGCTCATGCACCCGAGCCAGAACCCGGTGCTGGTGCTGCTTGAACTCGCTGAAGAGCTGAGGACCTTGGGAGGGAGCCACCTCGACGGCCGGCTCCTCGGTGCTCTCACCGGGCAACAACTGCGTCTGCCGGGAGGCGCCCTTGGCCTTGGCTTTGCTCTCGGCTTTTCCCTCACTGCTCAGGGCATACATGTATGCGCTCACGACATCCAGAAGGTGCTGGAGGGTCATGCGCGGATAGCCCGTGGACAGATCATCGAGTTCCAGCAACTGCTGCTGCTCGTCGGGAGTCTTCGGGAAGATCTTGAACTCTTCCAACAACAACTTCGTGACCTCGTAGGCCTTGTGGAAACGCTCCTGCTGCGCGTCCGTCATCTCGAGAATCTCCGCGATGGCGTGGGGCGAGAGGCTCGAGAAGTTCAACGCGAAGGGATGCCGGTGCTTGTGACGGCGGTTGCGGGTGTCACGGTTCGTCAGGTGATGGATGTGCAGATCCTTCACGCCCTCGGGCTTCTGCCTCCTGCGCGCGAGGGCCGCGAGCATCGCCTGCTCGTCGGTGGCCTGGTCCACATGGGTGTACTCACCTTCCACATCGAAGACGATGGTGGCGACTCCAGAGGACTGGGCACGGTGGATGAGCGTCGCGACGGTGGTGGACTTGCCACCGCCCGTGGTCCCGATGATGCCCGTATGGCGGGGCAGGACGGACTTGTCCAGGGCATCGATACGGGCCTCCATCTCCTTGTAGCCCACCACCATTCCAAGACACATCTCGCCCTTCATCCCTAGGACGTG
>Ga0216309_1000113_pt1 | contig 13935 bp, 15 predicted proteins | sample Total_DNA_C_FD_161284 | JGI IMG/M metagenome (GOLD analysis project Ga0216309, IMG submission 161284) | Terrestrial sediment cell enrichment communities for BONCAT metagenomics from Utah, United States - Total_DNA_C | ecosystem: Environmental > Terrestrial > Deep subsurface > Rock core/Sediment ...
GTGCGTCGGGTGCGGACGTGCGTTGGGTGGTCACGGACCAGTTGGGCACGCCGCGGATGGTTTTGGACAAGACGGGGAGCTTGGACGGTGTAACGAGGCACGACTACTTCCCATTCGGGGAGGATATTACCGGCAGCACCGGCGGCCGTACCTCTGCTCAGGGCTACAATGACAATGATTCAGTAAGGCAAAAGTTCACCGGCCAGGAAAGAGATGCGGAGACCAAGCTCGATTACATGAAGGCGCGCTACTTCTCAAGCGCGCAAGGGAGGTTTACAAGCCCTGACCCGATGCCGATTAAGCAGCGGCATTTACTCGACCCGCGTGACCTTAACCGCTACGCATATGTTGCTAACAATCCGCTCAAATACATAGACCCGACCGGGCTCGAGAAGATTATGATAATCGTCAGGACATTTATTCCGTATCCGAAGATCACGTATCCTCCGGGTGTGGGACAGACTTTTAACGGGAATGTAAATAAGAAGGGAGAACGTCTACCTGGGAGGGAGGGATACAAAACTGAGCACCGTATCACCATCGAAACCGACCCCAACAGACCGAACGCCAACCATATTCAGCCTCAAAATGATGTGGGTATTACTCGTCTTGACCGGACATGGCCACTAAAGAACGTAGAGGCACACGGAGATGGCAAAACTTTACACACCGGGGCCTCTCGCCAGGATAATGGAGTGCTTGTGGATGTTAAGGGGAACGAATCAAATCCGCTGGCCCCTGGTTCACCCGGAATAACATATAACTTCAACATTCTCGTCCAATCAGAAGGTGCCGGCGGTAAGGCGACGATCGATGTCACGGGTACGCACGACGGTTTTCCTGCCTATGAGATTGAAGTTGTGCGACCTGAATCCGGGAATACAGTTACAATCATCCCGATACACGACCCACGTAAGACCAACGAAGGCGCTGGTTCGCTCTTTCCGAATGAAGAGCATGAGGTAAAGAAGCGGGTAGAGATTCCCCCTAAAAAGCCGTGAGATGTAAGGTGGCAGAAAGGATGATGTAAATGATCTTGCATGGTTCCTTCTATATCAGGCTGGTAATTGTAGGGGTAACATCTTGGCTTCTTGGTGTAGTCGCCTACTTAACTTCACTGTACATTGTTTACGGACAAACCGCCGAAGGCGCTGATTTCAGAGCCGTCCTTATCTGGTCATTTATAGGAACATTTCTGACACTACATTTGATTCACGCGCCTATCTTACTTTTGTTGCGACGTTGGTTAGGTGGATGTAAACCCATGCTCGCCTTTCCGTTAATGTCTTCCTTAGTCTTTATTATCCCTACAATGTTCATCTTCTGGATGTTTTCCATCAGCGCCTCGAATTTCTTTCAGTCCCTCATGACCTCCGAAGCTCTGTTGTTTTCCTGCCTGTTCGTAGTCGTGGGGGTATCATTTGGCTTGGGTTTTGTCTGGTGCTGTCGGAAAAATCCCATCTAATCACCTCATCCCTGACGGTGGGGGCGGGCGACACGCTGGAGTTTCAGGTCGGGTACGGGTCGAACGGCACCTACAACAACGACAGCACGGGGCTGGCGGTGACGGTCACGGCCGCGGCCGGAGATGCGGGAGGGGCGGACGTGCGTTGGGTGGTCACGGACCAGCTGGGCACGCCGCGGATGGTTTTGGACAAGACGGGGAGCTTGGACGGTGTAACGAGGCACGACTACATGCCTTTCGGCGAGGACATCCACGTGGGCGTCGGTGGACGGACGACAAATCAGGGCTACAGCGTTGCCAATGGGGTGAGACAGAAATTCACCGGACAAGAAAGAGACACAGAGACCGGGCTGGACTATATGAAGGCTCGCTACTATGCAAGCGCACAAGGCAGATTCACCAGCCCTGACCCAATGCCGATTAAGATGCGGCATCTGCTCGACCCGCAAGACCTCAACCGCTACTCCTATGTTGCCAACAATCCGTTGGCGTACATAGACCCGGAGGGACTGGAGAAGATAAGAATCATCCTCCGTACCTTCATCCCACAAAAAACCGTGAGAGCGCCAAGCGACTCTATAATCGGGCCAGCGACGCGCGTATTCAGAGGCGACAACCGGAAGGCCGGCCAAAAAGGTACTTACCGCACCCAGCAGGTTATTACTATTGAAACCGATCCTAAGAAAAGCGGGGGTAATCCGCTAGTCTCCCCTCCCGAGGGAAGATCAGGGTTGTCGCACGAGCTTAAATACGGCAAAGAATTTACAAGGCAAGCTTCGGGTGAAACTCTGAAAGCCAGCGCTGAGTATCAACCCGATGGGGGCGGGGTTAAGGTCAACGCGAAGGGCAATGAGGGGAATCCGTTCATTTCGTCTGCACCGGGCATAACCTACGACCTCACTATTGGCGTACAGTCAGAGGGAGCGAATGGGAAAGCAACCTTCACCCTCAATGGCCAACATGACGGCTTTCCGGGTTACGAGTTACTTGTGGTGCGGCCAGAAACAGGCAACGACGCAGAGCAACTGATTTACGCACATGATCCGCGTGATACAGGACAGACTCCGCTTTCCTTGTTTGGTTCGGGTGAGTTTAAGGTGAAAAATAAAACTGTGACCTGTGATGGAAAAGGTAAGTGCAAACCGGAGTAATTATGGCACGCTTCGTAGCTTCGCATTCTTTAAATTTCCTGCTCATAATGAGCAACTTCTTAGGCTCTGCTTCTTGTCAGGAGCAAGAGCGCCGTCCGAGCAGGTACTTAATCCCAGAGGGGTATGTCGGCTGGTTGCGGATCGAGTTCAATGTTGAAGGTGCGCCGCCTATCCCTATCGAGGACGGTCATTACCTCTTTAAGTTCCCACCTTCCGGGTTGATTAAAACCTCATCCGACATCGAGTATGGTTGGGCGATGGACGAATATTATTACTCTTCGGGTGACGACCGGCGACGGCTCAAAGGGTCGGATTGGGGCGGTGGAGGCATGATCTGGGGCGGGGTCACCGGCAGCAAACAAGTTCCGCAACGTGAACGGACAAGGTACGCCGAGTTCTTTGTCGGAACAGAGGAGCAGTTCAAAAACTGTGGTCTGGAATATAAAGACAGCGATCTTAATCCAGTAATCGGGCCAATGAATCAGCGTTGTAACGAGCGTACTGTTGAAAACAATCAGGAGGGGCATCAACGATGATGCGGGATTATGTTGGAGCGGCTGAACCGCGCCGCTCCAACATAATCAGCGTTATCGTCCGCCCGAATGCCACAGACCTAACCCCCTTGCGCCCCGCCGCCTCCGCGCGTTCACTGCCGCACGCACCGCTCCGGCGTCGGCTACGGGTCGAACGGCACCTACAACAACGACAGCACGGGGCTGGCGGTGACGGTCACGGCCGCGGGGGCGGGCGGTGCGTCGGGTGCGGACGTGCGTTGGGTGGTCACGGACCAGCTGGGCACGCCGCGGATGGTGTTCGACCATACGGGGAACCTGACCTCACCGGATGGGCAGAGCGGGATGACGAGGCACGATTACTTCCCATTCGGGGAGGAAATAGGCGCGAGCGTCGGTGCATGCACGACAAATCAAGGCTATTCGCAGGCAGACAGCGTTAGACAAAAGTTCGCGGCTGCCGAGCGCGATGATGAAACCGGGCTGGACTTCATGCAGGCGCGCTATTACAGCAACACACAGGGGCGCTTCTCTAGCGTTGACCCTTTGCTGGCATCCGGGATTCCTACTAACCCGAAGACGTGGAATCGCTATGCTTATGCGCTGAATAATCCGCTTAGGTTCAGTGATCCGACAGGATTGATGGCTTGTCCCCCGGGACAAACGTGTGTTGACGAAAATACGCCTAATGAGCATTACTTCGATCCCGAGTTAGGCGAAAACGTCTATTCGGGGACCGGAGGTTCTCCGGACAGTAACCTCACCCCTCTATTAGCACTCGCCGGTCCTATACCCCTGTTAGCAACAAAGACGGTAACAGGAGCCTCTTGCACGGCCGCTTTACCGGTGATAGCAGGAGCAGGTATTGTCTTCAGTCTATACGGCATCGGCGAGCGGATAATGGATCCGATACCGAAGTCACCCTTCGGTATGACACTGGCGGACGGGACAAGAACTATCTCCTGCACTGCCGGCAATCAGGCCCTTCAGCAACTTCAGAGAGTAGACTCACCAGTATTCTCAATATTGCAGAATGGGGACCTGTTGTTTGATTAAGAGCATGTGTGGCGTAGCTTCAAGATTGAGTTCTAGCATGAGGCAGGGTGAACATAATCTCAAGGCGAAATAAGAACGGCGCAATTAGTCTCGCCGTTTCTATCGTGGAAAGGAGAAGCGCTATGCAGAAGTGGGAATACATGTATGTATACGAGGTTACCTATGACGACACCATTACATCGGAGTACATAGTAAATGGCGCACTCAATGAGAAACACAAAGATAAGCAAGTGTGGGCGTTGTCGAATGAGTTAGGTGCAGAGGGATGGGAAATGGTCTCTTCATTCGCAAACTACCGCACCCCACAGCATTCCCCTGCCGCACTCTGGACATTAGTTTTCAAACGCCCAAAGGAATAGCAATTGTCCCCACGCGCGTGGGGGTGAACCGGCGATGCCGTTCGAGAACTGCCTGCCGAAGGACGTCAAGGAGGCGATAGATGATTATCTAAAGCTCGACCGGAAGAGGAGGGAGGTACAGCGCTCGGGCGGCGAGGACGCGTACCTGTTCCAGCCGCACACCAACGACCGCACGCTCACCTTCGACAAGCCGCTGCCAACGAGGATGGTGCAGAAGATCGTGAAGCGGTGGGCGGAGTACTCTCGGCTAGGCGAACTGTCGCCGCACGACCTGCGCAGGACGGCCATCACGCGGGCGCTGGAATCCGGCCTTACATATCGGCAGGTGCAGATGATGAGCAAGCATAGAGATCCTAAAACCGTCATGCGCTATGACCACGGGCGGGAGAATTTAGATCAGAACGCCGTCAACTTCCTAAAATATGATGAGGTCGGCTGAGTTTGTTGCCCTAACGTCGAATAGTGGGTAAATTGTAGGCATAGACGAAGTCTTATCAGCTTCATTCGGTCACGCCTCATTCAATATGTCGTCCGCAAGGAACGGCTCGTTCCCGAGTCTCGAACGCTTCTTCGCCGTGTGGGGCAGACGCCCCCTCGTTGTACCACGCCTGATTTCGCCACGGCGTATGCGAGGATGGCTGAATCTCGATGAGCTGAGCCGACGCATTTCCGACACCGACTTCCTGATGGCGAATACTGTCGTGATGAGGAACAAGGATATCTCGCTCAACCTGCAAGCGAGTCACCGTCAGGAAATCTCAGAACGGCTCGCGGAGTCGTTTAGCATACAGATACGAAATCTCGAAAGGGTACTCCCCGACGGTGCCCCGCTCGTGCGCTTCGGGCGTCACTTGGAGAAGACCTTCGGACACCCCCTCGACTCCGTCACACTCTTCATCACGCCCGCCCTCGAACAGGCTCTGCCCAACCACTCGGACGCGACCGAGGTGTTCGTCCTGCAAATCTCCGGTCGCAAGCACTGGACTATCGGCAGCGAGTCCCAGACGCTTTCGCCCGGCGACTTCGCATACGTACCAGCGGGCACAACGCACGAAGTCAAAGCCGAGGGCGACAGGCCATCGGTCAGCGCGTCCTTCATCATCAAGCCGATTCGCTACATCGATCTGCTCGCGCAGTGGGTCTCGGAACGGCGTTCTGACAAACGGCTCACGCGGACGCTGCCACCCATCGGAAACGGCTTCGACGAAAGACTCCTGGAGCGCGATATGAGTTCGGCGGTTGAAAGCTCTGTCCGAGAGCTCTCGGACATGAAGAGAATGTGCGACCTGGCGAAGAGGCTCGCGCACGCGAAGGGTCAAGCGCCGCCGGTAGATTTCGGGCTTATCGAGCCTGACAAAGCGTCGACCGAGTATCTGCTCGACAGGTCTGTCAGCTTCTCGCGTTACGACGAGGGCGACACGATCCGCATAATGCTGAGCGGCGGCGTCGACCTCAGCGTCCCGTTCTATCTTGAGCCCGAGCTCGAAAGAATACTCGAACAGAAAAGGCCCTTTACCGCGTCGGACGTGGCGGTCAACGTCACCGCGGAAGACTGCCGGAAGCTGCTGCGCAAGTTGAACGTCGTGGGGCTGCTGCGTCGAGCCTCAAACTTAGACGAGGGATAAAATGTCAGACAACGCCCGCCCCGCCCTTACGCTGCTAGGCCACACGCCGCTCGACGAGTTCAACAGACACATTTGGGGCAAGGCTTCGCACCTCATAAAGAGCGGGCTGAAGGAAATCCCTTTCTCACTCGACGAGTTCAAAGAGGTGCTGCTGATGCGGGCGCCTTACGCCTGCGACGCCGTCAGGCTCAGCTCCGCCGAGAGCGCCGACCACGACAACCGGAAAACTCTCGTCCTCGCCAAAGAGCCTATCGAGGCGGTTAAGTGCATACGCGAAGGCACGTCCGTCACAATCAACAGGCTCGAACGTTTCCTGCCGCGGTCGCACCGGCTCTCGGCAATCTACTCCGACCTGTGCAGTGTGGTCGGCGTCGGCACGGGCGGGCTACAGATAGCCGCCTTCTTCTCGCCGCCGCGCGCGCGCGCCTTCGGGAAACACTTCGACCGAAACCACATCTTCGTCCTACAGGTCGAGGGCGAGAAGTATTGGGAGGTGGGCAGGGACGACGCGGAAACCCGGTACGGACTTTTGCCGGGGGACGTGCTCTACGTCCCGTACGCGATGCCGCACGCGGTGCGGGGGGGGGGCGACAACAGCCTGTCGCTCACTTTCATCATGCGGGTGCCGACGTGGCGCGAGCTCGCGGTGGAGGCGATACTCAACCGACTGGATCAGTCGGGACACCCGGACTTGAGCCGACCGTCCGCGCTCCCATTCGGCTGGATAGAGTATTTAGACGTTGCCGGGGAGGGCGGCCGCGCCTTCAAGGAGTACTGCGACGAATTCTCTGATCTCGGCATCGAGCCGCGCGAATGGCTGAACGCCGCGAAAAGGGTCGCCGTCCAAGCCATGCCCGCCATGCCCGTCTCGCGAGACCCTTTCCGCTCCGTCGACCAGACGACGACTCTCAACTTGGACATGCTGCTCGAACCCGCTTGGACCGAACCCCTGATTAAGATTGACCAGATGGAGAGCCTCATTGTGGGCGCGCCCGGTTGTCCGCAGCTCATCGCGCCGCCGCTGCTCCTGCCCGCCATCGATTTCATCGACGCGCGGCGAGGACGCTTCGCCGTCCGAAGCCTGCCCGACGTCTACAGCGATGAGACGAAGCTGCTGATATGCTCGAAGCTGATTCAACATTCATTCTTGCGTATTTGCGAAAAATAAATTAGTGTTCCGCTGCTCCGAGTCGGCTTTATTGGCTCACCAGATAAAGGCAAGCGGTCAAGTCAAAGCTCAGCCGGCGGAAGGCGCGAGCTTCGGGCGGCAGGCTGTACAGTCCCGAGCGGGGCACGCCTCAACGCTGCCCGATGTCGAGTCCATGCCACCAGACAGCGCACGCGCCTTGTGCGTGCGCTGACCCTCCAGTACGGGAATCAGAAGGAGAGAATTCATGCCCGAAACCAAGAAGAGTCGAATGGAAGGTATCATCGAATCAATCCTCAGGAGGGCGAGCTACGACAAGGCTTTCCGCACACTCGCGCTCACGGACGTTGACGGCCTGTTTCAGAAGTACGGCGTCAAGCTGCCTAAGAACCACGGCATAAGGTTCATCGAGTCGCCCGAGCGGGGCCAGAAGAAGGCCATCGTCCTGCCACCCCCCATCACCGTGAAGCTCAAGGACGAGGACTTGGTCGTCGTCGTCGGCGATAAAGAGATTCAACTCGCGCGCTACGAGAACCTGGGCGGCGCGAAGATAGAGAAGCTCTTCGGAAGAGTCTCATACGAAAACTGGGGGAGCGAGTAAGGACTCAGGCGCGGCTCTTACGCCGCCGCGGAGTCGAAGAGCGCTCTTCGACTCCGCGGCGGCAACCCGCATGAGGAAAGCTGTCCCGGTCGCCCCTTCGTCTTCGTGAGCCCGCTTGTAATCAGTCTGAAACTCTCACCCCGTTGCGACAACTCTTCTGCCATTCGACGGACGTGCCGCTCGCACGACGACGCGTGTGATGACACACGGGCGCGAAAAACTTTACTCAGAAATTTTAAGCCGGATAGCCGAGGCCAATCGCGCGCGCGCCGTGCACAGGCAGCGCGCGTGGCAGGGGTCTGAGGCCGAAGCGTCACAATTCCGCTCCGAAATGATCCGCGCGGCCGCGCGCTCCGCAGAACCGTTCGCCCAAGCGGTCGCAGACTCGATCGAAGATTTATATGCGGGTGGCGAACTTCCCGACGTAACTTCGATCGAGGACTTGGGCGGCGACGCGCATTCGGGAATGTTCCCGCTCAAGATCAACGCGGCCGGGCGCGGGCCTCTGATATTCAAACCACGCAGCGCCTGGTCAGAGCGCTGCCTGCAAAGAGTGCTCGCGGATGTCGGCGGTGCGCTCGGGTTGAGTTGGCCGCCGCTGTCCGTGACCGAAACCGCTTCGGGGTCGCTGTGGGAAGTCGTTCCACACGACAAGCCTCTAACCACGAGCCGGGCGTCAAAGTACTACTACGCGGCCGGGGTCTTGTTAGCCGCGTCCCACGCGCTAAGGCTCTCAGACCTCAACCACGAAAACATCATCGCGAACGAGGGCTTCCCATCGGTGGTGGATGCGGAGTTCATCTGCCAGCCGAGCATGGAGCTATTTCACCCGGCTGGGCTCCGTGAGACGCGCCGCGCGTTCGAAGACTCCGTGCTCGCCACTCTGATGCTGCCTCTACCTGACCGCCATCCAGACCCGAGCGGACTAGGACTATCTAGGGGCTCGCGTTGCGCGAACGGCCGCTGGTCCGCGTCAAAGCATCTGCCCGTGAATGAGCGCGGCGAGTGTTACGAGGCGCGCGACTACCTGATCGAGATAGTAGAAGGGTTCAGGGACGCGTACCTCAAGCTGCTCGATTACCGGAACGCGCTCGTCGAAACCGTCTCGCGCGACGCGGGACTGATACGCGTCGCCGTGAGGCCGACGGACTTTTACGTCTCGCTTGAGGAACGGCTGTGGGGCTCGCCCACAACTTTAAACGACCCCGAAGGGGCGGCCGAGAGGTTGAGGGGTGAGTTGCGTGCGTCGTTAGAAGTGGACGACGGCGAGGTCGTCAGCCGTCTGGTGAAGTCGGAGGCGGAGGCGCTCCTGCGCGGCGACATCCCAATCTTCTTCGCGAGGCTCGAAGAGGACACGATTTACAGCGACAAAATCGAGCCGCTAGGCAGAGGCTTCCCCTGCCCGCCTTTGGACAGCTTGAGGGCGCGACTCTCTTCGATGAGGCTTGAAGATGTGGAAGAACAGGTCAGCGCGATTCAGCAATCGCTCGTCTCCAACATGGCGCGGAGAGAGACGCGCTCGACGGCTGCACTGACTCGGCCCTCATAAGCGCCGCCGATAATGAGATAGTCCCCGTCACCTACTGTGACGGTCGGGAAACCGTAGCGAGGTCTCTGCATAAATCCCAAAAGTCGCGTCTGCACCTCGTCCGGCTCGAAGCACTCGATTAGAGACACGACCTGGTGCCCATTAACGCCTCCGATCAAGGCGACGCCGCCGCCCCTCGTTACCAGCGCGGAGTGGTTCGAGCGCGGGAACTGTAAGTCAATAGTTTCGACCACGCGGCAACTCGTCATGCAGAAAACTTCCAGCGTGCCTACCGCCTGATGTCTGTTGAACCCGCCCGCAACGTAAAGAAGTTTGCCCGACACGCCGAGAGTTGCGGTGTGGAAAGAGCGCGCGGACTTTAGGCGGCCGATTGTTTGAGTCTTCTCACCGTCCACTTCACAAAGAATCACTGAGGCAGTCGCCTCCTTACCCGGAGTCTCGAAACTCTCCAACTTAATCCCGCCCGTTATCAAAACTCGATTGCCGCCGAGCGGCGTCGCAGTGTGTCCGACCATAAAACCCGTGCGCGATGTCAGAGGCGTGGTCGTTCGAGTCGAAGTGTCGAAGACTTCAAACGCGTGCGCCTCGGCAGGGCCGGGTCTTCTGTATCCGCCGGCAATCAGCAGGCGGTCGTCGAGTCGCGTGGCGGTATGTTTGGTGCGGCCAGAAGCCAGCGCTCCAACTCTCTCCCATCTTGAACTGCCGACCGACAGCATTTCCACGTCGCCCAAAAAGTGTTCGTCGTTCGCGCCGCCCACGGCGAACAGGGCGCCGCCGCACGCGGACAGTGTGTGCCCGAACCGGGCCGCGCACATCGGCGGCCCGACGCTCCACGCGGAAGTCTCCTGATCGAATGTCTGTGTGAAGTCGACGGCCTTGCCGTCGTAGCCCCCGGTCACCGTAATCGAGCCGTCCAACGCGGAGGCGGCGGAGCCGAAGGTCGGGTGAGGGAGTTCAGGGATGACCTCCGTCTTTATGCAGAGGGGGGAGCCGATCCGGACTTGGAACTCGTTGAGTTTTTCGGTAAGCCCAAACCGCCCCTGAGCTTTCTCGACGAGAAGACCGCCGAGAAAGAGTTCGAGCAGGGGGGCGACCTTCGGCGCGTCGCCGAGCTGCTTTCTTACAGCCAACGATGTAACAGCAATCGACACGTCGGAGAAATTACATAGTCCTTCCGCGTATCGGACGAAGGCGCTCGTGAATTCGGGGTCGTGGGACGGGTCAAGTGTAGCGAGAATAAAATTTTTACGCTCGAGGTAAGACCTGAGCCCACCCTCGCCGTCAATGATCTCTAGAGCCACGCTACCCCCCCGGCCTCAGGATTTCGCACTCGGACAGAATCGAGAGGAGTTGCTTGACGCGCCCCACGGCGACCCCCGGATTGCGCAACGAAAACTCGGCCGCGCTGAACGAAGACCTCCGGCCCGCAATCCATTCGAGCGCGGGCGCGAGCTCGCTTGAGAACGTGACGCGCGCCCCTTCCGCCGAGACGGTCACGCCGTCCCCCTCATAGTCGAGTTCAAGCCCCTTCGCGGGCGCGAACATCTCCGAGTCGCGGCGGCCGTTTTCGTATACGGCGTAAGGCGTTGAGACCTCCTCGTGACAATGCTCCAAGACTCGCTCGGACAGGGGGCAACTTGTGATGCAGGTGCGACACATTCTTTCGGGCTGGTGCCAGTCGGGCGTGATGTGCCTCTCGCACGCGAGCGGATCGTGTATGACGAACTCGTCGTAGGCCGCGACGGGGCACGAGTCCACGCAAATGTTGCAGCCCGTACACGCGTCCAGCTTCCAGTTGTCGGCGGACGAAATCTCATTCGCGCCGTCCACATCCGCGTTCAGGAAGACGAGGTCGATCTTGCAGTTGAAGCCGAAGCGGCGGCTGAAGAAAAGGCTGTTCTTGCCTATTCGGCCGAGTCTCGACAGCGCCGCGATCTCTTTCCGCGAAGTCATGTAGTAATCCCCGCCTATCACTTCGTCCCCGAAACGCTCTGCGAGGATTCTGCGCGCGGCGGGCATCATGTCTGCGCGGATAAAATAGTCTGCGGCCACGTCCGTGAACAGAACGACAACGACGACCGCCTTGAACATGCGGAGGTCGTCGTAGCCCGAAGTCCACTCGACGCCGCCGAGTTGCGGCAGCGCGATTGCGTACGGCCTGATTCGCTTCTTGAGTATCGTGGGCGGCTTGACGACGGCGAAGTCGAACGGAATCTCGTAACCCCCGAGCGATTCGGTCAGCGCCTGAGTTATGTCCTCGATTCCGATTCGCGTCATTATAGTAGATGCCTCTCGGCCTCGAAGTATACTCCACGACGGAAGGTTTTTACGGCAGTGTTACAAGAATTGCCTCTGGGCGATAATCCGCCTTCCAGTTCGGCCATTACTCTCCGGGAATCGTACTCTTGAAACAAGATTAGTCCTCGTACAAGTGGCGTCACTACGAGCCGGCGATCATCCTTTTATGCGTCAGATGGTATTGCAGGTACCAGCTATCATATCGCGATGTCGCGGAGATGATGCGCGAGCGCGGCCTCGACGTGGACCACTCGACCGTGTTCCGCTGGGTCCAGCGGTATTAACCTGAAATCAATAAACGAATGCGCCAACAACTGAAGATGAGGGGTGCGTCCTTCCGGGTGGATGAGACCTACATCAAAGTCGGAAAGTCATGTAAGTATCTCTATCGTGCAGTAGATAAAGAGGGGCAGGCCATCGAGTTCATGCTCAGCGCGCGGTGGGACAGGCGAAGTTCATCGCGAGCCTGTTCGGTGTCGCCGCGTAACTGAAAGCGTCAAAGGGCCCATTCTCGCCTCAGAGTAATTCCTGCAACACTACCACCCGGTGGCCCAATTCTGGTCCAGGCACGGGGTCGACAGGAGCGATCACTTCCTCATGGACGAGGACACGCTGGCCGGGGTCGTGGAAAGGGCCCGGGCCAAGGGCGACCGGTCTCCCGAGCACGAGCGCGCGCTCGAGACGCTCGAGGCCGCGATTCGGGAGTGGAGGGAGACGCCCTGGGACGGGAAATGAATTTCCACCCGGCCGGGGGAGGAGGGAGGCGAGGGCCGGCGGGATAGCGGAAGGGCATGCCGGCCCCGGGGCCGGCATGCCCTTTCCTTAGGCGAGCCGCCGCGCCGTCAGCGCAAAGTAGTCGCGGCGGCCGTGTTGGAGTAGTCGGAATCGCCCGCGGCGTTGGAGGCGCGCACGCGGTAGGTGTAGGTCTTGTTCTTGGCCAGGTTCGAGACCGTGGCGTTCGTCCCGCCGGCGTAGATGTACCCGACCACGGCGAAGTCGGTGCAGCCCGACCCCTGGCACATCTCGATCTTGAACCACTCCTCGTTATCAGAGTTATCCGTCCACTCAAGCCAGATCGAGCTGGTCGAGGTCGCCGTCGCCGTCAGGTTGCTAGGGGCGGCCGGGATGGTGAGCTGTGCCGCGGTGGTGTGGGCGCCGTGTGTGGCCGCCATGATCGCGATGAGTAAGGTCATCGCGGAAAAAGACGTCGTTCTTCTCATGGGGAGAAACCCTCCTTAAAAGGCTCATGAAGTTTACGGTGAGGTGAGGGGCTAAATTAAATCCTTCTTTTTGAGGGGGCGTTTGCAGGCGCTCTCCGACCCAGGGCGCGGAGAGCTATCCGGGTGATTCCGTTATCTTCAAAGAGGTCGGGTATGAGGAAACGGTGATTCTCAGTCGGGGTGAAGACCCTTCCGATGCGTTGACGCAGGTAAGCTAACCCGCCGCCGGCCGTTTGTCAATTTAAATCGCCGACCGGTCTCGCCGGGCAGAGGGAATAAAAGGAGGGGAGGGTTGAATGCGAAAGGGCATGCCAGCCTTGGGGGCGGCATGCCCTCTCTCGTGTGTGGTTCACTGTCCTCACCCCAGCAAACCACTGGGCGGAAGGGTTCACCGACCGCCCGGTTGCCGCGCATCATAGTCGAGAGGGAACTAACGCGCAAGCCGGGGCGGCCCCGCCTGCGTCTCGGCCGACTGCTCTTGCGGATGTTTTCGGGGTGGACTGGAAGGAGCCGGAGGCGGAGATCTTCGCCCCGCTGTTCTCGCGGCTGAGTGGGGAGGATGCAGAGTACTACCGGCGGGAGTGCGAGGCGGGGCAGTTCTACGACGCGTTCGAGGAGGTGTGCACGAGCGTGCGGGTGGCGTGGGTGGGTGCGACGCTGGAGGAGGTAGAGACCGTGGCGGTGGGTCAGACGGAGAAGGCGATGCCTGAGGCGTTCGAGTTGGGAGAGTCCGATAATCATATGCAATCATCTTATGGAATCCGGCTTACATAAGACTTATCGGACCCCCGCGATTATGGCTTGCTGCCTCCAGCTCTGGCGGCTTTTTTTCTCCGCCTCCCTGTTCGGGATCGCCCTTTAGCAAAAGGTGCTCGAAGCACTTCTGCGCCCGAAATTAATCTTTGCAACGCATCCTCCCGCTGTCCCCTCCGAGGCGCTCGCCGCCCCGGAC
>Ga0216309_1000114_pt1 | contig 13922 bp, 10 predicted proteins | sample Total_DNA_C_FD_161284 | JGI IMG/M metagenome (GOLD analysis project Ga0216309, IMG submission 161284) | Terrestrial sediment cell enrichment communities for BONCAT metagenomics from Utah, United States - Total_DNA_C | ecosystem: Environmental > Terrestrial > Deep subsurface > Rock core/Sediment ...
CGCAGTGGTGCACCGTGCGGCCCCCCGTCTCCTCGGCGAGGAAGAGCCAGCAGCGGGGCCCGTCGAACACGGCCTCGGCGTCCACCAGTCGGCCCGAGGGCCACGGCAGCGCCAGGCCATCCTTGAGGCCAGGACGCACGGCATCGAAGACGAAGGCGCCCCTCAGTGAGCCCGCGCGGTGGAAGCCGAGCCCGAAGCGCGGCCCCATGAAGAGGCGCGTCTGCCCGGCGAGCACCTCGCCCAGCCGCTCGGGGCCGAACTCCCCATCCCGCCACAGCGCTCCCGCGTGGGCCCAGTACCGGTGCCGCACATTGCCGGCGAAGGCCGGACGCTGCTCGGGCGCGTCCACGCCCAGGCGCTCGGGACGCTGGCCCGGGGCGAGCACTGCGAACTCCCCGCCCTTCCCCACCAGCGTGACGGCGTCCTGGAGGGCCCACTGGAGCGACGGGTCCAACGCGCCTTGGAGCACGACCGAGCCCCCCTCGCGCCGGTAGGCCCCGTCCGCGTGGAAGAGCCAGCGCAGGGTGCCGTCCTCGGCACGGGCGTGGAGGATGACGCCCTCGGTGGAGAAGAGACGGGTGGCCACCACCTGGCCGCGCACGGTGGTGACGGGGGTGGCATTCACCGTCGCGCTGGGGCGACACGTGGGGCACGAGGCCCGCGCGTGCTCCACGCCACACGAGGCACACACGGTGAAGCGCAGCGAGTCCAGCAGCGGGAGCGGAAAGGCGCCGCGGGCGTCCTCGACGAAGACCCGGTGCAGGCAGTGCAGCAGGTCATCCGGCAGCACCCCGAAGGGGGTGGCGGGCTTGGGGTACTGCACGTCCGGGTGGAAGACGGTGAGCCGTTGGAGGACGCGCGCGGTGGGCGTGGCCTTGGGCGAGGGAGGCTTGGGGCGGTGGATGCCACCGTAGGGCCCCACGCACAGGAGGCTCTGCATCAGCGCGACGGCGAAGGCATACCAGTCACTGTCCGTGGAGGCGGGACACGAGGGCATGAGCCCCTGTGCCGAGCCCAGGCGCAGCGGGTCGAGGAACTTCTCGGTGAAGACGCTGGCGAGGTAGGGGCCGAACTGGAAGCTGTCGGCGTCGATGAGCCAGGCGTCGTGGCCGGTGACGAGGATGTTGAGGTCGTTGAAGTCGCCCACCACCACGCCGGAGGCATGGAGGGCGGAGAGACTGCGGTGCAGGCCCTGGAAGAGCTCGGCGACGCGGGAGGACGGCACACCGGCGCGGCGGAAGGCGGGGTCACCGAAGCGGCGCAGGGGCTCGGCGCCCTCGAGCTTGCGCATGGCATAGCCGAGCACCGTCCTGCCCTTCTTGTCGGTGGCGAGCGTCTGGGGCGAGATGACGCGTGCGGGCAGGGGCTTGGGGAAGGCGGGCAGCTTGCGCTGGTGCTCGTCGATGCGGGCGCGAGCGGCGGCCTGCTCGTGGGGGAGGTTGTCGTAGTCGGGGTGCTCGGGCTGCTTGAAGACCTTGAGGACGCGGCCGTCGCCGAGGTCGAAGACATCCGCCTCGCCGCCCTTGCCCAGCGCCTGGGTGGGGTCCAACCGGAGCTTCTTCCCCTCGAGGTAGAGGTCCATGGTGTCACGCCCTCCCCTGCTGGCGGCGCAGGACGACGAGGGTGGTGTCGTCGGTGAGGAGCCCGGGCACGCGCACGAGGCGCTGGGCGGGGAAGTCAGCGCGGACGGCCTCGCGGTTGAGGAGCGAGAGGCGGCGGCGCAGGGCATCGGCGTTGCGGAAGTAGCGGTCGTCGGACCAGAACTGGGAGAGCGGGCCCACGGGCTCGTTGCTCTCGGGGACGCGGGCGGCGGCGAGGCCCGCGAGGTCCGCGGCCCCATCCGTACCGAGCAGCAGTGAGTCCACCTCGTCCGTGCGCCGCAGCGAGTTGGCCTGGAGGGAGACGGCGCCCGGCTTCAGCAGCCCATAGGAGAGGTACGGGGGCGCGTTGCCCGGAAAGGGGCCGAGCCGTTGGACGTCCCCGTTGAGGGCCCACAGCCCATCCCCGGCGGAGAAGACGAGCGTGTGCTCCGGGGTGACGACGGCGCCCACGACGGTGAAGAGGAGTGCCTCGGGGATGGCGCGCTGTCCGAGCTCGCCCGAGAGGGCCTGGAGGAAGCAGAGCACGTCGGCGCCCAGGCGCTGGAGGAAGTCGGGCGAGTGCACGGGCACCTGCTTGTCCAGCAGCGCGAGCGCGGCCTCCACGGCACGCCGGGCCCCCAGCTGCGCGCCCAGCTCGCTCTGTGCGCCGCTGCCGCACCCGTCCGCCACCACGGCGGCGAGCCCGTGCTCACTGGCTCGGGCCCAGAAGGCATCCTGGTTGTTGCGTCCGGCTCGCGCATGCTCCCGGCCGATGACGGTGGCGGCGGCGAGCTCGAAGGGCAGCGTGGACATGGCACTCCTCCCCAGGGGGCCTGGCGGACTCCGTGTTCAACGGAAACCAACTTAGTGTTTAAAAAACACGAAGTCAACCCAAAGGGTTGGAGGAGCGACTCTGGAGTGTGCCGGGGACTACAGCTCGAAGTTGAAGCCGGCCTTCTCCAGCTGCTTGTACTTCTTGTGGTCGAAGCGGTAGAGGCGCGCGGCGCGGTGGGAGACGTCCTGCTCCACCTCGTCCAGCTCCTCGAGCAGGTCCATGGAGAGGATCTTCTTGCGGAAGTTCCGCTTGTCGAGCTCGCGCTCGAGGATCTTCTCGTAGAGGCGCTGGAGCTGGGTGAGGGTGAACTTGGGCGGCAGCAGCTCGAAGCCGATGGGCTGGTAGCGCACCTTGCCCTTGAGCCGCTGGAGCGCGGTGGCGAGGATGTCCGCGTGGTCGAAGGCCAGCTTGGGTGTATCCCAGACGGAGAACCAGGCGGCCTCGCGCGCGTCGGTGGCGGCCTGCACGCGGTAGTCCGACAGCTTCACCAGGGCGAAGTACGCCACGGTGACGACGCGGCCGCGCGGATCCCTGTCCGGAGCGCCGAACGTGTAGAGCTGCTCCATCAGGTTGGGGCGGATGCCCGCCTCCTCCTGGAGCTCGCGGCGCGCGGCGTCCTCGAGCGACTCGTCCATGCGGACGAAGCCGCCCGGCATCGCCCACCGGCCCTGGAAGGGCTCGAGGCCTCGCCGGATGAGCAGCACCTTCAGGTCCTCGTCGTCCAGGCCGAACACCACGCAATCCACCGTCAGCGCGGGACGCGGGTAGTCGTAGGTGTAGCTCACGGGTGACTCCTTTTCGTATCGTCGAAAATGACAGGCCCCCGGTGTCCAGTCCAAACGAAGTCACGTCCGCGATGACCGTCACGTACACCCGGCGGCGCTGAGGGGTGTCAGCGGGCCTGGGTCCGGCGGAAGGCCTCCGGGCTCATGCCCCACCAGCGCTTGAAGGCCCGGTGGAAGGTGGCCGGCTCTCCGTAGCCCAGCAGGAAGGACACCTCGGCGATGGATGACGAGCGAGGCGACGTCATCGGGGTCCACCACGGCCATACGGGCCATGTGCAGGCCCAGGTTGTCGTCCCCTGTCATCTCCAGCCCGCGCTCCAGGAGGGTGTCCAGGAGGGCGTAGGGGATGCGCAGCTCGGGGTCGTCGAGGTCGGCGAGGGACAGACCCACCTCACGGCAGAGGGCCTCGACGGGCACACCATGCTCGGCGGCGATCTCCAACGCCTGACGGGCCAGTCGGGCGGACAGGGCGGCGGGAGGAGAGGAGGACGCCATGGCCAGACGGGACGCTACCGAGCCGCTGGCGCCCGCTGCAAGCCGTTCTGGCGCCAGCTGTCAATGCGGGCCGGAGGGCCGGGTGGCACTTTGCGGCCATGAACGCCCTCCAGGAGCGCGCCATGAGCGAGACTGCCGCCGCGATGACCCCGATGCCCCGTCTGCACCTCTTCGAGCTGATCGACCAGGACTGGTACCCGCGCGCCCTGAGGGATCTGAGCACGGACTACCTCGAGACCATCAGCACCCGGATGGGGATGTTCGACGGCGCGGTGGACGTGCTCGCCCGGGCCGTGCGCGCCTCGGAGCGCCAGGAGCTGCTTGATCTGGGGTCGGGAGGCGGAGGGGCCCTGCCGGCGCTGCGCGGCCCACTGGAGTCGAAGCATGGCCTGAAGCCCCACGTGGTGCTCACCGACCTGTATCCCAACGCCCAGGCGGCCGAGCGGGCGCGTGCGCGGGGTGTCGACTACCTGGAGCGTCCGGTGGATGCCCTGCGGGTGCCGGCGGAGCTCCGGGGTGCGCGCACCCTCTTCAATGCCCTGCACCACTTCCGCCCCGAGCAGGTGCGGGCAATGCTCGCGGATGCCCAGGAGAAGGGCGTGCCCTTCGTGGCCTTCGAGGTGGTGGAGCGCACCCCGAGGGGGCTCCTCGGCTCGCTGCTGGTGCCCCTGCTGGTGCTGCTCTTCACCCCGTTGGTGAGGCCGCTGACGCCGCTGCGCCTGCTGCTCACCTATGTGCTTCCGGTGGCGCCCCTCACCATCACCTGGGACGGGCTGGTGTCCACGCTCCGGGCGCACCGCCCCGAGGAGCTGCGCGCCCTCGCGGCCTCGCTGGCGCACGAGGGCTACACCTGGGAGGTGGGCCAGGTGCACCAGCCCGGCAAGGGCAACCTCACCTACCTCCTCGGGCTGCCCACGCGCTGAGAGGGCCCGGGCGCCTCACGCCGCGAAGAGCCGCCCGAGCTGCCGCCAGTCCACGAGCTGTACGGACTCCTCGGCCAGATCGAACTCGAGCGAGCGCCGCAGGCCCATGAGGTCGCCGCCCATCTGGAAGGGCACCTCGCGGTCGAACTCCATGAGCAGCCGCTCGACGAAGAAGTCGTGCATCTTCGGCAGCGGGTGGTGCCCCCGCCACAGCTTGAACATGTTGCGCGTGGCCTCCACCGCGCCCGCGCCGTACACGCGCACCGAGAGCCGATGGGGCACCGCATGGGCGAAGGGGAAGGCCTTGAAGCCGAAGCCCCACTCGGTGGTGGTGGCCGCTCCGGCCACGCCCGCGGGGCCCTCGTAGAGGAGCGCACCGGTGCCCCCACCCGGAAGGGGCATCACCGAGCCGCCCGGGTCCACCGTGAGCGCGGGCGCCCCCAGGTTGTACACCTTCACCCGCGGGTTGCCGACCCCGAAGGTGTGCCGGGGGATGACACCGGTGAACAGAGCCCCCATGTACCCGCGCAGGCCGCCATTGGCGTCTCGCAGGGGCCCGGGGGGGAAGCGGGAGAGGTAGTTCTTGAAGTCCTGGATCGTCTCGGCGTCCCAGCCGGTGCCCGCGAAGGGCGACACCTTGTCCTCCACCCGCACGAGCGAGAAGGGGCGGAGGGGAGGCAGGCGCTCGCCACAGGCGGCGATCTGCTTGAGGGCCACCATGGGCTTGGGAGCGCCGGTGACGCGGGCCCAGGCATTGCCCGTGCCCAGCGGCAGCACCCCGATGGCGGGCAGGGCCACCCCTTGAGCGCGCAGCTCGTTGAGCAGCCCGGTGATGGTGCCGTCACCTCCGCCAGCCAGCAGCAGCGTGGGAGGGTTGGGCCGGAGCTGCTCGGAAATCCACGTCCGGGCCTCCTCCAGCGAGCGGGTGAGCGCCAGACGGGCGCGAGGGAAGAAGCGCTGCACCATGCCGCCGACCCGTTCGGAGCCACGGCGTGCACGGAGATTGACCATTACGGCGATGTTCATGGCGTTCACACTCTCCCCGAGCCATGTCACGGCTTTGTCATGGCGGGCGGTCCCGGAAGTCCCGTTCTGGTGGTGGACACATGGGGAATCAACCCCTCACCCGCCGAGAGCGAGCGCCATGCGCCTGCCCAGGCTGTGTCGTGCGAGCCCCCGGCGCAAGCCCGCCGTGACAGCCAGGAGTCCACCCGCGAGCATCTGACGCCGGGTTCACTGTCACGTGCGTCCCATGGTCGTCTCGCCCCTTCCCGTGAACCACTTGCGAAGATGGCGATGACGCACGGCGACGCACAGGGGGCCGGACAGGACCCCCGCTGAGCGGGCGAGTTGGCGGAGCCGGCGAGGGCCGTCCGGACGACTCCGAGACCGGGGACGGGGCGTCCAGGAGCTGGACGGTGGAGCCGTTTCCGAGGGGGAAAGTCGGAGCGCCGGGCTGGAAGCCACCGTGGTGGGTAGGGAGCCAGGTACCCGCCCAAGTGCCCGGAATGAGGGGCTTTTTCCGTAGGAGGGTGGGTTGTGGGCGAGGCGCGGCGGCTGGTAATTGCGAGGCCGCCCGCTTGGTGACCGACGGAACGGCCCATGCAGTGTGGCCAGCGCCATGACCATGACTCCCTACAGAACCCTCGTCCCCCTCATCGCCCTCGTTGCAACAGCCTGCCTCAAACTGCCCGAGATCGGATCCTTCCAAAAGGATTCAGGCACGCCCGATACGGAACAGCCGCAGCCCGATGCCGGGAGTCCGGGAGGAACCCTCTCCTCCGTGCGACTCCTCAAGCCGACGGGAACGGTCTTCACCCACGGAACCCTCGATGTGCAGGTCGAGCTCGTCGGGAGCCCCAATGTCCTCGTGGAGCTGGTGCTCGATGGCAAGGACACGGTGGCGGTGCTGGAACCGCCCGCGTACAAGCTGGCGTGGAACACCGCGTCGATCCCGGAAGGTCCCCACCTGCTGACGGCCCGAGCCGTGCTCGGCAGCAAGACCCTGGTGAGCGAGGCCCGCACGGTCACGGTGGACCGGACGCCGCCCCAGCTCGTGCTGCGCACCCCGGCACCGAATGCCCAGGAGGTGTCGGTGCATGAGCCCATCTACGCCGTGTTCTCCGAGGCCGTCAGAGCTGAAACCCTGACGGACAGCTCGGTGCGTCTGACGATGACGGGAGGTACCACGGTCGCCAGGACGGTTTCGCTGTCCTCCGACGGCAAGACGATGAGAGTCCAGCCAGCCTCCAGTCCTGTAGCGCCGGCCACCATGATGCTCGGCACGACGAACGCCATCACCGATCTGGCGGGCAATGGCCTGGCGACCCCATCCGAGCCGTGGATATGGAATGTGCCCGCCTGGATCTCCACGGGAGTCATTCCCGATGCTTCAGCCGAAGTCGCCAGGATGCAATTGCGCCAGGACGCCCTGGGTGGCAGCGTCGTTGCTTTCTCAAGCCCCGACGGGGATCTCTGCACCGTCTACAAAGACAACACAGGAAGCTGGCGTTCACTCTCTTCCGACCCGCAGTTCCCTGCGACCAGATTCACGCTCCCTGGTGGATATGGCTACGTCACGGGCTTTGATCTTCAGCTGGACAGCTCCACCACTCCCGTCCTGGCATACAGCGCTGGCACATCTCATCGCGATGGAAGGCTGATTACCGTACAGCGCTGGCAGGACAACGACTGGAAGACACTAACAACAGCCAACCTTCCGAAATATCCATCCGACTTCGTAACCGTTGCCGCTCTCAAGCTGACCAAAGCTGGCATGCCAGTAGTAGCCTGGATGACGTCCCCTGGCTCCTTCAGCACTCTTTATGTCAATCGTTGGACTGGCAGCTACTGGGAAGAATTTGGTCAAGAAGTCACCTCAGGAAGTGGCTCTCCTTCTGGCGATCACAAATTCTTCCCCTCGCTTCAGCTGAATGCATCCGACAATCCAGTCCTCGCATGGAGCGCTCCCGATGGAAAGGTCTACGTTGCCTACTGGAGCCCTGGACCGAACACTGCGTGGTTCACCTACGGTCAGGGGCTGAGCGCCTATCCGCAGCTCGCCACGCCCGCACTCAACCCCTCCCTACAACTCGACAGTACCGGTAGCCCCCTCGTGGCCTGGCGCCAAGCCGACTCTACTGGGACCAAGCATATTCACGTACGACGCTGGAACAATGGCACCTGGCAAGACCTGGGGGCGGCGTTGAGTGCCAGCCCGGGAGCTACTGACACTTCAGAGCCAGAACTTCACGTAGCCCCCTCCAACAAGCTCATCCTCTCGTGGTCCGAGAGCGCGGGAGGCACCCAGCAAACCCACTTCAGAGTCTGGAACGGCGCTCAGTGGGAGATGCTCATCTCGCCGTTGAGCGGCGACCAGCTTTCAATCTCGCTTGATGCACAGGGAAGCATCGCCGCAGCCAAAGTCATCGAATACTCCCTCATCACAACCTACAAACCCAATAACTAGCGACACCGCTAAAAACAAAGCCCGATCATCCCCATGAAAGCACCCATCATTCTCGCGCTCCTTCTTTCCAGTGCGGCACATGCGGCTCCGCGCCGCGTTGTGGTCGCCAGCGGCGACTGCAAAGACGCCGAGCTCAGCGCTCAGACGAAGTCCTTCTACGGCGCGCTGGCTGCCCGGCCAGGAGAGAACCTCCTCACCGCAGCGGACTTCTCCGAGCGGCTGTTCCCCCAGCCCTCCGGTAGCTTCGAGGACATCCAGCGGCAGCTCGAGGCCGCCCAGGGCCAGTTCTACGAGGCGCGCTATGCGAAGGCCGGCCAGGCCATCGACGAGGTGCTCCGACAGGTGGCTCGCCTCCCGGTGGGCGAGGCCCGTTGGAAGCTGTACGTCGACGCCCAGTTCCTCCAAGCGCTCAACCACCGCGCCATGGGCAAGGTGAAGGAGAGCGACGACGCCTTCCGCAACGTGCTGCGGCTGGATGCCCAGTACACACTCGACCCGGATTACTACCCGCCCTCCACACGCCAGGCCTTCGACAAGCTGCGCCGCGAGCTGGCCAAGGCCAAGAAGGTGAAGCTCTCGGTGAAGTCCACCCTCCCCGCCTCCGAGGTCTTCCTCGATGGCCGGAGCATGGGTCAGACACCGCTCACGCTGGAGGTCCTCGCCGGTGGCTACGAGCTCACCCTCAAGAAGGGCGACGCCGTCAGCTTCCCCCGCCAGCTCCCGGTGCAGGGCGAGGAGACGCCGGTTCTCGTGGACCTGGCCTACGAGGGCTCCGTCACGGCCACTCCCTTCCCCTGCCTCGCCTCCAGCACGGATGGTGAGCAGGTGCTCTCCCACGCCGTCCGCTTGGGCGGCACCCTGGGCGTGGAGGAGGTCATCGTGGTGAAGCTCGAGCGAGCCAGCAGCGGGCCGAAGTGGCTCGCCGCCACGGTGCTCAACGTGGAGGGTGGCCAGAAGCTGCGCGAGGGTGGTTTCAAGACGCAGGGGCTCGACGCCCCGACCGAGTCCCTCATGGCGCTGGTCGACTACGTCACCACCGGCAAGCCCCAGCCCAGCGTCGTGGTCCTCAACTCCAACACCGAGCCGCCCTGGGAGAAGTCCCCCGCGCTCGTTCCGGAGGGCATGAGCACCGCTCAGCGTACGTCCGGTCCCGTGCGGCCCCTGCGCGTCGCCTCCTACGTGACGCTGGGTGCGGGCGTGGCCGCCCTCGCGGGCGCGGGGGTTGTCCGGCTCGCCGCGGAGTCGGACTACACGGAGCTCATGAAGAACCACATCACCGAAGGTAAAGTCGATGCCAATGACGCCGCCGGCATGGCGCTGCTGCGCAGGCTGGAGCAGAAGGGCAACGCCATCACGGGTCTGCTCATCGGCTCGGGCGCGGCGCTCGCCACCGGCACCGTGCTCTTCTTCCTCTCCCCGTCGGATGAGCCCCCGCCCGTGTCGGTGGGTGTCACCGCGGGCCCGGAAGGGGCCGGTGCCTCGCTCTCGGGTACGTTCTGAGCGGGTCTCGGGTACGTTCCCACCATGAACGTACTCCTGGCCCTGCTGCTGGCCGCGAGCACCCCCACTGCTCCGGCCCCCCGTACCTTCCGCGTCGACTACTTCCACACCGGCAACGCTACCGAGGAGCGCTTCAGCCTCGAGCGGCTCGTCGTGGAGCCGCTGCCCTGGCCTGGTCACCCCGACCGGGCCATCGACGAGACCAACCTCGGCAAGTACCTCTTCGAGGTGCGCGACCGCGAGACGAACCGCCTGCTGTATTCGCGTGGCTTCGCCTCCATCTACGGCGAGTGGGAGACCACCCCCGAGGCCCGTGAGGTGAACCGCACCTTCCACGAGTCGCTGCGCTTCCCCTCGCCGGAGAAGCCCGTCCAGGTGATCCTCAAGAAGCGCGCGAAGGACAACTCCTTCCGCGAGGTGTGGAGCCTCACGGTGGACCCGAAGGACATGTTCGTGGACCCGTCCACCCCCGGCGCGCCCGGGCCACTGTTGAAGCTGCTGGAGAACGGCCCTCCGGCGGACAAGGTGGACTTCCTCATCCTCGGGGACGGCTATACCGAGCAGGAGCGCGCCAAGTTCGAGAAGGACGCGCGGCGGCTGGTGGACATCCTCTTCACCTTCTCACCCTTCAAGGAGCGCAAGGCAGACTTCAACGTCTGGGGGCTGATGCCCGCCTCCCAGCAGTCCGGCATCTCACGCCCATCCACCGGCATCCACCGCTACACGCCCGTGGGCTCTACCTATGACGCCTTCGGCAGCGAGCGCTATGTCCTCACCTTCGAGAACCGCCGCTTCCGCGACGTGGCCGCGTTCGCTCCCTACGAGTTCGTCGAAATCCTCGTCAACGGCAACACCTACGGCGGCGGCGGCATCTTCGGTCTCTACGGCACCGTGGCCGCCGACAGCCTCTGGTCCCCGTATGTCTTCGTCCACGAGTTCGGCCACCACTTCGCCGGGCTCGCGGACGAGTACTACACCTCGGAGTCAGCCTACGCCCCCGCCGAGGAACGCGTGGAGCCCTGGGAGAAGAACGTCACCGCCCTGAAGGATCCCACCCAGCTCAAGTGGAAGGACCTCGTGGCCGCCGGCACCCCGCTGCCCACGCCGTGGAAGAAGGAGGAGTACGAGGCCCACGCACGCAAGGTGCAGGAGCAGCGCCGCCGCATCCGCGCCGAGCGCCGCCCCGAGTCCGAGATGGACGCACTCTTCACCGCCCAGCGGGACTGGGAAGAGAAGTTCCTCGGCAAGCAGCCCCACGCCGGCAAGGTGGGCGCCTTCGAGGGCGCGATGTACGAGCCCCGCGGCTACTACCGACCCCAGCTCGACTGCGTGATGTTCACCCGCGATCGCGTTCCTTTCTGCTCCGTGTGCCAGCGTGCGCTCGACGAGGTCATCGACCTGTATTCGGGAAAGATCGCGAAACCAGCGAAGTCCGCGCCCTGATAAGGGTTCTTCTGGTTTTCAATGTGACAAGCTCGCGGGAACTCGGCCGGTCGGTGGACCCTCCATCGTTTCGGAGGTATGGCCCTCCTCATCCCGCATCGGGAGAGGAGGGTTCATCCATGAAGAGTTGGCTTACCGCACTCTGCGCGGCCGTGTTCGTCCTGGTGGGCACCGGCTGTGGAAAAGGTGAGTGCACGGACCGTGCTGATTGTGTCGAGGAGAAGAGCGACCTCCCGGCGGACCAGGAGTACGCCTGCGTCAAGAACAAGTGCGTCGCGCAGAGCCGCTGCTCCCCCGCGTGCGGCGAGAACCAGTTCTGCGATGTCAGCTCCGGCCAGTTCGTGTGCAGGACGTGCACGGCCGAGCGGGGCTGCTTCGAGGGCTATACGTGCGACCCGGCCTTCAATGAGGGCACGGGCGTCTGCCTGGCGCACCCGCCCACCACCAGCGCGCAGATCGCCACCTTCCTCGCGGTGGATTCTGGCACGCTCGACGCGCCGATGCCCATCGAGGGTGCCTACGTCACCTACCTCAAGCCTTCTGCAACGGACGCGGGCACCGAGACCGGCTTCTTCCTGCAGGCCGAGCCCGAGGGCCCGGCGATGTTCGTCGCCGATACTACCGCGCTCGCCAGCGTGAAGGTGGGCGACAGGGTGAACCTGATGGTGACCGCCAGGGAGCCCATCACGGGTGTCCGGGCCGCCAAGGCCGTGACGGACCTGGTGAAGCTCAGCGAAGACCACCCGGTGCAGAACCTCGCCACGGCCACCCCGCCGGGACTGCGCGTCGACCGCACGGACGCCACCGATCTGATCAGCAACCTCGCCGGCTATGAGAGTGAGTTGCTGTCGCTGACGGGCAACGTGGCCACTGCCCCCGCCACTGCGGGCGGCGGGCACATGTCCATGCGCATCACCACCACTGGCATCCCCGCGCCCAGCGACAACTTCCGGCTGCGTATGCCGACTACTCTGTCCGATGCGTTGGACCTCTCCCCGGGCTGCAACTTCACCCTCATGGGCCCCATGTGGCGCTTCAACGCCCAGGCCCAGCCGTCCGTCTACAGCGCCTCGGACATCACCGTGGCGAGTTGCCCGGCTCCGACGTTGGTGAGCATCGCCGCCCCCTCGCCCACCACCGTGCAGCTCACCTTCAGTCGGCGGATCGACCCGGCCAGCGTCACGGATGCCGATGCCCCGACCCAGTTCACGTTCGACAACGGCCTCACCACCACCGCCGCCACGGTCAACGGCACCCTGGTTGTCCTCACCACCAGCGCCCAGACTGCTGGCACCACCTATACGGTGACGGTGGCCAATACCGTGAAGGACAAGCGCGGCTCGTCCGTCGCGACGCCCAACACGGCGACGTTCACCAGCTTGCGCCCCATCGCCGTCTGGGGAGGTCGACTCCTCCTGTCGGGCACGGGCTTCACCGATGCCACCTCGGTCAAGATCGGCGGCGTGGAGCAGCCGGGCTTCACCGTTGTCTCCGACACCCAGATCTCCATCCCCAGCGTGTCCGAGTCCACCACGCTGGGCGCCTCCCAGCCCGTACTCGTCACCACGCCCGACGGCGACGTCGACGCCGGCACCATCCCGGTGCTCCGGCTCCTCATCAACGAGGTGGATTCGAACACCCCCGGTACTACGGACGTCCGGGAGTTCGTCGAGATCGACACGGGCGTGCCGAACTTCGACCTGAGCAACACGGGCTTCAGCCTCGTCCTGATCAATGGCAATGGTGACATTTCGTACGAGACCATCGGGCTGAACGCGACCACCAATGCGGCGGGCCTGCTGGTCGTTGGCAGCCCTCCGCTCCCCACGGACACCGACTGGAACCCGGAGCTGAAGTTCTCCGCCGTCAACGTCCTGCAGAACGGTATCGACGCCGTGGGCATCTATCAGGTCGTCGCGGGCGCGTTCCCGAACAACACCCCCGTGACCGCCAACAACCTCATCGATGCCATGGTGTACGGTGGAGGCGCTCCGGACACGGGTCTGCTCAACGTGCTGCTCCCGGAAGGGCCTGGCCGGGTGCAGGTGGATGAGCGGACGAGCATCGCTGGCGGCGCCGCCAGCGCGGAGACGGTGTCCATGCAGCGCTGCAACAGCCTGGCCCGGCGCAATGGCACCGTGTACAGCCGCATCGCTCCGACGCCCGGTGCGGCGAACAACACGTGCCCCGCCCCGTAATCCATCACACCTGATGCACCCCGGACGGCGCGCGGAGATTCCTCCGCGCGCCGTTCTTCTTTTCCGCCTCCAGGCTGGCTGGGCTCCGACCATGGGGGCTCGGGCCACCAGGGCGTCCTTCCCCTGCCTGCTGCTACTCGCGCTTCACGTCTCCAACCTGACAGGCAAAGGAGGCGGACACACCCATGGCCATGATGCACAACCTGGAAACGGAGTCCTGGTCGGGCGAGGGCGTAGGCACCAGCGTCGAATCCTTCCTCGCGCGAATCAACCGTGAAGTCCCCGAATACCCCCCCACCGAGGCGGCGGATGCGGTCATGAGCGCTCTCTGCGAACGGCTCCCCGGTGGGCTCGTCCAAGAGATGCGTGAGCAGTTCCCCGAGGGCTTGCGCCAGCTCTTCCAACACTGCTGGAAGGAACGCAGCGCCAACGCTCAGAAGTTCGACAAGGACGACTTCTACCTCGATGTCGCCGAGCGTCTGCAGATCGAGGCCGAGAGCGTCCGCCTCGTGCTCCACGTCGTCTTCGCCTCCATCCTCTCTCAAATCACCGAGAAGCTGGCCCACAAGATCGACCGCGAGATGCCTCCCAACATCTCCGGCACCTGGAACGCCTCGCGCCGCGCCGCGGACCTGCCTCGCTGATTCTCCCGGATGCCCCGGCGGGCCCTCGTGCCCCCCGGGGCCTCTCCCTC
>Ga0216309_1000115_pt1 | contig 13764 bp, 7 predicted proteins | sample Total_DNA_C_FD_161284 | JGI IMG/M metagenome (GOLD analysis project Ga0216309, IMG submission 161284) | Terrestrial sediment cell enrichment communities for BONCAT metagenomics from Utah, United States - Total_DNA_C | ecosystem: Environmental > Terrestrial > Deep subsurface > Rock core/Sediment ...
GTATTGTTAACGTTTGTAAAGGGTTTTAGCGACAGTTAAACTGATGCGGGTAATAAGCTGAGGTTATGTTGAGTCTACGGGTATCGTTGTAGGAGGTCTAAGTCAGCTTGTTTCCGGGCTCGCAGCACGGGGTCTTGGCGGCGGCGATTGCTGTGACGAGTGCGTTTCCATTGATATCTTTTTTTTGAGTAATCGCCTCAGGTGCCCTCGGCTGAGGCTGATGCCGTGAACCTCGGCCAGATGCTCCATCAGTTGACGACTATTGACGGTGCGCTCCTCCGTCGATAGGTGCTGCTCCAATGCGGCCATCACCGCCATGTACACTGCGGCGGACGCCCTGGGCGAGGACTATCCCACAGCCTATACAGACCCTCTTGCTGCCACCGATGAATCGCCGTGCGGGCTTTGGCCACTCGCTAACCGAGATACTCAGCAATGTGGTGAGGCGTCCATCCTCGATGGCTTAACCTCAGTGCTTCAACCCGGTCTTTAGTGCGTTGAGGCACGCCAGACGCCCCTCGCAAGTCTTGCAGGGTGCGATCTTCCTCTACACTCAGTTCAACTCGTAACGGGGCGTTGGCATGATTGGAACAACCTTGATGAGCGGTCCTTCAGCCTACCTCCATCACTACGTTTAATTCCATTCACCTACTTACAAGTCAAGATATAAAGATCTACACAAGGAGCTTTATATTCTGGAGTTTGGCAACTGATATACTTTGGGAAACGGATGACAGTCCTTCATCGGGGGAGCATTCAATGATTACCCTGCCTGGAATTACTATCCACAGCAAAATCTATGAGAGCTTAGCTTCTTTGGTGTATCGGGGCATCAGAGAGCAAGATGATTGTGCAGTGATTGCCAAAGTTCTCAAGCAGGATTATCCCTCTCCTCAGGAATTAACTCGCTATTGGCAGGAGTATGAAATTACTCGCTCTCTCAACATTGAAGGCGTAGTCAAGGCCTACAGCCAGCAAGACTACCAGCGCACGCTGGTTCTTCTTTTGGAAGACTTTGGTGGAGAGTCTTTAGAATGCTGGATGCGGCAACAATTAGACTTCTGTCCCGTGCCGCTGTCGGTTTTTTTGAATATGGCGATCGCCATTACTGATACTCTAGGCAAAATCCATGCGGCTCATGTCATCCATAAAGACATTAATCCTGGCAACATTGTCTTTAATCCGAGAACTGGCGTTGTCAAAATCATTGATTTTGGCATTGCCACTCGCTTCAGTCGCACCAATCCCACATTCAAAAGTCTCTATCTTCTAGAAGGAACCCCTGCCTATTTGTCGCCAGAGCAAACCGGACGAATGAACCGTATGCTCGACTATCGCACCGACTTTTATTCACTGGGTGCAACCTTCTACGAACTGTTGACGGGACAATTACCGTTTCCCACTAAAGATCTCCTAGAGCTAGTCCACTGCCACATTGCCAGACCGCCGACTCCCCCGCATGAATTGAACGCAACGATTCCCCAACCTGTTTCAGATCTTATTTTGAAACTGATGGCAAAGAATGCGGAGGATCGCTATCAAAGTGCTTGGGGCATCAAAGCAGATTTAGAACGCTGTGCCCAGCAACTGGCAGAAGTGGGTTTAATTGAACCTATGCCATTGGGTCTGCAAGATGTTTCTGAACAGTTTTGCATTCCTCAAAAACTGTATGGACGAGCGGCAGAGATTGAAGCATTATTGGCGGCGTTTGACCGAGTGGCAGGGAGTGAGGGAGTTCGTGAAATGATGCTGGTCTCTGGTGATGCTGGCGTTGGCAAAACAGCATTAGTGCGGGAACTCTATAAACCGATCACCGCAAAGCACGGCTATTTGATCTGGGGTAAATTTGACCAATTCAGGCGCAATGTTCCCTACAGCGCGATCGTCGATGCCCTGCAAAAATTGGTGCAGCAACTCTTGGGAGAACCAGACGAACAGATGGAAGTGTGGCGATCGCGGTTACTCACCGCTTTGGGCAGCAACGGACAAGTCATCATTGATGTCATTCCCGAAGTTGAGTTGATCGTTGGCAAGCCGCTGCCTCTACCCGAAGTTGGAGCCACAGAAGCGCAGAATCGCTTCAATCTGACGTTTCAAAGGTTTGTACGGGTATTTTGTGCAAAAGAGCATCCCCTAGTGATCTTTTTAGACGATCTCCAGTGGATCGATGCTGCGACGCTGAAGTTAATCGAACTCATCTTACTTGACGAGCAAACCCAATCTCTGTTTTTGATCGGAGCTTATCGAGATAACGAAGTGACTCCGACGCATCCATTAATTTTGACACTAGAGAGCCTGCGAAACCAGGGAGCAATGCTTCAGGAAATCATTCTGACCCCCTTAACATTGGAATCCTTGAGCCAACTGTTAGCTGAGACATTCCATCACACTCCTGAAACGGTTCATTCCCTCACCCAAACTGTGTCTTGTAAAACTGAGGGCAATCCCTTCTTTGTGGGTGAATTTTTGAAGTTGCTGGATGGCGAAAATCTGTTGACCTTTGATGCCCAACAGTTGAGTTGGCAATGGAACTTGGCTGACATTGAAGCTCAAGATATCACGGATAATGTAGTGGAGTTGCTGCTGCGTCAGTTGCAGAAATTGTCGGAAGCAACACAGCAAATTCTCTCGATTGCGGCTTGTGTTGGATCTGAGTTTGATTTAGAGACATTGGCGATTGTGTGTGAAAAATCCCCGAAAGCAATTTCCCAGGATTTACTCGCAGCGATTCAAGCTGAATTGATTCAGCCTCTTTCTGAATTAGATGAGAACTTGTTAGTTCAAGAGTATAAGTTTTTGCACGATCGCGTCCAGCAAGCAGCTTATGTCTTAATTGATGAGTCACAAAAACAAGTGGTTCATCTCCAAATCGGTGGTAATTTACTGGAGAAAACTTCACCAGAGCAACGATCCGATCGGTTGTTTGAAATCATCGATCATCTCAATCAAGGACTTGAGCTAGTCACTGCTCGATCAGAACGAACTGAAATTGCCAGATTGAATTTAATGGCAGGTCAGAAAGCCAAGGCAGCAACGGCTTATGAAGCAGCTTTTAAGTATTTCACTACAGGGCTTAAACTCCTCAATTCGGAGAGTTGGCAGAGTGAGTATGATCTCACCTTAGCGCTGTACTCAGAAGCAGCAGAAGCGGCGTATCTCCAGGGTCGCTTTGATGAGATGGAACAGTTGGTAGAAGTGGTACTCGATCGCGCTAAGACAGTGGTTGACAAAGTGCAGGCTTACGATAGCAGAATTCAAGGATATTTGTCACAGGGCAACCTGAAAGAAGTACTAAAAACTGGATTGGAAGCGTTAAAGCTCTTGGGAATAGATTTAATAGAAAATCCAAGTCAGTTAGATGTTCAAAGAGAATTGGAGGAAACGGCTGCACTATTAGCTGGACGAGACATCGAAGACTTAATTAATCTAGCAAAGATGACCGCACCAGAACCGCTGGCAGCAATGTATATCCTGGTGAATATCGTGGTTGCTGCAAATATGGTGTCACCAGCACTGATGATACTGATTGTGTGCAAAATGGTAAATTTATCAATCAACTACGGCAATGCTACCTGGTCACCACTGAGTTATGCTGCCTACGGATCTATTCTATGTGGAGTTGTTCAAGACATTGAACTCGGTTATAAATTTGGTCAATTGGCTCTCAGCTTGACAGAACGATTGAATACTAAAAAAGGAAATGCTAAAGCATTAGCGATATTTAGTGCCAACATCATGCACTGGAAGGTACATTTTAGGAAAATAATACCAATTCAGGTTGATGTTTATCAAAACGGAGTGGAAACCGGAGACTTTGAATTCGCTGGCTATGCTGCATGTAATGTATGTTGTTACTCGTTTCTTGTCGGTGAGGAACTCACGGAACTGGAACAAAAAACGGCAACCTACAGCAAAGCAATCAGACAAATCAGACGGGAAAACCCCTCTAATTGGATTGCAGTGTTGTGGCAGACAATCCTTAATCTGTTAGGTAGATCTGAGAATCCCACCCGTTTGATTGGTAGTGTATATGATGAAGAGCAAGCGCTATCGCGCGCTATTGCAGTTAAAGACGGAACTGAAATTCCCTACCTCTATTTAAACAAAATTATACTGTGTTATCTATTTGGGGAATATCATCAAGCTGCACAAACTGCTGTGTTAGGAAGGCAGCCTTTAGAAGAAATAACAGAACCTATATTCCATTTCTACGATTCTCTGGTGCTTTTGAGCCTATTGGTTGAGGCTTCAAGCTCTGAAGAAGAAGCTTGGCTAAGTTGTGTTAGCACCAACCAAGAAAAGGTGCAAAAATGGGCAGATTCCGCTCCAATGAATTATCTACATAAATTTCATCTAGTCGAAGCAGAGAAAGCGCGAGTTTTAGGGCAGTTTCTTGAGGCTGAAGAGTTTTATGAACAAGCGATTGCAGGTGCTGCTGAAAATGAGTATATCCAGGAAGAAGCATTAGCTTATGAATTAGCGGCTAAACATTATCTGACGCGAGGTCGGGAAAAGATTGCTCAGACCTACATGAAAGAGGCGCACTATTGCTACGAGCGCTGGGGCGCAACTGCTAAAGTTAAAGACTTAGAAACTCGCTATCCACAGTTCTTTCCTCAGTCGTCTAGAGCCACTTCCACATCAATTCCTATTACTGCTGAAACTATCACTAATCCCTTCCATACTGCTTTCGATTTAGCAGCAGTGATGAAAGCTTCACAGGCGATTTCTCGTGAAATTGAACTGAAGCAACTGCTGCGATCACTGATGCAAATTTTAATTGAGAATGCTGGCGCACAAACCGGATATCTGATTTTAGAAAACTCAGGAGAATGGTCGATTGAAGCGGCTTGGGAACTCAAGGCCGATCAGAATGCTTGTGCAACTCAGGTGTTACAGTCTATTCCAATTGCCGATCGATTGCCAGAATCAATCATTCAATATGTGATTCGGACTCTAAAGCCTGTCACCTTAAATGATGCGACTCGTGAAGGTGCTTTTATTAATGAGCCATACATTCAACAGAACCAGCCTCAATCTGTTTTCTGTTTGCCGCTGCTGAATCAAGCCAAGCTGGTCGGTGTATTGTATTTAGAAAATCGGTTAGCAGCTCGAGTATTTACACCAGAGCGATCGCAGGTCTTGCAGCTATTATCGACCCAAGCAGCGATCGCCATCGAAAATGCCAACCTTTACTCAGAACTGCAGGCTAAGGAAAGCAAGATCACCCAGTTCCTCGAAGCGATTCCGGTGGGAATTGCGATCGTGGATGCGACGGGTTGCCCTTACTATACCAACCAATGCGGCAATCAACTCACGGGCAAAGAAACTGATACTTCCATAGCACCGGAGCAGATCTCAGAGGCTTATCAGCTTTATGTAGCGGGAACGGATCAAATCTATCCAGCAGAGAGCTTGCCTATTGTGCGGGCATTAAGGGGCGAACGCATCAGGACTGAAGATATAGAAATTCGTCGAGATCATGTCACAATTTTACTTGAGGCACGGGGAACACCAGTTTTCGATCAACAGGGCAATATCACTTATGCGATCGCTACCTTTCAGGACATTACAGAGCGCAAACAAGCCGAGAAACTCCTAGCCGACTACAACTGTACTTTAGAGCAACAGGTCGCAGAACGAACGGCTGCGTTACGACAAAGTGAGGCCAATTACCGCAACCTGCTACAAACTGCGAATTCAGTCATCGTTCGCTATGATCCGCAAGGACGGATTCGATACATCAACGATTATGGGGTAAAACTCCTAGGTTATGAAGAACATGAGATTTTAGGGCGAACCTTATTTGAAACCATCATTCCAGAAGCCGAACTCTCTGGACGCGATGTGAGACCCATGGTCCACGATTTACTTCGTAATCCTCAATCGTACCCGCAAGGCGAAGGTGAAAATCTGTGTCGAGACGGACGGCGAGTTTGGATGGCCTGGTCGAATCAAGCCATCTTCAATGACCAGGGAGATGTCGTTGAAATCTTATCGGTGGGCAACGACACCACTCAGCGCAGGCAAGCAGAAGAGGCATTACAACGCAGTGAAGCTAAGTTCCGCAATATCTTTGAAAACTCACAGGTTGGCATCTTCCGAAACCGCATCTCGGATGGATTAATTCTCAATGCCAACCAACGCCTTGCCAACCTGTTGGGCTTTGATTCACCAGAGGAGATCATTGGGCTAGAACACAGCATCGACTATTTTGTAAATCCCAGCGATCGCCAACAAGCCCATGAATTGATGAAGCGGGATGGGGAACTGCGAAACTTTGAAGCAGAGATGCGAAAACGAGATGGGACAGTGTTCTGGGGACTTATCTCTTCTTATTTGAATGCAGCCGATGGATACGTCGAAGGCGTGATGGCGGATATTAGCAATCGCAAACAAGCAGAAGTCGCTCTACAGATAAGTGAAGAACGACTACGCTTAGCATTAACCGCCGCAAATCAGGGACTTTACGATATGAATCTAAAAACTGAAGAAATCGTGGTTAACCCAGAATACGCTTTAATGCTGGGCTACGATCCGGCAACATTTCACGAGACCAAATCCAGGTGGGTTGAGAGTTTGCATCCTGATGACAGAGAATCAATGGTTGCAGCTTACCATGCTTTTATTACTGGAGAAGTCCCCAACTATCGAGCAGAGTATCGCTGTCGTACCCAGGATGGTCAGTGGAAATGGATTCTTTCTGTCGGCAAAGTTGTTGCCTGGAATGAATCCGGTGAACCCATCCGAGCGTTGGGAGTTTATACGGATATCGACGATCGCAAACAAGCAGAAGCGGTGTTGCGCCAGTCCGAGGCTCAGTTTCGAGAACAAGCAATCCTCTCCGCTTTTCGTGCCGATGTGGACAGTGCCCTTGCTCAAAATGATAGTTTACCCTTGATGCTGCATCGCTGTGCAGAAGCCGTTGTTAAGCACTTGAATGCGGCATTTGCTCGAATTTGGACAATCAATAAAGACCAGAATGTTTTGGAGTTACAAGCCAGTGCGGGAATGTCTACCCGTCTTGACGGTACCTACAGTCGAGTTTCCAGGAATAGCTGGAAACTTGGACGAATTGCTCAAGAAAGCTTTCCACTGTTGATAAACAATGTGTTTGATGAGTCATTTGTTGATCAAGAATGGGCAGAGCGAGAAGGTATTGTGGCATTTGCAGGCTATCCGATCCTGCTGGATGAGCAGTTGGTTGGCGTGATTGCGATGTTTGCTCGACAATCCATTCGGGCGTCTCACTTTGAGGCATTGGGGTTTGCCGCTCGCGAGATGGCATTGGGAATTAAACGCAAACAAGCAGAAGCAGCATTACAAGCCTCTGAAGCAGAACTGCGGGCGCTCGTTTCAGCCATTCCCGATCCGCTATGTATCTTCAATGCTGAAGGGCAATTGCTCTGCACAATCAAAGGAAATTCATCCTATGGAGAGGAGTGTACTGGCAAAACGCTGCATCAACTTTTTGCCAAAGAACAAGCCGATGAATTCCTGAATCAAATTCAGCAGGTGCTGAGAACCCAACAAGTCCTCACCGTTGAATACAGTCACTGCTTTGCTGGGCGAGAAATCTGGTTTTCGGCTCGCATTGCCCCGATTCAGCACGAACAGGTGATTTGGCTGGCGCGAGATATTACGCTGCAAAAGCAAGCAGAAGCCGCCTCAATTTTAGAAGAACGCAACCGCATGGCGCGTGAAATTCATGACACACTCGCTCAGGCATTTACAGGCATTCTGATCCAGGTTGATGCAGCGACTCAAGTGTTAACCGATGATGTAGAAGCTACCCAAGCGCATTTAGACACGATCGAGGAGTTAGCCCGCACTGGACTGTCTGAAGCGCGTCGCTCGGTGACAGCCCTGCGTCCCCAGTTGCTGGAAGAAGGTGATTTATCGAGTGCCCTGGAGCGGTTGGTAAACCAGATGAGAGTGGCGACCAATACGGATCTCATTTACTCAGTTCAAGGGACTGCATATTCCTTACCCACTGAAGTAGAAAATAACTTGCTGCGGATTGGACAAGAAGCACTGACTAATGCAACTAAATATGCAAATGCAAATGAAATTAGAATTGAGTTAGTCTATAACGATACCCAGTGTCGCTTGCAAGTCAAAGACGACGGCCAGGGCTTTGGTGTGGTTGGCGTTTCAATGAGCGGCGGATTTGGATTGTTGGGCATGAGCGAGCGAGCAGAGCGCATTGGCGCACAACTGGCAATCGAGAGCCAACCAGGGCAAGGAACAGAAATTATTGTCATTGTTAATCGAGGGTGAGCATGATGACGAGCCAATCCACGATGATTCGGGTTCTAATTGCTGACGATCATTCTATTGTCCGACAAGGATTGACAACCATCATTAACCGCGATCCAGAAATGACAGTGATTGCTCAAGCCGAAGATGGGCAACAGGCGATCAATTGCTTTCGGGAACATCAACCAGATGTAACGCTAATGGATTTGCGAATGCCGCAAGTTAGTGGGGTGGAAGCCATCAGCGCAATCTGTGCTGAATTTAAACCTGCCCGGATTATCGTGCTAACCACCTACGATGGAGATGAAGATATCTATCGCGGACTACATGCGGGTGCTCAAGGCTATCTGCTTAAGGATACTAAATCTAATGAGTTGCTGAATGCGATTCGCACCGTTGCTTGTGGTCAGCAATACATTCCACCAAACGTGGGAGCAAAACTGGTGCAGCGTCTGAATAATCCAGAACTCAGGGAACGAGAGTTAGAGGTACTGGGCTTAATGGCACGAGGGATGAGCAATTCAGATATTGCGACTGCTTTAAGTATTAGTGAGAATACTGTCAAAACCCATGTCAATCGAATTTTAAGTAAGTTGGGCGTGAGCGATCGCACCCAGGCTGTGATTGTTGCAATTAAACGCGGCATTGTCAGTTTGTAAGCCAGTCACCCTTTAGTTTGACTCCGGAGTCCAACCAGAGTTGGAGCGATGATGACATTGACAGAGGGACTGATTCATCACTCGCTTTGGTGAGCAAAAGTTGCAACTCTCAGTTGACGACAAGTGAGAGGGCAATTGCCTATATTTAGTTCTAAGCAAACACGAATAGCAATTGAGTTACAGCATTGAGTTTGCTTCATCTAGATCGCAGAAAGAGGGTTGAATCGCTTGCGATTACCATTGCTTCCCTCAGAGGTGTTCAAGTGAATCAAGACCGAGACCGTAGCTTGTTATCTATTCCAGCTTCAACACAGGATCACATGCAAGGCGTACTCAATGCCGACGTGGTGCTGGTAATGTATGGAGATTATCAATGCTCTGTCAGTGCAGACGTTTACAAGATAATTAAAGCGATAAAACGAGAGCTTAGTGCTGCTTTTGGAGAAGATTATTTATGCTTGATCTTCCGTCATTTTCCGCAAACACAGATTCATCCCCAAGCTCAACGGGCTGCTCAAGCTGCCGAAGCCGCCGCTGCTCAAGGACAGTTTTGGTTAATGCACGACACTTTGTTTGCTCATCAACAGAAGTTAGAAAATGGTTATCTCGTAGAGTACGCCAACAATTTAGGGCTTGATATCCCTCAATTTCTTAAAGAGTTGTCTGAGCAGGTGCATATCGCTCGCATCAATGAAGATATTGAAAACAGTGGAATAACGACTGCTCCAGCCCTATTTATCAATAACATTCGGTATACCGGACGCTGGAGAATAACAGGGTTGACGGCAGCCATTGTTGCTACAAGTCACTAATCTCTTTTCCATAACTCATCAACGTTAGTAATAGACGAAAACAGTTTCGTTATTTCATTGAAGGTAGTTCTATGACACATTTACTAGTACAAAGCAGAAATGATTCTGAGCATGAAGGTACACCTCAGACTGATTCTCTTCACGATTCTTCAGTGAATCATACCCTGATTGCGATCGCACAAGAAGTTGCTGAGTTGCTGAAAACTTGCTTATCCAGTACAAGCTGATGACACTGATTATCTGGAGTCAACAACCAGGAAGCACTCTAGTCAAAGCCCTCTCATGTAGTAATTTAAGCATTTTACATTTTCAGTCAATGCTCGTTGACACAGAAGGAAAGCACTACCCAAATTCAAATGGAAATCACACTGTGAACATACTCAACTTCAGGAATCGCATCCGCCTGCTTCTGATTGTCACTCTCTTTTTAGGGACTCTTACCCTCACTTCTCTAGGAGCCATCATGAGTACTGCAAATGCACAAGTCAACAAGCCCACGATCGTGTTCGTTCATGGTGCGTTCGCCGAGTCTTCTAGTTGGAACGGTGTATTGACGAAGCTAATCACGAAAGGTTATCCGACGGTTGCTGTGGCTAATCCTCTGCGCGGCGTTAAGAGCGACGCAGATTATGTTGCCAGCGCCCTTGAAGACATCAACGGCCCCATCGTGCTGGTTGGGCATTCTTACGGAGGCTCGGTAATTACCAATGCCGTCAATGGTAACAGGAACGTGAAAGCACTGGTCTACGTTGCTGGCTTCGCTCCTGAGGCGGGCGAGACTGCCATTGAACTCTCAGGACGTTATCCGGGCAGCACACTCGGATCAACACTCGCGCCACCCGTTGAACTGCCCGATGGTGGTAAAGACCTTTACATTCAGCAGGACAAGTTCCACGCCCAGTTGGCTGCGGATGTGCCCGCTAACGACACGCAACTGATGGCTAGTACCCAGCGCCCGATTACGGAAGCTGCGCTGAACGAAGCCTCCGGTGCGCCCGCATGGAAATCTACCCCGTCCTGGTTTATTTATGGCGATCGCGACTTGAACATTCCTCCAGCAGCACTGTCTTTCATGGCGAACCGCGCTAACTCAAAGGAGACCGTTGTTGTGAATGGCGCGTCCCATGTCGTGATGGTTTCCCATTCAGATGCCGTTGCCAATCTCATCTATCGTGCTGCAACTGCGCCATAGACGAGGCGTAAACGCATCCGGCTACAAGCATCTTCTCTAATTAGTACTTGAATCTAGTGGCATTGACAGAAGGAGAAACACAATGATACTTCAGGGTAAAGTGGCGCTAGTTACGGGAGGCACATCGGGAATTGGTCAAGCCACCGCGATTGCGTTCGGTGCTGCGGGTGCAAAAGTTGTGTTCTCCGGCAGACGCGATGCAGAACGCGAAACAACTTCTGCGATGATTCGTGAGACAGGAGCGGAGTGTTTGTTTGTGCGATCAGATGTATCGAGTGAACCAGAGGTTAAGGCGCTGATAGAGAAAACAGTCGCAACTTACGGAAGGCTAGATTTTGCCTTCAATAACGCTGGATTTGGTACAGTCCCAAAGCCACTACACGAGCAGTCTGTTGAAGATTTTGACAGCATGATAGCAACTAACCTGCGGGGTGTGTTCTTATGCATGAAATATGAAATTCAACAGATGCTGACTCAAGGAGCAGGGGTCATCATCAACAACTCTTCAGTAGCGGGATTGATCGGGATACCTGGAATGGGTCCTTATACTGGGAGCAAACATGCTGTGATGGGTCTCACTCGTTCTGCTGCGCTCGATTATGCCAAGCAAGGGATTCGGATTAATGCCGTCAATCCTGGCTATATTCGTGGCACAGAAATAGTTACTCCTAAGAGCCTCCAAGAGATAGGTATGACTTTAGAGCAGTTTGATTCGATGGTGTCGTCGAGCGTCCCGATGGGGCATAGGGGTCAACCTGAAGAAATTGCAGCAACGGTTGTGTTCTTATGTTCTGATGCTGCCAGCTACATCACAGGTCAGTCTTTCGCAATTGATGGTGGACTCATAGCAAGCTAATTCAAGGAGGGATTTTATGTCAACTTTTGTCTTAGTTCATGGCTCGTGGCATGATGGTTCTGCTTGGCAAGCAGTCGTTGACCATCTAGAAGCGAAAGGGCATCAAGCGTTTGCTCCCACGATCGCAGGTCATGGCAAAGGCGTGAATAAGAACGTTAACCATGCTCAATGCACACAATCGATCGTCGATTACATTGTTGGCAAAGACTTAACCGATATTGTTCTCTTAGGTCATAGTTTTGCTGGAACAATCATTGCGAAAGTTGCTGAAGCGATTCCCGATTGCATTCGACGGCTCATCTTCTTCGATGCCTTTGTCCTCAATGATGGTGAAAGCCTCAGAGATAGCCTTCCGCCGCACTATCAAGCGTTATTTGACTCTCTAGCTAGAGAATCGGACGATCATACGATGGTGATGCCGTTTGAGCTTTGGCGAGAAGCGCTTCTCAATGATGCTGACCTCGAACTAGCTCGATCCAGTTACGCACGATTATCACCTGAACCGTATCAACCGTGGATTGACAAGTTGGACTTGAAGCAGTTTTACTCGCTGCCCATTCCTAAAAGTTACCTCTACTGTACAGAAGATAATGTCCTCCCTCAAGGCGAACAGTGGGGTTGGCATCCGAGAATGTCTAACCGCTTGGGGCTATTTCGGCTTGTACAAATGCCCGGTAGTCACGAGGTCATGTTTTCTAACCCGGTTGGTTTAGCAGAAAAGATTATTGTGGCAGGGCGCGACTAGCAGCAGAATTTGCAATCACCAACCCACTAATGTCGCCGTCATTTAACAAACAATGACCTGAAAAGGAGAAATCATGACAACTACATACCGTCACAGTGCTGCTTTCAACGATCTCGCAGCAATTTTTGATTATATTGTGATTGGTGCCGGTTCAGCAGGCTGCGTTGTTGCCAACCGTCTTACAGAAGACCCTAATACTAAAGTATTGCTGCTCGAAGCGGGTAGTCCTGATACCAAGCCAGAACTTGAAGTTCCCTCAGTGTGGCCTACTACACTCTTAGGTTCGGAAGTGGACTGGGCATACTTAACTGAAGGGGAACCTTACTTAAATAACCGCAGAATTTTATCTTCACGCGGTAAAGTCTTGGGCGGCAGCAGTTCGATTAATGGCATGATTTATATACGAGGCAATGAACGTGACTACAATAGCTGGCAAGCATTAGGTAATATTGGTTGGAGTTATCAGGATGTCCTGCCTTACTTCAAGAAATCGGAAAACCAGCAGCGAGGAGCATCGTTATTTCACGGGGTTGATGGACCACTTAGCATCACAGATCCACTCTCTCCTGCAAAAGTGTCGCAACGCTTTGTGGAAGCCGCGATCGCACAGGGCTATGAGCAAAATCCCGACTTTAATGGCGTACAGCAGGAAGGTGCAGGACTTTACCAAGTGACCGTGAAAGATGGCAAGCGCCAAAGTACAGCAGTGGCATTTCTGCGTCCGATTAAAGATCGCCCTAACTTGACTATTCAAACAGGAGCATTGGTGACTCGTTTACTCTTTGAGGGAAAGCGCGCGGTAGGGGTAGTGTATGTTCAAAACGGAACGGAGTATCAAGTTAGGGTCAACTCCGAAGTGATTTTGAGTGCTGGCGCCTTCGATTCTCCTAAACTGCTAATGCTTTCTGGAATTGGACCAGCTGAACATCTGCGGGCTTCCGGCATTCCTGTAGTTTTTGATTTGCCGGGTGTCGGTCAGAATCTTCAAGATCACCCACTTGCTGTTATTGCCTACCAGTCTACTCAGGACGTGCCCCTTGCGCCAAGTAGTAATGGGGGAGAGGCTGGGTTATTTCTGCATACCAACAATAATTTAGATGCGGCGCCTAATTTGCAATTTACAATTGTTCCGATTTTATATGTCGATCCTGCCTATGCACGTGAAGGTCCGGCATTCACCCTTCCCTTTTACATCACCCGTCCCGAAAGTCGTGGTAGTGTAAGACTACGTTCCTCCTCCC
>Ga0216309_1000116_pt1 | contig 13716 bp, 11 predicted proteins | sample Total_DNA_C_FD_161284 | JGI IMG/M metagenome (GOLD analysis project Ga0216309, IMG submission 161284) | Terrestrial sediment cell enrichment communities for BONCAT metagenomics from Utah, United States - Total_DNA_C | ecosystem: Environmental > Terrestrial > Deep subsurface > Rock core/Sediment ...
GCCTTTAGGGGCCGACTCCCCCCTTCCCTAACGGAATGAAGATGGGCGCGCTCGCACTCTCGCTGCTCATACTCTCGGCGCCCGCCGTCGCGCTCCTCGCGTACGTCGTCCACGCCTCCAGACAGAAGAAGTCTTCGCGCCTCCCTCTGGCGCTCGTCGGCCGCATCGGCTCGGTCGAGCGTACGCTCGACCCGGAGGGCTTCATCCTCGTCGAAGGCGAGCTGTGGCGTGCGCGTCTGCGCGGCGGCGTGCACGTCCTGCGCGCGCCCTCGAAGGTGCGCGTGGTCGGCGCGCGCGAATGCGTGGTCGAGGTCGAGCCGCTCGGCTAGCGCCCCGTGTTGCTGCGGCGGCGGCCGGCGGGTGGCGTCGCGCCCCTTTCCTGAAATCCCGACCCGGCTTTCCTGGAACCCCGGCCCCCTCGCTTTGTTGTGGCACGCGAAGTGCTTTTAAGAGAGTCGGCAAGCACGGAGGAAGTTGAACCGTGACCCCGCCGCCATCACTTCTCTGAGCGTGGCCTGCCGCTACGCCAGCCGCCCGCCGAGCGACCCTACAAATCTCCTACCTTTCAGGAACCTGGCTGCAAAGCCGGGTTCTCCTGCTTTTGGGGCCTTTTTCCCCCGAGCCGCGATTTCCACGCCTTTTTCACCCCCCGGCCCTGTCAACCCGCGGCGACAACTCTGTCAACCGGCCCCGCCCGCCTGTCCCTCCGCGGTGACAGACAAGCTTGCGCCGGAGCGTCACCCCGACAAAATTTGTCACTTCGTGGGTGACGTTTTACGTCGTCAGGGCTCGGAGGGGTTGACGATTTGACGCAGCGCAGTCCCGGATTCAGAAAATTTTTCGCCCCCCTTCTCGCCACTTCTCCGGCCGCGACGGCGCGGTGACGCCCCGCCGACCGCTCTGTTAAACTCCGTGCGTGCAGGAGACCGTCTCAATCGACGCCGTGGGCGAGAGAGGTGCACGCGCCGGGCACATCTCTTCGAGGGCGCGCGCCGCACTGCCGACTCTTGCCGAAGCATTTTGCGCCATCGCCTCGGCGCTCCTCCTCCTCCTCGCCTTCCCCGACCACGGCGCCTGGCCGCTCGCATGGGTGGCCTTCGTTCCGCTGCTCTACAGCGTCGCGCGGAGGCCGCGCGCGGCCGCCTCCTTCGTTTCGGGTTGGCTCGCGGGGACGCTCTTCTTCTACGCCTCCTGCCACTGGCTGACCTACCCGATGATTCACTACGCGGGGCTGCCCGCCTGGCTCGCGCACCCGCTGCTGCTGCCGGCGGCTGCGGCGGGCGGCATCTTCACTGGCCTCTTCGCGCTCGGGCTCGCGCGCCTGTGCGCGCGAAAGGGTGCGGCCGCCCTCCTCTTCGCGCCGGCGCTCTGGGCCGCGTGCGAGTGGGCGAGGCTCGGCGCCATCGGGCAGCTCTGGAACGCCGTCGGCTACTCGCAGGCTTTCGAGCCCTCGCTCATCCAGGCTGCCCGCTTCGGCGGGGTCTACGCCGTGAGCTTCCTCGTGCTGGCCGCCAACGCCGCCATCGCCTACGCGGTGTTGAAGCGGGGCGCGCGCTCGGCGCTCATCTCGCTTGCGGCGGTCGCGTGCGTCGGGCTGTTGGCCTTCGCCGCGTGGCTCACGCGCGCGCCGGGCAGCGCGAACGAGCCCGCGGCGGTCGTCATCGCCGTCCAGCCGAACGTCATCCCCGACTTCAGACGGAGCGAGACCGAGTACGCGGCACTGCGCCGCCGCCACTTCGAGCTGAGCGACGCGGCGCTGCGTGCCCTGGACGAGGGCGAAGCCGCCGGGGGTGTCACCGCCGCGAGGCCGCCGCGGGTCGTGGTCTGGCCCGAGTCGCCGATGAACTTTTCGCTCGAACGCGACCGCAGGTTCCGCGAAGAGGTCGCGCGCTTCGTGGGCGAGCGGCGGGTCTCGCTCCTCTTCAACTCGCTGGAGCCGGCGGCCGGGGGCGGCGCCTATAACGCCGCCGTGCTCGTCAACGAAAAAGGTCTGCTCGCGGCGCAGTATGATAAGATTCGCCTGATGCCGTTCGGCGAGTACGTGCCGCTGCCGCGCTGGCTGCCCGGCGCCGGGATGTTGAGTGGCGTCGTCGGCGACTTCACGCCGGGCGAACGCTACGCGCCGATCCCGCTCGGCGCCACGGAGAGGCGGGCGCAGGCCGGCACCTTCATCTGCCTGGAGTCGGCCTACCCTTACATCACGCGCCGGCTCACAGAGGAGGGCGCCGACGTGCTGGTTGAATTGACGAACGACGCGTACCAGGGCGACACGGCGGTGCTCAGGCAGCACCTCTCGAACGCCGTCTTCCGCGCCGTCGAGACCGGGAGGCCGCTGCTGCGCGTGACCAACACCGGCATCAGCGCGCGCATCACGCCGCGCGGCGAGGTGTCGGACGAGACGGGACGCTTCGCCGAGGCTGTGCGCTCCTGGACGGTGGCGCGCTCGGACGGCGGCCGCACCTTCTACGTGCGGTTCGGCGACGCTTTCGCCGCCGCCTGCGCCCTCCTCAGTCTCGCCGCGCTGGCGACGACGCTGCGAGGGAGGCGGCCGGCTCAAGTTTAAACGACGACGGTTGGGAGGCTGAATGTCGAGAGCTTTGCAGTTGAGTGACAGCGAAGACCGGGACCTGCGCCTGCGCGCCGACGACCTGCGCACGCGCGTCGAACAGCTCGGGAGGTTTCTTTGATGTAGCGGCGAAGCGCGAAGAGCTGTCGAGGCTCGAAGCGCTGGCGTCGGAGCCCGACTTCTGGAACGACCAGGAGGAGGCGCAGAAGGTCCTCCAGCAGCGCAGCCGCCTGGAACGCGTGGTCCGCCGGCAGGAGAGGTTCGAGTCGGCCGTGGCCGACGCCGAGGTGCTCTTCGAATTCGCGGCCGAGGACGAGGGGAGCGCGGGCGAGCTGCGCGAGCTGGTCGCGCGCCTCGAAGGCGAGGTCTCCGAGGCCGAGACCGAGATGCTCCTGTCGGGCCAGCACGACGCGCTCAACGCCATCTGCTCCATCCAGTCAGGCGCGGGCGGGACCGACGCGCAGGACTGGGCCGAGATGCTGCTCAAGATGTACCTGAAGTGGGCCGAGCGGCGCGGCTTCAAGGCCGAGGTGCTCGACCTCCAGCCCGGCCAGGAGGCCGGCATCAAGGGCGCGACCCTCCGCGTCGAGGGCGAGTACGCCTACGGCCTGCTCTCGGCCGAGGCCGGCGTCCACCGCCTGGTGCGCATCTCGCCCTTCGGGACGGGCACGCGCGAGACCTCCTTCGCCTCGCTCTTCGTCTCGCCCGAGATCGACGAGAACATCGAGGTCGAGATCAACGACAAGGACCTGCGCGTCGACACCTACCGCTCGACCGGCGCGGGCGGCCAGCACATCAATACCACCGACTCGGCCGTGCGCATCACGCACATGCCGACGGGCATCGTCGTCGCCTGCCAGAACCAGAGGTCGCAGCACCAGAACCGCGCCGTGGCGATGCAGGTGCTGCGCTCGCGCCTCTACGAGCTGGAGCTGGAGAAGCGCCGCGCCGAGACGGCCGCGCTCGAAGCGAACAAGGCCGACATCTCCTTCGGCTCGCAGATACGCAACTACGTGCTCGCGCCCTACCGCATGGTCAAGGACGCGCGCACCAAGGTCGAGCGCGGCGACGTCGACGCCGTGCTCGGCGGCGACATCGACGACTTCATCAAGGCGTACCTGCTCGCGCGCCGCGAGGCGTAAGGGCGGGCGACGGGGCGAGACGTCGGGCGTCGTTCGAAGCCGACGCCGGCGCCCGGCCGCCGACATCTAACGACTGCTTTCGGAGTGGCTATGGCAACTGCACAGATCGACGCGCGGGCGAAGACCGGGGGCGGCGCGCAGCCGCGCAACACGCGGCGCAACGAGATCATCGCCATCGCGCTGTTCGCGCTGAGCGCGCTGCTGGCCCTCTGCCTCGTCTCGTACAACCCTGACGACCCATCGTGGGTCGCCGCCAGCGCGTCGGGCGCGCGCAACTGGACGGGGCGCATCGGCGCGAACGTCGCCGCGGCGCTCTTCCAGTCCTTCGGCCTGGCCGCCGCGCTCCTCCCCCTGCTCCTCATCGCCGCCGCGTGGCGGCGTTTTCGCACGCGGCGGATTCACGCGCCCCTCTCGCGCATCGTCGGGCTCGCCGCGCTCACCCTCTCCATCGCCTCGCTGCTCGCGCTCTACGTCCCGGAGCCGCTCTTCGACCGTAGCTTCAACGCGGGCGGCTTCATCGGCGTGCTCATCGCCGACAGCCTGAGGGGCGTCCTCAACACGGTCGGCGCGACCGTGCTGCTGGGTGCCGTCGCCGCGGTCGGGCTCCTGCTCGCCACGAACTTCTCTTTCGTCGCGGCCTACGAGCGCGCGGCCGCGGCCGTCTCGAACCCCACGGGCGCGTTCCACCAGACCTTCGAGCGCTTCCAGGCGTGGCGCGCCGCACGCCGCCAGCAGGCGCTCGCGCGCGCCGAGGGCCGCCGCGAAGCGCGTGAGGCGCGCGCGGCCGAAGAGCAGGCCGCCTCCGCCGCGGCCGCCGTCTCCGACGCCCCCGCCCCGGCCGTCGCGCGGCGCGGCGCGAAGGCCGAGTCGGGCCCGGCCGCCGCCATCAAGCGGAACGCCGCCGCAGCCGCCCCCGCCGAGGAGAAGCTCTCACGCGAGGACGAGATACGCGCACAGCTCGCGCGCGCCGAGGCCGACCTCGCCTCGATCATCATCCAGCCGGCGTCCGTCCCGGCCGCCGAACCGCCGCAGGCGCCCCCCGCGCGCGGGAGGGCGAGAGACGAGGGCGAGGGAGAGCGCGCAACACCCGCGCGACGCGTGCCCGTGGCCGAAGGCGCGGAAGAGTCCGAGGAGTTCGCGCCGCGCCGTCCCGCGCGCGGGACGCCCGACGTCTCCGAGATGATGTCCACCGCGGCCGTCGTCCGGACGGAGCTGAAGGAGGATGACGACCTGCCCTTCGAGCGCAACACGCCGCCGGAGGTGAAGGAGGCGGTGCCGGCCGCCGCGCGCCGCGCGAAGGTCGAGACGGCCGCGGCGCTGCTCGACTACGGCTTCCCGACGATGGAGTACCTCAACCCCGCGCCGCCGCGGCGGGAGCAGGCCGACGACGAGCTCCTGGAGATAGCGAAGCGGGTCGCCGAGAAGTGTAAGGAGTTCAACGTCACGGGCCAGATCAAGCACATCTGCCCCGGTCCCGTCGTCACCACCTACGAGTTCAAGCCCGACCCGGGCGTCAAGTATTCGCGCGTCACGGGTCTGGTCGACGACCTCTGCATCGCGCTCGAAGCCGAGTCGATCCGCATCGACCGCCTGCCCGGCAAACCACACGTCGGCATCGAGGTGCCGAACCCCGAGCGCGAGACCATCTTCATGCGCGAGGTCCTGGAGTCGCGCCAGTTCCGCGAGTCGGGCTCGAAGCTGACGCTGGCACTGGGAAAGACCATCGACGGCATCAACTACGTTGCCGACCTGACGCGCATGCCGCACCTCCTCATCGCCGGCGCGACGGGGACGGGCAAGTCCGTCTGTCTGAACTCGCTCGTCGTCTCGATCCTTTACAAGGCGCGCCCCGACGAGGTGAAGTTCATCATGATCGACCCGAAGCGCCTCGAACTCGGGCTCTACGCCGACATCCCGCACCTGGCGACGCCGATCATCACCGAGCCGAAGAAGGCCGCCAGCTCGCTGAAGTGGGCCGTCGCCGAGATGGAGCGGCGCTACAAGCAGCTCGCCGCGTGGGGCGTGCGCAATATCGACGGCTACAACGCCGAGGTCGAGCGGCGCAATAACGTGCTCGACTTCGACGAGGAGGGGCAGCCCTGGAAGACGCTCCCCTACATCGTCATCATCATCGACGAGCTGGCCGACCTGATGATGACCTGCGGCTCGGACGTCGAGGAGGCCATCACGCGCCTCGCGCAGATGGCGCGCGCCGTCGGCATCCATCTCGTCCTCGCCACGCAGCGTCCCTCGGTCGACGTCATCACGGGCCTGATTAAAGCCAACTTCCCCTCGCGCATCGCCTTCCGCGTCTCGCAGAAGGTCGACTCGCGCACCATCATCGACGCCAACGGCGCCGAACAGCTCCTCGGCCGCGGCGATATGCTCTTCCTCCCGCCCGGCACCTCGCGCCTGCTGCGCGTCCACGGCGCCTACCTCGACGAGAACGAGGTCGCTAAGATCGTCGCGCACATCAAGGCGCAGGGCGGCGCGCCCGTCTACGACGAGACCATCACGCAGTCCGAGGAGGAGTCTTCGGAAGGCTCCGGCGGCTCGGGCGAGCGCGACGAGCTGTTCGATCAGGCTCTGCGCATCTGCTGCGAGATGAAGCGCGCCTCGACCTCCGTGCTCCAGCGCCGCCTGCGCATCGGCTACGGCCGTGCCGCCGCGATCCTCGACGCGATGGAGCGCGAGGGTTTCATCGGCCAGGCCGATGGCTCGCGCCCTCGCCCCGTGCTCGGGCGCGCCTTCGAGACCGTCAACCACTGGGACGACCTACAGGAGAACAGCCCCGAAGAGTTCTAAACGCGGAGGCCGGCGCGAGCGCTCAGCAAGAGGCGTGTCGGGCGAGATTTACCTCTCGCCTTCACGCCTCTCTTTTGTTAAGTTTTACCCCGACGCCCCGTAGATGCCAGGACCCGTGCGGAGGCGCACAGGCTTGATGCGGCTTTTTTGTAAACTTTCATCCCGCCGCGGCGGGGTCTCGACAGACGACAAGCTTTCGACAACTTTTCCACAGTTTCTGTGGAAAACCCTGTGAATAACCCGCGTTTTTGCGTTACAAGTTCCTGAAGGATTTAGACTTCTAGCATTTTGCACAAAAACGCGGCAGACATTACAAAGCAATTTCGGCGGGCGGCTCTACGGCATGGGACCAATCTCCTTCCGGAAATCCCTGTGGTGTATCATCCTGTGCTGCATCGCGTTCGCGGCGACTCCCGCCTGCGTCAAATTGCCCCGCCGCCACACACGCGCACACACGCCCGTCACACGCCCGACGCACACACCAGAGGGCGCGACCCTCATCTCGATCAACAAGGCAACGCGCGAAGAGCTTGAGAAGCTGCCGGGCATCGGGCCCGGCCTCGCCGCGCGCATCATCGAGCACCGGCGGCGCTATGGCCGCTTCCGCCGCGCCGAGCACCTCCTGTTGGTGCGCGGCATCAGCGAACGTCGCTTCAGGCGACTGCGTGACTTCGTCAACGCCGACTGAGGACGGGGCGTGCCGCGCGGGAGTGAGTCAACCTTGCCTGACCTTGAGGAACTGCGTGGGGCCGCGCGCGAGATTTTCGACGAAGCGCTCGCAGCGGCCGACGCGCGAAGCGCCGTCCTGGGCGCGGTCGAGTTCGACGGCCGCCGCCTGCGCGTCGGCGACCTCCCATTAGAGTTGCGCGCGCAGAAAGTCTACGCGGTGGCGCTGGGGAAGGCCGCGGCTCCGATGGCCTCGGCGCTCGAAGAGCGGCTCGGCGAACGCCTTGCGGCCGGCGTGCTCTCGGCCCCGCGGTCGGAACGCACGGCGCTCTCGCCCCGCTGGCGCGTCTTCGAGGGGGGGCACCCGCTGCCGAACTTGGAGAGCCTGGAGGCGGCGCGCGCCGCGTTCGACCTTTTGCGCGCGGCTGACGCCCCCGGGGCGCTCGTCGTCTTTCTCGTTTCCGGCGGCGGCTCGGCGATGATGGAGCTACCGCGCGACCCGCGTCTGACCCTCGAAGACCTGCGCGAGGCCAATCGCGTCCTCGTCTCCTGCGGCGCGGGCATCAGTGAGGTGAATGCTCTGCGGCGCGCGCTCTCGGCCGTGAAGGGCGGGGGGCTCGCCGCGTGCGCCCCGCACGCGACGCAGGTCACGCTCATCGTCTCTGACGTCGGCGCCGGACGCGCCCAGGACGTCGCCTCTGGCCCTACGCTCAAGCCTCCCGACGACTCGCCCCCCCTCGCGGAGATCATCGCGCGCTACAGACTCGGTTCGAGCCTGCCCTCCGCGGTCGTCCGCGCCCTCGCGGAGTCGGGCACGCGCCCGTCTTCCGCGCGCGGCGCGCGCGGGTCTTTCCGAATCCTCCTCAACAACGAGAGCGCGTGCGGGGCGGCTGTCCGTGCGGCGCGCGCACGCGGCTTCGCCGTCGAGCTTGCGCGTGACATCGTCGACCAGAACGTCGCGGAAGGCGCGGCGGCGCTCGCCTCGCGGCTCGAAGAGCTTCGCGCGTTGGAGGGCGCGTCAGACGGGCGCGCGGTCTGTCTCATCTCGGGGGGCGAGTTCTCCTGTCCCGTGCGTGGGAGCGGGACGGGCGGGCGCAGCTCTGAGACGGCGCTGCGCTGCGCGTTCGAGTTCGGGAGGAATGCCGGGAGGCGCCGGGACTTGGGGTCGTCTATTCACAGGGTCGCGCTCTGCGCCGGCACGGACGGCATCGACGGCAACAGTCCGGCCGCCGGCGCGCTCGCCGACGAAACGACGCTCGCTCGTGCGAGTCTGCTCGGACTGAACGCGGAGAGGTTTCTTGACGAGAGCGACGCTTACAGTCTCTTCGAACGGCTCGGCGACGCGGTCATGACCGGGCGGACGGGGACGAACGTGCGCGACCTGCGTATTCTCCTGGCGGGCTAGCCTTTACCAAAAGCATTCACCGCGGAGACAAGGCTTTGAAGATGAACAGCCGCACCTCCGCGTCCCTTTGGCGCCCCCCGCTTTACGTAGCGAGTCCGATCACTGCCCCGCGACGAGGAACACGTCCCACGCCCAGCGGTTCACTTTCGCCCCCTTTGCATCGTCCACCTTCGCCCGGTAGCGGAATTCGTTGCCGTGCTCGTCCGTCCGCTTCGACTCCTTGTAGCCGAGGCTGATGGATGCGAGGCCGAGTGCGGGGAGTGTGTGCAGCTCGCCAGCTTCCGAGACGCCGTTCTGATTCGTGTCCCGCCACAGACGCAGGGAGGAGAAGGCCGCGTCGGCGGCGTCAATCACGCCGTCGGAGTTGCCGCCGTTAGCGGGCGTGTCGAACTCGGCGAGCGCGAGGAACCCGTTCGGCGCGGCGGTGGTGCAATCACCTGCATCCGCATTATTGCCGAGCCCAGGCCGATGACCCAATTCATGTGCTACTAGAGCTTGTAAGTCGTCCATGTCCATCCTGTATGCCATGTCTTCACGGATATGAAGCTTGAATGGGCGGCCGCCGCTGGTATCCATCCATGCAGGATTGGGGGAAGAACTGTGGTCTTTAACTATAAGAATATCAGTTTGCGACAATGTAAGATTTGGAGGACTTTCAAACGCGTACATGGCGGTCGTTCGGCCCGTACTTGCGCCCAGGTCTCTCGCATCATTCCATAAATCTATTCCCTGATCTACGGCTTCCAAAATGGTTGGGTCAGGTGTAGTCCCGCCGCCTATTCCCCATGACTCAGAGCCGCCACCAACTTTAATACCAACATTTAGCACCCGGCGGCCGTCTGGCAGCGTACGGCGTCCGGCGAGCGGGGTTTGATTGTTGAAGCAAGGTGGGCATCCCGCACAGCACTGCCCGTATGACACCGGGGTGAAGGCTACAACTGATACAAGGAGGAGAATAATTAGAGCCGCGTTTTTCATGAACGAGCCTCTCTCAGTTAAGTGAGGGCGCAGGGCATAGAGAAATCAAGCGGCTTGTTTCATATCGACAAGGGTTTATTTCTTGAGACCCGCCTTAATCCTATCAATCGAATTGCCGTAGCGCGCTTCTATATTTTGCTGGAGGGCGGTGGCTCGCCCGTTGTAAGCCTTTATCAATCCATCCTCTTTGACGGAAAAGATGCTGTCCGGGCCGTATTCTATTCGAGCCACCCTATTGGCCGAATCCAAGTCGATGAAGAGCAGGTATTTTTTGAACAGCGGTAGCGCCGGAGATTCTGGAGGGCGGCTGACTACCTTTACTCCATCGACTGTGAGACTACCGCCGGGCAGAAGAGCCGCAAACTCATTGTTGTTAAGAGGCAACAACTCGCCAGGCGGGCTCCCGAAGGAATAGGGATAAGGTTGGGGCTCTGATAAGGTTTCGAGGATTCTAAACTTGTACCATGAATTAATTGTCTGTTTGTCATCCTCTAACCGGCATTCCACTTGCACCGGCTGCGCGATCACCGCCATGTGAGAGTTTGACGCTTATTCCACGCTGTTAACTATAAGGTAATCTCCGGAACTCCTAGGCAGATCTATCTCCTTCTGACCGTTCGTCCTAGCCTGCTGCGCCCGCCTTTTGACGGTCAGCCTGCGACTTTTATCCTCATCGGTTTCTACTACGCCCTGCACCCGATTTCGCGCAACGAATTTCGAACTCTTGGTCGGCATCACGATGACCGCAGTAATAGTTATGCCGACACCCAGCAGCAGAACAAATACAAATTTGGATTTCATTAGAATTTCCTCCCACAAACGTGGGCAATAGTCAGTAGGTCAAGAGCCTGCACATAAATGTAAGGCTGACCGAATCTACTAACTGAACGCGAGGAAACAGGCCGTGCGAAAGCCACGCTGGTGCGATGACGTAGCCATTTTGCTTTGGGACGGGCAACTTCTACCTCCCGTTCATACTTCCTGTCAACAACATTTTTTTGTCTAACCGCTGTGAGTATATTTGTCATGGGTCGGGACGGGGACGTAAGATTCTGCCTCCGTGAGAGCAACGTTCCGAAACCACACCGACGCTAAAAGCCCGCTGATCGGCGGTTAGAAAAGTTTTACCACACTACTGCCGAACAAACGTCTCCACCTTGAGGTCTTCGCCGTCAGTGCTGATGGTTATCGTCCCGCGCTCGCCGGTGGTCAAGACCTGTGTGCCGGCCTCGCGCCGGCGGGCGACGACTTCCGCGTGCGGGTGGCCGTAGGGCGAGTCGCGCCCGACCGGGATGAGGGCGAGAGCGGGTCGCGTGGCCGCGACGAAGCCGGCGGTCGAGGAGGTGCATGCGTTTTTATAGGACAAACTTTTGCTCAGTACAGTTGTGTATTTATAACTTAGGAGCCGAAATACGTACTGAGCAAAATCGAATTTGCTCAATACAGAGGGCCCGTCCCCTTCGGGTATGAAGCCGCAAAGCAACAGGCTGGCAACCTTGAGGGGCTGCCGGCCCGCCGCACCGCTTGGCGAGTTCAATCACCGCATCGCGGCGAGGAACACTTCCCAAGCCGAACCTTTTTTATTAGATGAGTGCTATTGCGGCCCCCGTCGGATTGCTGCTTGCCGCTTGTTTAAGCTGGAGCTAATCTGTTTTGAGTAATGACTATCTGGGTATAACTGCAACAAGACCTCTAATGATTCCACATTAGAAAAACCCTGACGAGGAACGAATTATGCGGACCACCACTGCGACTGGATTTTAACGTTGTGCATGTTTCGTTAATTTTGCCTTGACTTTAGCAAGATACTCCTCAGCCGTGTCAGCAAAGGCAAAATCTTTTTTCTTAGCTACCTTTTCCAGCTTCTCTCCGGCTTTCGCGTACTCCCCTCGGAAGAAATAGAATTTCCCCAACTGAAAACTGGCATATCCCCCATACGTGCTTTCGCTGAAGCTGGCCTCAAAATCTTCAAGGGTCTTCAGCATCTCTGCATTCCCGGTAATCTCAGGCACACTGAAAAAATAAGGGGCAGTCGGGTGGTTTTTTATGAATTCAAACGCCTCCTTATTACCTCCTTCGGGGCTAATGACTTTGATGGTCGTAACATTAGACTTTACTTTATCCCGCCATGCGGCGTCGTAGAGTACGGCCTGTATTTCGTACACCTCCGGCACCGGGAAGATTGTGCCCAAGTCGAGTGTCAAAATTTGTTTTGATTTATGGCGTTCACCGGGAACGATCTCCTTTTTGGAAACCCTCACCCGCTCTTTCGAGGGTGATAATTCCTTAACTTCTTTTAACCTTCCACCGCTCTGGCGCACGAACAATTTAATGTGATGGAGAGAAAAATCTATTGCGGTGTGTCCGACTATCGGGTGATCTGTCTCGTTACTCAACTCCAGTGTTATTGGAACCGGTTCCAACTGAAGAAAATCTCCTTTGAGAGTTGATATTCTGAGAGTTAAATCCGAGAAGTTTGACAGTTGAAGCGAAGCTCCTTTTGAAACTCTCGGCGTAAAAATATTCAAAGCGAAAACCACGCCTAATAAAGCCGCTAAAGTGATGACCAGTAGATTTTCTTTACTCATACTCTATACCTCCAATTTGCCAGTCTCTATGGCTGTCCAGGGCTCTTGATTCTCCACCGCAGCACGTTCAAGTGACTGTCGACAAAGTTCGGAGGCTCATAAACGGACATAATGTGGTACCCAGGTGCGTCACCTGCTAAACCGAACTGATGACCTACCTCATGCGGAGCGGTCACCCTCCTGTTTTCATCTCCTCTTGCGTCTACCTGATCCACATCTCTTGAACTCTCTTGAAAAATAATAGTACCGTCTCCCCCTCGAGGCACGCCCGCAGAATTTGTTACGCCATCTACAAGGTTGTATACGGGCGATACGCCCGTTGTGGCGTCATCAATATCAGGATCGACATCTCTTGTCATATCATACTGATAGCCTATTTGGACGTAAACTATCCAAAAGTCATCTCTTTCATCACCGCCAGAGTTCCTGCCAAGAGCGATTTGGCTGGCCGCCCCCCCAATGGGAACGTTTAAACTGAAAGTGATTGCAGACTGGTTGTATCCCCGACTCCTGGCCCAATCGTATTCAGGTCTAATGTATGCCGGGGCAAAGACGTTGGTGCCGGGGTCGTCACTATTCTGCATTAACGAGAATGTGGAGCTGAATTCTACAACATCCTCACCGTCGTCACCGTTCAGAATTGCGCCGATACCGTTGAAATCGTCGTCATCAACGAGCGTAAACGTCGAGCCGACCGGCGGGGCGGCAGCGCCCGAGATGGTAATAATGTTCGACGTGTTACTCATTACACTGTACCCCACGCCGGAGACCGTCAGCAGACCGTTCTCGAACCTGTTCACCTCAAGGGCTTGGTTGACTGTGAGGTCGGTCGTGTTGGTCGCGGCGTTCGTCGCCACATTTTGAATAATACCCGTGACGTTATTATTGGCGACAAGCCCCATCGAATCCACCTCCATATATACCCGCCGCCAGACGGTCAGCATCGGCGACGCCTTCGCCTTCGGGGTGGCTGACCCGACCAGAAGCCCACCGGAATCTTTTAAGGTGATCCCGTCTACCACAAGCCCGCCGAGGTATTTCGAGTCGTGGCTGGCCGCGACCATGAAGTTGTCGCCGGGCTGCATCGTCACCGTCAGGTCTACGGATGCGACCCCACTCGCGTCCGTCGTTGCCGACGCAGTACTGGTAGTCCCGCTGCCGCCAACCGGAGACAGAATGCCGTACTGCTGCGCGGTGCCGCCCCCACCCCGATTATCATTTCCCGCGGACCCGTTGCCGTCGACCGGGGCGGTGTTGTGTGAAGGGTCATCTAGGTCGAACGACTTGAAATAGATGGTCTGGCCCACGCCGAATGAGGTGACGGCCCTCACCCTCGCCTTCCTTCTGTTTACCGTCTCCGACGGAGAATTCTTATCCGGAAATATTCTCCTCCCGCCCCCTGCGTTCGGGTTATCGTCCATCAGGGTCGAGGCGTCAACCGGCTGCATCGTGACCGAAGTCACCCCGTCCGCGACGATGACGTTGGCGGTGGTGGTCACTCCGCCGGCTATTGTGCTGACCTGGACGTTAGCCGTAACGGTCTTATAGTCTCTCGTGCTTTTAGAT
>Ga0216309_1000117_pt1 | contig 13711 bp, 7 predicted proteins | sample Total_DNA_C_FD_161284 | JGI IMG/M metagenome (GOLD analysis project Ga0216309, IMG submission 161284) | Terrestrial sediment cell enrichment communities for BONCAT metagenomics from Utah, United States - Total_DNA_C | ecosystem: Environmental > Terrestrial > Deep subsurface > Rock core/Sediment ...
AGCCCGACCCGCTCGCTACCGCTCGCGGTTCTGTTAGTTGGCACGTATCCAGTAGTCGCGCGGGTAGATACGGTGGAGGCGCGCTTGCGGGCCCTCGACCGTCTTCAGGTACTGCTCGTAGGCCGCGAGCTGCTTCTCCGGGCCGATGACGTAGAAGACGCCGCCCTGCACCTCGGCCGCCTTCGTGCCGAGCCCCGGCAGGATGCGTGCGTAGACGTTGTTCATGCGCTTGAACAGCTCGCCCGAGAGGTCGGGCATTCGCCGCAGGTCGAGGAGCCCTTGCCGGAACCGGCGCACCGCTTCGGGCGGCGTGCCGTCGGCGATGTCGGCGGCCATCGCCTCGCCGCGCGCCTCGTAGGGCGAGGCCGAGCGGAACTGCGAGAAGGCGACTGCGATGGCGTACTCGACCAGTCCCGGGTCCGGCTTAGCCTTCTTCAGCTCGTCGATGACGAAGCGCAGGGTCTGCGGCAGCTCCGGCGTGCGCTCGGCGTAGTAGGAGACGCGCCCGTTCGCCGGCGAGCCGCCGAGGCCGTTCGAGTAGGCGAGCCCGGCGCCCCACGTCTTGATAAAGATGGCGTGTGCGCCGCCGCCGCCGTAGAGGCGCGAGGCCAGGAAGTCGAGGAGCGCCTCCCTGTTGTCGGCGTCGGCGTAGGTGGCCGAAGGGGCGGAGTTGAGGAAGACGCCGCCCTGCGTGTTCGGGTTGACGAGCCCGACGAAGACCGGCGACGCGCCCCCGCGTTCGCGCACGCGCGACTCGACGAGCCGCGCCGACGGGTATTTCGCTGGCACGTGCGGCGAGTTCCGGAGCCCCCCGAGTAGCTCGCGCACGCCCGGCTCGAGCCCCGCCCGCGTCGCGGCCGACGAGACCATGAACATCCGCGCGCCGCCCGTCTTCAGGAGGCTCTGGCGCACGGCCGCCAGCTCGGCGAGCGCCTGCGCGGGCGGCACGAGCAGGTCGCGCCGCATCTGCCCGACGAGGTACTGCCAGTCAGCGGCCAGGGTTTCGTCGGGGATGTCGGAGAGCAGCTGGTCGAGGTCTTTGGCGGCCTCCACGGCCAGCGCCTTCGCGCCCGGCGTGAGGGCGGAGAAGGCCGACTTGAGGTCGTTGTAGTGGCGGTCCTTCAGCTCGCCCTTCTGGAAGGTCTGGAGGAGGTTCTTCAAGGGGTCGCGCCCGGCGTTCTGTTTCGGCGCCGCGGCAAGCGAGTCGAGGAACGCGGCCGCGGCGTCGCGGTCGGCGCCCGCGTCCTTGAGGAGCCAGCGGAGGCGGTGGACGTTGTGCGCCTGCGTCATGAAGGCGGAGACCGAGAGGAGCAGGGGACTGTCCTGCCGCCAGTAGGCGTTGGCCGGGTCGTTGACCCAGGACTCCTCCGACCCCTGCGTGCGGTTGCGCATGCCGCTCAAGACCTGGTCGACCACGTCGCGGATGCGCGCGAGGTTCTCGGGGCGCCAGTCGGGGCTGGTGAGCACGAGCTTCATCCACCCGAGGGCGCGCGCGGCCTCGGCCGCGTCGTTGCCCGCGCCCCGCACGGCCAGCTCGGCCCGCCCCGTGCGGAAGTTCGTGGTGAAGTAGGCGTTGAGCGAGAGAATTTCCTTGCGGAGCATCTCGCTCATCTGCTCGAAGGGGACGGGCTTGCCGTCGCGGATGACGCCCGTCTGCGTGAGCAGCTGCGGCATCGCCGAGAGGTAGAAGAGCTGGTCGCGCGGCACGCCGTCGAGGCGGAGCGCCAGCCCCGTCGTCGCGCTCGTCATGTTCTCGAAGTTCGAGGCAACGAGCGGCACGTCGCCCGCGAGCCGCGTCACCTTGTAGTCGAGCTGGTCATCGAGCGTGAGCGGCGGGCGCTCCAGAAACTTGAAGGAGGACGACCGGCTGGCCTGCCGCTCCAGCTCGGCGGTCGTCGCGTCATACTCGGTCTTGAAGCGCCGGAGCGCCTCCTGCTCGTCGGCCGCGCCGTACTTCTGCTTGACCCGCTCGGTCTCGGCGCGGACGCGCGCGGCCGCCTCCTGCTCGGCCTGCGCGAGCAGCTGCGGCGAGGGCTTGCCGGCCACGGCGTAGGGGACCGAGTCGGCGAGCCGCCAGCGCGCGACCAGGTCGCGCCAGGCGTTCTTCTCCGAGGAGAAGACCTGCTCGACGGCCGAGAGCTCCGGCTTGAGCGTGACCGACTTGCGGAAGCCGGGCGTGCGGTTGAGGTCGACGAGGTGCGTCATCCACTCGGAGCCGCCGCTGCGGAAGCCGAAGCCCGGCGGCGAGTTGACGAACTTCGAGAGCGCGCGGCGGGTCTGGATGACGCGGCTCTTCAGACGCTCGTTGAACTCCCTCAGCTCGGCCGAGCCGTCGGGCATCGAGGCGATGCGCTTCATCTCGCCCATCACGGTCTGGCGGATGGAGGCGATCTTCTCCTCGGTCATGGTGGCGGGCGCCACGTCCGTCAGGCCGACGTAGACGGGGTTGCCGACGACCATCTCGTCATCGAGGAAGGCGAGCACACCCTTCGCGCCCGTCTCCATCACGCGCGTCTTCGTGTCGACGAAGAGCTTGTAGAGGTTCGTCGTCGCGTCGCCGGCGACGTTGGAGAGGAAGAGGTTGAGCAGCGTCTTCTCGCGCGTGTCGAGCGTGAGCTGCGCCGGGTAGGCGAAGAGGACCCAGCCCGGCTGCTGCTCGTTCCGGTGCGGGTACTCGACCAGGCGGATGGTGCCGGCCGGCGCCGGCTTCGGCGCGGGGATGTCGGCCTCGCTCGCGAAGCGGCGCCGCTCCTGCTTCGGCTCAAGGCGGTTGAAGATGGCGTCGAGGCGCGCGAGCACGGAGCCTAACGGCATCTCCTTCGGGAACGAGGCGACCATGCCCATGTTGCCGAGGTGGTAGTTGTCGGCGTGGAACTTGCGTATGTCCTCGGGGCCCATCTCGCGGATGGCGTCGGGCCAGCCGCCGGCCGAGAGCGCGAGCGGGTGCTCGGCGCCGTAGACGAGCTGGTTCTCGGCGCGGAAGAGACGGCTGACCGGGCGCTCGTAGCTCGTCAGCATCTCCTGGTAGACCGTGCCCTTCTCCTCAAGGCGCAGCTTCTTGTCGGCCGGGTTCTCGCTCACGCCCCAGTGGCTCACCTCGCGCCGTATCTCCTCGTCCGTGTAGTCGGGGTGGAGCAGTGCGTCCATCTGGCTCTCGAAGAGGCGGTAGAAGACCTCCGGGCCGGCGGCCGTGTGGAAGTGGTAGGCGGTGCGCCACTGCTGCGTGAAGGCGGAGGAGCCGGCGAGCGACATGCTCTCAAGCCCCGCGTGCGCGCGCCCGACGTTGCCCTTGCCGAGGAGCAGGTGCTCCTGCGTGTGCGGCTCGCCCTGCTCTGAGGTCGGGAACGAGTTGACCCAGGCGAAGACCTGCGGGACCGACTGAATCTGGAGGAAGTCGAGCGTAAACCCGGTGCGCTCGTGGCGGAAGCGCGCGCCGAAGGGGCGGTCCGAGTCGTTGAGGTAGAGCGCCTCGGCGCGGAAGCCGCTCGCGACCTGCCCTTCGGCGAGCGAGTCGAGCGAGAGGGGCTTAACGTTCTGCGATGCAGCCACGCGCGGCACCCCCCCCATGAGAGTCGAGAGCGAGAGCAGCAGCAGTAGGAGCGCCGAGGGGCGTTTGCGGTTCATAAGAGACTCCTGTCGGTGGGTGTGACCCGGGCGAGGGCGCGAGGCGGCGAGCGCCGGGCGTCTGAACTGTTCCGGGTACGGTCTGTCGGATGAAATCCAATTCCTTTAGAGACGGACGGCAATCGCGGGAGACCCGATGCTAGCCCGCGCCATCCCCGCCGGTCAAACGCGGCGCGCGGCGCGAAGGTTTCAAGGCGCCGCGCCCCACCACACGCGCCGCGGGGTGACAGACCGGGGGCGCGCTGTTTAGAATCCAGGCTCTCCCCGTCTTTCGAAAGTCCAAAGCCCTGCGAGACGCCCTATGGAACACATCCGTTACTCGGTCGCGGCCTGCCAGACGGACATGCCGAACCCCCTGGAGCGGCGCGAGATGCGCCGCAACACCGAGCGCATGCTGTCGATGATCGACTCGGCCGTGGCGGGCGCCGCGCCGTTCCTCCCCGTCCGGCTCGTCGTCTTCCCAGAGTTCGCGCACGCCGCGCCCGTCTTCCCCTCGGTCGCGGAGCTGTTCGAGAAGCTGGCCGTCCGCATCCCGAACGAGCACACCGAGGCCCTTGAGTTGAAGGCGCGCGAGCACCGCATCTACATCCAGTCGGGGACGATGCTGGAGCGCGACGACCGTTACCCGGGCGTGGTCTTCAACACCACCTGCCTCGTCGGCCCCGGGGGCGTCCTCTACAAGTACCGGAAGGTGAACACGTGGCTCCCCTACGAGGTCCACGCCAGCCCGCACGACCTCGAAGGCTACGACGAGCCGCTCTTCCCCGTCGCCGACACAGAGATCGGGCGCATCGGCTGCGCCGTCTGCTACGACTGGCTCTTCCCCGAGGCCATCCGCCAGCTCGCGGCCAACGGCGCCGAGGTCCTCCTGCGGGTCTCGGCCTACATGGACCCCTGGGGCGCGACGCCGCCCATGGACTGGTGGACGCTCGTCAACCGCTGCCGCGCCCTGGAGAACACGGCCTACGTCGTCGCCGCCAACCAGGGCGCGAGCCTCAAGCACTACCCGCCCTACTCCTGGCCCGGCGGGAGCATGGTCGTCGACTTCGAGGGGCGCGTGCTCGCCGAGGCGAGCCCCGGCCCCGGCGAGCGCATCGTCGTCGCGCCCGTAGACGTCTCAGCGCTCAGGCACGAACGCGCCGCGCGGCGCGGCCACCACATGCTCGCCCACCTGCGCACGGAAGCCTACCCCGTCTACGCCGGACACACATACCCGCCGCGCACCGAAGAAGGCGCCGCCGCCGCCGAGCACTCCTTCGAGCGCAACAACCGGCTCATCGACGAGGCGAAGAGGGGGCTCGGCGGCGCTTAATGGGGCGACCCGCGCCAGCTTCCGCAGACTTTTGACCGCGCGCGTCCGGTTAAAGTCGGTCGCGCCGCCGGGAGGGTTTTGAGCCACGCATGAAGAGTGTGAAAGTGTTCCTGTTCTGGGCGAGCGTCCTCGCCTGTTCGGCCTCGGCGGCGGGTCTGGCGGCGGTGGCGGCCGGGTCGCAGAAGGGGAGGGCTGCGCAGGTCGAGCGCGGGCGCGAGGTCTACGCGGCGAGCTGCGTGCGCTGTCACGGCGCGGACGGCAGCGGGCGCACGCGCCTGGCCGATATCGTCGAGGCGCCTGACATGTCGGACCCCGCCTGGCAGAAGGGGCGCGGCAACGCGCGCATGATCGCCGCGGTCGCCAACGGCCGCGGGCAGATGCCTGCCTTTAAGAAGAAGCTCACGAAACAGGAGATCGCCGCCGCCGTCGCCTACATCCGCACTCTCCGTCGCTAGGCCAATGCGGCACCAGCGCGGGCCGGCCGCCGATTTACCCCGCCCCTACGCCGCTCTTTTCCGTTGCCCCCCGCGGGACAATTGTTGTAGTTTTCAACAAAACAGACACTTGCGAGGTACAAGGTGAGCTTCCCAAGAGCCTGCGGCATCCTTCTGCATCCGACCAGCCTGCCCGGACCACACGGCGTCGGCGACCTCGGCCACGGGGCTTACCGCTTCGTCGACTTCCTCTCGGCCGCCGGGCAGAGCATCTGGCAGGTGCTACCGCTCGGAGCCACCGGCTACGGCAACTCTCCCTACCAGTGCTTCTCGGCCTTCGCCGGTAACACGCTGCTCGTCAGCCCCGAGCTGCTCGTCGAGCAGGGGCTGCTCGCGCCCGGCGCACTTGAAGGCGGCGCACGCCTTCCCGAAGGTCGCATCGACTACGGCGAAGCCTTCCCGCACAAAGAGGCGCTGCTCAGGGAGGCCTTTGAGAACTTCCGGCGGACCGAGCCGGCGCTCATCGCCTCGGCCTTCGAGGAGTTCAAGGCTGGTGCGGCCGCGTGGCTCGACGACTACGCCCTCTACCGCTCGCTCAAGCGCGAGCGCTCCGAGGCGGCCTGGACCGAGTGGGAGGCGCCGCTCGTCCGCCGCGACCCTGCGGCGCTCTCCGAGGCGCGCGCGCGGCTGAAGGACGAGGTCGAGGAGGTGAAGTTCAAGCAGTTCCTCTTCTTCGAACAGTGGTCGCGCCTGCGCGAGTACTGCCGCGGCCAGGAGGTCCGCATCGTCGGCGACATCCCCATCTTCGTCGCACAGGACTCGGCCGACGTGTGGGCCAACCCCGAGCTCTTCAAGCTCGACGAGACCGGACGCCCGACGGTCGTCGCCGGCGTCCCCCCCGACTACTTCAGCCGCACGGGGCAGCTCTGGGGCAACCCCCTCTACGACTGGGAGCGGATGCGCGAGGAGTCTTTCGGCTGGTGGGTCGAGCGCGTACGCTCGATGCTCTCGCTGGTCGACGTCATCCGCATCGACCACTTCCGCGGCTTCGCCGCCTACTGGGAGATACCGGGCGGCGACCGGACGGCCGAGCGCGGCCGCTGGGCGCCCGCGCCGGGGCGCGAACTCTTCCACGCCATCAAGGCCGAGCTGGGCGAGCTGCCCATCATCGCCGAAGACCTCGGCTTCATCACCCCTGACGTCATCGAGCTGCGCGACGAGTTCGGCTTCCCCGGCATGCGCATCCTCCAGTTCGGCTTCTCGACCGACTCGACCAACAAGGACCTGCCGCACAACTACGTCCGCAACTCGGTCGTCTACACGGGGACGCACGACAACGACACGGCCGTCGGCTGGTTCCAGAGCCAGCCGGGCGGCGCGGCCTCGGTCCGCAGCGCGGAGCAGATCGAGCGCGAGCGCCGGTACTGCCTCGACTACCTCCGCGCGGACGGCGCCGAGATCAACTGGGACTTCATCCGCGCCCTCTACGCCTCGGCCGGCGACACGGCGCTCGTGCCCCTCCAGGACGTCCTCGGCCTCGGCTCGGAGGCGCGCATGAACACGCCCGCGACGATGTCCGGCAACTGGAGCTGGCGCTTCCGCGAGGGCGACCTCGGCGAGGCCACGAGCGCGCGCCTCCGACGCCTCGCCGAGCTCTACGGCCGCTACCCGGCACTCCCGCCCGAGCAGCGCCCGGAGCACACGGCAGAGAGCTACGAGTCGAAACAGACCTGGGGGTGACGCTGAAGGTCGTCCCGGCGGCCGCCTGCCCGCTCTGCCCGACGCCGCCGGCGGCGGGGCGCGGCGCTCTCGCGGAGGCCGACCAGCCCGAGAGCCCGCACGACCTCCCCGTTCCTCATGAAGTGTCGCCAGACGAGCCCGTCGCGTAGGTTCTCGGCGGCGAGCAGCGTGATGCCCTGGTCGATGCCGATGACGTCCGGGTCGACCCAGCCCGTCTGCGGGTTGAAGGCGTCCGTGAAGCCGTAACGGCCGTAGACCCTCTCGCCGTACCGCTCGCGCATGGCACGCAACGCCCGGAGCGAGATATCGGGCGTGAACATGAGCGAGCCGGCCGCCGCGTAAGGGACGACCGTGCCGTCGATGGCCGGGTCGCGCGGCGGCCCGCCCCACGCCACGTAGCCCTTCTCGCTGTCGGAGGCCGAGATGCCCCACACGTCCGGGCCGTAGGCGGGGAACTCCGCCGCGAGGTCGATGCAGAACTGCCTGTGCGCGCGCGTGGCCGCCGCGGAATTCTCGAAGTAGTTTGTGAATGGGTACCAGCTCTCGCGCCGGCCGCGCAGGTCGGCCCACCCTTGCGTGTACTGGTGCGTGAAGAGCGGGCCGTCGCTCATGAAGGTGTAGCCGGCGTAGGTGATCCGCCTGCGCGTCCAGGCCCGCCAGGCGCGCGGCGTGACGGGACGCGTGGGCGAGCCGATAGCGAGCAGTTGAAGGATAAGGTGTTCGCTGTATGTGTCCCAGCGCGGCTTGAGGAAGCCGGTCTCGGGCCGCCAGCCGTGCGAGAGGAGCGTGGGGTGGCCGTCGAGCATCCAGGGGAAGTCGACCCGCTCGTAGATGTTGGTGGCGAGGCGGACGACCTCCGCGTCCTCTCGGAAGCACTGGCGCGCCGTCAGCACGCCGGCGAGCAGCAGCGCCGTGTCGATGGAGGAGTATTCGCTACGCCAGCGCCGCTCGCCCGTCGGCGCGTCCATCCAGTGGAGGAACCAGCCGCGCTCGTGCGGCGCGCTCCCGGCGAAGAAGCGCAGCGTCGTGGCGACGCGGCGGCGGGCCTCGGCGCGCGGGACCCAGCCGCGCTCGGCGCCGACGCAGAGCGCGGTGAGCCCGAAGCCCGTGGCGGCGCTCGAAGCGATGCGGTGCGAGGCGTGGCCGGGCGGGTGCGCCTGGCCGTTCGTGCGCGCGCGGTCGAGCACGAGCCCCGTGCGCTCGTCCGCGTGTTCGACGAAGTAGCGGAAGGCGCGGCGCGAGAGGTCTTCGAGGAACTCCACGTCCCCCCGCGTCAGCTCGTAGTCGCCGCGTGAAGGCGTCTCGCCCCGCTGGCGCGCGTGCGTCGGGGCCTGCGCCCAGAGCGCGGCGGCGAGGAGGAGCAGCAGGAGCGTCACGCGGCGGCGCGCACACGGCGTCTTGGACGGCTTGGCGTTTGGTGGCTGCACGGGCTCGACTATACTAAATCGAAAGCGCCCGCGTTGACAGGGTGGGGTGGCATCGCCCGTGCCGGCGGGGCGAAAAGTCCGCGCGCCGCTCGCGCGGGCTGACGGGGGGAGTTCAGGTTTTGTCGCCAAAGGGAGTCCGCATTTTCGCCCTGTTCTGGCTGGCCGCGCACCTGCTCGGCGCGCAGGGCGAGGGCGCGTCCGCAGACCAGAAGGGCCCGCGGGGACAGGTCGAGCGCGGCGGCGCGGCACGGGGCGAAACGGAGGCGGCATCGCTGCTGGCACGCGCGCTGGAGCTGCTGCGGGTGGGGAAGTGGGAGGAGGCGGAGCCGCTCGTCAGGCGTGTCCTGACCGCGCGCCCCTCGAACGCCGACGCGCACGCGCTGCTCGGCGTCATCCTCGACCGGCGCGGGCTCGCGCGCGAGGCGGAGAGCGCCTACCGCGCGGCCGTCCGCCTCAACCCGAAGGCGGTCGCGGCGCGCGCCAACCTGGGCGTGCTGCTCGCGCGCGTGGGTCGCACGCACGAGGCCGCCTCGACCTTCGAGTCGGTCTTGAGGGATGCGCCCGGCCATCCGCAGGCGACCTTCAACCTCGGGCTCGCGCTCTTCCGGCTCAAGCGCTACGAGGAGGCCGCCGCGCTCCTCTCGACACACGCGGCGCTCACGCAGGACGCGCCCGTCGCGCTCTACCACCTCGGGCTCATCGCCTCGGCCGCGGGCCGGGCCGAGGAGGCCGCGGGGTTCTGGCAGAGGGCGCTCGCGCTCCGCGAGAACTACGCGGAGGTCCACTTCGCGCTGGCCGAAGAGCTGCGGCGCCAGCGCCGCTACGAGGGGGCGGCCGAGTTCTACGAGCGTGCGCTCGGCGCGGACCCCTCGAAGCTCGTCCATCACGTGCGTCTGGGCGGCGTGCTGATGCTGCTCTCGCGCTACGACCGCGCGCTGGAAGTCTTCGCCGCCGCCGCCGCGCGTTTCCCGCGCGCGGCCGAGGCACATTACTTCGTCGGCATCGCCGCGCGCGGCCGCGGCGACTTCGAGGCGGCCGAGGCGGCGCTCGGCCGCTCGCTGGAGCTGAGCCCTTTGAACGCCGACGCGCTGGCGCAGCTCGGCTTCGTCGTGGGCGAGCGCGGCCGAGGGGAAGAGGCCGAGCGCCTGCTGCGGCGCGCGCTCGAAAGGGACGCGCGCCACTTCTACGCCAGCTACGACCTGGGCCGCCTGCTCGTGCGCGGCCGCCGCTACGAGGAGGCGCTCGGGGTCCTGCGCCGTGCGGCGCTGCTGCGCGAGGGCGACCCGGGCGTCCGCTACCAGATGTTCATCGCGCTCTCCAGGCTGGGGCGAAAGCAGGAGGCCGAGCGCGAACTCGCGCTCTTCAGGAAGCTGGACGAGGAGCGCAAGTCGCGCCGCGCCGGCGGCGAAGAGGAGCGGGTCGAAGATGCCCTGCCCGCGCCGCCCCCGAATTAAAAGCCCCGGCGGTCTCGGGCACCGCCGGGGCTTTAACCTCTCACCTCTCGAACATTCCCCTCAGAACGACAGGCGCCCCTGCAGCTCGACCACCCGGCCGGCCAAGCCCCGCTCGGCGCGGCCGAAGTTCGGGTTGTTGACGGTCGTGCTCGGGCTGTTGAAGCCGAACGACTGGAGGTTGAGGAGGTTGAAGGCGTTGAAGAGGTTCGCCTTGACCTCCAGGAAGGTGCGTTCGCCGAGCGCGCGCGGCATGCCGAAACGCTTGCCGAGACTCATGTCGACGTTGAAGTAACGCGGGCCGCGGAAAGAGTTGCGGCCGACGCCCGGCAGGTCCGTCGGCCTCGGGGCGTCGAGCCTGAAGCAGCGGTTGCCGATGATGCGCCCATCGGGGGCGCGGATGAAGCAGTTCTGCGTGTTGCTCCCCGTCATGAAGGCCTCGTCGGAAGAGTCCTGGCCGACGCCGCCGAAGTAGGCCGTCGGGCGCGTCGGGCAGAGCGAAGGGCCGCGCGTGCTGACGCACTCCGAGATGACCGGCGTCCAGGGGAAGCCCGTGTGCGCCGTCAGGATGCCGCTCACCTGCCAGCCGCCGAGCAGGCTCCCGAGCGCGCCGCGCCGGCCGCGGAAGATGGGCAGCTCCCACAGCCCCGAGGCGACGAGGTTGTGGCGCACGTCGTAGTCCGAGGGGCCGCGCTCCTCGCGCACGTCGAGCGGGTAGGTCGGGTTGGTGGCCCCTCCCGGGCCCTCGTTGGAGTTGATGTCGATGCTCTTGGCCCAGCGGTAGTTCACGTCGAACTGGAACCCGGAGGAGAGGCGGCGGCGGAGCCGCGCGATCAGGGCGTTGTAGCTGGAGGTGGTGTCGGGCGTCGGGAAGAAGACGCCCGAGAAGATGCCCGTGCTCGGGAAGAGGAAGCGCTCGTTGACGAGGCGGATCAGCTTGCGCCCGGCGCTCCCCTGATAACCCACCTCGGCCGTCAACTGGCCCGGCAGGCTGTACTGCCCTTCGAGCGAGTAGGTGTAGACGTAGGGCGTCGGCACCTCAGACGGTGCGCCGTAGACCTCGAACTCGGTGCCCGGCCCCGAGTTCGGGATGCCGTTCGGTCCGATCCCGACGGCGAGCGCCGGGTTGGTGGGGAAGCTGAAGGGCGAGTTGTTGGCGCCGAGCGCGTAGAGGATCTGCCCGTTGTTGAAGGGCGTGCTGAAGTCCTGCGCCGAGGTGCCGCAGCAGATGCGGTAGCGCGCGAAGAAGGGAGGATTGCCGCGCGCGTTGGCGTAGAGCACGACGGGGACGCGGTTGTAGGCGACGCCGAAGCCGCCGCGCAGCACCATCCGGTTCTCATCGAGGAGGCCCGCGAAGGAGTCGCCGAAGTTCGGGCTCCAGGCGAAGCCGAGCCGCGGGGCGAAGTTGTTGCGGTCGGGCGGGTAGAGGCGGTCGACGACTTCGAGCCGCGCGCCCGTCAGCTCCTGCCCGGCCGGGCCGAGGACGAGGTTGCTCAGGCGCCCGCGCTTCTCGCTCAGCGGCGTGAAGTACTCCCAGCGCAGGCCGAGGTTCACGGTCAGGTTCGGCCGCACCTTCCAGTCGTTCTGCGCGAAGGCCGCGTAGGTCGAGCTGCGGAAGTAGCGCTGCGACTCGGCCGGCCCACCCGTGCGCGGGTCGGCGTTGATCTGGTAGAAGAGCGGCGCGTCGTTGACGAAGTTGAAGAGGCCGGCGAAGGTGAAGAGCGGGCGCGAGCCGCCCGAGAGGTCGTTGTTGTCCTGCTCCTTGCGCACCTCCGCGCCGAAGCTCCAGGCCTGCGAGCCGCGCAGCCAGCGCAGGGTGTCGCGGAACTCGAAGGTGTTCTCGGCGAAGATGCCGGGGGTGGTCTCGGCCCACGGCGCGCCGAAGCGTAGGCGGTCGCCCGGCATGTTCTCGATCTCGATGCGCGGGATGCCGAAGTTGGTCTCGGCCGAGGACTCGATCTCGTTGAAGGCGAAGCGTGTGGCGTTGACGCGCGCCTCGTTGACCATCGACGAGGAGAGCGTGCGCGTCCAGGTCACCGTGCCGAAGAGGTTCACGGGCTCGGTGCGGACGTCGCCCATCGGGCGGCTGCGCCCGGCCGAGTCGCCGCCGAGCCCCGCGAAGCGCGAGACGTAGGAGCTGAAGGTGAACTGGTTGCGCTCGTTGAGCGTGAAGTCGAGGCGCGGGTTGAACTGGTTGCCGCTACTAATGGTCGGCACCGAGAGCTGCGCGAGCTGGAGGTCCGGGATGCCGTCGAGCCCGCCGCCGCCCAGGCCGCTGAAGGGTAGGTACTGGCGCGTCGCGCCCGCCGGACTGCCGATGTCGAGCCCGCCCCCGACCACCTGGCAGGCGGGGAAGAGGCCGGTCGGGAACCCCTGTGCGGCGCAGGTCGTCGGGATGATGCCGACGACGCGCGGCTGGACGCCGGGCGCGTTCAGAATCCGCGCGGCGATGCTGCCGGGGCGCGCCTGCTGGACGAGCTGGCGAAACTCGGGCGTCTCGATGACGGCGGTGATGGTGTCGTTGTTGCTGCTGCGCAAGCCCTCGTAGGAGAAGAAGAAGAAGGCGCGGTCGCGCGCGAGCCCGAAGGCCGGCCCCGGCCCCTCGCCGAAGCGCGGGAAGGGCAGCGGGCCGCCGATGGAGCCGCCGAACTGGCTGAGCCGCTGGTTGACGCGGATGGGGCGCGCGCCGCCCTGGCCGCCGAAACGGTTGAAGGAGTTGAGGCCGGGGCTGTTGTTCTTGAGAAAGAGGCTGCCGTGGAAGGCGTTCGACCCGCTCTGCGAGACGGTGAGGACCTGCGCGCCGGAGTTGCGCCCGTACTCGGCCGAGTAGACGTTGGCGATGACGCGCACCTCCTTGACCGACTCCTGGTTGGGCGTGACGACGGCCGCCCCGCCGTAGGTCAGGCTGTTAACACTCGTCCCGTCGATCTGGTAGTTGTTGGCCGAGACCCGCTGGCCGTTGGCCGAAATCTGCGGCTGGTTCTCGGTCTGGAAGATGGCGCGGTTCGAGCCGCCCGGGCCCGTCTGGTTCGGGAGCCCCACCGCACCGCCCGACCCGCCGCGCGCGCCCTCGCCGAAGACGCCCGGCGTCAGACGCAGCAGCTCGTAAGGGTCGCGCCCGAACTGCGGCAGCTGCCTGACCTCCTGCTCGGTGATGGCCTTCGAGATGTTCGGGTTCTCGGTCTCCAGGGCTGGCGACCCCACGTCGGTCACGGTCACGGTCTCGGCGACCTCGCCCGCCGTGAGCACGACGTCGACGCCCTGCACCTGCTCGGCGTTGACCGTGAGGTTCTCGAAGGTGGTCTTTTTGAAGCCGGCCTTCTCGACCGTCAGGGTGTAGCGGCCGGGCGGCAGCTCCGAGATGCGGTAGAAGCCCTCGTCGCCCGCGGTGGCCGTCTGCGTGCGCCCCGTCTCGTTGTTTTTGAGCGTGAGCGTGGCGGCGGGGACGACCGCGCCGGCCGGGTCGGTGACGGTGCCTTGGATGGCGGCGCGGAACTGCGCGCGCGCCTCGGCGGCGCAGGCCACGAGCACGAGCGCGCACAGGACGGCGCGGAAGAGAGACTGTCGTTTCTGCCCCATCGTGAAACCCTCCGTGTAAATGCCGGGGCTTCAGCCCTCCGGCGTTGCTGGTCGCTGGGTGCGGCCTGACCCTTTTTTGAAAGATGACCCGCGCGGCTGTAGAGCGTGACTTCGGCGGGCGGAGAAAGCCCGTTCCGGAAACGG
>Ga0216309_1000118_pt1 | contig 13672 bp, 14 predicted proteins | sample Total_DNA_C_FD_161284 | JGI IMG/M metagenome (GOLD analysis project Ga0216309, IMG submission 161284) | Terrestrial sediment cell enrichment communities for BONCAT metagenomics from Utah, United States - Total_DNA_C | ecosystem: Environmental > Terrestrial > Deep subsurface > Rock core/Sediment ...
GAGCGGGACGTCGCCGGCTACAACCTCTTTCGCTCCACTGACCCGGACCTGCCCAGGGAGCATTGGACCAAACTCAACCGCACACTGCTCGAACGCACGACCTACCAGGACGAGGCCGTACGCTCCGGACAGCGTTACTACTACTACGTCACGGCCGTCGACCAGGCGGGCAACGTCTCACGCCCCTCCGAGGTGCAGGCCGAGACGGTCCCCTAAAACTCCCTTTTGTGCAAAGGAAACTATGAAAATCTGCCGCTTCATCGACCCCGAAACACAGCGCCCGAGTTTCGGCCTGATAGAGGGTGAAGAGATTCTGACCCTCCGCGGCGACCTCTCAGAGGGCAACCTCTCCCTGGAAGGCGTCGAGCCCTCGATCCGCCTCGCACAGGCGCAACTGCTCCCGCCCGTCTCCCCTTCCAAGATCGTCTGTGTCGGCCGTAATTACAGCGAGCACGCGGCGGAACTGGGTAATCCCATGCCCTCGGAGCCGCTCCTCTTCCTCAAAGCCCCTTCCGCACTCATCGCACACGGCCAGCACATCGAACTCCCGCACACATCCCAGAGGGTCGAGCACGAGGGAGAGCTTGCCGTCGTTATCGGACGCAAGTGTTCCCGCCTCGCGCCGGATGAGGACCCTCTACCCTACGTCCTCGGCTACACATGCCTCAACGATGTCACCGCGCGCGACCTACAGCGGAAGGATGTACAGTTCACGCGCGGCAAATCCTTCGACACCTTCTGCCCCGTCGGCCCCTACGTCGTGACGGGTCTCGACCCTTCCGACCTTTCGGTCGAGACACGCGTCAACGGCGAGGTCCGCCAGAGCGGACGCACGAGCGCCATGGCCTTCCCCGTCCCCTTCCTCATACGCTACATTTCAAACGCGATGACCTTAGAGGCGGGCGACCTGATCGCGACCGGTACTCCGTCCGGCGTCGGGCCTCTACGGGACGGCGACACAGTCGAGGTCGAGGTCGAGGGGGTCGGAATCCTTCGCAATCCGGTCCGAGCCCCGACGTTTTAGTTTAACTCTAAACGCTGTGTGGGCTTTCGCCCCGAAGGACTTCGAAAGAGCTTGTCGGAGATCTCTGTACACTCCTGCAAACATGACGGGCGCGTCCGACGGAGCTGGCCCGCGCGCATCTCCCGGCTGGAAGGCTCGCTGATCGTTCTCGAAGCATCCTTCGTCGAAGAGGTACGCCACCCCCTCATCGGAACCATAGAGGCCGGGACCCTCAGCACCGAATTCTTCTGGACCGACCGCTGGTTTAGCGTCTTCCGCTTTCAGACTCCCGAGGGACGCCTGCTCAAGTTTTACTGCAACATCAACACTCCCCCGCGCCTCGAATCCGGCGTCCTCTCCTTCGTAGACCTCGACGTGGACATCCTTGTGGACACGGATTTTTCCTACACAATACTTGATGAAGAGGAATTTAAAATACATTCTGAGCTTTACAACTACCCCCCTGCATATCTTGAAAGCGTCAGACAAGCAATCGAAGAGCTGCTAAACCTCATCGAATCCCGGCAGTTCCCCTTCCACATTAACTGACACCCTTCAAGTAAAGTAGCACTTGAGGTTAGTTATCTGAGACGTGACTTTAGGCCGGAGCTTATCTCGGAGAGCCTTGAAACAGTTCGGAAGAGGGATTTACGCCCCGCCCTTCGGGCTTCGACCTCTTCATCATCTGACCTGCCGCTCCAAGCGCTAACTCTCCTCAGTTGTGCGGAAATGCCTCTGCCGACCTCTTCGGCCTCTTTTTCGAGTCGCCTCTTCGATCTTTAAATGGGCCTGCGGGTTAATGTAAGTGCTGAAGAGTCGGCGCGCCGACTCCTCAGCACTTACATTTCAAGTCTTTTATTAACTTCCGAAACGCCCGTGGGTCGTGTACAAAACGGCTCCAATCGTTCATAATCCCCCGCCTAACTTCTCAACTTATGAAACCCGAACCTGTCGAAGACAAGCAGCAGTCGAAACTGGAACGACTACTGGAACGAAAACGTCGAGCCCTGGAGGGTGGCGGGCCCGGGCGCGTCGAGCGCCAGCACGAAGCCGGCAAATGGACTGCGCGCGAGCGAATCGAATTCTTCCTGGACGAAGGCTCCTTCGAGGAGTTCGATCAGCTCGTACGACATCGCTCGCGCGACTTCGGTCTCGAAAAACAACTCTACCCGGGCGATGGCGTCGTCACCGGCCACGGCCTCGTCGACGGCAGACGCGTCTTTGTCTTCGCACAGGACTTCACGGTCTTCGGCGGTTCCCTCTCCGAAACGCACGCGGAGAAGATCTGTAAGGTGCTCGACCTGGCGATGCGTGTCGGCGCGCCTGTCGTCGGACTCAACGACTCGGGCGGAGCGCGCATACAGGAGGGCGTCCTGAGCCTCGGGGGCTACGCCGACATCTTCCTGCGCAACACGCTCGCCTCGGGCGTCATCCCGCAGATCAGCTGCATCATGGGCCCCTGCGCGGGCGGCGCCGTCTACAGCCCGGCCATCACAGACTTCAACGTGATGGTGAAGCGCACCTCCTACATGTTCATCACGGGGCCGGACGTCATACGGACCGTCACGCACGAGGACGTCTCGAAGGAGGAACTGGGCGGCGCCGACACGCACAACAGCGTCTCCGGCGTCGCACACTTCGCCGCAGACTCCGACGAGCATGCGCTCCTGCTCGTACGGGAGCTTCTCTCCTTCGTCCCTTCGAACAACATGGAGGACGCACCCCGTCTGGAGACGGCCGACCCTCCCGACCGCCGTGTCGAGGCGCTCAATACGCTCGTGCCGGAAGCCTCCAACCAGCCCTACGACATACGCGACGTCCTTCACGCCGTGGTCGACGAAGGCTATTTCTTCGAGGTCCAGGAGCACTACGCGCCGAACATCGTCGTCGGCTTCGCGCGTCTCGGCGGGCGCAGCGTCGGCATCGTCGCCAACCAGCCCGCATTCCTCGCGGGCGTGCTCGACATCGACGCCTCGGTCAAAGGGGCGCGCTTCGTACGTTTCTGCGACTGTTTCAACATCCCGCTCGTCGTCTTCGAGGATGTGCCGGGCTTCCTCCCGGGGGTCAGACAGGAGCATGGCGGCATTATCAGACACGGGGCGAAACTGCTCTACGCCTTCGCAGAGGCGACCGTCCCCAAGATTACGGTCATCACGCGCAAGGCCTACGGCGGCGCATACTGCGTCATGGCCTCGAAGCACATACGCACGGACATCAATTTCGCCTGGCCGACCGCGGAGATCGCGGTGATGGGTGCGGAGGGCGCCGTCGGGGTGCTCTATCGGCGCGAGATAGGCGAGGCGGCGGATCAGGAGTCTGCGCGGCGGGCGCGCGTCGCGGAGTTCGAGGAGAAGTTCGCCAACCCTTACGTCGCCGCCGAGCGCGGGTTCATCGACGAGATCATCGAGCCGGCGCTGACACGCAAGAAGCTGATCGGCGCGCTCGCGCTGCTCGAGAATAAGCGCGACACGAATCCGCCCAAGAAGCACGGCAACATCCCGCTCTGACGGACCGAGCCGTGTGAGCCTCCTTTCTAAGCTAAAAGGCACGCTAGACTAAAAGTCTCGGGTGCCTTTTCGCTTCGAGGCGGAAATCCGCTCCCCTTCAGGCGGCGGGGCGCTGCTGACTCTGCGTCTGTTTGTCCTTCTCGCGCAGCAGTTCGAGCGCCTTCTTGAGCTGTACGTCTTCGGGCTGCTGCTTGGGCGAGGCCGCATCGGGCGCGACCTCCCTTCGGTCCGCAGGGGCGTTTGGCTGCGCGATGGGGTCGTCGTCGTTGCCCGTCAGCTCCTCTGGGTCGATGGCCTCCGCGAGCTCCGGGGTCTTCACCTCGACCGAGGGCTTGACGCCTTCTCCGAGGAAGGGCTTGCCGGCCGAAGAGGCCCACTTGACCGTGGTCAGGAGGAGGCCGTCGCCGGCGCGCAGCGTGAAGAGCTGCTGCTCCGCCCCTGCGCCGAAGCTCTTGACGCCGACCACTTCGCCGCGCTTCTGCTCGACGAAGGCCGCGGCGACGACCTCGGCGGCCGCGGCCGTCCCACGGTCGATCAGAACGACCGTCGGCGCTTCGAAGAGCGCGGCCTTCGGGTCCGCCGTGAAACTCTTCAGAGGCTTGTTCCCGCGCCCCACGGTCTGCGCCAGAACCCCCTCGCGTATGAAGAGGTTTGCGACCTTGACCCCCTCTTCCAGAGAGCCGCCGGCCACGCCTCTCAGGTCGAGCACGATCTTCTGCGCGCCCTGCTTCTGCAGCTCCTGCAGGCGACCCCGGACATCCGCCGCCTCGCCCTCCGCGAGGCTGTTCACCTTGATGACGCCGATGCGCCCCGCCTCCATGCGCGCCTCCGCGCCCGGCACCTGCACTGCGCCGCGGCGCACGCTCAGGACAAAGGGGCGCGTGCCCGCGCGCAGGACGCGCAGCTTGACCTCGCTGCCCGGCGCGCCGTTCAGAAGCTGTCGGGCGTCGTAGAGAGAGATGTCGCGCGTCGCCTTCCCCTCGATGTATTCGATGATGTCGCCGGCCCGGAGCCCCGCCTGGTCCGCAGGCCCGCCCTTGACGGGGGCGATGACGTAGAGGTACGAGGCGAACTGCGACAGTTCCGCGCCGATGCCGGTCTGCGCGCTCTGGTTCACAGCGCGAAAGCCTTTGACCTGTTCCGGCGTGAGGTAGGTCGAATAGGGGTCGAGCCCGTATGCCAGCCCCCGCAGGGCGCCCGCGCGGACCTTGTTCAGGTCCGGCTCGTCGACGTAATCGTCCTGTATGTGCCGCAGTACGCTCTCGAAGATGCGCAGTTGCGCGCCGGGGTCATTCTGCTGCTGCTGCGCGTTGATCGACATCCAGCCGCCGACGACCGCGTAGAGTGCCAGCGTGGCGGAGAAAACGACTAGTAGAAACTTACTGCGAAAAGACATCGAGCACCTCAGAATCCCACTCAAAGCCGGTAAAACTTCAAAGCCAGCCCGGTAAAGCTGACCCCGTCCGAGCCTAAGGGTCGGATGATACAGCAGCCGCCGTCGGCGCGCAAGCCGCCTAAGTGGCACAACTATCAGGGGTTGCGTTATACTCGGCCCCCGTGTGATGCCGTCGGAACGGGCAACGGGGCAGGAGGCTGAAAGGGCGAAAGGTGCAGGGTCGCGTCCTCGCAATCGACCTCGGGTCGAAAAGGGTCGGCTTGGCCATCTCGGACGAGATGCGTATGTGCGTACGGACTCTGCCCCCCCTCCCGCGCACCCCCTGGAAGCGCCTGATCGGCTCCCTCTCGGAGTTGTGCGTGGAGTTTGACGTGCGAAGCATAGTCCTGGGTTTGCCGCTCCGGCTCGACGGGACCGAAGGCGAAGCCGCACAGGAGGCGAGGCGTGTGGCACGCAATCTCGAACTCTCGCTCAAGCTTCCACTCTTCCTACAGGACGAGCGCCTCACCTCCAAGACGGCCGAAAGCACCCTCAGGGAGCGCGGAATATCCCGCTCGGAGATTCCCGGAAGGGTCGACGGCGAGGCGGCCTCCATTATCTTGAGCGACTATCTTTCCGGGTTTTTTGAAGCGGACGGGCGCAGCACCGACGACGAGAAAAGACTTTAAAGACATCCAGGTAAGTGATGAAATTCAAATACCTTATCCTACTATCCCTACTTGTGCTCATCCTCCTCTGCGGCGGCTTTCTAATCTGGGCCCGCAGCGAAATTCAGACCCCCGTCACACACTCGCAGAGCGAGAAATATATCGAAATCCCACGCGGCTCGACTCCGGACCAGATCATCAAGAACCTGGAGGGCGCCGGCGTTATCAGACGTGGATGGATACTAAGGCTCTACCTACGTCTGACGAACTCCGGGCAGAGCCTCAAGGCGGGTGAATACCGCTTCCACTCACCCATCTCTCCCATGCAGGTCCTGAAGAAACTACGGGAGGGCGAGCAGCGTCTGAGCCGCCTGACCGTCATCGAGGGTTGGACGCGCTGGGACGTGGCCGCGCTCCTCGCGAGGATTCCTGAGCTGAAGCTCCGGAGCACGGAGGAGGCTCTGGCGCTCCTGGACGACACGGACGCCATCCGCGACATCGACCCGGCGGCGAAAAACCTCGAAGGCTATCTCTTCCCGGACACATACAGTTTTCCGCCGGACACTGGAGCGCAGCAGGTGGTCGACACCATCGTGAAGAGGTTCAGGCAGGTCTGGGGGGAACTCTCGGCCAGGCATCCCCTCCCCCCGGACCACAGCCCGAGAGAGATCGTCACCATCGCCTCTCTCATCGAGACCGAGGCCAAGCTCTCCGCCGAACGTCCACTCGTCGCCTCGGTCATCTACAACCGGCTTTTGAAAGAGATTCCGCTCGGGATCGACTCCACGGTCATCTACGCCTCCAAGGCCGCCGGGAAGTGGAGGAATGACGGCAAGGTCTATCTGAGCGACATCGAGCGCGACTCGCCCTACAACACCAGAAAGGTCCGTGGGCTTCCGCCCGGGCCCATCGCCTCCCCCGGCGTCAGCTCGCTCGAAGCCGCCCTCAAACCCGAGCAGACCGACTACCTCTACTACGTCCGCGACCCCGCGCGGAACGACGGGGCGCATAATTTTTACAGCAACGACGCGGACTTCCAGCGCGGCGTACAGGCCTTGCGTGAGTGGGAGCGCAACCGCAACGCGAACCTCCTCGCCGCGCCCACCCCGTCCGGCGGGACTTTCAACGGCACGCAGCCGTCCCCCTCACCTTGAAACGGCATCAAAGGTTGAGGGGCTCTGTTTCTATGTCTTGAATTCGATGGTACCTTGCTTTATGCTCGCAACGTTCCTCCCCGTTTCGTTCTAGAGCGAAAAGTCCAGGGCAAAGGGGTTTTAGAATGAAGCCGTTACTCGGAATCTTGATTCTCGCCTTCGCGACCAACATCTGCGCGGCGCAGGAGAAGGGCGTCGACCAGCAGAACGACCGCATCCGCGACAGCAGCAACAACCGGCAGCCGGCCGTCAACGGCGGAAAGGTCGACACAGGAGTCGGTCGCGGGATGGACTTCGGCAAGGGGCGGACTCAGACGCCCCCCCCGCTCCCAAACCCTTACCGCTTTCAGGTCCCGAACGATGTCCTGACCAAGGCCGTGCAGGAGTTGATGCGCGACCGGAAGCTCATCGTCGACGAAACGGTCTCGAGGCCGGACACGGGGCTGCTGGTCTCCCAGCCTTTCACTTTTACGCGCGGATCGGTCGTCACCACTTCCGAGTTGAACCGCCTGGCCGAGGTTCCACGCGCCGACCGGGACAGCTGGACGCGTGGCCGCTACACTATCGTCGTCGAAATCCAGCCCATCGACAGCGGTAACACGCACGTCTCGGTCAACGCGCGCGTCGAGGGACGCAGCGACGCGGTCACGGGCGCCGAATGGCTTTCGTTAAGGAGCAACGGGACGGCCGAGCAGGAGTTCATCTACGCCCTGATCGAGAAGGTCACGGGCGGCCCCCCGCCCGGCCGCGAGCAGTAGGTCGACGAAACCCCGACACGCGCGTTGGGTTCGAGTACGCGCCCCGGACGGCGTCGTGTAAGTCTGTGAGTTTACATGTGCAAAGGGGTTAAGGCTCACCTTTTACTCTAAGTCTTGCCCCCGCCGAATCAGCCCGCGATGTTTTATCTTAGAAATCTTTTCACCTGCGGACGGACCCTCCTGTTCGCGGCTTCGGCGCTCACCCTCCTTTCGACCTCCGGCTGCCAGAAGGGTCCCGCGCCCCTGGACCGGGCCTCCGCGCCCAAAAACGCACAGGCGCAGCCGACACCGCCCCCCGCGCCCGAGGCGAACGTCATTGTCGACGAGCCGTTGCTGGCCCGACCCTACGCCATCATCGGGGGCGCGGTCGAGAACGTCGGGGCACAGAGGCTTGAGAAGCTTTCGGTCGAAATCGAGTTGAAACGCAGGGCGGACGGGAGCTTTGAGCGGCGTGAGGTCCCCTTAGAGCCCGTCGACCTTGAGCCCGGCAAGCGTGGGAAATTCTCGCTCAAGGTCTTATCGGAAGAATGGGGCAGCTCGCGCGTGGTCACACTTCGCAGCGGCGGCACGCGCGCGCAGGAGGTAGCCTTCAAGACCCTCCCGGGGGCGAAACGTCCGCCCGAGAAGGTCAAGGGGAACGTCGTCATCCTCAAAACCCCCACGCAGAAGAGACCCGACAACGGTGAGTTCATCAACACGCCGGACACGCCCTTTAAAGTCCCCTAGGCCCCACGAGGGCCTGCTCATCCGAAACTTCAAGAGTCGGCGCGCCGACAAACTTCATGTAACACCTTCACCCCCGCGGGAGAAGGCCGGCCGGCGGAGACAACCCCGCGTCTCCCTCCACACGTCAAAACGTCGTTTGCAGCCTTGATCTTCTCGAATGCAGGTGGGGGCGCGGGATGCCCCAAACGCGATGGCCGTCCTCAAAATCAAGCTTTCAATTCTGACCACCGCCCTCGTGGCACTCCTCTCGTCCGGCGCAGCCTCCCAGACCAGTGCCGACAGGCGGGACGAATCCTCTCCCGCGCACGACACGCAGAGGCGTAACGATATGGGGAAGCCCGCTGAGGAGATGCTTGAGCGCGCACGGATTCGTTTCGAGGAGGAGTCGCACAAGGAGATGGTCGAGCGCGCCGACGAGGCGGCGCGTATCGGCGATGAGATTCTCGCCTCATTCAAAAAGCATAATTCCCTCACCCGCGACGACCTGAAAAGGCTTGAGCGTCTGGAGAAGCTCGCGCGAAAGATACGCGGCGGCGCCGGCGGCTCCGACGACAAAGAGGAGCTGCAAGACCCGCCGAACAAGATCGAGGGCGCCGTCCAGAAGCTCGCCGAACTCTCCGTGAATTTAAAGAAGAGCGTGTCGAAGACCTCACGCCTCGTCATCTCGGCCGCGGTCATCGAGCGCTCCAACGACGTCATCGAGCTGATCAAGCACATTCGTAATTTCCGCCGGCCATGAGAGTTTCTCCCCCACACACGCCCGCCCGCGGCGGAGCCCTTCACGCCTCCAGGCATAGAACGCCACTGCTCCTGCCGCTCCTGGCCTGCCTGCTCATCGCCTTCGGGACTGTCGCGCGTGCGCGACAGGATGAGGATGAGGTCGTCCGCGTCACCTCGGACCTCGTCGTCCTGAACGTGACGGTGACCGACGCGCACGGGCAGTACGTCCACAAACTAAAGCGCACCGACTTTAAGGTCTTCGAGGACGGTCGGGAGCAGCGCGTCGGCCTCTTCTCCGTCGAAGAGACGCCGTTCGCGGCCGCCATCCTGCTCGACACTTCCGGGAGCATGGAGAGCCGCCTGACGCTCGCACGCGCCGCGGCGATACGTTTCCTTGAAGGGCTGCGTGAGGAGGATGTCGCGGCCGTCTATCACTTCGGCTCCAGGGTGGAACAGCTACAGGATTTCGCGCCGGGTCGCGACCTCCCGCCGGTCGCCTACGACCTCAGCTCGAAGGGCATGACCGCGCTCAACGACGCCGTCCTCCAGGCGGCGCAGGACATCTCGAAGAGGCCGGAGAAGAGGCGCGCGATCATCGTGCTCTCCGACGGCATGGACACCAAGAGCGGGGCCACGGCGGAGAAGGCGCTCAACGCGGCTCTCATGGCGAACGCCACCATCTACACGGTCGACATGTCGAGCCCGCTTTTGAACGCGCCCGAACGGATGCGTGCGGCCGGCTCTCTGAAGAACTTCGCGGCCAAGAGCGGCGGCCGCTACGTCTCGAAGCCGGGCGGGCAGGCGCTCGACGACGCTTTCAAAGAGATACTCGAAGAACTGAGCAACCAGTACACGCTCGGCTACCGCCCGGAAAGCCCCGTGCGCGACGGCCGCTGGCGCTCCATACAGCTCAAGCTTTCGCGCTCAGACCTCAAGGCTCGGACGCGCGACGGCTACCGCGCACCAAAGAGTTAGGGTGGGACGGCTGAGAGATTACCTGAAGGTGATTCGCACCCTCGGCGCGGGGCGTTCTGTGAGCTTTTGTCTACCGCGGGGACGTTCGAAACCTCCGGCGGCTCAGAGGCTCGTCAGGTTCCGGGACTTTTCGGCGTGGCGTTCGAAGGCGAGCTTGACGAGGCGGTCGATGACCTCCCTGAAGGGAATGCCTGAAGCCTCCCACATCTTCGGGAATCCGGAAACATCCGTCAACCCGGGAATCGTGTTCAGTTCGTTGATGAGCAGCCTGTTGTTGTCCCGGCGCAGGAAGAAATCGACGCGTGCGAACCCGGCCCCGTCGACGGCCTTAAAGGCGCGGGCGGACATCTCCCGGATGCGGCGCGCCAGGCGGGCGGGAATCGGGGCCGGGACGACGAACTCGACGTGCCCCGTACTCGAATACTTCTCGGTGTAGTCGAGAAACTTAGCCTGCTCGTCATGCACGACGTACTCGCCCGGCTGACTGGCCTCGGGCTCGTCGTTCCCCATCACGGCGCACTCGATCTCGCGCGCGTCCAGTCCCTCTTCGACGATGATCTTACGGTCGTAACGCGCCGCGAGGTTGATGGCCCGGACCAGGCTCTCGTCGTCGACCGCGCGCGAGATTCCCACCGAAGAGCCCAGGTTGGCCGGTTTGACGAAGCAGGGGTAGCCGATGCCGCCCGAGACCCTCTCACGAACCGCCGCGGGCGACTCCTCCCACTCGTGCCGCAGGAACCAGACGTATTTGCACATCGGCAGACCCGCGTGCCGGAAGAGGGTCTTCATCGTCACCTTGTCCATCCCGCAACTGGAGGCGAGCACGCCGCAGCCGACGTAAGGCACCCCGGCCATCTCCAGCAGCCCCTGTATCGTGCCGTCCTCGCCGTATGTGCCGTGCATGACCGGGAAGACGAGGTCGAGCCGCTGCTCGGCCCGACGGCCTCCGTCGGACTCCTGCCTCAGCAGGCCGCCGCGCGAAGGGTCGACGACCAGTGCCGTATCGCCTGCCGCCGCGCCCCCCACCTGAGACAGTTTGAGCCGTGTGGGCTCGGGGAGTAGGGTCGTGGACTCTGCGGGCGAGAGCCAGCGCCCGTCCCTGTTGATGGCCAGCGGGACCAGTTCGTACTTCTCCGGGTCAGCCGCATCGATCACCGAACGCGCCGAGCGCACCGAGACCTCGTGCTCGCCCGACCGCCCGCCGAAGATCACCCCGACCCGAATCTTACTCGTCATACACGAATCTTCCGCCTCAAATAAACAGAGCCCAAAGCCAGTCGCGACAGCAGCTTCGGGCCCTTCGCGTGAGAAATCACGGCAGCTCTGGGCCGCCTCAAAGAATGGTCTTCCCCAGCGCGGAGAGGATCAGCTCGACGCCGAGCTCCGCCGTGCGGTTGTTGATGTCGAGCGCCGTGTTGATCTCGACGACCTCCAGCGAGAGCGCGCCGCCGGCCCCTGCGATCTTCTCCATGGCGAGGTGCGCCTCGCGGTAGGTCAGACCGCCACGCACGACCGTCCCGGAGCCGGGGGCATCGCCCGGGTCGAGCGCGTCGACGTCGAGCGTCACGTGGAAGCCGGCCTGCGCCCGCGAGGCGATGCCGATGGCTTCGTCCACGCAGGCGCTCATCCCGCGCTCGTCTATCTCGCGCATGGTGAAGAAACGCATGCCGAGTTTGCGTATCAGCTCACGCTCTCCGGGGTCTACGTCGCGCGCCCCGATATGTGCGCAGAAGCGCGGGTCGAGCTTTGGCGAGAAGCCTTCGATGCCGGTCAGCTCCGGCGAGCCGTAACCGAGCAGGACCGCGAGCGGCATCCCGTGGATGTTACCCGAAGGGCTCGTCTCGGGCGTGTTCATGTCGGCGTGTGCGTCGAACCAGATCAGGCCGACCGACTCGCCCCTCTGCCTGTGGAAGGAGGCGACTCCGGCGAACGAGCCGATGGCGATGGAGTGGTCGCCGCCGAGGACGATGGGCAGTTCCCCGCCCTCCAGCGACTTCCTGACGTCGGCCGCCAGCAGCTCGCAGGCCGCAGTTATCTCGCGCAGGTAACGCAGCTTTTCGCCGGGCGGGGGCGGCTCGGCGGGGCATTCCATCCGCAGGTCTCCGAGGTCGCGCACCTCGAACCCGAGCCCTGCGATGCGCCTCCGCAGCCCGGCCACACGCATCGCCGCGGGGCCGAGGTCGACACCCGCGACGCTCGCGCCGAAACCGCAGGGCGCGCCGATGATGCTGACGCGCCGCCCCGCGCCGGGCAACCGCCCCTCAAGTGTCGTCTGTTGCGCTTCGAGCAGTCCGCTCATACTTTCTATCCGTCAGCCGCCGAGGCTGAAGCCGCTGCCCCCACTCCCGCCCTGTGAGGGGAAGAAGGGCTTCATGAGCCCCGCGAAGGCGGCCAGGTTCCGTGTCTGAATGAGAAGCTCGCCCGGCCCCGTGAACTCGGCGACGACCCCCTCGCCGCTCAGCATCGTGCGGAAGAATCCCGCCGCGGCCTTGCGCAGTGTGTACTGCGTCGTGCCCTCCCAGGCCACAAGGTGGCCTGTGTCCACCACGTAGCGCTCGCCCGGCGCCAGAAGCTTGCGGTGAATGGCGCCGAACGAAGAGAGGAGCAGGAGCCCCGTGCCCGTGACCTGTAGGACGAACAGCCCCTCTCCGCCGAAGAAGGTCTTGGCTCCACCCCAGCGCGTGTCCACCACGAGCCCCGCGTCGCCCGCCAGGTAGGAGCTCGACTGGACGAAGAAATGCTGGTTGCTCATCTCGATGGCCGCGATGTCGCCGGGGCTGCCCGGTGCGAGCGTGACCTCGCCCGGCCCGCCGCGTGCCGTGAAGGTCGAGACGAAGGCCGACTCGCCCCCGACCGCACGCTTCAAAGCGCCCATCAGCCCGCCCTTCATCTGCGACTGTAGCTCGACGTTCGCGGACATCGAGACCATCGCGCCCGCCTCCGCCAGGATCGACTGCTCGGCTTCGAGGCGGACCACGGCGAGGGCGAACGAGGGCTGGTGCAGCACCTCGAAGGTGTAGCCGCGACCCGACCCGCGCGCGTCTTCATCGATCCTGATTCCGCCTCCGGCGCGCCCGGGCTGCATTTGCGGCTGCGGCTGCACCACTTCGGCCGCGGGCGCAGGGGCGGCGGCCGGCGTGCCGCAGGCCCCGCAAAATCTGGCGCCCGGAACGAGGCCATTCCCACACGTCGGACAGTTCATACGCTCCCCCCTTCCCCGCTCTCCGCGATAAGACGGACCGCCTCCTCCGGGGTCTCGACGAATTTGAGGAGCGACACGTCCTGTTCGCTCACCACCAGATTTTCACGAAACGACTGGATGACCTTGGGCCAGCAGTCGCCCAGGAGCACGAGCGGGCGCGGTTCGATGACGCGCGTCTGGAGCTTGTTCCAGACGAGCGATAGCTCGGTGACGGTGCCCGCGCCGCCGCGCAGCGCGATGAAGCCGACCGAGCGCTCGATCAGGTTCTGGAGCCGCTCGTAGAAGTGTGCGCTGGCGACCTTGTCGGTGAGGTAGCGGTTCGGCTCGGACTTGAACTGGTTCATCACGATGCCGAGCACGCGCCCGCCGCGCTCGCGCGCGCCGCGGCTCGCGCCCTCCATCACGCCGAGGTAGCCGCCGGTGCAGATGGTGTAGCCGCGCTCGGCGAGCAGTTGCCCGAGGCGCACGGCATGCCGGTACTCCTCGCTCTCCTCGCCGCACCTGGAGCCGCCGAAAATGGTAACGATCTTGTCCATAACGTTTGCTGTGTGACGTGCGTCGGTTGAAAGGGCTTGTGGAAGTTT
>Ga0216309_1000119_pt1 | contig 13645 bp, 10 predicted proteins | sample Total_DNA_C_FD_161284 | JGI IMG/M metagenome (GOLD analysis project Ga0216309, IMG submission 161284) | Terrestrial sediment cell enrichment communities for BONCAT metagenomics from Utah, United States - Total_DNA_C | ecosystem: Environmental > Terrestrial > Deep subsurface > Rock core/Sediment ...
GAGTCGCCCAGGATTTTTTCGAGGCTGCTAGATGCGCCCCATCAGCAGTAGGATGATGACGATGAGGAGCAGGAGCCCGAGCCCCCCGCTCGGGTAGTAACCCCAGCCTCGGCTGTAGGGCCATGAAGGGACGGCTCCGATGAGCAGCAGAATCAGGATGATGAGCAGAATCAGGCCGACACTCATATCGCTCCTCCTCTTTCGGCTTGCGTGGAATTCGTCGGAGAGATTCTTAGCCCCGCACGGCGCGCCTGTCAACAACGAACCGTTCGGGGTGTTTGAGGGCGGAGTTGAGTGAGGGCGGCCGCGGCCTCGAACCGGCGGCGCCCCGGCATCCCGGCCTTGATGAACAGAGGGTCCGCGCGTCCCCCTCATCCGAAGTCGGCCTTGAATGCTCCCGGCACGACTTGAACGTGCGACCCCTCGCTTAGGAGGCGAGTGCTCTATCCACTGAGCTACGGGAGCTGACAGTCGGGGAAGTTAGCAGATTGGCTCCGGCGACGTCCAGTTGCCTCTCACGACTGATACTTGATGAGCGAGCGCACGTCGTGACCGGCGAGCCGCTCACGGCCGGGGAGGAACTCCAGCTCAACGACGAAGGCGAGGCCGACCACCTGTCCGCCCAGCTGCTCGACGAGACGGACGACGGCCGCAGCCGTCCCGCCCGTCGCCAGAAGGTCGTCGGCGATCACGACGCGTTGCCCCGAGCCGACGGCATCGCGGTGCATCTGGAGCGCGTCCTGCCCGTACTCGAGGTCATAGGAGATGGTCGCGCATTCGGAAGGGAGCTTGCCGGGCTTGCGCGCCGGAACGAAGCCCGCGCCGAGCTGGTAGGCCATCGCCGGGGCGAAGATGAAGCCGCGCGCCTCGATGCCGATGACCGTGTCGACGCGCTCCTCGCGAAACTCGGCCGTCAACGCGTCGATGACCTCGCGGAAGCCCTCAGGGTGCTTCAGCAGCGTCGTGATGTCGTAGAAGTTGATGCCCGGCTTCGGGAAGTCGGGCACTTCGCGGATGAGATTTTTGAGATGATCCATGAGTCTGAAGGAAGTAGACAGTAGCCAGTAGAAAATTCCTTTAGCCGGCCTGTGGTCGACACTTCAAACAACGTCAGCAGAGCAGGATTCTACGGACTACTGTCTACTGTTTACTGTCTACTTCCCTTTCACCTTTCGATTCTGAAAGTCGGGTAATGGCCGGTCGGCTCGACGCTGACCTCTTCGACCTGCTCGACGCGCGCATGCTGCGGGCCGGCGGCGAGGTCGTGCTTGAAGCCCTCGACGCTTTCGGGCGTGCCCTCGGCGTGAACCTCGACGCGGCCGTCCGGCAGGTTGCGGACGTAGCCGACGACCTGATGGCGCGCGGCGACGCGCTGCGTGAAGAAGCGAAACCCCACGCCCTGGACCTCGCCGCTGACGAGGTAGTGCCGCGCGACCTTCATTGCCCCCTCCCCCCTTGAACGACGAAGTGGAAAACGCCTGAGCCGAAAAGACGGGCTATCCTAAAAGAAGTGTTCGCGGAAATGCAAAGGCGGCACGCGGCGAGCCTGGCAAACGGGTTCCAGCCAGGAAAATCCAACGCCCACCTCAAGGCAGCAGCTCGACGATGCGCACGCCGCCCGGCGGGACGGTGAGGCTGAGCGAGTCGCCCCGCTCGCCCGTTGCGACCTTCAGCTCGGCGCCCGTCGTCCACTCGGCGGCGCGCTTGAAGGTCGCGCCGTTGGCTTCGAGCGTGACCTCGGCCGCCTCCTCGCGCCTGACCTGCGCGAGCCCCTGCTGCGGCTTGTAGACGCCGCGGTTGTTGATGAGCGTGACGACCCAGCCGCGCGCGTTGCGGTTGACGAGGTATTCCACCTCGCCGCGGACGCGCACGGGCGTCGCGTCGGCGGCGAGGTGCGCGAGCAGGTGCGCGGCCGCGGGCACGAGCCGCTCGTCTAAGCCCAGCAGGTCGGGCACGGCGCAGTAGACGACGCGCCCGCGGCCCACGCGGTTGACGGTGACGAGCGGGTCGCCCGAGGGGGTCTTCAACAGGACCTCCGCGCCCTGCGCCTCGACCCGCTCGTAGGCGTAGACCTGGCCGGCGAGGTCTGCCTTCGGCTCGCCCGGCGAGAGGCAGGCCGCGTCGTCGGCCTCCCCCCTCGCCCCCAGGGTGCGGACGCCGAGCAGGGCGGGCGGCAGCCCTTTGACCTGCGCCGCGTTGAGGACAACCGTGCCGCCCTTCTCAGCGTAAGCCTTCAGGCGCTGCCCCCAGGCGGGCGTCCACTCGACGCGGCCACCGACGACGAGCGCGCGGTAGGCGTCGATGGCCTCGGCTCTCTCCTCTGCGGCGACGAGGACGTCGAAGATGTCGCCGAAGGGGGCGCTGGTGAAGGCCTGCCGGTCGGCCGTCGCCGGCTCGCCCTCGTCGAGGGCGGCGGGGTAGTAGGCCGCGAGGAACAGCTCGCGCAGCGCGCGGTCGTGGCGGCCGACGGGCGAGACGCCGAGCGGGAGGTGCGGGTAATCGGTCATGTCCCAGCCGTGAGCGGGGTCGAGCAGGAAGGCGACGGGCGTATAGGGCGTGCCGCGTTCGGGGTGCTCCTGCGCGAAGCGGACGAACTCTTCCGTGATGCGCCCGAGCGGGTTCAACTGGAACGGGTGCTCGCCCGGCCCGGGCTTGAAGAACTGGTCGAAGCCCTGTTCGAGGAAGACGGCCGACGCCCCGGCCATGTAGTAGAGGTAGTAGTTCTTCCTATACCAGGAGAGCGAAGGGCCCATCGTCGTGCCGTAGCGCGAATGGAAGAAGTGGTCGGGGCCGGCGAAGTTCTGCACCTTGGTGAAGGTGGTGGCGGTGTCGCCGAAGTTCGGCGCGTGGTAGTAGAGGAAGTTGCGCCCGTACTGCCGCGCGGCGCCGCGCGTGAACGCGATGCGCATGGCCGTGACGGGCTGGACGGCGGCCGTCTCCATCCCGAGCGTGCGCACGCCCCACGCGGCGAGCGCGTGCGCGAAGGCGGTGCTCGAAGTGGACTGTGCCGGGATGAGCTGCTCCCACATCGGGCCGGCGGGCGCGTGGAAAGTGCCCGCCCACCTCTCTTCGAGGGCGCGGGTGTAGGCCGCGCGGTAGGCGTCGAGCATCTTTCTGCGTGACATGTCGGGCGTGAGCGTGAGGCTCTTGGCGATGGCGTGGTAGACGTGCCCGATGCTCTCGCCCGACACCCAGCCGAGAAACTGTCCGCGCAGCTCGCCTTCGAGCAGCTTGAGGGCGGCCTGCCCGTCGGTCTCGGCGAAGTTGGCCTCGCCGTAGTTGATGACGACGGCGAAGGGCGCGCGCGTCTCTCGCAGGAAGGAGAGGAAGGCGCTCCCCTCCTTCAGGTGCTTCGGCAGGTGGTTGATGTAGAGGACGGGGACGACGAGCGGGGAGGCGAAGATGGGGACGGCGCGCGCGCCCTTGTACTTCTCGACGAAGGCCTCGGCCGGTTCGGCGTTGAAGGGGTAGAGCGGGCGCTCCGCGGGCGGCTTGGGGTAGAGGTCCCAGAACATCTCGTTGATGTTCCAGGGCATCAGGAAATCGCGCCCCGCGAGCGGCTGTCGGCGCCAGAGGGCGGGCGTCTCGGCGGCCGGCGCGCCGATCAGGGGCGCGAGCGGCGCCCTCTTCTCGGCCCACTCGCGCAGGACCCTCTGCGCGGCGAAGGGCGGCTTGCGCCTCCCCTCGGGGCGGAAGCCCGCGTCGTTTGTCAAAAGGAGGCAGTCGACCTGCCGGTGCGCGCCGGCCGCCCTTTCGATCTCGACCGTGAGGCGCGCCGGGCCCTTCCTGAGCGGGACCGCGGGCGAGCCGTCCCAGGCGAAGGCCCAGCCCCAGTACATGCTCACCTCGTCGTGCGGGTCCAGAAGGTCGCGCGCGCCGAACTCACGGCGGAAGACCTCACGCCCCGCCTGCGTGACACGCACGGTGAAGTTCTCGGCCCGCCTCGCCCAGTCGGCGTAACGCGCCCAGACGCGGTATTCGCCGTCGCGCGGGATTTCAATCTCCTGCGAGAGCGCGGCGCGCGTCTCGTCGGGCGCGGCCGCGACGGAGTTCCACTCGCTCTCGCCGCCCTGCGTCCACTCGGCCGAGACGCCCGGCCCGTTGATGCCCCAGCCCGGCGACTGCTCGCGCGTAAGGTTCCGCCAGACGGGGTTCAGCCGCGGCTCGTTGCGCGCGTCCAGCGAGAGCCCCTGCATGTTCTCGGCTTCGTACCAGAGGTATTCGAAGTGGCGCGAGCCGCCGGACGCAGGGGACGTCTGCGCGTAGGGCCGTTGGGGCGGCGGCGCAAACAGTGTGAACGTGAGGGCGATGAATAACGCGGCCAGACGCTTGGCGGATTCACTTTGCGGCATGCGTGAATAATCTCCGATTGCGGTTCGCGGCGCAAAGCTTCGCGCACGCCCCCGAGGGAGAGCCCCCTGTCCGACGAAAACAAAAAAAGGGGGCGCGGCCGCCCCCTTTCGCACGCACTCTTCGGCGATGACTCAGCCCAGCTCGTCCAGGCACTCGCCGAGCGGGAGCTGGCGGCAGGTGTACATCGGGGTGTCGCGCAGCGTGTAGCGGCTCGCCTTCGACTCGCGCAGCTCCTGCACCAGGTCGAGGAAGTCGGACGGCTGGTCGGTCTCGAAGGCGACGACGAACTCCTGGTCGTCGAGGCCGAAGGAGTAGGTGGTGTGCAGCTTCACCGAGCGGTATTTCGACCCGACGCGGATGTGCTCGTCCATCATCTCCTGCCGCTGCTCGACCGGCAGCCCGTACCACTCGCGCGTCTTCACGAAGGGGTAGACGAAGAGGTACTTCGACTGCCCGGGCACGATGTGCAGCCGGTCCTCGACGTGCTCGGGGTTGTCCTTGTCGATGTACATCGAGCGCTTGGTCATCGAGAGGAACGACTGCGTCACGTCGAGATAGCGGCCGAGCGCCGTGGCGTTCAGGCGCGCCGACATCTCCTGGAAGGGGTCGAGCGAGTAGCCGATGCGCCAGATCATGAAGTCCACGTTCGAGCGCAAGCCCACGATGGAGTAGGAGTGCATCAGCAACGCCTGGCGGTAGGAGTCGTAGACCTCGACGAACTCGCGGCGGGCTTCGAGGCGAGCCTCTGCATCGAGCATGCGCCACTCGGGGCGCGCCTTGTAGAAGGTGAAGGTGACGAACTGGCGGGTGATTTTCGCCCTCTCCGGCTGCTCAGTCGTGCGCTCGGCCCTGTCGGCGAGGCGCAGCGTCGGCCGGCCGCCGCCGGCGTCCTCATGTTCCGTGCTCATGGTCTTACGTCCTCAAGTTTCTTAGGGGGTTTCGAAGGGACTTCCACTCTGAGAGAGAGCGCCGAAGGCGGAACGAGAATGAGCGCCGTTTCGGACCGGGCTTATTGTGCTTCGCGGCGCGCCGGATTGCAAACGGCCGCGGCGCGGGCGCGGACGTGCGCGCGGGCGCCGCGGGCGTGGCCTTCAAAGTCCCGCTCCGTTCGGTTATACTCCCCACGCTTTCTCATCCCAAAAAAACGACTCGGACGGGCCCGAACCGTCGAAATTCTACGCATGAGACTCTTCAAGATTTGCCTGACAGCCTTCGCCCTGCTCTCCTTCGCCGCCGGGTGCGGCGGCGACCAGACCGCGCAGAACGCGAACGCGGGCGCGACCGCCACCGCCCCTTCGCCGAAAGCCGCGACGCCGGCGCCCACGGCGACGCCGGACGAGCTGGCCGCGGCCGGGGCCGACTACTCGCAGTTCTGCATCAAGTGCCACAAGGCGGACGGGACCGGCGGCAGCGTCGAGCTGGACGACGGCAAGAAGATCAAGGTTGAGAGCCTGCGCGAGCACGGGCTGAAGGACTCCGACGCGCACCTCGCCAAGCAGATACGCGAGGGCGGCGACGACATGCCGGCCTTCAAGGGCCGCCTGGACGAACAGCGCATCGACAACCTCGTCCGCTACGTCCGACGCGAGTTCCACGGCCGCAAGCCCGGCGCCCCCGCCGGCGCCACGGCCACGCCCGCGCAGCCTTCGCACTAAACAGCCACGGGCGCCTATGCTATCCTTCCTGCGCCGGCGCACCCGTAGCTCAGTTGGATAGAGCGTCTGACTTCGAATCAGAAGGTCGTAGGTTCGAGCCCTACCGGGTGTATCAATCATTTCAACGATCTAAGGGCGGCTACGCGGCTGCCCTTCTTCATTTCGCGTGCCTTTCGTGCGCCAACTTAGAAGGTGTCGGGCGGGGTAAAGTATGTGGGCGGGACTGAAGGGAGAATCGACGAGCACTTCCCCGTGGTGCGTGGCCGAGAGAAGGGGTACGTCTTCGCGCACGTCGTCGGAATCAAGGCGCGCTTCAAGGGGGCACGTGCCGGCGAAGTCGGCGGAAATCCTCCCATCCGCGCCGGCCGCCTCACAACGGCACGCACCCGGCTCGCGGCGCGACGGCTCTCGAATTTCAGCCACGTGGCGTGCGCGTGATGCCGGCCTTTACGCCGCTTCAACTTGGGCCGTCGGTTAAACTCTACCCGGTATGCCCGACGCCCCTTAGGGCTTTCCCCTTATGTAGGTAGAACGCGGCGCGTGAGGCGCGTTTTCGCCCCTTCCCTTCAACGACTCAACCGCCGTTCAGGAGCCTGACCGCCTGGCCGACGCCGAGGCGGCCGGGGCGCAGGACGCGTGCGTAGAGGCGTGAGTAGCCGGGACGAACTTTGTGCGAGATGCGTTTGAACTCTCCGCCGCGGAAAGAGGCGCTGATGATCTTGCAGGGCGTGGTGTAGCTCGAAACCTCGATGAGCGCATCTTCGCCCAGCGCGAGCCGCGCGCCGGGAGCGAGCCCTGACCAGTCGAGCCCGACCAACGTCAGGTTCTCGCCGACCGAGCCGGGGAAGATCGGGTGTCCCTCGGCCTGAAGCTCCAGGATGCGTTCGAGCGCGTAGAGGCACAGGGCGCGCTCCGGCCCCCCGTGGTAACGACGGTCCCGCTGCCGGTCTCCTTCCAGCCCCCCCGGGCCGAGTAGAGCCTCGCGCACCGCGAGCTTCGGCACGCCGCCGTTCGAGAGGTTGAGCTGAAATATTCTTCCTTCCGACACTTTGCCTCTGCCCCCGGTCTTCAGAGTTTTTCCGAGCCGCTTGTGGAGACGAGCCGCGGGCGGGCCTTCAGGCGCCGCTCAGGGTCGACGTCCCTTCGACGGGCAGCCCCCGCCGCCCGCATGCGCGCGCGTGGGCCGACCCGATGGCCGAGACGAGCCGCGGCAGGCTCTCGCGCGTGTAGACGGGGAGCCCGGGCGCGACCTCTGCGAGCCCCGCGCTCAGCCACCATTCCTCGAAACGTGCGAGTGAAGACGGGTCGATGCCCCGCCCCGCGTCCGAAAGATAGAGCGCCGAGGCCTTCGGCAACGCGCGACGCGCCGAAGGCTTGATCTTCAACACGTCCGTGCGCGCGACGAGGACCGCGAAGTCCGGCTCGGCGAAGCGTTGGAAGCTGTTCCCCTCGACCAGGACGCCCGCAGCCCTCACGCGGGCCAGCGCCGCGCGGAAGCCCGCCTCGACCTGCCCCTCGGTCACGATGGCCCAGTGGACGTCCGAGGCCCCAGCCTCCCAGTAGCGCCCCGTGTCCTTGCCCGGCACATAAGTCTCGGCCCTTCCCGAGCGCACGACCGCCTCTTCGCCCAGGAGCGGGCTGACGCAGCAGGCTTGCGGGTCTTTGCCGCAAGAGCGGTAGTGCCCGCGCGTCATCTTCAAAGCCTCCCAGCCCGGCAGCGCCCGCAGCAGCTCGCACACGAGCGTCGTCTTGCCCGCGTTCGAATTGAACCCGCCGACGGCGATGATGGTCGGTCTCATCTAAAGATAGCTCCCCCCGTAAGTCTCGCACTCACGCCCCTGGGACCGGGCCGCGCACGACAAGTATCTCCCCTCGCGCGGACCGCGCACAACTTCCGGGGACCAGACTTCGGCCGCCCCACGGGCCACACTCCGGTGCGAGCGGTAACACAAAAAATACCGTCCTGAAAAAAGTGCTTGACAGTACAAAGTAATCTATCGTATATACAACCGTCGCCCGCGCTGCGGGCCGACGACTTGAGGAGAAGCGAGATTTCGATGACGACGAAACTGAACATAGAGGGACGCGCGGGACGGGACGGCAGGCCGTATCCCACGCAGCCGTCCGCCCCCTGCATGGGCGCGGGACTGCGGCGCGTCGTCCGTATGAGTGCGCCGGCCTTTAATCATGGCGGCCGACTCATACAGGATCAAGCCTTCGGGAGCGAAGGCTTGCCGTGCAAGGGTCGTCGCGAGTTACAGACTTGATTCAGCGGGGGGCGGCCTCCGCTCCCCAAATCTCTAAAAGTTCGTAGAGACTTGTCCGGAGCGGGCCTGCTTCCTGTGTGGAAGCCGAGAGGCCCGCTCTTTCTTTTTGCTGTTTGACAACCGAATTACCTTGAGGAGATGAAGGCGGGGAGGGACGCCCCGCTTGGGTACCCCTTGTGCCGCGTCCGCGCGGGCGGGGCTCCCCGCCTTCATCGAACTTTTCCTCTTCTACCCGAAATACATAGACATTCGTTCACGCATCAGAGGCCGAATTGGTTCGGCAGCAGCCTGTAAAGCTGTGGTCCCGCAGTGGGCGTGGGGGTTCGAATCCCTCCTGATGCATCGCGTGGGGGCGTAAGCTTAAAAGAGAAACTGGCGGACTCCAAACCCGCTCTTCCCGGTTCAAATCCGGGCGCCCCCGCCACCCACGGAAGGTTGGGCACGGGCACGCCAAGCAGTCCCGAAAACTGTCGGAGCCGACGCGCTCCTGCGGGTTCGACTCCCGCACCTTCCGCCAGACCGAGGGCTGCGGGGCCGGGCCTCGAGCGTGTGCGTCCCGCCGCGGCGAGACATTCGGCGTTCGGCGCTCGCCCAACAAACCTCGCCCTCGGAGGCGTCGCACAAATGGTAGTGCAGCGGCGTGCTAAGCCGTCGGGCCCAAAAGCCCTTGTGCGTTCGAGTCGCACCGCCTCCGCTTCCGAAGTGACGGGCGGATGAATGAGCTTTAACCCCGCGAAGCTTTACGCAACATTCATCCGCCCGCTACTTCGCTTCGGACCCGTAGCTCAGTCGGATCAGAGCGCAGGCTTGCGGAGCCTGAGGACGCACGTTCGAGTCGTGCCGGGTTCGCTTCTCAATCCGGGGTCGTCTAAGGGCAGGACGCCTGTCTTTGGAACAGGCCGTGGGGGTTCGAGTCCTCCCCCCGGAGTTTCGGCGGCAGTTTCGGCTGGGGTGGCGTAACAGGCAAACGCACGGCGTTGAGGTCGCCGGGGGCTTTAAAAGTCCGTTGGGGGTTCGACTCCCCCCTCCAGCATCGCGTGCGGGAGTGGTGCAAACGGCAGACACGCCGCCCTCAGAAGGCGGCTCTTGTGAGTTCGAATCTCACCTCCCGTACCAAATCTTCAAACGGGCGCGCGTAACCCAAAAGGCAGAGGTGGCTCTCTCAAAAAGAGTCGGTGTGCGGGTTCGAATCCCGCCGCGCGCATCAGGCGCCCCCGCGCGCGTAGCCCAAGCTGGCAGAGGCGGCGGGCTTAAACCCCGCAGGTTGAGAGTTCGAGTCTCTCCGCGCGCATCCGTCAAGACCCCGGGGGGTGTATGCAAATGGACAAAGCGGCCTGTCCTTCAAACAGGCGCCCGAGTGGCTTTGCGGGTTCGAGCCCCGCCACCCCCGTTCCGGAAGCTCTCACGTTGGCCGTAGCTCAAGCTGGCAGAGCGCTGCACTGTGAATGCAGTACGTTGCGGGTTCGAATCCCGTCGGCCGACCTTTCACCTCTGCGGGGCGTTAGCCAAGATAGGACGAAGGCACGCGGCTCTCTACCGCGCAAGACGCGGGTTCGAATCCCGCACGCCCTGCCAACTTTGCGGAACTGTGGCCGAGAGGTGAGGCACTCGCTTGTCGAGCGAGACGATGACGGTTCGAGTCCGTCCAGTTCCGCCTGAAACTTTGCGCCGTCAGCTCACAGGGCAGAGCGCCTGTCTCTTAAACAGGAAGGTGCGGGTTCGAGTCCCGCGCGGCGCACCAGACACCGGAGCGTAGCCTAGCGGATACAAAGGCACTCGGCTTGGGACCGAGACGACGTGAGTTCGATTCTCACCGCTCCGACTTCTTTCACGTGGACGTAGCTTAGCCCGGCTAAAGCACCGGCCCGCCACGCCGGGGACGCGGGTTCAAATCCCGCCGTTCACTTCCATTGTCCACACGGGCGGTTAGCTTAACGGAACCAGAAAGCGGGCCGCTTCGAACGGCCGGAGATGCGGGTTCGATTCCCGCACCGCCCTTCCATGAAACCCCGCGCGGGAGTGATGTCAACGGCTAACATTCGAGTCTTCCAAACTCGCTTTGAGGGTTCGAGTCCCTCCTCCCGCATCGCCCGCCGGACGCGGGCCGCAGCGCCAGGAGGGTAAGCCTGCGGCCACCAGACCGAAGCGCGGGCCCGAATCCCCAACGCCGCACACAGGCGTGCGTAGCCAAGCGGTCCAAGGCGGCGGCCTGCAAAGCCGTTAAACGTCGGTTCGAATCCGACCGCGCGCTCTCGAAGGTCGCCCCGAAGCACGGGCGCCCTTCATCCACTAACGTCCGCACACGAGAAAGGAGGCCGCCGTTTGTCCCGGCTCAGTTTGTTCTACGTCGCGAGAATCTTCCTGCGCGCCTTCGGGCGGCGCGGGGAGGGCGCACGACTCGTCCTCTACAGAAAGTGTTTTCCCCGGCCGTGCCGGGCGCGTCCGCCTCGTGCGTCCTGAACGCGTTCGAGGCCCTAGAGCCGAACGCGGTGCGCTTCCTCGACTGACCACGCTTCAAGCTTGCGGGCGGGCCGCGCTCCCAGCGCGGCCCCTCACGCCGCCCGCACTTCCCTTTCCGCGGGCGCGCCCCCCTCACGCATGGGCGCGCCCGCGCGGGGGCGGTCTTATCCAAAGCTCTTCCAATGCCGCGTTGAAAGGAGGTGAGCCTTAATGGTAAGTCTGAACGGCCGGGTCCTGCTCCTGAACTTCTCGTATGAGCCGCTCGGGACCGTGGGGGTAGCCCGCGCCATGTGTTTGCATCTGCGCGGGGTCGTCTTCGTCGAGGAGTTCGACGGCGCGCGCGTGCTCCACTCCCCGCGCGAGGAGTTCCCCGTGCCGAGCGTGGTACGCCTGCGACGCTACGTCGACGTCCGCCGCCGCAGGCAGACGGCCGGCATGAAGCGTCTGCGCATCTTCGTCCGCGACCGCTTCCGCTGCCAGTACTGCGGCGAGCGGCGCGCCGCACACGAGCTGACGCTCGACCACATCACCCCGCGTTCGCGCGGGGGGCGCTCGACGCCCGAGAATCTCGTCACCGCCTGCGTCGGGTGCAACACGCGCAAGGGCAGCCGCACGCCCGAGGAGGCGCGCATGCCCCTGCTCACGCCGCAGACGGCGCTGCGCGTCGGGCTCGAACACGTGCTGCTCTGCCACTACGCCGAGTCGCGGCCGGAGTGGCGCAAGTACCTGTTCGTCCCCGAGACCATTGTGGACGAGCGCCGCGAGTTCGCCTGAAGGGGGAGGTAGAGGGGATGGCCGCTCTACCTCCAACACACTGACTCACGCAGGACGGGTTCTGATTTAGGAGGCATAGCTGACGAGGGCAAGCGCCGGTCTGAAGAGCCGGAGAGGTTGGTTCGACTCCAACTGCCTCCATTAATCGGAATGCGGATTGGGGATTACGATTTGCCGGAGGGCGAGAGCCACACACTCCGCAATCCTCAAATCCGCATTCCAAAATCCGCATTCCGAAATCCGCATTCCCTTGGCCGGTTAGCTCAGCCAGGCAGAGCGCCAGTCTTACAAACTGGATGTCGAAGGTTCGATTCCTTCACCGGCCATCAAGACGGGGCGCGGCTCATCCCGCGCGCGCGCGTGGACGCGCGGGACCGTGGAGCGTGCGGCCGACCGGAGGGTCGGCGCGCCCCGACCAGTAGCACGGCGATGTAGCTCAAACCGGGAGAGCGTTCGTCTCGTAAACGAAAGCGTGCGGGTTCGACTCCCGCCATCGCCTTTATCTCACGCGCACAGGGGCCTGTAGCTCAGACGGATCGAGAGCGCCCGTCTTCTAAACGGGATGTCGCAGGTTCGAGTCCTGCCAGGCTCATCGAAGGCGTCGACGCGGAGTAGCTCAGTGGCAGAGCAGCGGTCTCATAAACCGCTGGCCGCGGGTTCGAATCCCGCCTCCGCAATTTTTTCAAACGACGGATGGCGTCTCACGGGCTGGTGATGTAAAGGCCGCATAGAAGTCTTGCAAACTTCTCGTGAGGGTTCGAATCCCTCCCAGTCCATCCCTTGCGGCGTAGCTCAAACGGAAAAAAGAGCGCTCGTCTTGTAAACGAGTGTGTGCGGGTTCGAGTCCCGCCGCCGCAGCCACCTTTTGCGGGGAGGTGCCCTGGTGGGCACGGCGGTCTCATAAGCCGCTTCCAAAGAAGGCGGGTTCGATTCCCGCCCCCGCGACCTGTCCGATGTGGCGTAGCCAAGCTGGTAAGGCACCGCTCTGTTAAAGCGGCCATTTCGTGGGTTCGAATCCCACCGCCACAGTTTTTTTCGACGTTCGAAGGCCGGTAGCCAAGCGGTTCAAGGCATCCGCCTTTTAAGCGGAGGATCGTCGGTTCAAATCCGACCCGGCCTATCTCGCCGTGGCCGCGCACGCCCCCCTTCCGTACCTCGGCGCGTAGCTCAAGGCAGGCAGAGCGCTCGACCGATAATCGAGAGGCAGGAGGTTCGACCCCTCCCGCGCCGACCTTTTTTTGCGGGGTCAGCTACAGGGAAAGCTACCTGTCTCTGAAACAGGTCACGGAGGTTCGAATCCTCCCCCCGCAGTTCTCGCGCCGTCGGTTTTCACACGGGCGCCGCCTGAACCTCAAGGTAATCCGGTTAGCAAAGCCCCTCCGCGCCAGAACCGTTCGCGGCGTTCGCCCGTATATCGGGTGGGAGTTAGAGAGATGTCGATTCTGACCTTTGAAGCCGTGAAGTTCCGCACCACGGAGGAGGTGCTCGCGCTCGTGCGCCGCTTCGAGGACTGCACGCTGCCGCGCGCCGAGTGGACGCACGCCGCGCACCTGACGGTCGCGCTCTGGCACCTCCTGCAATACGACTGGCCGGAGGCGACCTCGCGCGTCCGACGCGGTATCAGGCGCTACAACGCCGCGCACGGCATCCGCGAGACCCCGGAGGGCGGCTACCACGAGACGCTCACGCTCTTCTGGCTGTGCGCCGTCCGCTCCTTCCTCGAAGGCGGGCGCAACGAGGCGCGCTCGCTCGTCAGTCTCGCCAACGACCTCGCCGCGGCCTACGACAAGAGCCTGCCGCTCGAATTCTACACACGCGCGCGCCTCTTCTCGCGGGAGGCGCGCACCGGCTGGGTCGAGCCCGACCTGAAGCCGCTTCCCTGAAACCCCCGGCGGGTTGCAAAAACAAACAGACCGGCGCGGACGAAGCTTCTGAAGCCTTGTCCGCGCCGGTTTCGTCTCTTTCGCGACTCACTGCGCGCGCAGGATGGCAAGCGGCTTGCGCGTCAGCACGTCGAGGCTCGAAAGCGCCCCGACGGCTCCGACGAGCAGAACGGTCGCGGCGACCCCCAGCGCGTTCAGCCCCGGCTCGAAGCTCCATTCGACCTCCAGCACGTAACGCGCGACCGCGTAGGAG
>Ga0216309_1000120_pt1 | contig 13642 bp, 12 predicted proteins | sample Total_DNA_C_FD_161284 | JGI IMG/M metagenome (GOLD analysis project Ga0216309, IMG submission 161284) | Terrestrial sediment cell enrichment communities for BONCAT metagenomics from Utah, United States - Total_DNA_C | ecosystem: Environmental > Terrestrial > Deep subsurface > Rock core/Sediment ...
GCTCGGGGCGGGTTGCGCGGGGCTGGCGCTCCTGTTCGCCGAGCTGGACCGGGGGCAGCCTCGAGAGGGTCACCGGGCCCAGGCGCGGCAGCTCATCCTGGAGGCCGCGACCGCGCTCGAGGAGCAACCGCTCCCGCCGTGGCTCTACGCGGGCTTCTCGGGCATCGCCTGGTCCATCGAGCGGCTCGGGGCCCTGGGCATTCCGTCCATCGAGGACCTGGATGAGCTCGACGAGGCGCTGTTGAGCCTGGTCTCCCGGCGGCCGTGGAAGGTCGAGTATGACCTGATCATCGGGTTGGTGGGTCTCGGCGTCTATGCGCACCAACGGCTGCCGCGTCCCACGGCGGTGCGGTGCCTGGAGGAGCTCGTGTCCCGCTTGGAGGAGCGTTCCGTGCCAGACGGACCGGGGCTGTCATGGTGGACCCCGCCCGAGCATCTGCCAGCCCACCAGCGGACCGTGTATCGCGATGGGTATTTCAACCTCGGCGTGGCACACGGGGTGCCCGCGGTGGTGGCTTTGCTGGCACAGATCGCCCGGGCGGGAGTGGCTGAACAGAGGGCGCGCGCGCTCGCCACGGCCGGTGCACGCTGGCTCCTGGCGAACCGGCTGCCCGACAGCCCGGGGGCCCGCTTCCCAGGGCATCTCGCGCCCGGCATCGCCCCCGAGCCCTGCCGCTCCGCCTGGTGCTATGGCGATCCCGGTGTGGCCCTCTGTCTGATGGTGGCCGCCCGGGCCTTGTCGGACGGCGAACTGGAGGGGGCGGCGCTGGAGATCGCCCGCGAGGCCGCGCGGCGCCCGATGGAGAGCTGCAGGGTGTTGGACGCGGGGCTGTGCCACGGCGCGGCGGGCCTCGGGCATCTCTACAACCGCCTCTACCAGGTCTCCCGGGAGCCGTTGTTCAAGGAGGCAGCCACCTCTTGGTTGAGCCAGGCGCTGGAGATGAGGCGCCCTGGAGAGGGCGTGGCGGGCTACCTCTCCTGGGCTCCGTTGCCCGGCACGGAGGAGGCCGGCTGGTTGCCGGATGCGACCCTGTTCAACGGCGCCACGGGGATCGCCCTGGCCCTCTGGGCGGCGTGTCATCCCCTGGCACCCTCCTGGGACGGAATGTTCATGGCCGCCATCCCCGCCTGACCGCGCACGCCCATGGCTCACGGCCTTTCCGAGGAGAAGTCCCAGGAGTTTCCGTTCTCCCCAGCGGGGTTCTTCGCGCTCCGCACGCCCCTGCTGCCCTTCGAGGAGCTGACGCGGTGGGGCGAGGGTCTGGAGGCCTCGCGTCTCCCGCCGGGCGCACGGGAACTCGAGCCGGCGCTCCGCCGGGATCGCGCCACCCTGCGGGCTCGCCTGGATGCGCTCCTGCGGCAACCGGAGGTGAATGAGGCGCTCTTCGTGGCCTCGCCGAGCCTCCACGAGTGCCTGGGCGTGTGGCAGCGAGAGCCGGAGAGCGAGCGCGGCGAGAAGATCGAGCGGAGCGTGGTGCGCTATCTGCTGCGCATGGTGGGGCGGCCCACCCCCTTTGGCCTGTTCGCGGGTTGCTCCGTGGGGAAGATCGGCGAGCGGACGCGGCTGCGCATGGGGCCCCGCGCGGCCTACCAGCGCCACACCCGCCTGGACATGGACTATGCCTGTGTCCTCGCGGAGGCCCTCGCTCGCACGCCGGAGCTGCGTCAGCACATCTCCCATCGGCCCAACAGCAGCCTGTACCGCGCGAGCGGCCGGCTGCGCTATGCCGAGGGGCGGATGAGCGAGAAGGTCCGCTCGTACCACCTGGTGGCGGTCGAGGCGACCGAATACCTGGAGGCCACGTTGGCCCGGGCCCGGGCGGGGGCCTCGCCCGAGGTGTTGGCGCGCGCGTTGGTCGAGTGGGATTCGACCATCAACCTCGAGGAGGCGACGGAGTACGTCTCGGAGCTCATCGATAGCCAACTCCTGGTCCCCGAGCTCTCGCTGCCCGTCACCGGACCGGAGGCGCTCTCCGCGCTCATCTCCCAGCTCCAGCGGCTCCCCGGCGGAGCGCCCTTCATCGACGCGCTGCTCCCGGTCCAGGCCGCCCTCGAGGCGCTGGACTCCGGTGGGCTCGGGGCGTCGAGTGAGCGCTACCTCGAGGTCTCCCGGATGCTCTCGGGCCTTCCCGCGCCCGTCGAGCTGCCACGCCTGTTCCAGGTGGACATGATCAAGCCCGCTCCCGAGGCCACGCTGGGACGGGAGGTGCTTCGTGAGCTGGAGCGGGGCGTGCGACTCCTGCACCGCCTCGCCCCCAATCTGCCGGAGGATGCCCTGGAGCGCTTCCGCGAGGCGTTCCTCCAGCGGTATGAGGCGCGCGAGGTTCCGCTGCTGGAAGCCCTGGACGCGGAGGCCGGCCTCGGTTTCGATCCCTCCAACGTGCCCGGTGCCGAGGTGGCACCGCTCCTGGCCGGGATGGTCCTGGGCGGGGCCGAGGGAGGCGCTGGCGCCAGCTTCGGAGAGCGCGAGGCGCTCCTCCTGCGAGAGTTGGAGAAGACCTTGCGCACGGGAGGTCAGGTGCTCGAGCTGGACGATGCACTCCTCGAGCGCCTGGAGAACAAGCAGCGCCAGCCCCTGCCGGACTCCTTCGCGGTGCTGGCGTGCGTGGCGGCGGAGTCCGAGGCGGCGATTGCCCAGGGCCGTTTCCAGCTCAGGCTCCCCACCGTCGTCGCTTCCGGGGCGAACCTCCTGGGCCGCTTCTGTCATGGGGATTCCCAGCTCCACCGCGAGGTGGAGGGGCTCCTGCGTGCCGAGGAGTCGCATCGGCGGGACGCGGTGTACGCGGAGATCGTCCACCTGCCCCAGGGGCGGGTCGGCAACATCCTCGCCCGCCCGGTCCTGCGCGAGTACGAGCTTCCCTTCCTGGGGAGGTCTGGAGCCCCGCCCGAGCGACAGCTGGAGGCGTCCGACCTGAGGGTGTCCGTCCAGGGCTCCCGAATTGTGCTGCGCTCGGCACGGCTGGGGCGCGAGGTCATTCCCCGGATGACCAACGCGCACAACTTCCAGTTCCAGAACCTCGGGCTCTACCGCTTCCTCTGCTCGCTTCAGTACCAGGAGCAATGCAGGGGGCTGATGTGGAGCTGGGGTCCGCTGACCCACGCCAGCTTCCTGCCGAGGGTCACCCACGGGCGGCTGGTGTTGAGTCCGGCCATGTGGAACCTCTGGCGCGAGACGCTGGAGGCGCTCGGCAAGACGAGCGGGGCACAACGCTTCGCGGCGGTCCAGGCGCTCCGGGCCGAGCGGCGCATGCCGCGCTTCGTCTCACTGGAAGAAGGGGAGAACCTGCTCCCCATCGACCTGGACAACGTGCTCGGTGTCGAGACGCTGGTCCAGCTCATCAAGGATCGGCCCGCGGCGACGCTGGTGGAGATGTTCCCGGGGCCGGACGAGCTGTGCGCGGAGGGACCCGAGGGCCGTTTCGTCCAGGAGCTGGTGGTGCCCTTCGTCCGCTCCCGTCCCGAGGAGTCCGAGCGCCGTCCCGTGCCGCGGGCCTCCAGCCCCGAGCGCAGCTTCCTGCCCGGGTCGGAGTGGCTGTACCTCAAGCTCTACACCGGCGCCGCCACGGCGGATCGCCTCCTCGTCGAGACGGTGGCGCCCCTGGTGAAGTCCGCGCTCGGCTCGGGGGCGGCGGACGGCTGGTTCTTCCTTCGCTATGGGGAGCCGGACTGGCACCTGCGGCTGCGCTTCCACGGTGCCCCCGAGCGCCTGTGGCGACTGGCGGGGGCGCTCCCCAAGGTGCTGGAGCCACTCCACCAGAAGGGGCTGCTCTGGAAGGTGCAGCTCGACACCTATGAGCGGGAGGTGGAGCGCTACGGTGGACCGGAGGCCATGCTCCTCGCCGAGCGGCTGTTCCAGGCGGACAGCGAGGCGGTGCTGGAACTCCTCTCGCTGCTCCCGGGAGACGAGGGCGCGGACGCTCGCTGGCGCCTGATGCTGTGTGGGATGGATCGGCTGCTCTCGGACCTCGGACTCGGGTTGGAGGCCCGGCTCCAGGTGGTGACGGAGCTGCGCGAGAGCTTTGGCCGCGAGTTCCAGGTGGAGCGCACCATCGAGCGTCAGCTGAACGAGCGTTTCCGCAAGGAGCGCCGGAGCACGGAGGACCTGCTGTGCTCCAGGGCGGGCACCCCCGTGCTCGCCAGGGGGCTGGAGGTGCTCCAGCGGCGCTCGGACAAGCTGGCGCCCACCCTCGCGGGGTTGAAGGCCCTGGCCACGGCGGGGAGGTTGGGTATCCCCCTCGCCGGGCTGGCCGGGAGCTTCCTGCACATGCATGCCAACCGCATGGCCCGAGCAGCCGCGCGCGCGCAGGAGCTGGTCCTCTACGACCTGCTCAGTCGCCACTACTCTTCCCAGGCTGCCCGCCAGCGGAAGACGGGGCCTGGGGGCTGAGCCCGGTTCCCAGCGACACCCGGGCCGCCATGCCGGCCCGGACGGCATCGTTGGGCGCGAGCAGGGTGGCCAGCGCGAACACCATGCGAGAGGGCGCGTCCACCTCGGGGGAGATGCTCTCGAGCCTGCCAGGGAGCTCCTTGCCCAGGGCGGGGAGGTAGATGTTCACGGGGCTCCCGGCGGTGGCCCTTCCGCTGAGCCCCTCTGGAAGCGCGAAGCGCACCCGGAACCCGCCGGCCTGGATGAGCCGGAGGATGGGCCTGCCGGTCTGGACCCGGGTGCCGGCATCCAGGTAGCGCATCGCCACCACACAGTCGAAGGGCGCGCGGAATTCCGCCTCCCCGAGCCGCTGGCGGATCTGCGCGAGCGCCGCTTTTCGCTCCTGGATGCGCGCGCGCGCGGCGGCCACCAGGGCGAGCGCGGTCTTCTCCCGGTAGCGCGCCTGGGAGAGCTCATCGGCCGAGAGGGCACCCGAGGGAGGCTTCAGGTAGCGCTGGAGCCGCTCGGCGGCCTCGTTCGCGTCCAGCTCGGCCCGGTTCCGATCGGCCTCCGCCTGTTCGAGCAGGGCCTGGGCCATCAACTCCTCGCTCCGCAAAGGCTCCAGCGCCATGTTGCCCAGCACCATCCCCGCCTTGAGCCGGTCTCCCGGCTGGACGCCAAGGTGGGCCAGCCGGCCCTCGAAGGGGGCGCTGAGCTCCACCGCCTCGTTGGCGAGCACCACCCCGAGGAAGGACTCCCCCTGGGAGGGCCCTGGAGGAGCTGGCTCGGCGCTGGGGACGGATTGGGCCGTGGGAGCGGCTCCGCTCCGCTGCTCGACCGGCTCGGAACACCCGGCCAGTACCGACAAACCAAGCACCGCGGTCATGGCGCGCATGGCGGAGAGGTTTTGTCTTCACGGCCGGGAGAGTCAATGTCGGCTCCCCCCGTCGGGCCGGCACCCGTCGTGCCCTGGACGGATGAGGGCCCGGGCCGCTCAGCTCGTGACGGAAGAGCTGCCCCCGGGGGGCGGACGCGAAATCCACGCGGCGATGAAGACGTCCAGCTCGCCGCGCAGCACGTCCTTCACGCGCGGAGTGCCGGCGCCCGTGCGCGGGTCCTCCACCCGAGCACCTCGGCCCAGGTGGTAGCGCCGGGCCTCGTCCGCGGTGTGGCTGCCTCCCTGGCCCTTCACCACCCGTGAGGCGATGTCCTTCATCTCGAGCAGCTCGCCCGCGCCGGCCAGCGTCATCATCCGGCCCGTGGTCTCGTCGCGTACCGTCACTTCCGTCTTCACCCGCGCGAGGTAGGTGCCCTCGTGGCGCCGCACCTCGCGGCCCTCCACGTCCAGGCTCTCCTCGTCCTCGGCCGGCCCGCCCCGGTGCACCCGCACGTAGGCGCGCTGGCGCTTCTCGTCCTCGATGCGCCGGTGCAGCCCGGCCTCGCCCGCCAGGTAGCCGTAGGCCCCGGGTCCGGCGATCCGCACCACCACCCGGAAGGGCTCCTCCGCCTCCGCCACCGCCATGGCCTCGTAGCCGCGCCGCTCCGCCCACCCCAGGTACATGGTCGCCAGCTCCTGCACCCAGGCGTCCTGTCCCTCACCCGTCTCGCTCGCGCAGATGTCCACCAGCGCCTCGTCGCCCTGGCCCGCACCGCCCGCCGCGCCGAGCACCTCGGCCATCCGCACCTCGCGCGCCACATCCTCCACCTGCTTCGCCGCCAACGCGAGCTGGGCCTCGCCCTTCGCCTCGCGCACCAGTCGCCGCGCGAAGGTGGCCCGCTCCTCCAGCCGGTCCAGCTCGTTGAGCTGTGCCTCCACCGTGCGGAAGGCCCTCAGCGTCGAGGCCGCGCGCTCCGGGTCGTCCCACAGGTTGGGGGCCTGCGTCGCCGCCAGCAGCTCCGTCCGCCGCTCCTCCAGCCTCGGTCGGTTGGCGGACACCGCCAGCGCCCGGGAGCGGCCCACCAGCCGGTCCATCTCGTTGAGCAGGGACTTCTTGTCCAGCCGCCGCTTCACCGCCGACACCGACTTCTCCGTGGGCAGTGAGAGCTGGGCCGTCTCCTCGCGCGGGCGCGGGGCCAGCTCGGCCACCGCCACCACCTTGTTTCCCGGGCGGATCTCCACCCGCACCGGGGCCCCGGGCGGCAGCGGCCGGCGGGCGATCTCCACCGCCAGGGCCGCCGTGAGCGTCTTCTCGATTTCGCGCTGCAGGTAGCGCGCGCCGAACTGCGGCGAGTAGCCCCGGTCCACCAGCAGGTCCACCACGGCGGGCGTCACCTCCACGTCCAGCCCGCGGGCGCGGATGCCCTCGCGCTCCAGCACCCGGCCCACCTCGCGCTGGGCGATCTTCCGGATCTCCACCTTCGTCAGCGGCTGGAAGTGGCAGATGGCGTCGAAGCGGTTGAGGAACTCGGGGCGGAAGACCTCGGCGATGCGCCGGTCCACCTCGGTGATGAGCTCCTCGGGGCGGCGCGAGCCCATGAAGCCAATGGCCGGCTCGCGGTACACCTCGGAGCCCACGTTGGACGTGGCCACGATGACGGTGTTGTTGCAGGAGATGGTTTCCCCCGCGCCGTTGACGAAGGTGCCCTCGTCGAAGAGCTGGAGGAAGCGGTCGTGCACGCTGCGCGCCGCCTTCTCGAACTCGTCGAGCAGCAGCACGGTGAACACCTTGCCCTCCAGCAGCGCGGTGAGCTCGCCGCGCTTCGTCTCCAGGGCGGGGGCCCAGGAGGCGCCGAAGGGGACGCTCTCGTCGCCGTCATTGGGGAAGTCCGCCATGTTGAGGCGGACGAGCCTGTCCTGCGAGCCGAAGAGGTACTCGGCCAGCAGCTTGGCGAGCTGCGTCTTGCCCACGCCGGTGGGGCCGGCGAAGAGGAACACGCCGAGCGGCCGGCGCGGGTCGTTGAGCCCGGCCTTGAGCAGTGCCACCGAGCGCAGCACGGCCTGCACCGCGTCCGTCTGGCCGAGGAGCCGCTCTCCGAAGAAGCGCTCCGTCTCCTCCAGGTCCAGCGGCATCGCGTCGTCGACGATGAAGCGCGGCAGCCGGGTGGTGGCGCAGAAGCGGGTGAGGACGTCCTCGGGGCCCACGCGGTCCTTGGCCCCGCCGCCAGCCTCGGCGGTCGTCTCCTTGAGCAATTCAATGGCCTTGCGCGGCAGCCGCTGCGCCAGGAGGAACTTGGAGGCCAGCCGCAGCGTCAGGTCGCACGCCGCCGGGTCGATGGGCAGGTGCAGCTCGCGCTCCAGCTCCTCGGCCACGCGGCCCAGTATCCACCGGGCCCGCTCGGCGGGCGGCTCGTGCAGGGGCACCAGGTGGAGCCGCTCGGAGAAGGCCTCGTCGGCGCGCAGCAGTTCCAGCACGCGCTTGGGCTCGGTCTCGAAGATGAAGCGGATGCCCCCGGTGCGCAGGGCCCGGAAGGCCACGGGGGCCAGGGGCCCGCCGATGACCGCGGGCAGGTCCCGGATGTAGACGATGGGGCAGGGGTGTCGGCTCAGCCAGCCGAGCAGCTCCTCGAAGGACTCGGCCGCCTGGCGCTGGGTGCTGCGCGCGAGGATGTTGGCGACGGACACCTCCACCATGCGCCCCTGGGCCAGCTCCGCGTCCACGCGGCCCTCGGCGATGCGGCGTGCCACCTCCTGCACCACGGCGGACTTGCCCACGCCGGGGTCTCCGGAGAGCAGGGGGTGCTTGCCTCCGCGCGTGAGCAGGCCCAGCACTTCCATGACCGGGCCGTCCACGCCATGCGCGGCCGGCACCTTCCCCTCGCGCGCAAGCGCGGTGAGATCGCGGTCGATGAGTCGCTCGTTGTCCTCGCTCTTCCTCGTGGCCATGGTCGGGAACGCCTCGCGGGCGCAGGGGCAGCACTCTAGCGTGCTGAATCGCAGTGGTGGACTCCGGCTTTAAAGCCGGGGTCGCTCAGCGGCCCTGGTCTCGCGGGTGGCTGCCCGCCCTGGCACCGAGGTGCCGTTCAGCACTCGGCGACGGGGTGCCCCCAAGGGTTGGAGGCCGGCGTCTCCTTCAGCAGGGCCTCCAGCTGGCGGGCCCGGGTGCTGGTGCTCTCGGGGCGAGGAGACGGGGCGAGCTCGGGCTTCACCGTGACGCTCAGGCGCGCCGCCTGAATCGCGAGGCTCTGCTCCACTTCCGGCGACCAACGACCAAACTCGAGCCATTCCATGTGCGTCCTCCGCGTGGGGTGGATGGGGATACGGCGCGCATCCATGCGCCCTTCGCGCGTGTAGGTTCATTACGCCGCGCGTCAGTGCGGGGACGAAATGACGGGTTTCCGACCTTCCCGGTCCGCACCCGCTAGCAACGGGGCCTGGCGCCATCGCCAGTTCACACTTCCAGGAAACATGCCGGCAGCTGCACCCGCCTGCCGGCGCGCGGGGCTTCTCACTCCTCCAACTCCGTGTGCCAGTACGCGACGTCACGGAGGAACTTCCGCCAGGAGACGGGCATGCCCTTCTCGTAGGCGAAGGTGAGCTGCACCGAGCCCGGGAGCTTGCGAGGCTTCACGGGAGCGGAGAGCAGCGCCATCCCCGCCTGGTGGGGCGTGCGGCCGCCCTTCTTCTGGTTGCAGGGCACGCAGGCGATCACGATGTTCTCCCAGGTGGTGCGGCCACCCTGGGCCCGGGGCACGACGTGGTCGTACGTGGCCTCGGGACGCGACACCTTCCGGTTGCAGTACTGGCACCGGCAGCCATCGCGCATGTAGACGTTGTCACGGCTGAACTTGATGCCCCGCCCCTTGCGGCGCTCGCCGCGCAGGAAGCGGATGACGGAGGGCATCCGGATCTCCAGGGTGACGGAGCGAACGAGGCGGTCGTCGTACTCCTCGACCACCTCCACCTTCCCCTGCCACAGCAGCATCATCGCGCGCTGCCAGGAGATCCGTGCCACGGGCTCGTACGACGGGTTGAGGACCAGGGTCTCCATGACTCGGGTTTCCTACTTGGGGGTAAGTCCGCGGCGAGAGTCGAACTCGCACGTGAGCTGGGTTTGAGCCAGCCGCCTCTCCCGATTGGGCCACGCGGACGGGTTGGGGAGCCTGTTGCAGAGAAGTGCCACCGGTCGGACGCGCACCGCGATTCTTCCTGACGGAGCGGGAGGGAGGCCGTCGATCACGTCATTCAGGAGTGGGGCGCGGCACTCGGGCGACCTTCTTCGCGTGCGCGATGGACTCCATGTGTTCCTCGCGGAGGGGGTTCCCTCGACGGAGTCGGTGCACTCTTCGCTCTGTGTCCTCCAGCATGGCCCATGCCTCGCGGGCCTGCCGAGGGAAGAGGTGAAGTGACTGCACGTAGAGGCAGGAGATGTGAACGCGCATCCCCAGATCGCGGAAGCCGAGATTCTGGAGACGACGAAGCCACCGACCGAACTCCTTCCACGGCATCCTCTCGCCGAATGCTTCGGTGAGGATGGTCTTCGCGATGGTTTGCTGCACCGCAAGGCGCTTGGCTGGGGTCTTTGCCCTCTGAAGCCACCGCTTCTCCAACTTCAAAAGTTCGCGTTTGTAGACCTCGTAGGGCGCTTTGGCTTCGATCAGCCCCAAGAAGAGAAGATCGATCTCACGACCAAACGTTGGGGTGCGCTCCTGGCGTGAGGGTTCCATGATCAGGCTCCAGGACAGGACTTGTCGTTGGCTTTCCACGGCCAGAACCCGTGGCGCATACAGGCGTCGTAACAGGCTTGACACTGGGTCTCCCCTGCTTTCCGGCCCGGGATGCTGTCACCGCCAGCACGGATGCACTTCGCGTAATGTGGTCGACAGATGTCCCTGTCCCATCGCTCCCTCTCCTCCTGGGTTGGAAGCTCGGGGATCGGCGCGGCTTCGGACTCAGTGCGTCCAGGCAGGAGATTGTTGGGGCGCATGGCCTCGGTCGGAGGTGTTGCACCACACCGCTCGTACTGGCCGGGGTTCTGCTTGAGGCAACAGGTGACGGTGCTGTCGGTCTGGTTGCACTCGGCCTGGGTGAGCGCGAAGCTGCCACCGTGCCCCGAGGCGCTCGTTGATGCACACCCTGATGCCAGAAGGGCCAGACCTACGGCGAGGCAGGCCGGGCGGCGAAGTTGGTCGCGACCGACGGCACGGGCTTGTTGCATGACGACCCTCCAAGTGCCTGGACACACGGCCAAGATCGTCCTGCCAACTGGACCAGTCGCGAAAGGAGCCCCGCCGCTGTTGTGTCAGCCGGAGGACTGGTTAGGAGGAGTTACGAGTGCCCCCGGTCGGGTTCGAACCGACGACCCCCGGTTTACGAAACCGGTGCTGCTACCAACTGAGCTACAGGGGCGAGTGTTGTGTACAGCGGGTGCTGCGGAGTGCCGACCCCAGGAATCGAACCCGGTCCTCCCGTTCTTCAGACGGGCGCGCGGACCACCTACGCCAGGACGGCATACGGACTGCGATTGCGGAGTGCCTCCGGCAGGAATTGAACCCGCGGCCTCACGGTTCGGAGCCGTGCGCTCTGTTCCACTGAGCTACGGAGGCGAAAATGGTGACCCCGGCAGGACTTGAACCTGCGACCTCTCGGTTCGCAACCGAGTGCTCTCATCCACCTGAGCTACGGGATCAATCGACAATCTGGGTGACAGGATTTGAACCTGCGGCCTCACGGACCCGAACCGTGCGCTCCACCAAGTTGAGCTACACCCAGGAAACTGCGGACTGCATTTGAAACAGAGTCGGGATGGCCGGATTCGAACCGACGGCCTCGTGCACCCCAAGCACGCGCTCTCGTCCAGGCTGAGCTACATCCCGATGTGCTCCACAGGAGGGACTCGAACCCTCAACCTCGCGGTTAACAGCCGCTTGCTCTGCCATTGAGCTACCGTGGAATGTGTTGCAGCTCCGGGAGCAGGGTTCGAACCTGCGTCTACGGGGTCAGAGCCCGCCGTCGTGCCAATTGGACCATCCCGGAATGAGTACCTCCGGAGGGACTCGAACCCTCGCCGGCCGCTTAAGAGGCGGCTGCTCTACCCGTGAGCTACGGAGGTGTGTGCCGCCTCTCGTGAGGGCAGGCGGCGCTTCACCACTGCGATTCAGTTGTCAGAGAACCTGGAACTTCCACTGCGAGTGGGGAGGCTGGGAGTTGAACCCAGAGGGCCCTGTCGGGCTTCGGCTCTACAGGCCGACGCGTCTCCGTAACGCTCTACGTCCCCGGATGGTTGAGGCTGGACGCCTCTCGCATTCGGGAGGCGGAGCATCAAAAGAGGCCAGGAGGGCGATACAACGGGTACCGCGACCGCGAATACTTCGACGGGGGAGCCGGACTGAAGCGCACGTTGGCGAAACCGGACTGTCCAGGGTGCTTCGGATTCATCGTGCTCGGCTTCATCGTTCGCATCGTCACCGCTCCTTTCATGGGAAATTGACGCGGGTTCTCGGGTTTCCTGACGGGCGATTTTCCGGGGATGCTTTTCCCCCTCAGAAGGCCACCCCGATGGCCAGGCGCGGGGTGGGGACGAGCTTCACCTGGATGGCATCCTCCTCCTCGGACTCGAGGTCCGGCACCGCGCGGTACTGGGCCGAGAGCCCCGCCGCGATGGTGAGGCGGTTGAAGAACACCAGCGTCCAGCCGACGTTCCCTCCCAACCCGAGCCCGAAGCCCTTGCTCAGCACCCCATTGCGGCGCTCGCGCAGGTAGTCCACGCCGGCCTCGGGTCCGAAGTAGATGCCGCTCGGGGCCTTGCCGAGCACGAAGATGCGGGCCCCGAGGGTGCCCCCCAGCGCCAGCTCCCAGGAGCGCTCCGAGCGTCCGTAGGCGAACTCGGGCGCCAGGTAGAGGGAGAAGCCCCGGCCGAAGGCGTGCTCGTACTCGACGCCGAGCCGCTCGTCCTTGAGGGCCAGGGGGTTGAGGGTGAAGGTGTTGCGGGCCCCCAGGTCCTCGACGGGGGTGGATTTGGGCTTGCCGAGGTTCGACAGCCAGTCCTGGATGCTGGTCGCCACGTCCTGCGCCAGTGCCACGCGCGGAGAGAGGACACACAGGGAGGAGAGGAGCAGCAGCGCGGTACGGTTCATGACGGTCATCTGGCCATGAGGGCCACGGGCCCGCCACCGTGCCCGGCGCTGTCTGGGGCCGGCTTGTCCACTACCTTGTCGATGAGCCCGGGGCACCCGGTTGGCGCTCGTGCTCCCCGTGGTAGGGTGCGCGCGCCATGGCCAAGTCCCCCTGTCCCGTGTCGCTGTCGCAGTTCCTCGAGAAGGCCGAGCCGCTGAAGGTGTCCATCAACGGCCAGGAGATGCTCGCCGAGGTCAAGTCGTTCTCGACTGGTTCCTTCGGCTGGTACATCAACGGCAAGACGACCGTCACCGTCGATGGCAAGCCCGTGTCGGTGCAGATCGGCATGAACCTGACCGTCGTGGGCTCGAAGGAAGCGGCGCGCTGAACCAGGCGCCGCCTTCCCTCAGTTCGTGGTGGGCGTCACCGCGACGAGGCTCACCATCGCGTCGCGGCGGGTGCCGTGCTTCACGAAGTCCTGCACGGCCCGGGCGAGCGTGGCGCCAAGCTGGCCGATGAGGGGCAGGTGGGCCCCGCCCTCACAGGTGGCCTGGCCCACGGCGTCCTCGGCGTCCGGGACGAATCGCTCGTCCCAGCGCACCAGCCCGAAGGTGCCGTCCGCCGCCAGCGCGCCGTGCACCAGCGGCTTGCCCGCGCTCCGGGCGAAGCCGCTCAGCAGCAGGCGGCTCTCCTGGTTGTCGAAGCAGTCGACGAGCAGGTCCGCGCTCCCACACAGCGCCGCCACGTTGTCGCGCGTCACCCGCACGCCGAAGGACTCGGCCTTCACCCCGTGCAGGTTGAGCAGCTGGAGCTTCAGCGCCTCCGCCTTGTTCTTCCCCACCGAGGGCCTCACGAAGGCCTGTGCCAGCAGGTTCTTCGACTCCACCCGGTCGAAGTCGATGAAGACGAGCGTGGCCTCCAGGTTGCGGCACAGCACCGCCGCCGTGGAGCCGATGGCCCCCACCCCGCAGAAGACGATGCGCATGGTGGAGTCTCCTCACGCCCCGAAGGGCACCTTGGGCCGGAGGTAGATGCGCTCCTCTCCCCGGGGACCGCGGAACCGGTCCACCACGTAGAGGTTGAAGGCGTCCTCGCGCAGGTGGGCCACGTGCAGTCCCGGCATCCCGCCCGAGCGCACCACCTCCACCGCGATGCGCCGCACGTCCACGTCCGACACCGGGCCATCCAGCTCCAGGGGCAGGTCCGAGGACATTCCGTTGTAGGTGATGTTCAGCGTCGCCATCTCGCGTCTCCTCGCGCACACGTCGGCCAGGGCCCGAGGG
>Ga0216309_1000121_pt1 | contig 13620 bp, 11 predicted proteins | sample Total_DNA_C_FD_161284 | JGI IMG/M metagenome (GOLD analysis project Ga0216309, IMG submission 161284) | Terrestrial sediment cell enrichment communities for BONCAT metagenomics from Utah, United States - Total_DNA_C | ecosystem: Environmental > Terrestrial > Deep subsurface > Rock core/Sediment ...
GAGGTGCTGACGGGCCTCGGAAATCTCCGACTGCCAACGCGCACGGTCCTGGTCGTGGCGCGCGATACGCATCCGCACCGTCGCCGCGTCCTCAAGCAGCGCGGCCGCGTCGAGGCCGCGCGAGCCGGCGCCCCCGCCCTTCGACTGTTCGGCTCGCAGCGCCTTCGCCTGCTCGACCACGCGGTCGAGCAGCCCGCGCACCTGTTCGAGATCGCCATGCGCTTCGGCGGGCAGTTCCGACGGGTCGGCGACATTGACGCCGAAGGCGCGGTAGCGTTCGAGGTGGATGCGGACGGCGTTGACGGTCTGGCCGGCGGTGGCGAAGTAGGTGTGTGTCGCCGCGTCGCCCGCCTGCCCCGCGACGCGTGCGCCGAAGGTCTCTTCGAGGAGCGCCAGCGCGCGGTGGTAATCGGGCATCTCGACGAAGATGGCCACGAGCAGGACGCGCGCCACGTCGCGGACGGAATCATCCTTCGTCGAGCCGCGCAGGGCTTCGAGCTCGCTCGCCGCGGCCGCGAGCTTCCCGATGGCGGCCAGCGAGCGCGCGCGAGCGAGCCGCTTCTGCGCCGCGTCCGCCTCGGCCCGCGCGGGCTCGGCCGGCTCGGCCTGCGCCGCCGTCTGCTCGGGGGCGGTCGTCTGCTGTGTCTGCGAGAATGCGAACGGCGACGACGCGGTGACGCAGGAGAGTGTGAGGAGGGCTCCGGCCAGAAGGCGGGGGGAACGGGACTGGCGCGATGAATTCACTATAAACAACTCCGTAAATTCAAAAGCGAGCAATGACGCTCGCAGAAGACTACACATCATGATTTGCGGGCACATTATGCCCCCGCAAGCGCCGGCGTTCAACCGGCGGGGCGACGTTTTATGTCCGGAACCGTGCGCCGACGCGGACCGCCCGCGCCCCGCGTCGCCCGTCAAGGGCGGTGCGCCGAAGACCACGCGCTACCGCAGGCGGTCTCGGCCCCGCCCGCCCGCGTGCGCCGAGTCGTCGCGGCGTGCGGGCACGGACGAGAGGCTGCGTGTGATCCGTTCGCGGATGGCGCGCGCCCTCTGCTTGATGAGCGGCTCGTTGAGGGTGAGCAGGCGGCGGTCGCGCATCACGACGCGCCCCTCGATGACGACCGTCCGCACGTCCGCGGCCTTCGTCGCGTAGACGAGGTGCGAGTAGATGTTGTAGCGCGGTGTCTGGTGGAGCGCGTCGAGGTCGACCACGACGAGGTCGGCGCGCTTGCCCGCCTCGAGCGAGCCGATCTCTGCCTCCATGTGGAGCGCACGCGCGCCGCCGATGGTGGCGAGCGCCAGCGCCTCCACGGCCGTAATCACCTTGGGGTCGAAGGTAGCCATCTTGTGCAGCTTGGCGACCGTGTCCATCTCCTCCCACATGTCGAGGTCGTTGTTCGAAGCCGCGCCGTCCGTGCCGAGCCCTACCCCGACGCCGGCCCTCAACATCTGCGTCACGGGCGCGACGCCCGACGCCAGCTTCATGTTCGACTGCGGGTTATGGACGGCGCCGACGCCGAGCTGCTTGAGCAGCCCGACCTCGCCTTCGGTCAGGTGGACCGTGTGCGCGGCGACGGTGCGCGGAGAGAGGAAGCCGATGCGCGCGAGGTATTCGACGGGGCGCGCGCCGTGGTCGCGCAAGACGTCCTCAACCTCCTTGCGCGTCTCGGCGACATGGATGAGGACGGGCGCGCCCGTGCGGTCGGAGAATGCGCGCACCTCGCGCAGGTGCGCCTCCGAGACGGTGTAGGGCGCGTGGGGGGCGACGGCCGGCGTGATGAGCCTGTTTCCCTTCCAGCGCGCGACGAAGCGCTCGACGTAACGCATCGCGTCCGGCCAGGTCTTGTTGTCGGGCACGGGGAAGTCGATGACGGTCTCGCCGAGCAGGCCGCGGACGCCGGCGCGCTCGGTCTCCTCGGCGATGGCGTCCTCGAAGTAGTACATGTCGCAGTAGGTGGTCGTCCCGCCGCGAATCATCTCGGCGAGGCCGAGCTGCGTCCCCGCGCGGACGAACTCCTCCGTGACGTTCTTGGCCTCGGCCGGGAAGATGTATTTGGTCAGCCACTCGTTGAGGTCGAGGTCGTCGGCGATGCCGCGAAAGAGCGTCATCGGGATGTGCGTGTGACCGTTGATGAGCCCGGGGATGATGGCGCGGCCGCGCGCGTCGATGACCTCACGCGCCGCGTGGCTCCGCATAACGTCCCGGCTTTTCCCCACCGCGACGATGCGGCCACCCGCGACGGCCACGGCGCCGTCTTCGATGACGCGGCGCGCGCCGTCCATCGTCACGACCGTCCCGCCGCCGACGATGATGTCGACGCGCCGCGCCCTCTGCCGGGCGGAAGCGTTCGCCGGCAGGAGGACGAGTTGCGAAAGCAGGGCGAGTGACAGGAGCAGGCGCTTGATGGTTGTGCTCATCTCAGTTTTTTTCAGTTTGCGGAAGGCGCGCGTTTCACGTCGGAGCCGGAGCGTTCGGGCGCACGGGTTCATTTCTGCTCGGCCCCGGTCTCTTGGAGGAAATTGGAGTCGAAGGGTCGCGGGAGCAGGTCGCGCATCTGTAGGGTCTCGGTGTCGCCGCGGAGATTGGCGAGCGTGACGGGGATGTCGCCGCAGAATTCCCAGATGACCTGGCGGCAGGCGCCGCAGGGGGGCGTCAGCCGTTCGGTGTCGACGACGACGCAGAGGCGCGTGAACCTGCGCTCGCCCTCGGAGAGCGCCTTCCAGATGGCGACGCGCTCGGCACAGATGGTCTGCTCGTAGGCGGCGCTCTCGACGTTGCAGCCCGTGTAGACGCCGCCCTCGGCTTCGAGCGCCGCGCCGACGCAGAAATTAGAGTAGCGGGCCAGCGCGCACTGGCGCGCGTTGGTCGCCCTCTCGATTAGCTCCCTCAGGTCGTCCGTACTCACTTACCCTCCCTGTTCGACGGCGATTTGGACGCCGACCGCTGATGTGACCTCGGCGCGCGTCTTGCGGGCGTCGGCCAGCCGCTCGCGTATCCTCCCCGAGATGAGCCCGATGCTGACAAGGTTGTGCCCGCCCTCTGGAATGATGACGTCGGCGCAGCGCTTCGAGGGCTCGACGAACTGCGTGTGCATGGGGCGGACCGTGGCGAGGTACTGTTCGATGACCGACTCGACGGTGCGGCCGCGCTCGGCCACGTCGCGGCGCAGACGGCGGATGAAGCGGATGTCGTCGGGCGTGTCGACGTAGACGCGGATGTCCATCTCGTCGAGCAGGCGCTGCTCGGCGAAGATGAGGATACCCTCGACGATGATGATGGGCTGTGGCTCGACGTGGAGCGTCTCCGGGCGGCGCGAGTGGGTCTTGAAGTCGTAGAGCGGCAGCTCGACGGCCTCGCCGCGCTTGAGCGCGCGGACGTGCTCGACGAGCAGGTCGTTGTCGATGGCGTCCGGGTGGTCAAAGTTGACCACGTTCCGGATGTCGAGCGGGAGCTGGTCGAGGTCTCGGTAATAGGAGTCCTGCTGAAGAAAGACGACCTCCCCCTTGCTCACCGATTCCAGAATCCGGTTCGCCACGGTCGTTTTGCCAGAGCCCGTCCCGCCGCAAATGCCGATTATCATGTGCTCCGCTTCGCTCCGCAGTAGTCAGTAGTCAGTAGAAATACAGCCGTCAATGAATCGTCCGCGTCTCAGCGTCAGGAAGACGGAAGCCCTACTGTCTACTGTCTACTGTCTACTGTAATTTCGGTATCACCCGCCGCAGCAGCTCGGCGAAGGTCTCGCGGACGCGCTCGCCGGTCTCGATGACCTCTTCGTGGTTGATGGGCTTGTCGAGCACGCCGGCGGCCATGTTGGTGATGCAGGAGAGGCCGAGGACGCGCATCGACATCTGGCGCGCGACGATGGCCTCGGGCACCGTGCTCATCCCGACCGCGTCGGCGCCGAGCAGCCGCAGCATGCGTATCTCGGCGGGCGTCTCGTAGCTCGGGCCCGTCAGCGCCGCGTAGATGCCGCGCCGCAGCTCCAGCCCCATCTCGCGCGCCTCGGTGATGGCCGCGTCCTGGTACTCGCGGTCGTAGACCTCGGTCATGTCGGGGAAGCGCGGGCCGAAGCGCGGGTCATTAGGGCCGAGCAGGGGGTTGGTGCCCATCAGGTTCAGGTGGTCGCTGATGAGCACGAGCGAGCCCTGCTCGTAGGAGTTGTTCAAGCCCCCGGCGGCGTTCGTCACGACGAGGCTTTTGGCCCCGAGGAGCGAGAGCACGCGGACGGGGAACGTCACCTCTTCGAGCGTATAGCCCTCGTAGAAGTGGAAGCGCCCCTGCATGGCCGCGACGCCGACGCCGCCCACCTTGCCGACGACGAGCCGCCCTGCGTGCCCCTCGACGGTCGGGCGCGCGAAGCCCGGGACCTCGTCGTAGGGCACGGCGACCGCGTCTTCGAGCTCGTCGGCGAAGGCGCCGAGGCCGCTGCCGAGGACGAGCGCGACGCGGACGTCCGCCTCGGCGCGCGCGCGTATGAAGCGGGCGGCGTGCTCGGCGCGCTCGAAGAGCGTGCCGGGTTCGGGGGCGTCGGTCGTCTGGAGGCCGTGCGCGGCGTCAGTCGTCATGGCTTCTGCTCAGTGTCCCCTTTGTCCTTCTCGTCAGTGAACAGGATGTTGAAAACTAGCACGAGCGCCCCGACCGCCGCCAGCAGGAAGAAGATCATGGCGATGGCCGGGTAGCCGAGGATGGTGAAGGTCGACTCGACCCTCATCATCAGCGCCGCGCCGACGATGAGCGCCGCGAGCAGCAGTCCGACCGTGATGCGGTTGGCGATCTTGTGGAGGCTGGCGAGCAGGCTGTGCTCGTCGATGACGTCGGCGTCGATGCGGATGCCGTTCGTCGTCAGGGTGTCGACGAGCTGGTTGACGCGCGCCGGCAGCTTGTCGACGAACTCCTTCAGCTCCAGCACGGTCCCGTAGAGGTTGCCGGCCGAGAGGCTCTTCTTCAGCCGGCGCTGGAGGATGACGTCGGCGTAGTTGCGGATGGCGAAGTTAGGGTCGAACTTGGGGTCGAGGGTGTGAACGACCTGGTCGAGGTTGAGGAGCGTCTTGGCGATCATCGTGAACTCGGGCGGGAGGCGGAAGCCGCACTCGCCCGCGATCTGCTGAATGCGCAGGACGACACGCCCCGAGTCTAGGTTCTCGAGCTGCGCGTTCTGGTTCTCGAGGACGAGGGCGGCCACGTGGCGGCGGAAGGTCTTCTCGTCGAAGTCGGGCTTGCCCTCGCCCATCTTGATGGTGATGTCGGCCGCGTCGTCTCCCTTACCTTCGCTGATGGCGAGCAGGAGCTGGATCAGGTTCTCCTGCGGGCGGGGCGCGACGCGCGCGACCATCCCGAGGTCGATGAGGGCGATGCGGCGGTCGTCGGTGAGGAAGACGTTGCCCGGGTGCGGGTCGGCGTGAAAGAAGCCGTCGATCAGTATCTGCTGGAGGTATGCCTGGAAGAGGTGCTCGGCGAGCTGGAAGCCGTCGAGTTCTATCTTGGCGAGCGGCGAGAGCGCCGTGATCTTCCGCCCCGTGATGTAGTCCATCGTCAGCACGCGCGAGGTCGTGTAGTCCTCGACGGGCTGCGGCACGACGATGCGGTCGAACTCGCGCAGGTTGTTGGCGAAGATGACGAGGTTGCGCGCCTCCAGGCGGTAGTCCAGCTCGCGCAGCAGGTTCTTGCGAAACTCTTCGAGGAGCGGCGAGAACTCATACTTGCGGCCGGCCTCGGTGTGCGTGTCGAGGAAGGCCGACATGTCGCCGAGCACGTCCATATCCTTCGACATCTCTTCGCGGATGCCCGGGCGCTGCACCTTGACCACCACCTCGCGCCCGTCGCGCAGCGCCGCGCGGTGCACCTGCCCGAGCGAGGCGGCGGCGATGGGGGCCGACTCGAAGTAGGAGAAAGCCTTCGAGATGCGCACGCCCAGCTCGCTCGCGACGATCTGCTCGACCTCCGTGAAGGGGAAGGGCTCGACCTTGTCCTGTAGGCGCGTGAGCGCGTCGATGTAGGGCTGCGGGAGGAGATCGGCGCGCGTCGAGAGGAGCTGCGCCAGCTTGATGAAGGTAGGCCCCATCTTCTCGACGTCGGCGGCCAGCTCCTCCATCTTCGCGGGCGAGACCTGCACCTCCTGCGTGCCCTCGATGGCCTCCTCCAGCCCGGCGCTGCGGACGAGGTCGGCGCGCCCGTACCTCATCATCAGCAGCGCCAGGTCCTTGTAGCGCTTCAAGTGTTCGGGCCTGAGCGAAATGGCCATAAGAAAGAGTAGACGGTAGTCAGCAGTCAGCAGTCAGTAGAAAAACCATGGTCTGTGAACGATTCGCCGCCAGGGACTAATTTACTACTGTCTACTGTCTACTGACTACTGTCTACTGTCTACTTCTCCTTTTGATACGGGATGCCGAGCGAGCGCGGGGCGCGCGACTGCCCGATGAAGCCGGCGAGGACGACGATGGTCAGCACGTAGGGGATGATCTGGACGAACTGCGTCGGTATCTCCTCGCCGCCGAAGCGGACGCCCTGGAGCTGGATGGCGATGGCCTCAGTGAAGCCGAAGAGCAGGCAGGCGAGCATCGTCTGGACGGGGCGCCACTTGCCGAAGATGAGCGCGGCGAGCGCGATGAAGCCGCGCCCCGCGCTCATGTTGCGCGTGAAGAGCGACGACTGCCCGATGGAGAGGTAGGCACCGCCGATACCGGCGAGCGCGCCCGACAAAAGCACCGCCGTGTAGCGCATCACGCGAACGCTCACGCCGGCCGCGTCCGCCGCCTCCGGGTTCTCGCCCACCGCACGCAGGCGGAGCCCGAAGGGCGTGTAGTAGAGGACGTAGTAGGTCAGCGGCACGAGCAGGAAGGCGATGACGACGGGCGTGAGCGGAATCAGGTGCTCGCGCGGAATTTGCGGCGTCGAGCCGGAGGAGAGGAAAAACGCGCCGCTCAGGAGCGCCGGCACGCCCGTCAGGAGGATGTTGATGGCCGTCCCCGAGACGACCTGGTCGGCGCGGTAGCGGATGCAGGCGACGGCGTGGATGCCCGCGATGGCCGCCCCCGCCAGCACCGCCGCCAGCAGGCCGACCCAGGGGCTGCCCGCGTACCAGGTCATCGAGGCCGCGGTGAACGCGCCGGCCAGCATCAGTCCTTCGAGCGCGATGTTGATGACGCCCGAGCGCTCGGAGAACATCCCGCCGAGCGCTGCCAGCAGCAGCGGCGTCGCCAGCCGGACGGCCGAGGTAAATAGGCCGAGGTTGAAGATTTCAGTCAGGTCCATAACAGTGGATTAGTCCGCCTTAAATCTTCGAGCGCTTGAGCAGGCCGAACCTGCCGAACGGGCCGCGGAAGAGTGCCTCGGCCGCGACGAAGAGGATGACGATGGCCTGTAAGACTTCGACCAGGTCTTTGGTGACGTGCGCGGAGAAGGCATCGACGAAGATGGCCCCGCGCGTGAGCATGCCGAACAGCAGTGCCGCCAGGAAGACGCCGACCGGGTGGTTGCGCCCGAGCAGCGCCACCGCGATGCCCGTGAATCCGTAGCTGGCCGAGAAGCCGTCGTAGTAACGATACCGGTAGCCGAGCACCTCGCTGACGGCGACCATGCCGGCGAGCCCCCCGGAGATGGCCATCGCTACAACGATCTGCCTGCGTACGTTGATGCCGCCGTACTCCGCGGCCGAGGGGTTAGCCCCCGTGGCTCTGATCTCGTAGCCCCACTTTGTCCGCCAAAGGAGGACGTAGACGAGTGCGCAGGCGAGGATGGCGAGCAGGAAGGCGAGGTTGAGGGGGATGCGCGAGGGGAGCCCCGGGACGAAGTCGCCCAGGCGCGGGATGTGCGCCGCCTCGCCGATGGGCACGGTCTGCATGATGGGGTCACCCGGCCCCTTGAAGTAGTACTGCGTGAAGTAGCTGACGAGCGCGATGGCGATGAAGTTGAGCATGATGGTCGTGATGACCTCGTGCGCCCCGAAACGCGCCTTGAGCCACCCCGGTATCGCGCCCCACGCCGCCCCGACCGCGACGGCCGTCAGCACCGCCAGCGGCACGAGCACCACGGCCGGCAGGCTCGCCCAGCCGTAGCCGACCGACGCGCCCGAGAAGTCTTTGACGACTGTCCCGCCCAGCTTGATCGAGACCCACGCGGTGGCGAAGGCCGCGAGGTAGAGCTGCCCCTCAGCGCCGATGTTCAGGAGCCCGCAGCGGAAGGCGACCGCCACGGCGAGCCCCGTGAAGATGAGCGGCGTCGCGTAGAAGAGCGTGTAGCCAATGCCGTCGGGCCACGTCAGCGCGCTCCCCAGCAGCAGCCCGTAAACCTGGAAGGGGTTGTCGCCGATCATCCAGACGATGATCCCGCCGACGATGAACGCCACCAGCACGGCGATGACGGGGAACAGGAGTTCACGGAGAAGTTTCATTACAGTTTTCAGTTTTCAGTTTTCAGTTTTCAGTTTTCAGAAAGAGCTGTTGTCGGAGTCGTCAGGGCTTCGGTGTTCAGTCTCAGTCACCGCCGGGCGGAGCCGCTGAAAACTGAAAACTGAAAACTGTCTACTGCTTTTCGCCCCCTGTCATCAGGAGGCCGATCTCTTCCTGCGTGGCCCACGTGGGGTCTACCTCGCCGACGATGCGGCCGTGGTAGATGACGAGCAGGCGGTCCGCGAGCGACGTGACCTCCTCGAGTTCGGCCGAGACGAGGAGGATGGCGCAGCCCTCGTCCCGCAGCTCGACCAGCTTGCGGTGGATGAACTCGATGGCGCCGATGTCGACGCCGCGCGTCGGCTGCGAGACGAGGAGGAGTTTCGGCCTCAGCCCGAACTCGCGCCCGATGATGAGCTTCTGCTGGTTGCCGCCCGAGAGGGCGCGCGCCGGGAGGTCGGGGTTGGCCGGGCGCACGTCGAAGTCCCGGATCAGCTCCTGCGCCCGCGCGCGGATGCCCGCGAGGTCTAAGAGCGGCCCGGCCGAGACGGCCGGCGGGCGGTGGTGTGTGCCGAGTATCGAGTTCTCAGAAAGGTCGAAGTCGAGCAGCAGGCCGCGCCGGTGCCGGTCCTCGGGGATGTGCGCGATTCCCATTTCGAGCCGCGCGCGCGCGCCCGCGCGCGTCACGTCGCGCCCGCCGAAGAAGACCTCGCCGCCGACCTGCGCCGCCGGGACGAGACCCGCCAGGGCCTCGATCAGCTCGGTCTGCCCGTTGCCCTCAACCCCCGCGATGCCGACGATCTCGCCGGCGCGCACCTCGAAAGAGACGTCGCGCAGCCCTCTCCCTCCGCCGCCCACCGCGACCGAGAGCCCGCGCACGCCGAGGACCGCCTCGCCCGGCCGCGCCTCCATCTTCTCGACGCGCAGCAGCACGTCGCGGCCGACCATCATCCGTGCCAGGTCGGCCGCGCTCGTCTCGGCCGTCCTCACGCGCCCGACCACACGCCCGTCGCGCATCACGGTCACGACGTCCGAGACAGCGAGCACCTCCGAGAGTTTGTGCGTGATGATGATGACGGTCTTGCCCTGCTCGCGCATGCGGCGGAGGATGGTGAAGAACTCTTCGACCTCCTGGGGCGTGAGCACCGCCGTCGGCTCGTCGAGGATGAGCAGGCGCGCGCGGCGGTAGAGCGCCTTCAGCAGCTCGACCCGCTGCTGCTGCCCGACCGAGAGGTCCTGGACGAGCGCCCCGGGGTCGACCGAGAGGCGGAACTCATCCGAGAGCGTGCGAATCTCTTCGGCGGCGCGGCGCAGGTCTATCGACGCCGCGGAGCCCGGCTCGGCGCCGAGCACGATGTTCTCGGCCACGGTCATCGTGTCGACCAGCATGAAGTGCTGGTGGACCATGCCGATGCCGAGGCGGATGGCGTCGTGCGGCGTCTGGATGTTGCGCGGCTCGCCGTCGACGACGATCTCGCCCGCGTCGGCCGTGTAGAAGCCGTAGGCGATGCGCATCGCCGTCGACTTCCCCGCCCCGTTCTCGCCCACGATGGCGTGGATGGTGCCCGGCTCGACCAGGATGTCGATGTGGTCGTTGGCGAGCACGTCGCCGAACCGTTTCGTTATCGATCTCAGTTCAAGCATGTCAGTTTTCAGTTTTCAGTTTTCAGTTTTCAGAAAAGACGGTTTTCGATTTTCAGCGGGCACCGCGTCCACAGGCCGAAAACTGAAAACTGAAAACTACTTCAACATGGCGTCGGTGACCTTGATCTCTCCGGCGATAATCTTCCGCTTGGCCTCCTCGACCTCGCTGAGCACCTCTGGGCGGATGAGCGACTGGTTGTGCTGGTCCATCGCGTAGGCGACGCCGTCGGCCTGGAGGCCGTAGGTGTGGAAGCCGCCCTTAAAGCGCTTGTTGACGACGTCCGAGACGATCTGGTAGACGGCGTTGTCGACGCGCTTGACCATGCTCGTCAGGACGAAGCCCGGCTTGACGCCGTTCTGGTTCGAGTCGACGCCGATGACGAAGCGGTTGGCGCGCCCCGAGGCGTCGCGGCCGGCCTGCTCGGCGGCGTCGAAGGCGCCGAGCCCCGAGTTGCCGGCGGCGGTGAAGATGACGTCGGCGCCCTTGCCGATCTGCGAGAGGGCCAGCTCCTTCCCCTTGCCCGGGTTGTTCCAGGCGCTGTCGGTGACGCCGACGTAGTTGACGACGACCCGCGCGTCGGGGCGCACCGACTTCGCGCCCTCTTCGTAGCCGGTGGCGAAGCGGTGGATGAGGCCGATGTCCATGCCGCCGATGAAGCCGATGACGCCCGTCTTCGACTCGCGCGCGGCGATCATGCCGACGAGGTAGGAGCCCTCGTGCTCCTTGAAGACGAGCGAGGCGACGTTTGGCAGCTGGCTCGCGCCGTCGACGATGGCGAAGTTGATGTGCGGGTAGTCCTTGGCGACGATCTCCATGATGGGCGCCTGCGCGAAGCCGACGCCGATGATGAGGTCGTAGCCGCGCTCGGCGAAGGCGCGCATGGCCGGCTCGATGGAGGTCGGGTTGCCGGGCTCGACGTCACGCATCAGGATGCCGAGCGAGGGCTTGTCGCAGGGCGTGCCGTCGGAGTGTTTGCCGGTCTCGGCGCACTTCACGCCGTCGAAGGCCGCGGCGTTAAACGAGCGGTCGTCCTTGCCGCCGATGTCGAAGACGATGCCGACCCGCACGCGGCCGCGCTCCTCGGCGAGCGACTCGTGCCGGCAGGAGGTCCCTCCCGCGACGAGCGCGCAGCAGAGTGCGAGGGCGATGCAAATTCTGAGCCTCATTGCGCGATCACTTCCTTGATGAGTTGGGGGACCTGCCCGGGGGCGTCGTCGCCCACGGTGTATGCGGCGCGGATGCGCGCGGCGGCCGCCTCCGAGTCCGAGCCCGGGCGACAGTAGAGGAGGCCGAAGGGTTCGCCCGCGCTCACCTGCTGGCCGACGCGCGCGCGTGCCGTGTAGCCGACGGCCGGATCGATGCGGTCTTCGACCCGCGCGCGCCCCCCGCCGACCGAGGCCACCGCGCGGCCGACCTCCGAAGCGTCGACCGAGACGACGTATCCCGCGTGCTCGGATTCTACCCTGACTTCCCGAGTCGTCAAGTCGGAGAGCCGCGAGGGGTCGTCGCACACGCGTGGGTCGCCCCCCTGCGCCTCGACGTTGCGGCGGAAGCGTTCGAGCGCCGCCCCCGACGTGAGTGCGCGCCCGACTTCACGGCGTGCCTCGTCGAGTGAAGCGACCGAGCCCGAGAGCGCGACCATGCGCGCCGCCAGCTCCAGAGAAAGCTCCCGGACGTCGCCCGCCTCCTCGCCCGCCTCACCGCGCATGATGAGGATGCACTCCTGCACCTCGTTGGCGTTGCCGACCGCCGCGCCGAGCGGTTGGCTCATGTCGGTAAGAAGCGCCTCGGTCTGCACGCCGCAGGAGTGGCCCGTGCGCACGAGCGCGCGAGCCAGGGCCCGCGCTCGTCCCTCGTCGCGCATGAAGGCGCCGCTGCCCGTCTTCACGTCGAGCACGAGCGCGCCGAGCCCCGCAGCGAGCTTCTTCGACATGATCGAAGCCACGATGAGCGGGATGGACTCGACCGTCTCGGTCGCGTCGCGCAGCGCGTAGAGCTTCTTGTCGGCGGGCGCGATCTCGGCCGTCTGCCCCATCATCGCGTAGCCGACGCCCCCGAGCACGCGGCGGAACTCCGCGAGGTCGAGGTGGACGCGGTAGCCGGGGATGGCCTCCAGCTTGTCGAGCGTCCCGCCCGTGTGGCCGAGTCCACGCCCGGAGATCATCGGCACGGCGACCCCGCAGGCGGCGACCAGCGGCGCGATGACGAGCGAGGTCTTGTCGCCGACGCCGCCCGTCGAATGCTTGTCGGCCTTGGGGAGCGAAATATCCGAGAAGTCGAGCACCTCGCCGGAGCGGAGCATGGCCTGCGTGAGCGCCTCCATCTCCCCCGTGGTCATCCCCGTCAGGTAGACGGCCATCAGGAGCGCCGACGCCTGGTAGTCGGCCCACGCGCCGCTGACCACGCCCGCCACGAACGACGTGATCTCCTCGCGCGACAACTCGCCGCCGTCGCGCTTCCTTCGGATGATGTCCTGTGGCCTCATAGGAGAAGTAGGCAGTGGTAGTAGACAGTAGACAGTAGTCAGTAGACAGTAGTCAGTAGCAAAGCACCGTCGGTTGAATCTTCCTGGGGTGCGCGTCAGCGTCGACAGAACAGCGCCTACTGACTACTGTCTTCTACTGCCTTTCCAGAAGCACCACGGCCTGTACGGTGACGGCGCGCCACTCGCCGACGGCGTCGACCCCTTCGCCGGATTTGGCCTTGACGCTGATACAGTCGGGCGCGACGCCGAGCACCTCGGCCAGCCGCTCGCGCATCTCGTCGACGTAGGGGCGCAGCCGCGGCCGCTCGATCATGATGGTGGTGTCGGCGTTGACGACGCGGTAGCCGCGCTCGCTCGCCAGCCACATCACACGCGCCAGGAGTTGTAGGCTGTCCGCGTCCTTCCAGCGCGGGTCGCGGTCCGGGAAGTGGACGCCGATGTCCCCCTCGCACATCGCGCCGAGCACGGCGTCGGTCAGCGCGTGCGCCAGCGCGTCCGCGTCTGAGTGCCCCTCGGCCCCGCGCCCGGACTCGACCCGCACGCCGCCCAGGACGAGCGGCCGCCCCTCCGCCAGGCGGTGCGTATCGTGACCGATGCCGATGCGAAACATGGGTTCAATAGAAAGTAGACAGTAGTCAGTAGAAAACCCTTCATCAGCCGAGCAGACAGTGCGAAATCGTTGGCGACCGAAGGGCGGAGCCTACTGTCTACTGTCTACTCTTCAAAAGTATCTCCGCCAGGGCGAAGTCGCGCGGGGTCGTGATCTTGATGTTGTCCGCGCCGCCTTCGACCATCCGCACCGTCTCGCCGAGGCGCTCGACGAGCGCGCTGCAGTCGGTCGCGTCGGCGCCGAGGGCCCCGGGTTGTGCGTAGGCGCGCCACAGCAGTTCGTAGCGGAAGCACTGCGGCGTCTGCGCGTTCCAGAGTCGCGCGCGCTCCAGCGTGCGGAGGACGCGGCCATCGGCGATCTCCTTGACCGTCTCGACGGCGGGCGCGGCGAGGATAGCGGCGCCGTGCTCCTCGGCCGCGCTCACGGTGCGGTCTATCTCTTCGGGCGTGACGAAGGGCCGCACCCCGTCGTGTACCGCGACCACCCCAACCC
>Ga0216309_1000122_pt1 | contig 13598 bp, 11 predicted proteins | sample Total_DNA_C_FD_161284 | JGI IMG/M metagenome (GOLD analysis project Ga0216309, IMG submission 161284) | Terrestrial sediment cell enrichment communities for BONCAT metagenomics from Utah, United States - Total_DNA_C | ecosystem: Environmental > Terrestrial > Deep subsurface > Rock core/Sediment ...
GAAGTAGCCCTCCTCGCGCTGGGCGAGGCCGGCCGGCGTGCGCGGCGAGTCCACGGGGTAGCGTTCGGGCTCGACGCCGAAGCGGCGCAGCAGCGAGGCGGCCACACGCACGACGTCGCGCTGGTAGCGCTGTACCTCCGCCTCGACCAGCCGGCGCCGCTTCCGGTTCCCCTCGCGGTAGCGCATGTTCGAGAGCGTGACGAGCAGAAGGTAGTAGCCGGCGGCGCCCAGAAGCGCGGCCGACATGAAGTCGACGCCGACGCCACGGACCGCCAGGAAGAGGACGAAGACGAGCAGCCCGAAGAAGGTCAGGACCCTCGCCATGAACCAGCCGTACTTGTTGAACCAGAGCCGCTCGCTCTGGATGAAAGCCTCGCGGCGCGTGCTGCGGTCCTTGGCCTTGAGGAACGCCCGCGCCTCCTCGATGCAGGACTCGAAGGCGGGCAGCTCGGCCAGCAACTTCTGGGGGTCTACGGGCGAGCGTATCTCGGCGAAGATGATTTCGAGCAGGCGCGCGGCGTCGGGCGGCAGTTCGCGCGCCCCCACCTTCCGCCCGGCCTTCGCCTTCGCGCCAGCCAACTCGCCCCTTCTCCTCATCCATGCGCCGGAGCGCCGCCGCCGAACCCCGGCCGGCGGCGGCGCTCACGAAATCCCACAAGGTCGCGCGGCTCCTGCCCCTCACCTGCCGCCGCGCAGGACCTTCGAGAAGGTGTAGTAGACGAGCACGAGGATGAAGGTCCACGCCGCGATCATGAAGACCCAGCCGCCCGTCGTCATCTCAGTCGTGGCGACGGCGCGCTTCGCGGCGGCATCGCTCTGCAACATGACGGCCAGCGCCGCCGTCGCCAGTAGTGTCGTCATACTCCAGCCCCCTCCGCGGCCCGGCCGCGCCCGTACTTCTTCCACGCGATGCTGGTCAGGATCATGATGATCGCGGCCAGCGCGATCATTTCGAGCCGTGCCGCCCACCGCAGGAAGCTCTGCTCGGCGATGGCCGGGTCGCTGACGAGGTGGCGCCCGGCGAGGCCGAACTCGTACATGAGGCGGTCGCCGAAGGCGGCGGTCGCCTTGCTGAAGCCGGGCAGGTCGACCCACTTCTTCGAGAGCATGCGCGGGATCAGCGAGTCGATGGTGCCCTTGAAGAGGATGACCGAGATGAGGATGGGCACCACGTACTTCATGATCGGGTAGAAGAAGCCGGGCAGAGGTATCTGCTGCCCCTTCTTGATCTCCTCGAAGGCGCGGCGGCCGCCGAAGATCCAGAAGAAGAGGATGGTCTCGATGAGGGCGAAGACGAGGAGCAGGAACTCGCCCGACCAGAAGTCGAACTCGTCGAGGTAGCCGTGCTGGAGGAACATCACGATGGGCACGACCGCGACGAAGACGATGACGCCGACGATCATCGCCGCCCGCTGCCGCGACAGCCTCATCTCGTCCTGCAGGAAGGCCATCGCGGGCTGCGACAGCGCCAGCGAGGAGGTGATGCCGGCGAAGAAGAGGAGCGTGAACCAGATGCCGCAGAAGAGCGCGCCCCCGGGCAGCCCCGAGAAGACCGCCGGCATCGTCTGGAAGCCGAGGTTGAAGGTGCCCGAGTTGGCGATGGCCGTCGCCGCGCCCGCGCCGTAGAAGGCGGTCGCCGCCGGGATGGCGATGGAGCCGCCGAGGATGACCTCGCAGAACTCATTCATCGAGGAGGTGGCGAGCCCCGTCAGCACAATGTCGTCGTTCTCCTTGAGGTAGCTGGCGTAGGTCTCGATTGAGCCCGTGCCGAGCGAGAGCGTGAAGAAGATCTGGCCGGCGGCGGCGAGCCATGTCGCGCCGTTGGTGATCTGCGAGAAGTCCGGGTTCCAGACGAAGGCGATGCCGCCCATCGCCCCGGGCAAGCTGAGGACGCGGATGCCGACGATGATGGCGAAGACGATAAGGAGCGGCATGGCGATCTTCGCCATCCGCTCGATGCCGCCCGCGATGCCGCGCGAGATGATGAAGATGTTGAGGAAGAGCGTGATGGCGAGGAAGACCCACGCCAGGATGCTGCCCGAGACGGGCCAGCCGTTGTTCGTCCCCTGGTAGGCGCCGAGGAAGTCGCCCATCGTCTTGAACGCCTGGTCGGGCGACTGGCCGGCGATGGAGGGCATCTGCCCCGAGAAGGAGAGGACGGCGTAGCCGAGCGTCCACGACTCGATGTAGGTGTAGAAGATGACGAAGGCGAGCGGGATGAAGACGCCGAGCGCCCCGAGGTACTTCGACAGCGGGTTGCGCCAGAGCACCTCGAACATGCCGGGCGAGGTCGAGTAGCCGTGCTTGCCGCCGTGGCGCCCGATGCCCCACTCGATCCACATCAGCGGGATGCCGAGCAGCAGCAGCGAGATGAAGTACGGGATCATGAACGTCCCGCCGCCGTTGCGCGCGGCCAGCGCCGGGAAGCGGAGGAAGTTCCCTAACCCGACGGCGTTGCCGGCCATCGCCAGCACCAGGCCGAGCTGCGAAGCCCAGCCCTCGCGGTCGGTGACCACGCCGTCGAGGTTGACGTCCAGATGTTTCTCATGCTTCTCCATGCAGTTTCGCCTCTCGTGAACTAGGATGAGCGCGCTTCCCGGCGCCCGGGCCGGCCGCCCCCGCGGTGCTCTCCGCGAGCGCCGGGCGCAGCCGCCGCACCTCGGGGGCGGGTCAAGCTAGTCGAACTTAAAGAGTGCATAGCGGGCCGGGAATGCGAAGCCTTTACCCCCGACCCTTTGTAGAGCGTAGGCGCATTATACCGATTTGGCGGCGGGTGTCGAGTCTTAATGTTTTGTGCCCCAACGCCCTGCGCGCCCCGACAGTTTTGGCACGCTACACACCGCGCAGGAGGTGTGCCATACTGAGGCCGCACCCCAACATTTAAGTTCGAACCAGATGAGCCGAGCAGAAGACAGCCACCCCAACAGGCCGGACGAGCCCGCGGGCTTTGCGCCCGATACGGGCGACATGAGCCCCGAGGAGTTCCGGCGCTTCGGGCACGAGGCCATCGACTGGATCGCGGACTACCTTTCGCACCCGGAACGCCACCCCGTGCTGGCGCAGGTGGAGCCCGGAGAGCTGCGCTCACGCCTCCCGGCCTCGCCGCCCCGCGCGGGCGAGCCGATGTCGGAGATTCTGGCCGACGTCCAGAGGCTCGTCGTGCCGGCGCTCACACACTGGAACCACCCCTCCTTCTTCGCCTACTTCGCCACGTCGGCCTCCGCGCCCGGCATCCTCGGCGAGCTGCTCTCCGCGGCCTTCGACGCCAAGGCGATGCTCTGGCGCACCTCGCCCGCCTCGACCGAGCTGGAGGAGGTCGCGCTCGACTGGCTGCGACAGTTGATGGGACTGCCCGCGGACTTCGGCGGCGTCATCTACGACACGGCCTCGGTGGCCACGATGCACGCCGTGGCGGCGGCGCGCGAGGCACTCGGCCTGCGCGTCCGCGAGGAGGGGATGAGCGGCCGCGCGGACCTCCCGCTGCTGCGCCTCTACGCCTCCGAGCAGTCGCACTCGTCGGTCGAGAAGGCACTCATCGCGCTCGGCCTCGGCCAGCGCTCGCTGCGGAAGGTGCCGGCCGACGCCGGGTTCCGCATGGACACGGCCGCGCTCTCGCGCCTGGTCGCGGAGGACCGCGAGGCGGGCGCACTGCCCTTCTGCGTCGTCGCCACCGTCGGCACGACCTCGACGACGAGCGTCGACCCCGTGCCGGAGATCGCCGACGTGTGCGAGCGTGAGGGTCTCTGGCTCCACGTCGACGCGGCCTACGCCGGCTCGGCGGCCGTCGTCCCGGAGATGCGCCACGTGCTGGCGGGCTGCGAGCGCGCAGACTCCCTTGTGACGAACCCGCACAAGTGGCTCTTCACGCCCTTCGACCTCTCGGCGCTCTACTGCCGGCGGCTCGACGTGCTGCGCCGCGCCTTCACGCTCACGCCCGAGTACCTGCGCGCGCCCGAGGCCGGGGAGGTGCGCAACGGCTCTGACTACGGCGTGCAGCTTGGCCGGCGCTTCCGCGCGCTCAAGCTCTGGATGATCCTCCGCTACTTCGGCCAGGAGGGGCTGGCCGCGCGCCTGCGCGAGCACTGCCGCCTCGCCGCTGAGTTCGCGCGCTGGGTCGCGGAGTCACCCGACTGGGAACTGCTCGCGCCCGTGCCCTTTAGCGTCGTCTGCTTCCGCGCACGGCGCGGGACCGAACGAGGGCCGGACGAGGGCGGGGCGGCGAGCCTCGACGCGCTCAACGAGCGGCTGATGCACGCCGTCAACGCCACGGGCGAGATATTCATCTCGCACACGAAATTGAACGATGTCTTCACGCTCCGCCTCGCCGTCGGAAACATCCGCACGACCGAGCGGCACGTCCGACGGGCGTGGGAACTGCTCAACGAGAAGCTCCGGGAGCTTTCGGGTTGAGTCGAAAAGTTTCCCCTCCGCCCCTTTGAACCCCGGGCGGCGGCTACAGTCCCGGATTGAGGTTAAAGAGAATGCTGACACACATCGTCGTCTGGAAGTACAAATCGGAGGTGAGCGACGAGCGGCGCCGCGAACACGTCGAGCGCCTGCGCGACCTCAACGGCCGCATCCCGGAGATTCAGAGCCTCGCCGTGGGCGCCGATGTCCTCGGCCTCCCGCGCTCGTACCACACGGGGCTCGTCGCGACGTTCCGCGACCGCGATGGCCTCGAAGCCTACACCGTCCACCCGGACCATCAGGCGGTCGTGGACCTCGGCCGCGCCATCAGCGAGCACGTCGTCTCCGTGGACTTCGAGGACGAATGAGTCGTCGGAAGAAAATCGCGCTGGCGCTGCTCGCGCTGCTGCTGCTCACGCAGGCGCCGTTCGCCTACAGGCGTTACAGGCTGGGGCGGCTGGGCGCGGCCGTCGACGCGCTCAACTCCGGGCGCGCCGCGCAGACTCCCGAAGAGCAGTTCGAAGAGTTCGCGGGCGTCTTTCACGTCCATTCCTCGCTCGGCGGCCACAGCACCGGGACGCTCGCCGAGATTGTCCGCGCGGCGAGGGACGAGCGCCTGGACTTCGTCGTGATGACCGAACACCCCTCGCCGCAGACCGACACCTCCGCGGCGACGCTTCGGGGCGTACACGAGGGCGTCCTCTTCCTCGGCGGGAGTGAGCTGGTCGCCGGCGACGGGGGCCGGCTCTTCGTCGTCCCGGGCTTTGCGCCGCCGGCGCAGAAGCCGATGCTGCGGGAGCTGGCCGCGCGCGCGCGCTCCGAGGGGCGGCTCGCGGTCGTCGGCTACCCGGAAGAGGTGCGCGACCTCGCCCCGGGCGACTACGACGGCGTGGAGGTCTACAACCTCTACACCAACTCGAAGCGCATCAACTACGCGACCTTCCTCTTCGACGGCCTCTGGTCCTACTGGGGACGCCCCGAGCTGCTCTTCGCAAGGTTTTACGAGAGACCGGGCGAGAACCTGAACAGGTGGGACAGCCTCAACGCCGCCGGCGCGCGGCGCATCTACGCCTTCGCCGGCAACGACGCGCACGCCAACGTCGGCCTGTCGTTTCAGGACCAGGCCGGCGGTAAGCTCATCGACCTCAAGCTCGACCCTTACGAGCGCAGCTTCCGCCTCGTCCGCACACACGTCCTGCTCCCGAAAGCCACGCCGCTCGACGAGTCGAGCCTACTCGCGGCGCTGCGTTCAGGGAGCGGCTTCATCGCTTTCGACCTGTTCGGCGACCCGACCGGCTTCCGCTTCGAGGCCACGGCCGAGGCTGTCGAGGCGCAGGCGCAGGCGTCCGCCAGCATGGGCGGGGAGATTGTGATTCCGCCGGGCGGCAAGGTGCGTCTACGGGCGCGCACGCCGGTCGTGTGCCGGACGGTCTTTTACCGCGACGGGCAGGCTGTCCAAGAGGTGTCCGACTCTTCTCGCGCGGAACTGTTGGTCGAACGAAAGGGCGTGTACCGTGTAGAAGTTTATCTGGATCAGCTCGGCGGTCTGCTGGAAGAAAAGCCCTGGATCATCTCGAACCCGATCTTCGTGCGCTAAAAGGGGGAAGGGTCGGAGAGGCCGCGAGAGGGCGCCGCGAGCTTTTCAGGGCGTAGACACAAAATCGCCCCGCGCAGGTCAATAAGGCTTGTGCGGGGCGGTTCGCTGGGTCGGAAGCCCGTACCCAATTTTTTGGAGACGGCGCGTACGCTACCGTTTACTGTAGAGAATCACGTGTTTGATTCTTCTCACGCTCTAAAACTCAGTGTATGCGAGTTTTCGCGTGTACAGCCTCCCGAAAGAGTTGTCCAAGTGCGTGAAAGTCTATGCTCAAATTACCTGAGTGTCAAGGTTCAGTTTGACCGTCTACGTTCGGGTCACAGAGCCGCACCTCCCACAAAAAAAGCCCGCGACCGGCGCCGGCCCGCGCAGCTACACGCTTTCGGCTGTCGGCGACTTATTTGGTAGACGTTTCGGCCAAAACCTCTTTAAACGCCAAAATTTAAGAACATTTCCGCCCCCCGTTCGTGGCACCCCGCTTGCTCGTATAGGCTCGCCCTATCCCGGCCGTTTGTGAGACGACTCGGCCGGAGGGTTCGGACGACGGGGCTAACCCGGCGGGTCAGTCCTCCACCCTGGAGTTTTCAGATGACAGAAGCAGCGATCCCTCTCTGGCAGGTCGGGGCACCGAGCGAGGCCGCCGCGGCGGCCAAGCCGGCCACGGATTTTGAGCTGACGCAGGCGGCATCTGGCGGCGACATGCTGGCCTTCGAGGAGTTGTACGCGCGCCACTCTCGGCGCGTCTACTCGCTCTGCCTGCGAATGACGGCCAATACGGCCGAGGCCGAAGACCTCGCACAGGAGGTCTTCATCCAGCTCTACCGCAAGGCCGGCTCCTTCCGCGGCGAGTCCGCCTTTACGACCTGGCTCCACCGCCTCACCGTCAACCAGGTGCTGATGCACTTTCGTCGGCGCGGGGTGAGGATGGAGCAGGTGACCGAAGACGGGGAGAGCCCGCAGCAGGTGGTGGCCGGGACGGAGAACCCTTCGCAGATGCCTGTGGTCGACCGCATCGCTTTGGACCGAGCGGTGTCGCGGCTGCCGCCGGGGTACCGTGCGGTCTTCGTGCTGCACGACGTCGAGGGGCACGAGCACGAGGAGGTGGCGAGGCTGTTGGGCTGCTCGGTGGGGACGAGCAAGTCGCAGTTGCACAAGGCCAGGATGAAGCTCCGCCAGCTTTTGACGACCGGCAAGAAGTCGAGGCGCCGTGTGACCTCCCGCACTCCGACGAGCTGAGCGAAGCGGGACGCTTCGGCCGACGAAGATTGAAGAGAAGCCCTGACGGCCGCCATCGACCGTCAGGGCTTCTCCCTTCTCGGCCCGGCGGCGGGTGGCGTGCGTCGCCTCTCGCGGGCCGGGGCTGCGCCGTGTTTGAGTCTGGCGCGCGCTTTTGCGAGGATGAGCCGCGATGCCGGAGGATGTGAGAGTCCTGCGCCTGAGCGACATGGTTCTGCGACGGAGTGGTTCGCCCGCGCAGCGCCTGGTGCAGGCCGTTATCAGCGTCGCGCTCCGCCTCTTCTTCCGACGCATCGAGACGAGCCGCGCCGGGCTGGTCCCCGCCGCCGGCGCGCTCGTCTTCGTCCTCAACCACCCGAACGGGCTGATCGACCCCGGCCTCGTCTTCGCGGCGCTGCCGCGGCGCATCTCCTTCCTCGCCAAGTCGACGCTCTTTCCCCTGCCCGTCATCGGCTGGCTTTTGCGCAACGTCGAGGCGCTGCCGCTCTACCGCCGCGCGGACGCAGGCGAGGACATCTCGCAGAACCTGCGCACGTTCGAGGCCGCGCGCCGTCTGCTCCTGCGCGGGCGCTGCATCGCGCTCTTCCCCGAAGGCTTCTCGCACAACGCGCCGAAGCTCATGCCGGTCAAGACCGGCGCGGCGCGCATCGCGCTCGGCGCCGCCGTCCCCGGCCTCCGCATCGTCCCCGTCGGCCTCTACTACAGCTCGAAGACGTCCTTCCGCGGCGAGGCGCTCCTGCGCTTCGGCGCGCCGCTGGAGGTCCCCGAGGTCGAGCCCGACGAGGGCGGCGAGCCCCCGCGCGATGCCGTGCGTGAGCTGTCGGCGCGCATCGAAGGGGCGCTGCGCGAGGTGACGCTCAACGTCGAAACGGAGGAGCAGCTGGACGCCGCGCGCAAGGCCGAGCGGCTCTTCTCATCCCTCTACGAGGGGCTCAACGTGCGGCTTCCGCTGGCCGAGCGTTTCGTCTTCCTGCGCGGCCTCTCCGAGCAGCTCTTCGCGCGGCTCTCGGCCGCGAGTGGCTTCGAGGAGCTGCGCGGCCGCATCCTGCGCCACGAGGAGGAGCTGGCGCGCATCGGCATCGCGCCCGAGAATCTTTCGCTCTCGCGCCACTCGCGCTGGTACGTCGTGCGCCACTTCCTCCTGCGCGCGGCGCTGCTGCTTCTGCTCTCGCCGCTGACCATCGTCGGGACTGTGCTCCACCTGCCGGCCTACCTCATCTGCACGCTGCTCGCCCGCCTCTTCCCGCGCCACGGTGTGGACGAGATTGCGCCGACGGTCAAAATCCTGGCGGCGATGCTCTTCATGCCGCTCACGTGGCTCGCCGTCTCGGGGTTCGTCTTCGCGCGCTGGGGGTGGGAGGCAGCGCTACTGGCGCTGCCGCTTTCGGTCCTCTGCGGCTACGTGGCGATGCGCTCGCTCGAAGAGCTTTACGACATGCGCGGGTGGTTCAAGGCGCTGCTCCTGCTGGCGCGCAGGCGGCAGCTCTTCCTGCGCCTGCTCATCGAGCGGCGCGCGCTCCAGGATGAGATGCGCCGCATGGAAACTCCCGGCGCCGGCTGAAGGGGTGGTATCATTTGCCGCCCGCGCTCCCTTTTGACTTCGTGGCGAACGGCGGAGGCGCGCGGCGCCAGAATAGACGAAGGACTCGATGACGAAGAAAAGACTTCTACTGCTCAGTAACGGCTCGGACCTGATCGGCGACAACCCGACCGAGTTCGCGCACGGCGCGGTCCGCGACTTCCTCGGCGCGGTCGTGCGACGCGTCCTCTTCGTGCCCTTCGCGGCGGTCACGCGCTCGGAGGACGAGTACGCGGTGAAGGTCCGCCGCCACTTCGGTCCGCTCGGCTACGAGGTCGAGTCGCTCCACGAGGCCGCGGACCCACGCGCCGCGGTCGAAGCCGCCGACGCCGTCGCGGTCGGCGGCGGCAACACCTTCCACCTCCTGCGCGGGCTCTACCGTTCGGGCGCGGTCGAGGCCATCCGCGCGCGGGTCGAGGGCGGCATGCCGTACGTCGGCTGGAGCGCCGGCTCGAACGTCGCCTGCCCGACCATCAGGACGACGAACGACATGCCCATCGTCGAGCCGCCGACCTTCGCGGCGCTCGGCCTCGTCCCCTTCCAGATCAACCCGCACTACACGGACGCGCACCCGCCCGGCCACATGGGCGAGACGCGCGACGAGCGCCTGTCGGAGTTCGTCCACGCCAACCCCGGCGTCCGCGTCATCGGCATCCGCGAGGGGACGATGCTGCGGGTCGAGGGCGCGGAGATCAGCCTGCTCGGCGGCAAGCCTGCGCGCCACTTCCTGAAGGGCGAGGAGCCGCGCGACATCGCCCCGGAAGAGTCCTTCGGCTTCCTCCTACGTTAATGAAACAGTACCAGGAGCTTCTGAGGACCGTCCTCGCCCGCGGGAGCGAGCACAGCGACCGCACGGGCGTCGGCACCGTCTCCTACTTCGGCTACCAGACGCGCTACGACCTGCGCGAAGGCTTCCCCATCGTCACGACCAAGCGCGTCCCCTTCCGCTGGGTCTTCGAGGAGCTGCGCTGGTTCCTCTCCGGCGACACGAACGAGGCGACCTTGCGCGCGGCCGGCGTCGACATCTGGAAGGAGTGGGCCGACCTTGCGCACACGAGCCGCTTCGGCCGCGAGGCGGGCGACCTCGGCCCCGTCTACGGCTACCTCTGGCGCAGTTTCGGCGGCAGCTACCCCGTGCGCGACGGCGTCGACCAGATCGCGCGCCTCGTCCGTGACCTCCGCCACAACCCTAACTCGCGCCGCCTCATCGTCACGGGCTGGGACCCGCGCGTCGCCGACGCGGTCGACCTGCCGCCCTGCCACACGCTCTTCCAGTTCAAGGTCGAGCGGGGCCGCACGCTCCACTGCCAGCTCTACCAGCGCTCGGCCGATGCCTTCCTCGGCGTGCCCTTCAACATCAGCTCCTACGCGCTCCTGACGCACATGCTGGCGCACGTCTGCGAGCTGGAGGCGGGCGAGTTCGTCCACACCTTCGGCGACCTGCACGTCTACCGGAACCACTTCGCGCAGGTCGAGGAGTTGCTGGCGCGCGAGCCTCTGCCGCTGCCGCGCCTCGAAATACGCGACGAGGAGGGCGGGCTGCGCGGCCTGGAAGGTCTGCTCGCCTTCCGCTACGAGCACCTGAACCTCGTCGGCTACAAGTCGCACGGGAAGATAGAGGCCCCGGTGGCCGTCTAGCCGGCGGGTGGCGGTAAACCTGACTCTCGGCGTGGGGGAAGCATGACGATTACGGGCATCGTGGCGGTCGACCGGAACGGGGCTATCGGCAAGGGCGGCCGCCTGCCCTGGCACTACCCGGCCGACCTTCGCTTCTTCAAGGAGCAGACGACCGGCCACGCGTGCGTGATGGGATACAGGACCTGGCTCTCGCTCAAGCGCCCGCTGCCCGGCCGCCTCAACGTGGTGCTGACGAGGCGCGCCGAGCTTGAGCCGCGGGAGTCGGTCGTCTGGCTGAGGGACAGGCAGTCGGCGCTCGCGCTGAAAGGTTATCTCAACTGCGACATCTTCATCATCGGCGGCGCGCAGGTCTTCGAGATGTTCCGTGAAGAGATCGACCGCTGGCTCGTCACCGAAGTCCCGCTCTCGGTCGAAGGGGCGGACACCTACATGCCCGCGGACTTCCTCCAGGGCTTCGACCCCGCGGAGGCGCGCGACCTCGGCGACGGCCTGAAGGTGACCTTCTACGAGCGGGCGCGCTGAAGGCAGGACGCGTGCCCTCGCCGCGACGCCGCGCTCAGACGATGAACCCTCCCTCGCGCAACGCCTCGCGCAAAAGCCTGCCCCGCCGGAGCCCGACCGTGAAATCATGCCGGTCGAACTCGGTCTCGAATTTCAACTCACCCAGGCGCACGCTCACGCCCCTCATCTCGGCGCTCGGGAAGCGCATCGGCTTCGGCAAAGTCAGCTCATACGCGACCAGACGCGACGCCTCCCTTCTACGTAAAGCCACGTATGTGTCCAGCCGCGCCTGCATTTCCCGGCTCGACGCCCCGACCGCCCACAGCCCTTCGCTCTTCAGCCGCGGCCGGTTGATCGTGGGGCCGCGCAGTCTACGCCACAGGCCGGCGGCCGCCCGGTAGAAGACGAGACCCAGGTGGATAGCTTCACCCGCAGGCCCCATAAGGGCTGTCACTCCGTCCAACGCGCCGGGCGTGTTCTTCCTGCCCCTCTCCAGAGTCGTGTTGGTGTGGGGGAAGTAGTAGATGACGCCGTGAGTAATGATGAGGTCGCCGCGGTACTCCTTACCGAAGTACGCCGCTTCATCGAAGGAGACCGGTAAGCGCATCGTCTATCATGTCCGTCGGCGAAGACCCGCGGCGGCGGCGGCGGCGCCACCCCCCTTCGCGGGACGAGGCGCGAGTACACGTGTACTCGCGCCTCGTCCATTTCCGTTCCGTCCCGTAGAGAGACTCGTCCGCATGGTCTCAGGCCGGCCGAAGCGAACGCTTGGGGCGACCGCGCCGGCGTCTAGGCCGGGGCGGTCGCGTCGGCGTCCGGATCGAAGAGGCGGGCGACGGCCGTCACCAGCTCGCGCGGCTCGACGGGCTTGGGCACGAACATCTGGAAGCCGGCCGAGAGTGCGCGTTCACGATCCTCGGCCCTGACGCTCGCCGAGAGGGCCACGGACGGGATACGCCGGCCCCCGGCCGCCTCCAACCCCCTCACCTTGCCGATGAGCGAGAAGCCATCCTCGTCCGGCATCGAGAGGTCCGAGACCAGCACGTCCGGGGCGAACCAGCCCAGCACCTCCAACGCCTCGGCCGCCGAGGCCGCCACCTTCACCACGGCCTTGTATTCACTCAGCACGACGCCGAGCACCTGAAGCGTGTCGCGGTCGTCGTCGACGAGCAGCACGCGTACGCCGCCGAGCGTGGGGAGCGCTTCGGCGCCCGCGTCCGCCTCGGGTCGTGCGTCGCGCCCGCGGCCCCGACGTCCGCGCGCGCCGCGGCCGGCCTCGGCCAGCGGCAGGTTGATCGTGAAGGTCGTGCCCTTCCCCTCACCCTTGCTCTCCGCCCGGATCGTCCCGCCGTGTAGCTCGACGAGGTGGCGTGCCAGGCTCAGCCCGAGCCCGAGCCCGCCGTGGCGGCGCGTGCTGGTACCGTCGGCCTGGCGGAAGCGCTCGAAGATGAAGGGGAGGAATTCGGGGCTGATGCCGCAGCCGTCGTCGCACACCTGTATCTGCACTTCCCCGCCGGCGCGCTTCAGGCGCACGCCGACGTGCCCGCCCGCGCCCGTGAACTTGATGGCGTTCGACAGGAGGTTCCAGACCACCTGCTGGAGCCGCCCTTCGTCGCCCGAGACGTGCCGCGCCGAGGGGTCGAGCCTCACCTCGAGCTGAACGTCCTTCGACTCGGCCGCCAGCTGCACCGAGTCGATGGCGGCGTTGACGACCGAGGCCAGGTCGACCGGCGCGATGCTGAGGCGGAGCTTGCCCGTAATCACGCGCGATACGTCGAGGATGTCCTCGACGAGCTGCGCCTGCGCCTGCGCGTTGCGCTCGATGGTCTCCAGCCCGTGCCGCGCCGTCGACTCGTCGAGCTGCGTGTGGCGCAGCATGTGCGCCCAGCCGATGATGGCCGTCAGCGGCGTGCGCAGCTCGTGCGAGACGGTGGCGAGGAACTCGTCCTTGAGGCGGTTGGCCTGTTCGGCTTCGGCGCGCGCGGTCTGCTCGCGGACGAGCAGGCGCTGGCGCTCCTCGACCTGTTTTTCCAGCTCGTCCTTGAGCGCGAGCAGCGCCGCCTCGGTCTCCTTGCGCTCGGCGACCTCGGCCTGGAGCGAGCGCGCCTTCTGCTGCAACTCGACGATGGCGCGCAGGCGCTCGTCGCGGCCGGTCAGGGCCGTGTAGCTCTCGGCCGGGATGACGCCCGTGTGCGCGGAGCAGACGTGCGAGAGCGGCCCGGCGTGCGCCTCGCCGCCGAACTCGCTCATCGGGTAGGCGCAGTAGAGTTGGAAGGGGTGGCTCTGCTGTAGCTCGTTCCAGAGCCCTTCGAGCCGCACGGCGGCCTCCCGGTTCCCCTCGGCCCACAACAGCGCGACCATCTCGCCAAAGATGCGCACGCGCCCGTGCCCGCGCCGCGCGCGTGCCACCAGGCCGCCGATCACCTCCTCGAAGCGTGAGGGCTCCGGGGTGCCTCCGACCATCAGGTCGGAGAGGGTTTCGGCCGCGTCGAGCGCGAAGTACTGTCCGCGCACGCGCGCCGCCGAGGGGTCGAGCCCGCGCGCGCGCAGGCGCTGGTCGAGCCCCTCGCGCCGCTCCCGCCGTGCGACGACGATGCAGGCGTCGCCCTCGGCCAGTCCCTCCCCGACGAAGTCGCCCAG
>Ga0216309_1000123_pt1 | contig 13586 bp, 8 predicted proteins | sample Total_DNA_C_FD_161284 | JGI IMG/M metagenome (GOLD analysis project Ga0216309, IMG submission 161284) | Terrestrial sediment cell enrichment communities for BONCAT metagenomics from Utah, United States - Total_DNA_C | ecosystem: Environmental > Terrestrial > Deep subsurface > Rock core/Sediment ...
AGCATATCCAGAGGAGCGCAAGGAATCGGGCAACACCGTGCCAGATGAGCAGACCGCGAGGTGCAAAGATGGTTATCAATGAAATTCAAAGACTGCAGTCTCAAGCAAGCTTGATCCGGTCCGCATCGCTTGCGAACAAGACCGTCGACAAAACCGAGCGAGTGCCCGACGCGAAAACCAATACCTCGCCCAGGGGCACTGCCTCTCCCGTTCACGACGGGGTCAGAATTGCCTTCTTTTTCGATGGCACTGGCAACAATCTGGACGCGGATGTCGGCAACGGCGAGCACAGCAACGTAGCCCGACTGTTCCGAGCACATCTTGATAACGACCCATCCCTGGGCATATTCCGGTTCTACATCCCTGGCATCGGCACGCGCTTCAAGGACATCGGGGATCCCGGGGGAGAAGACATGGGGCTCGCCTTCGCCGCCAGGGGCGAGGATCGCCTCGACTGGGCGATGCGCAAGCTCGAAGAGCGCCTCGTCCAGAGCAAGGGCCGAAAAATCCACCTGGCGTTGTTCGGCTTCTCCCGTGGGGCCGCCCTGGCGCGTGCCTTCGCCCGGCTCGTCGCGGACCGCTGCGAGCGCGGGACCGATGGCCTCTGGCACCTCACGCACAAGAAGACCCGCTACCAGGTCCGCCTGTATTTCATGGGGCTGTTCGATACCGTGGCCTCGGTCGGTTCCCCGATGGGGACGAACAACCTTCAATCCATCGACCTGACGTCCGGCCTGCTGGACCTGCGACAGGCCCTGCAGGGCCGCCATGCCTACGGCAGCACGCTCGATGACATTGCCTTCGCCTCCGGCGGCGCGCCTGGCGCGGACCCGGCGTCGGGCTTGTCCAATGGCCACATGGGTTGGGCGGATGACCTCCGCATCCCCGACATGGTGGACGACTGCCTCCACATGATCGCCGCCCACGAGATCCGCAACTCCTTCCCGGTGGACAGCCTCCTCCAAAACCTGCGTTACCCGCGCAACTGCCGCGAGCGGGTCTATCCCGGCGCCCACTCGGACGTGGGCGGTGGCTACCGCCGGGGTGAAGGGGCGCGAAGCCCATCCCCCGGCTCCTTCCTGAGCCTGGTGCCCTTGAGGCACATGCGTGCCGAGGCCATCTCCGCGGACCTGGGCAAAGGAAAAAGCCAACATGGAAGGCGCCGTGAAAACGGCGCGGAGCGAGGCCGAGGCCCAGAAACTGATCGTCAGGAAGCTCGACCAGGCACGGGTGTGGGTGACCGAGTCGGGACGACAGATGTACGGCGCCCAGAAGAAGCTCGCGGAGGATCTGGAGGATCAGCACCTCACGAAGAAGGCGATCCTGGACACGCTGCCGGATTCCGAGGGTGCTTTCGTTCGCAACGTGAACCTCTACGACGACCAACTCGTGGAGGACGCGCGCAGGCTCCAGGCCTTCGCGAAGAAGAAGGGCCGGGACAACCTGCGACCGCACTACAAGGCGCTGCTCGAGGCGTATGAAGCCGAGTTCGAACGCCGCCAAGGCTTCCGCAACGAGGAACTCATCGCGTTCTTCGACACCTACGTTCACGACTCCCTGGCGGGATTCGCCAAGGACGCGACCCTGCCGTCCGACCCTCGCGTCATCTACATCGGGGGGGACAAGAAGTTGCCGTACGCCGTGAACCCGCCTCGGCGCAGCGTCCCGACTTCCGCCCTTGGTTGAGCCAGCCCACCTCGAGTGGGGGGCACGCTCCCGCTGGATATCTCCAGCGTGGCCAGTGGTAACGCCCCCCACTTCCGCCTCCTGCTCCCCTGCCCTCCCGCCGTGCCTCCCGGGGGTGGCTCTGGCACTCTCTCCAGGAGCGGACCCCGGGGAGATGTGAGATGATGCCCCAGGCGCTCTGCACGATAGGAGGAGCCCCCGGGTGAGGACGGCATTCAAGGAGAGACTCAAGTTCGAGCTGACGCTCACCCTCGGCGGCAAGTCCTTCTCCATCCCGGGTGGCCAGGTGAAGCACGTGGCCGTGCGCGCGACGCCCACCGGCTTCACCGCCTCGGTCACCTTCTGGACCTCGATGGAGAAGAAGGACGCGCCGCTCTTCACCGCCTTCAGCAAGCCGGACCTCGCGCAGGTGCGGCTGTCGGTGGTCGCGCTGGACGAGACGACCACCCCGGCGCCCGTGCCGCTCGTGCTCCAGGGCCTGGTACGCGCCCGCCGCATCTTCGCGGAGACCCATGGGAGCACGGACAGCCAGCGCGTCTTCCGCCGCTACACCGTCGACTTCGCCGATGCCGCCCAGGTGCTCTGGCGCCAGCACCGCCCTGTCGAGCTGCACACCGACATGTCCGTGTCGGAGCTGATTGACGCCCACAAGGTCAGCCTGAAGATCACACAGGACTGGGGTGTGCTGCGGCAGAAGCTGCCGATGCTGTGCGTCGCCCTGGGCGCGGACGCCCCCGAGGTGAGCTTCTACGACTTCATCCTCTGGTACGTGGACACCCACAACGGCGTCTTCAGCTACGACAGCCAGAAGAACGAATACCTCCTGGCCGACAGCAAGCCGTCCTCGGGCAAGGTGGCGAAGCTGGACGCCCTCCGGGTGCAGCAGGCCCGGGTGCGGCTGCCCCCGCCCATCCGCCACGGCACCCGCGTGCTCAACGCCCTGGGCAATGGGCCCACCACCGTGGCGCTCCCGCAGGACCAGGCCGTCCCGGGCGTGTCCCACGACGTGATGCTGCGCACGCCCATCACCACCCAGGCCGAGCAGCGGCAGAAGCTGGAGAAGACCCGCCTCCAGGTGCGCCAGCGGCTGCTCGAGGTGTCCTTCAAGGACTTCCCCCTGGTGGGCGTCTCCCCCGGCGCGCTGCTGCGCCTGGAGGGCTCCCTCTGGCCCTCCGGCCTCACGGGACGCGACGAGGACATGCGGGTGCTCGAGATGGACCTGGACGTCCACGCCGAGCGAGAGGGCCAGCATGACGATCAAAAGGCCAAGGAGGCCGACTACCAGGTGATGATGGGCATCCGCCTGGAGTCCGCCTCGGAGCCGGTGGTCTCCCTGCCCCCCTACCGCACCCCGCGCTACCCCATCCACGTCGAGGGACTGGTGCACAGCCCGGGAGGCGAGGCCACCGACAGGCGCTACACCATCATCGACGACGAGAAGACCTCGCTCTCCTACTTCCGGATGACGGTGCCGCTCTGGAACAAGACGGTGAGCGTGCCCGCCGAGCCCATCCACTTCCCGGGCCAGTTCTTCTTCCCCCCGTACAAGAACACGCGGGTGCTGGTGGAGCTGCACTACGACCGCGCCGACCTCATCCGCTTCATCGACTGGAAGGAGGGGGTGCGCACCCCTCAGGACGGCCAGGGCGATCAGATCCTCCTGGGCCAGAACAAGAAGAGCCAGACGGCCTTCACCCATGACTTCCAGGACGAGAAGCCGGTGTGGCGCATGTTTCGCACCTCCGCGGGTGACACGCAGGTCATCCGCATGTCGGAGGGCAACCTCTTCATCCAGGTGAAGGAGAAGGAGGAAGCCGGGGCCCCCACTCCCACCTACGATGTGTCGCCCCAGGTGGATGCCGCCAAGGCGGACCTGTCGGCGTCCGTGGGAGGCGCCATCGGGGAGACCTCGGCCACCTACCTGGGCGCGATGACGGCCGTGCGTGCGAAGATGAAGAGCGCCCAGACCGAGGTGAAGGCGTCGCTGGGTGGAGCCCGGGCGGAGGTGGGTGCCAAGGTGGGAGAGGCCAAGAGCGGGCTCCAGGGGGCCACGTCGCGGCTGTCCCAGGGACTGAGCAAGGTGACGGGGGCGGCCCAGGCGGCCAAGGCCGCGCTCAAGAAGTTGATGTGAGCAACGAATGAGGGACGGAGCAGAGCCATGAAGGAACTGCGTGGCAAGCTGGCGGAGCTTCGCGGAGAGCTGGAGTCCTTCAGCACGGGCGTGGTGACCCGCGTGAAGCCGATCCGGAGCGAGGTCGAGACCCTGACGGGCAAGATCGAGTCGGCCCTGGCCAGACTGCGCCCCGAGGTGGAGAAGGTGGGCGGGGAGCTCTCGGAGAAGATCGATTCCCTGGATGCCGAGCTGGCGAAGATGGAGCCCTGAGTGAAGGCCCTGTGGACCCGATTCGATAAGGCCGCGGGAGAGGTCCTCTCGCTGCAGAAGAAGCTCGACACGTCCACCGGCCGTGTCCGGAGCAGTGTGACGGCGATCGAGCCGGCGTTCTCCTCGCGGTGCCAGGCCCTGGAGGGCCAGGTGAGGAGCAAGGAGCAGTCCTTCGTGTCGCAGCTCGATGGGCTGGGCAAGAAGGTGGAGCAGCGCTGCGAGTCCCTCATCTCCGAGCTGTCCAGCGCCATCAAGAAGCGCAAGGACGCGCTGAAGGCGAAGCTCGAGGAGCGCGAGAAGCAGCTCCAGGGCGAGTACGAGAAGCTGCGCGCCCAGGCCGAGCAGGAGGTGAAGAAGGTCACCGCCCAGCTCGAAGCGCCCCTCCAGCAGCTCGAGGAGGAGCTCAAGAAGGTTCGCGCCCAGGCCGAGCAGGCGGTGAAGAAGGTCACCTCCGAGCTGGAGGCCCGCCAGAAGCAGCTCGAGGAGCAGCGCAAGAAGAACCGTGCCGAGAACGAGCAGTCGATGAAGCAGGCCATCGCCCCGCTCATGGCTCGCCAGAAGGAGCGCGAGGAGGAGCTCAAGAAGCTCCGCGCCCAGCTGAGCAAGGACAATCCCGCGGCGGCCGCGCGGATCGAGGCCCACCGGAAGCAGGTCGAGGAGGAGCTCCAGAAGCTCCGTACCCAGCTCGAAGAGGTGGGCAACAAGTCCAAGGCCGAGCACGATGCGCGCGAGCAGCAGCTCGAGGAAGAGCTTCAGAAGCTCCGCACCCAGATCGACGAGGCGGTCAACAAGTCCAAGGCCGAGCTCGAGGCGCGCGAGAAACAGCTCAAGGAGCGGATCCAGAAGATCCGCGCCCAGGTGGACCTGGAGAAGAAGAAGCTCGAGGCGCGCGAGAAGGAGCTGAAGGAGCAGTACCAGAAGCTGCGCGACCAAGCGGAGAAGGAGCTCAAGAAGGCCACCGATGAGCTCGAGGCGCGCGAGAAGCAGCTCAAGGACGAGCTGAAGAAGCTCCAGGGCAAGGCGGACAAGGAGCTGAAGGGCGCGGCCGAGAAGCTCGCGGCCGTGACGACCATGCTGCTGGCTCCGGCGGTGCAGCTCCGGGAGACCGTGGGCGCCGAGACGAAGCAGCTGACCGAGGCGGTCGACGCCGTCATCGTCCAGCCCTCCAAGGCCCTGCAACAGGTCCACGACACCATCCAGTCGACGGGTGAGTCCTCGAAGGCCGAGGCCAGACGGCTGGTGGGTCAGCTGCGCGCGACGCTGGAGCCGATCCGCTCCCAGGTGAAGAACGCCACCGAGGCGGCCACGAAGGTCCTGGAGACGGTGGAGAACACCGTCGGACAGACCCTCACGACCGGGCGCGAGCAGGTCAACCGGGTGCTCGATGTGCTCGAGCAGACCCTGGCCGGACAGGTGCAGCAGCTCTCCGACGCCATCCAGGCCGTGGAGAATCTCCTCGAGCAGGTGCAGCAGCAGATCGACACGGTCATCACCCAGGGAACCGCGGCCGTCGACGCGCTGATGCAGACGGCGCTCGCCACCTTCGGGTCCATCCAGTCCCCCGTGCAGCAGGCGATCGACGCGGCCTTCTCCGTGCTCGACACGCTGATGGACACGATCGCGCAGATCGAGAGGCAGATTCAGGCCATCTTCACCGCCCTGCCCGAGAAGCTCGAGCAGCTCCAGACGCTCTACAAGACGCTGGTCGGCACGCTGGAGTCCCTGCTGGCCAAGGCCGTGCAACTGCTGGCGGCCATTCCCGCCTCGGATCTCCCCAAGCCCATGGTGGATCCCGCCCTTCAGGCCATCAGCAAGGTGGTGAAGCAGATCTCCACCCAGCTGGAGACCATCACCAGCCAGGTGGGCGAGCAGATCACCTCACTGCAGCAGCAGCTCCTCACCCAGGTGGAGCAGATCCAATCCCAGGCCATGGCCCAGGTGGATGCGGTGAAGGAGCAGCTCGTCACGCAGATCCAGACGCTGAAGGAGTCGGTGCAGTCCACCATCGATCAGGCCGTGGAGCGGGTGGAGCAGCTGGTGGCGCAGATCACCGTGCAGATCGCGACCGCCCGAGATCAGGTGGTGAAGCAGGTGGAGGCGCTCCAGAAGCAGGTGGCCGACCGCGTGGAGGCGCTCAAGCAGAACGTGAAGGAGCAGCTCCAGACGTTCCAGCAGAAGCTGGAAGACGGAGTGAAGCGCGCCGCCGAGGAAGTGAAGAAGGTGGGCGAGAAGATCGACGAGAAGGTGGCCGCCGGAGAGCAGCAGCTGAAGGACGGGCTCGACCAGGCCCGCACCGCGGTGGACACGGCGCTCGAGGAGGCCAGCAAGGCACGGGAGCGCCTCGAGACGGAGATCTCCGCGAGAGTGGACACGCTGCTCACCCGCTTCTCGGAAGAGGCCGGCAAGCTGCTGGACGCGGCGGAGACGCAGGTGGAAGCGATGGCCGAGCGGGTGGACGCGGCCCGGGAGAAGCTGCTCGAGCCGCTGGACACGCTCGAGAAGTCCATCCTGGAGACCACCCTGTTCGACGCGCCGCTGAAGCAGGCGGGCGCGTTCGTGGACAGGATGATGGACGAGGCCGACGCCCGGGTGCGCTCGCTGGCCGCCTGAGCTACTTGGCGGAGCCGAACTTCGGCAGCTCCGGCATCTTGTCCGGCAGCTTGGGCAGCTCCGGGGCGCCCTTGGGCGCTTCCGGCGCCGCGGGCGCCTCCGTGGGGAGGGTGGCCGGGACCGAGTTGCTCAGGATGCGGCTCACCGTCAGCTCGACGTCGACGGTGTTCTGCTCCGGGCCGAGCAGCATCTGCCAGTTGCCGTCCGGGGCGGTGAAGAGGAAGGAGACGGCCAGGGCCCCTTCCTTGGGCGTCTTCACCTGGAAGCGCTGGATCGTGCCCGGGTAGATGACGGCCGTCTGCAGCACGGTGGTGTCCGGGGCACCGACCTTGTCGGCCACCTCGGAGTACGCCTCGTTGGCGTACTGCTTGGGATCCACCTGGCGCACGAGCATGTACATCGGCCGGCCCAGGTTGGTGCCCGGAGGCGACTTGACGTTGAGGTTGATGGCGCTGGGCGCGCAGGCGCCCAGCAGCAACGCGGACAAGGACATCGTGAATCGATACGAGCGCGCGCTCATCGCGGCACCTCCCGGAAGGGCACCCAGGGATCACCCTTGAGCCCGAAGCTGATGTCCAAACCGCGCTTGCTCACGCCATTGCCCTGCAGGGCGAGGTTCCACTGCCGGCGCTGATCCGTGGTGAGGGCGGCTTCCTCGAAGAGGCGGAAGCAGCTCCAGGCCGAGCGGTTCCACGGCAGGGACAGGTACTGGGGAATCTCGCGCGAGGGCGAGCGCAGCTCCAGCACGATGGAGGACACCTGCTGATCCCACCAGCTCAGGGGGAAGTCCTGCCAGGTGGGGCTCTGGTTGAAGCCGTACGCGGCCGTCTTCCCGCACTTGAGGGAGGACATGGTGACGAAGACGCCCGTCATGGGCGGAGCGGGCAGCGGCTGCGGCTGCACCTTGAGCATCATCGGCCGGGGCCGGCCCTCTTCATCCCACAGCAGCTTGGACAACCGGGACAGCTTGCTGAGGGTGAGCAGCATCTCGTCGGGCAGCTTCAGCTTCTCGCGCAGAGGACCGCGCAGCGACCACTGGGTGCCACGCTCCACGGCCACGCGGGAGAACATCTGCTCCACGTACAGCCAGAAGGCGCCATCCTTGCGACGCAGCACCTCCAGCTCGCCTGGATCCACGTCCTCCTTCGCCTCGGGGTTGAAGGGGTAGCGATCCAGCATGGTGCGCAGCATGCGCCCCGACGCCTCCTGCCACTGCCGCGACAGGGTGACCTCCAGCTCCTGCTTGCCCAGGCGCTGCACCTGGAGGAAGGGCTCGAGGAAGGGCTGCCGCAGCTCGCCGTTGATGCCCTTGGAGTCCAGCCACTCCTGCACCTTGCGCAGGTAGGAGCCCTCCTCCTCGAGCAGCATGGTCAGGGCCACCTTCTCCAGCGGCGTGAGCATGTCGGCGAGCTCACTGGTGCCGTTGTCGGCCTGCGCCTCCTCGCCCTGCTGCTCCTTGGCCTTGTCCGCCGGAGCCGCCGCCGGAGCCGCCCCGTCCGCGGCCTTGGCGGCCTTCTCCTGGCCGGGCTTCACGGCGTCCAGCTCGTCATGCATCTGCGCCACGAGCGCGTGGTAGCCGGCGAGCTCGCCATAGAAGCCGCCCTTGTCCGCCACCATGAGCTTCACGATGGGCTGGAAGGGGGCCACGTTGTTGCGCAGCGGCTCGTAGTAGGGCCCCTCGAGCGGCTCGAGGTTGGCCCGGTTGGCCACGTCGCGCAGCATGTCCACCTGCTCCGACGAGGGCTGGGTGAGGCGGGCGAGCCTGTCGAGCAGCTCCCAGCGCAGCACCTTGTTGAAGCTGTAGCCCTTCATGCTGAGGTAGAGACCGGCGCGGTAGTCGCGCGAGAAGCTGTTCACCCGCTTCTGCACGTACGCCTCGCGCTTGGCGGCCTCGTCCGTGGGCAGCTGGGCGTTCTTCAGCCGCTGGGTGAAGTCGTCCACCAGCGGCTTGAGGTCGGTCTCGAAGGGCGTCCGGGTCATGATGGGGTACCCCTCCCGGAGGTCGGACTGGGGCCCGAGGGTGAGCCGGCCCTCCTTCTCATAGGTATCGAGCACGGACTTGAGCAGGCCGCGCGAGAGCTGGGGCGGACGGAACTCGAAGGACTGCTGGAGCAACTCGATCTGGTAGGGGCCCTTGTTGTTGCCCACCAGCCAGAGACCATCCCGGGTGAGCAGCTCGGACGAGGTCATCTTCTGCACGGCGAGGTAGCCCGCGTAGGCCTCCTCCTCCATGTTCAGCACGGCGGCCAGCGTGTCGCGGTTCGCCCTCAACCAGTCGAGCACCTGGACGGTGGTCTCGATGCCCTGGAAGTGCCGCGTGTCGACCTGCACCTTGGAGGCGTCGATCTGGCTGAGCACGCTGGGCAGCGAGGCGAAGACGTCGAGGTCGGTCAGCTGGGCCTTGAGCCGCTCGCGCTCGTCCCGACGCATGTCGAGCATCTCCACGCCCTTGGGTCCGGCCTCCAGGGCCTGACGCAGGAAGAGGAAGTGATCGAACCAGGGCTTGAGCTGGCTCTCGACCGTGAGCCGCTCGGCGTAGGGCCAGCAGGACCAGACCTCCTCGGTGTTGTGGCTCTGCACGGTGACGCCCTTGCGGCAGGGCGGCTCGCGCTCCCAGGGCACGTCACTGGCGAGCACGTAGGTGGCGACCAGCGGCTCGCGCAGCTCCAGGGCGGAGATCCACGAGCGGGCCCGCTCGCTGCCGGAGGTGGGGGCCTTGCTGTCCCCGTCGTTCCACCGCCGCGAGTGCTGGGAGGAGACGCTGGAGCTCACGAAGTTGCCGAGCGAGTCTCCCTTCGAGGCATGCAGGGCACCCAGCAGGTAGACGACCTGCTCGGGGCGGCACTCCTTGGGCTGCTTGCGGCAGCGCTCGAGGGCGGGCCGCAGGTGACTCTCGCGGATGCCCTGGGCCAGGCGCTGGCGCAGGTCCAACATCTCATCGGGGAAGCTCGTCTCCAGGGGTGGCCACCAGCGCTCGGCGCGCTTGAGCTGCATCAGCGCGTCGGCGGCCTCGTTCACCTGCTGCTCGACGACCTCTCCCCGGCCCTCCAGGCCCTGCTCGCGCAGCTCGGTGACGGTGTCCTCGAAGCGCTGCACCTCGTCCTGCGCCTTGTCCAGCAGCAGGTAGAAGTGGGTGTACGCGGCCAGCACCGGCAGGCAGCACGCCACGGCGATCATCGCGGCCCGCCGCAGGTGGGTCTGCAGGTAGTGGGCGCGCAGCGACTGGGTGTTGCCCTCCTCGACGAACACGGAGAGCGTGCCACTGGCGCGCGCCTCCGGCGTGAGGGAGGAGAGGTAGACCCGGGTGAGCTTGGGCTTGTAGGAGAGGGTGTCGCCCTCGAGCAGCGCGGACACGAAGCGCCCGAGGCCCGAGAACGAGCGCCCACCCTGCGAGTAGAAGTGCTCCAGACGCTCGAAGGCGTCCACCGGCAGCGAGGTGAGCCCCAGGGCCAGGTACTGCTCCTGCCCATGAAGCAGCGAGGCCAGCTGCTCCTCCTCGCCCTGCTTCGGAATCTCGAAGGAGAGCGGCACATTGTGCTGCTTGAGCAGCCGGGCGAAGTCCTCGAAGCCCTCCAGCCCGTCCATGTGCGTCAGGGCGAGGCGGGTCTCCACCGGGCCCCCGTGGGCCTCGGACATGATGTTGAGCTTGCCGCGCAGCAGCTGGGCCATGCGCCGCTGCTCGTCGGGCGGAGTATCCGAGAGCCAGCGCACGTCCAGGACGATGACGGCCAGGCCCTTCTGCCGGTGGCTGAAGCTCTTGCTCCACATCCGGCGCAGGGCGCCGCGCGCCCCGAGCGACTCATCCTCCAGCAGCGGGGCGGACACCTCCTGCACCACGCAGTCCGGCCCCAGGTACATCTGCAGCAGCGGATCCGCCGTGTGGCTGGGGAGGAACTGACGGGCCTGACGCTGCCAGTCCACGTCCAGGCCGATCAGCTGCGTCTTGCCGCCGCCGGCGGGCCCGAGCACCACCACGTTGGGCAGGTCCACCACCGCGGCGCGGTTGGCGAAGGGCAGCCCGGCGAGGAAACCGCGACGCACCTGGAGCAGGCGCTGGGACGCCATGGGCGGAGGGCCACTGGCGGCCGCGGCCGGCGCACCGCGACGGCGGTACCACTGCACCAGCTTCACCACGCCGTAGATGGCGGCGGCCAGGGCGATGATGCCCAGCACCCACCATATGTACGGCTCCACCATGTTCCAGATCTTGCCGAGCGTCCCCGCGCTCTTCTTGATCGCCTGCGCGTTCGTATTGAGTGCCTTGGTTCCCTCGGTCAGCGCCTTCGTTGGATCAACCTGCGCCAACACCATCTTCAGCACCTGCAACCCCACGGCTCATCCCCCCCCGCGGGCCGCGCTCGGAGAGCGACCGGAACGCGCGGCCAATTGGAGTGCCTCCAGCACCTCTTCCAGCTCATCCATCGACTGGAGGAGCTTCTCGTGCTGGGCTTCATGTTCTTTGGGCGCCAGACGCGTCCCTCCCGCTTCCGGGAAGAGCGCGGCCACCCCGGCGCGCACCTGCTCCAGCAGGGGCGCCACGCCCGCGCTCAGCGAGCCCAGCTCGGAGTGGATGATGTGCTCCAGCCGCCCCAGCTGAACGCGAGGCCCCTGGAGCTCCTTGAGTCTTTGCGCCTCGGCCCTCATCGTGACAGCCACCACAGTATCACTGGTACGGCCACCACCACGACCCCGGACACCGCGTAGTAGCGCGCGGGGAAGGCGTGGACGAGCGGGGCCTGGGCCGCGGGAACCGCGGGCAGGGGCATCGCCTCCGGCTTGGGGATGCGAGCAGCCAGGCGCTCCTTGTACTCACGCAGCCGGGCCGTGTTGCCCACGTAGCGGCCCTCGAAGCCCGCGGTGAGGCAGAAGTGCAGCAGCTCGAAGACGAGTGGCGAGGCCGCCTTCATCACCAGCTTCTCGTCGGCCAGCTCGTAGAAGCGATCTCCGCCCGAGTCGATGCCGTACAGCTTGTACTGGAGCATGGGCCAGTCCGCCTGCTCCCCCTCCGCCAGCCGGCGCAGCACCAGCTCGTCCACGAGGTAGACGAAGGGCCGCAGCGCCTCGTCGATCTCCTCCTCGCGGTAGGCGGCGCCCAGGGCCTTCTGGAGGTCGCTCACCTCGGCCAGGAGCTGCTGCTGGAGGATCGCCAGGCCCTGCTCACCCACGCGGATCTGGGTGCGCTCCTCGCCCGCCGCGGGCTCGGGGGGCAGGGACTGGTCCAGCAGCGAGCGCACCTGCCGGTGCACTCGGAGGATGATCTGCCAATGCTCGAGTTTCATGAAGATACCTTCAACGGGAAGGAGCCACCCCCGGCCACGGTGGGCCGCAGCACCACCGAGGCCTCGCCATTCCAGGCCTCGAGCAACTGCCGCACCTGCTCGAGGAAACAGGCCACCAGGGGCTCGGAGCCGGCATCGAACGGCTCCAGCAACAGCTCGTAGACATGCAGCAGGCCCGAGCCGCGCAGCGCGCCATCCGGAGCCACCGTGACCTTGAGCTCGCGCAGATAGGGGATGACGCGGCGGAAGGGCTCCTCGGCGGGAGTGCCGAGGTAGCTGAGCAGCGCGACCAGCTCGTTGCGCTCGAGGGTGGACTTGACCTTCCAGGCCAGCAGTCGGGTCAGCCCCGCCACGTCGTTGCGCAGCGAGCTCTCGCGGTGGGACTGGAGCCGGCCCACCAGCTGCCAGCCCAGGCCCTCCACGTGCCGGCCCGGGGTGGAGATGCTCACCCGGCCAACGGCCTCGGAGACGAACTGTGGCTGGTGCCAGAGGGCCTCCACCAGCAGCTTGCGCGGCTCGGCGAAGGCCTCGGGCATGCGCACCACCAGGTTGTGGCGCGGACGCATCTCCTCATCGAGCGACTCGTCCAGCTCGTAGCTCGGCCCCTCCCCCGGGAGGAAGGCCGGGCGCATGGGCATGCGTCCCGTCTTCTCCAGCACGTACACGCCGGTGACCGAGTGCAGTTGCAGCTCCCTCCCGGCGGTCATGCCGCGGATGGCGTACTCGGAGCGGGTCCCATCGGCGAGCAGGGGCTGGGCGGGCTCGGCCTTGAGGTTCTCCACCGGCACGACGAAGGGGTGGAGGAAGTCCGGATGGGTCGAGCGCCCCACCGTCCAGGACGCGTCCAGGTCCAGGCACAGGCTGAAGTTGCTCCACTCCTTGCGGTGGGAGGGCACCGCCACGTGCAGGTAGAGCCCCTGCTCGGGCATCTGGAAGAAGGCGCGCACCCGCTGCAGGGGGTGCGCGTAGGCGCCCACGTCATCCAGCTCGGAGGGGGTGGTGCCGAAGGAGTACTCGCAGGGGAGGCACGCCGAGGACTCGTCGGCCCGCGAGTCGTACACCACGCCCACCTGGGTGATGTGCTTGCGCAGCGCGTGGAAGACGGCCAGCGACGGGCGGTACTCGTCGAGGTGGCGCACGTGCAGGCTGAAGAGGCCCACCGCATCCCGGCGCGGGAAGCTGGACTCGAAGCGGAGGATGAGCCGCCAGCGACCATCCGGCAGGCGCACCACCTCGGAGCCCTGCATGGAGATGGGGAGGATGCGCAGGTGGCGCTGGGTGCGGAAGCTGCCGGCCACCCCGTGGGCGGGCGACAGCCGCAGCTCCGTGCCGCGGGGAAGCACCAGCGTCTCGGTCATCCGCTCCGCCGGCAGCGCCTGCACCAGCGCCACCGCTGGCAGCGGCTGCAGCAGGAAGTCGAAGAAGGAGGAGAAGAGGCGCAGCCAGGTGGAGCGCAGGTTGTGCTGCGTGGCCAGGCGCGTCTGCACCGAGAAGAAGGCCATGGACTCGATGAGGCGCCGCACATGCGGGTCCTCGCGATCCAGGGGCACCGTGGGGTACGACGACAGGAACCGCTGCCGGAAGCGCTCGAGCGCATCCAGCTCGTTCAGGTAGTCCAGGTAGATCCG
>Ga0216309_1000124_pt1 | contig 13559 bp, 10 predicted proteins | sample Total_DNA_C_FD_161284 | JGI IMG/M metagenome (GOLD analysis project Ga0216309, IMG submission 161284) | Terrestrial sediment cell enrichment communities for BONCAT metagenomics from Utah, United States - Total_DNA_C | ecosystem: Environmental > Terrestrial > Deep subsurface > Rock core/Sediment ...
GGCGCCCAGTGGCCGCTCGTCGTCGCGCCGGTCGTCTCAGGGGTGGGGCGGGGCGGGGCTTCGCCCTTGGGCGTCTCCGGCGGGTCGGCCTCGGGCACCAGCCCCGAGAGCGTGTCGTCGGTGCCGTCGACGGGTCGCGCGTCGGCGCCGGGCGCGGCGCGGTCGAAGAGGTCGCCGAGCATGGCGACACTCTCGCGCTCCATCGTCGCCACGCGCGTGCCCGGCCGCGCCGAGGTGCGGCAGTGGGGACATTCTTCGAGGCCGTCGAGAAACTCTCGCGTACACCTGCGACACTTCATAGGCGCTCCCCCATCGGTGGCTCCCCCTCAGATGACAACGATCTCGGCCAGGTGCCGGCGGCGCGTGGCCGGGTCGGCCTGTGCCCCACCCTGGCCGTTACGCAGCACGCTCTTCTCCAGGCGCTTCACCTTTTCGAGCCCCGTCTCGACGTCCCTGACCGTGACTTCGAGGCGCCCCGACACGTCGATCTTGAACTTGACCTGTACGCGCTGCCCCTTCGGGCGCGGCGGCAGGCCGTCGAGCCGCGCGTCGCCCATCAGGAAGCACTCCGCGGGCTCCTCCGACTCGCCCTCGTAGAGCTGCGCGAGGATGGCGGTGGCGCCGTCGCGGTCGGTGGCGTAGGTCTGCTCCTCCTCGCAGGGCGTCTCGGCGTTCTGCTTGATGATGCTCTCGACCACCTCGCGGCCACCGCGCTTGACCAGCACCCCGAGGCCGTGCGCCGTGCGCCCGACCACGTCCGGCCGCTCGTGCGCGACGAGGCCGGAGACGGACGCCTCTTCCGCCTCGCCCCAGCGCGGGTCGATGATCTTGTCGCTGACCCAGCGCCCCCACATCGCCGCGCCCTTGGCGACCATCAGCTTCGGCTCCTTGTCGAGGCGCGGCGTCTTGCCCGCGGCGCGCTCGACGCTCTCCTGAATCATCGGCATCCGGGTCGAGCTGCCGACGAGCAGCACCTCGTCCACCTGCCGCCAGCCGTAGCCCGTCTTCTGGAAGAGGCGGTTGCAGCGTTCGAGGCAGCGCTCGACGAGGGGGCGGCAGATGGAGTTGAACTGGTCGCGCGTGATCTCGATGAAGAGCTTGTTGTTGCCGCCCTCGAAGGAGAAGCGGTTCATGTCGACGATGGGGCTCGAGAACCTGATCTTGGCCTTCTCCGCCAGTTTGCGCAGCTCGATGTGCTGTTCTGGCGTCGCCACATCGTCGAAGTCGACGCCGGCGTCGTGGCCGAACTTCTCCTTGGCGAGGTTGACGATCTGGCCGTCCCAGTTCATGCCGCCGAGCTGCGAGTCGCCGTCGCTGCCGAGCATGTGGAAGCGCGTTCGGCCACCGATGCGGATCAGGGTCACGTCGAAGGTGCCGCCGCCGAGGTCGAAGACGAGGACGTTGCGCTCGCCCTCTTCGGCCGGGTTGAAGATGCCGTAGGCGATGGCCGCCGCGTTCGGCTCCGTGATGGTGGCGACGAGGTTGAGTCCCGCCAGGTCGACGGCCTCGCGCGTCGCCTCCTTCTGGTTCATCCAGAAGTACTGCGGGTGGCTGACGACCACGTCCCGGACGGGCTCGAAGCTGCCGTCCTGCGCGACGAGCTGCGTGATCTTCCTCAGGATGAGCGCCGAAATCTCCTCGGGCGTGTAGCGCCACCCCTTGTAGTTCCAGGACTGGCCGTTCTGCAGTCCGATGCTGCGCTTGGCATGCTCGACGAGCAGAGTGTCCGGGAGATAGCTTAAATCGATGGCCTCCTCGCCGACGTGCGCCCGGTTCCCCTCGGCGAAGAGGACGGCCGAGGGGATGGTGGTCTTGTTGCCCTCGCCGAGGGGGAGGCACACGGGGACGCGGAGCGGGTTGACGTGCGCGATGGCCGAGAAGGTGGTGCCGAGGTCTATGCCGTAAATCATTGTCGGTTCAAACTCACCATCAGTCGCGCCGGCGCGGGGGCGGCGCGGGCGCGGGGGCGGACTACTTACGCTCGACGCGGAAGAGGACGCGGTCGGTTTCGCGCGGCTTCGCGGTCACGGCGTCGAGGACCTTCTGCACCATCTCGCGCAGGCCGTAGAGGCGCTCGGGCGCCTCGTACATGTTGTCGGCGTGGAGCGCCGCCCAGAAGGCGTCGGCGCCCGGTTCCGCCTTGAGCTCGGCGCGGAGGTCGAGGCAGCCGGCGTAGGCGCCGGGCTGGAGCTGGCGGCAGGTCAGCTGCACCTCGAAGCCCTTGTCGAGGGCGCGCGTCGCCAGCGGCCCCTGCGGCAGGTTGCCGTCGCCGTTGGGCGCGAGCCTGAAGTCGGCCCGCACACCGTCGGGCAGCGCCTGCGCCCCCTCGCCCTCCTCCCAGGTGGCGAGGAAGGTCGGCTTGCCGCCGCGCCCGCACTCGACCAGGTAGTCGTAGAGCCCCGGCTCGCGCCGCTGGCCGGTCACCGGCGTCACGTCTTCGATGGAGGATGAGGGGGCGAGCGAAATCTTGGTGATGTGGCGCGGGCGCACCGAGAGCGGCGCCAGCTCTATCGAGTAGGCGGCGTCGGCGGGCGCGACCACGGGCTCGCGCTTGATCGTGTCGACGAACTGGCGGATGAACTTGCGCCCGCCCTCGATGTCCTTCGAGAGCGCGATGACGACGAGCGGCTTGACGCCCTCGTACTGGTAGGAGGTGAAGGGGGTCGCGCCCGCGCGCCTGACGTTGAAGCTGATGCCGCGGAAGCGCTCTTCGCGCCCGGCCTCGGCGGCGTGCTGCTGGATGCGCTGCCAGAGCACGTCGTCGAGCGGGCGCTCGGCGTAGTGCGTGCCGTTGAAGGGCAGCATGAGCAGCGCCATCCAGATGCCGTAGCCCTGCTCGGCCTTCTGCCTGAGCAGGTAGGCCATGCATTCCGGGTCCGCGCCGCCGAGGCACGCGCCGCCGCCGCCGCCGCCGGCCGCGCGCGCCTGCATGCCGTCGGTCACGAGCACGGCGAGGCGGTAGGGGGCAAGCGGGTCTTCAACCGCCTTCGCGTCCTCCTGGCCGGCGTCCTTCTCCGGCGCCTTCGAGAGGAAGAGGTCGAGGCGGCTCTCCCTCGCGCCGTAAGACCCGGGGTTGTCGAGCGCGCGGACCTGGAGCGGCGACTGGCAGTCGAGCCCGTCGCCGAGGTAGCAGCGCTTGATGGAGGCGCCCGCGCCGCCCGAGGGCAGCGCGTCCCTGACCGCGCGCTCGAGCGTGTCGTGGATGGTGAAGAGGCGGACGGAGCCCGGGCGCGCGAACCCGTTCATGCTGCCCGAGATGTCCGTGACGATGACGCCGCCGGCGGCGCCCTCGGGCGGCGCGGACGCCGCCGCCGGCTTGAGCGGCTCGCAGGGCTTCTGCCTGTTCTCGGTCACCTCGCCGTTGCACGAAGAGGCGACGCCGGCGAGGAGCGACAGCGTCAGGAGGGCCGCCGGGAGTAGTGCGGCCGCTCCGCGCGGGCTCCGGCGTGTGTTTGTGTTCGTCGGCATCTGTTTCTCCGCGCGTCGTGGCGCCTCAGCCCCTCATCTCCAGCTTCTCCTCCGGGTCCTGGAACGCGCCGAGCACCACATGCAGGGGCTCGCTGCCGTTGTCGGCGTCCTCGAACTCGACGTGGAGCGCGGCCGAGATGACCTGCGCCGAGTGGACGACCCTCTGCTTGCTGCGCTGGACGACGGCGACGTAGCGCGAGCGGCGGTCTTTACGGAGGACGAGCTGCCCGTCCTCGGCCTCGATCTGCGCGACCGGCTCGCCGCAGTAGATGCAGTGGAGCCCGACGTAGTCGGGCGCAAGGGTGTGGTTGCAGGGCATCAGGTCAGCTCCTTGAGCGCCGGCTTGAAGAGCTTCTCCAACAGCACGTGGAAGGGGCTCTCCAGGAACCAGCTTTGTTCGTGGGCGGTCGGGCTGCATCGGGCCAGCAGGCGCGTTAGCTCGTTACGGCGGTCGAGCTCGTGCGGCGTCGGCAGTCGCTGCGGGAAGGCGGGCCACTCTTCCGAGGAGCATTCGAGGATGGCGCCGCCGTTGACGGGGTCCGCGCCGGGCGGGGCGATGGCGCTGCCGCCCGTCACGGGTCTGAACCACTCGGCCTTCTGCGCCGGGCCGGTGCGCGTCGTCCAGCCGACGATGCTGCGCCAGGACCAGTCCTGCGCCGAGAGCTGCGCCGAGCCGCGGTTGTTGAGCAGGCCGAAGACAACGGCGTTCTTCGGCTCGGAGAGAACCTGGCTCGACACCTCGACGCGCGGCACGTCGGGCGGCACGACCCCGGCCCCGATGGCCTCTTCGAGGATGGCGTTGGCCTCGCCGGTCAAGAGCTGTGCGAAGACGCGGCTCACGTAGCGCGTGTCGATGAAGCCGCCGAAGCCCCAGCCGTTGCCGAGCGGGTAGAGCAGCACGCGGTAGGTCTCGCGCGCGGCGGGGGCGCCCGCCTCCCCGGCGGCGCCGGCGTCGGCGGGGGCGACGGGGCGTCCACCGTTCGTGGCGAGCGCCTTGTTGATGAGGTGGGCGGCCAGCAGGCGCGACAGGAACTGGCGCAGATAGGCGTAGAAGAAGGAACTCTTGTTGGTGATGGCGTTCCTCTTGTTGTTGGAGAAGAGCGTGTCGGAGTTCATCAGCTCGGTGACGCTCCCGGCCTCGCGTATCTTGCGGCGGAAGTGGCTGATGTCGCTGCCGGCCTTGAGGCAGCCGCCCTCGGCGAGCGCCGCGGCGAGCCCGCCGCCGGCGTACTCGAAGCTACAGATGTTGACGTAGGTGTCGTGGCGCGCGGGCGGGCGCCGCAGTTCGAGCAGCGCGATGTCGGTCGAGCCGCCGCCGATGTCCACGTAGAGGCAGGCCGAGTCGTCGTTGCCGTAGGAGGAGGCGGAGAGGGCGGCGGCGCGCGCCTCGTCGAGCGGGATGGTCTTTTTGCCGCCGCCGAGGGGCGACTCCAGGTGCGGCATCACGTTGACGCCCGTCTGCCGGCTCACGGCGGTCGTCGCCTCCTGGAGGACGGCGACGAACTTGTCCTGCATCTCGTCGTCGAAGGCCAGCGGGTAGGAGAACTCGACGTTCAGCGACGGGCCGATGGCGTTGTGCGTCACCATCTCGGCGATGACGATGAGCAGGAGGAACTCGAGATACTTCTTCTGCAGGTCGACGTGCTGCTTCTTGTACCAGGCGTCGCCGATCATGTTCTGCCACTTGAAATCGGGGATGACGTACTCGGTCTCGTTGTAGGCGGTCTCGACGCGGCTGGTCGGGATCGAGAAGTCGAGCACCGGCATCCAGTCGCGGACGAGGTGGTTGCGCGTGCGGTAGTCGCCCACCTTCTCGCGTGTCAGAATCTCGGTCGGCAGCAGCGCCTGGCTGGGCCCGAAGCCCTGGCGCGGCGGCCAGGTGTCGGGGAACTCCAGGCGGTTTGGCAGGCTCGACCCGTTGATGACCACCTCGTCGCAGCTCCTGATGGCGAGCAGCGAGGCGCCGTGCGGCGCGTCCCACGCGATGCAGGTGTTCGAGGTGCCGAAGTCGACGGCGACGGTCGTCTCCAGCTCGGGGTAGCTGTCCGTGGCCGGCCTGATGCGCCACAGGCCGCCGCCCGTCGGCTCGCCCCGCCCCCCGTCCTCGAACTCGACGCCGACCCACTCGGGGCGGGTCTCGACGCAGGCGAAGCGCGTGCGCCGGTCGGGCGAGACGGTGTCGAGCGCGAGCCACTCGCGCGCGCTCTCGTCCAGACTCTTCCCGGCGTAGGTGTAGACCTTCACGTCGCGCGCCCCGCCGAGGAGGTCCTCGGCCGTCGTGCCCGCGCAGCCGAAGCGGAGGAAGTAGCGCCGCCACGACTTGTAGTTGACCTTCGGCCAGAGCAGCAGGTGGACGCCCTCGAAGGCCTCGACGCCATCGGCCGGCGGCGGCTGGCCGGGGCGGACGGAGACGGCCGGGAGCGTGACCTCGACGGGCTGCTCGGTGACGGTGAGGTGGAAGGTGAAGCGGTAGCCGCCGCGCGCCGTGCGGTCCGACTGCGCCGGCCGCGACGTGTCGACGAGGTCGAGGTACTCGCGCCGGACGGGCAGGTCGGGCGCGAGCAGGCTCCCGTCGAGCTGGCGGAAGACCGGCACCGCCTTGTGGCAGATCTGCTCGACGTTGAAATTGTCGCCCGCGATGTAGTCGTCCTTGAGCTTCTCGGGGAGCGAGAGCGCCATCGCGCCGAGGTTGATGCGGCACTGGCCCTTGGAGTTCTCGATCTTGGTCTGCGCGCCGAGCCAGCGGTAGAGCTTCCGCTTCTCGCCCCGCACGAAGAGGCCGTAGGGCTTGAGCTCGATCTCGTTCTGCTCGCCGCAGGCGGGGCAGTGGAGGTGGAGCCCGCGCGGGCCAATCCGGTTCTCGCGCGCGAGGGTTTCGACCGAAAGCTCGACGCGCAGCTTCTCAAAATCCAGGTTGCAGGTGCGACAGACCGCCATCTCACACGACCTCCTCTGACAGGCTCATCTTCCGACCGATACGGGCTCGTCCTTCAACAAAGTCACCTTGAGGCTACCGAGCTGGACGGGCTGGCGGTGGCGCGGCTGGTGGCCGTTCTCGATGAAGGCCTTCTCCAGCCACTCGGGCCACGTCCAGCGGACGAAGGAGCGCGCGGCGCGGTAGCAGAGCTGGGCGAGGTTCGAGCCCTCTTCCGCCGCCAGCTCGCGGTAGGCCCTCAGGAAGCGCTGCTGAGCCGCCAGCCGGCGATACTCGGCGCCGCTCGCCCGCACCTTCCCGTAGAGCTCGGGCGCGACCTCTTCGTAGAAGTCGAAGGGGCGCGTCACGTCCTGGTCCTTGAAGACGGGCGTCCCCTCGCGGTCGACCAGCTTGCCGTTGAAGACCTCGGCTTCGCCGACGAAGTAGGACCAGAGGACGAGCCCCAGCGCCTTGAGGTCGCCGACCGGGGCGCCCGCGTAGGAGTCGATATAGATGGCGCGCCGCGTCTGGCCGCGTTCGTCCCGGTAGTTGAGGACGACGCCGTCGGTGTTGTCCGTGATCTGCTCCAGCTCGGAGGCGAGCGGCAGGCCGGGGCTGTCGGCCTCGAAGGTCAGCTCGTCGTAGGCCTGCGGGCTGAAGGAGACCTCGTTGCCGAGCCCCGCCTCGCCGAGGCGGGTGACGGGGACGCGGAAGACGTCCGGGTAGAGGAACGGCCGCCGCTTGATGGCGACGACGTCGCCCTCCATCACGTTGCGCAGGTCCTGCACGAGCGAGAAGAGGCCGCGCGAGCCGTTCTCGTCGCGCAGGCGGATGGTGCCCCCGCCTTCGGGCGGCCGGGCCGGCTCGTGGAGCAGGCGGACGACGCCGCCCCCGGCGCGCGCCAGGTCGCCGTCGGCCGTCACGGTCGGCAGCGCGATCTCGAGGCACTTGCGGTACTGGTCGTAGACGCCGATGCCCTGCCCCTCGACCCGGAGCGAGCCGGTCAGACCGCGCAGGAAGAGCGCGGCGAACTCCTTCTCGTAGACGGGAAAGTAGAAGGGCTTGTTGGCGCCGGAGGCGAGGGCGACGGGCCCGACCAGCCGGCTGTGGACGTGGAAGAGATTGTTGCCGGGCTCGGGCTCGCGGGCGCCGGCGATGCGGTCGAGCCCCTTCATCCAGACGTAGCGGTTGGGCTCCCAGAGCCTCTCCTGGGCGATGAGGTGGCGGTAGTCGGCGAGGAGCTGGTAGCCCAGCTCCTGGTTGCTGCCGCGGATGGCCTCGCGCAGCAGACGCCACTCGCCCTCCGTGCGGCGCGGCGCCGGCCAGAAGATGCAGTCGGGCGAGGTGCCGCCGAAGACCAGCCCTTCGAGGTCGCGGTTCTCGGGCGTCCCCCTGCCGCGCAGCGTCCCGAAGTAGCGGTAGCGGTCGTCGGCCCCGGCCAGCACGCGCCCGAAGTCACCCTCCTTGAGGTCGGCCACGTCGAGCCGCAGGTGGCCGAGGAGGACGCCGAGCACGAGCTGCTCGTAGTACTTGAAGAGGAGGTGGTCGTAGTCGCCCTGCCGGATGACGGCCGCCATCATCTCGGCCCAGGCGAAGGGCGTCGGGAAGGCGAAGGCCTCGACCTGGCCGATGTTGTCGACGTCCTGGAGCACGGGCTGCCAGTCGTCTTTGACGTCGGCGAGGCTCGGCTTGTCGGCGTCGAAGGGGATGGCGTTGCCGATGATGCCAGCCCACTCGGGGTCCTGGTTCCAGTCGGGCAAGAGGACGATTCGCGGCATCGTTTCCTTCTCCTCGCTTTACTCGAAACTGCGGACGAGCTTCTGGTGGAAGAGGCGCGCCACCTCGGGCGCCGGGGGCACGTTCTGCCCCGTGTCGAGCGGCTCGCGCCAGACGGTCTGAATCTCCCTGGCGACGGCGGCGGTGCCCGCCTTCACCTCCTTGTAGCGCGGCAGGTGGCGCTCGACGGGGAAGTGCCCGATCACGTCGTCGAGCCACGAGAGTGAGAACTCGTACTGCTTGGCGAGCGCGTGCCACGTGGCGGCCATCTCCTTCAGGCGCTCCTTCTGCACCGAGCCGCTGTACTGCCTGATGGTGCTGTGCAGCCCCAGCCCGACGTCGGCCGGGCTGGTCATCAGGCCGGTGATGCGCCCGAGCCGCTTCTCCACCTCGCGGACGAAGTCCTCCGAGCCGGCGTAGTCGAGCACCTCCTGGACGAACAGCGCGCGGTTGATGTACCAGTCGAGCGGCTTGGCGTTCTCCTCGTTGCCCCACACCTCGTCGTACATCCTCGCCTTGTCCTCGTAGGCGGCGGCATAGACCGACCCGTTCTCCTGCTCGGTGACGGAGATCTTCGGCAGACGCGACAGCCCGTAGGCGGCCAGCAGGTGGAAGTAGTGACTCTTCTCGCCCAGCTCGCCGGCCTTGACGGTGATGGGGGCGATGCCGGGCGGCATCGTGTCGGGCATCCCGATGAGGAGCGACGCCTTGAGGCGCTGGCGCGTGTCCTTGAAGAAGTAGTCGAGGCCGTAGCGCATGTTGCGCTCCATCGTCATGTCGCTGATGGTCTGGCTCTTGCCGCCCGAGGCGGCGTTGAACCAGCGGAGGAAGATGATGCCGTAGAGGCGCTTGCCCTCGGCCGGCAGCGAGTTGACGAGCTGGTGGAGGATGCCCGCCCCCGTGCCGCCGACCATCGAGCCGGTGACGAATATCTGCTCGGCGTCCTGCGCGCCCTCGAAGATATCGCCGAGCTGCGTGTACCTGTTCTGCGAGAAGATGGTCGCGCCAACCGAGGGGCGGCCGAACATCCCCTCGTCGATGAGGATGCCGGCCGAGACCTCGTCGAAGGAGAGTTCGAAGACCTCGCGGTCGAGCGGCAGCGGGTTCTGGCTGAGGAAGAGGTCCTGAAACTTCGGGTCCTTCCTCGCCGCCTTGTCGAAGGGCGAGTGAATCTTCTCGAAGTCCAGCGGGTGCAGGCCGTGTTTGCCGTCCACCGTCCCGCCGAACGTGCCCAGGCTGAGCGACAGGTCGTTGCCGTTCTCGGCGTCGATGACGGCCAGCCTCATCTTCGGGAGAACGCCGAGGAAGACGAGCCGGGACACGGCCAGCGCCGTGTGCTGCCCCGTGCCCCCGATGGCGATTAACAGGTCGGCCATGCGAACCTCCTTAGCCCTTCCGCGCCCTGGCGACGAGTCCGACGAGGAACAGGATGACGAAGTAGAGGACGGCCGAGACGAGGCCGCCCAGGACGAGCCCGCGCGCCGCGGGCGAGACGTGCGCCATCAGGACGTAGCGCGAGAACTCCTCGCTCGCGATGCAGTCGAGCAGCAGTTCGTTCTTGAGCGGGTTCCACGCGACGAGCACGGTGCTGACGACGAAGGCGATGACGAGCGGCGCCAACAGACTGGTGCGATAGCCGGCCAGGCGCCGCCCCAGGTACCACTTCAAGGCGATGCAGGCCAGCACGACGACGAGGTCGATGGTCAGGCAGGTAATCAGGAAAGAGCGGCTGGCGTCCTGACACATCAGGGCGCTCGGCTCGCCGGCCGCCTGGAGGAACCACATAGCCAAGGGGGTAGCAGTCAACACACTGCCTCCTGAATCGGTTTGATAGGTAGAGCGTTTCCCCGGGTCAGTATGAGGAGGCGAAAGGGCTCGGAGGACACCCTTCCAGGGACGGGCGACGGGGCGCGTGCCTTGCGGCCGCCCCGAACAGCGGGACACGCCCGCCGCCGTCGCCTCCCGGACAGCGCTCACGCACTCAGTGCAGTGAGCGTAAGGACCTTAAAACTTGGTCGGGATCGCCTTCACGGATGATTCTTCGAGCCTCAACGAGCCTGAGCGAGATGGAAATGATGAGGACGAAAGGCCGAAGAGAACACCTGACACTGCTTGCCGTCCGATGATAAGGAAACGATTGATGAACGAATAATTCCGACGACGCATGAGGCAGACTCTGGTTGGCAGAATACCGAGAGTCAGCTACCGGCAGGGCTCGAACAGGCTTGAGCCGATGCCGGGCGCGGCCAGTCCACGGGTACAACCCTTGTAAACATCCTGGCTCCTTGACGGCGATGAAATATATAGGCTAAAGGCGCGGGCGTCAATCCGGGAAGTCGAGGGCCATCACTTCAGCTGGCAGATGTCGAGGACCTGCATGTCGGTGTAGTCCAGGTTCTCGCCGCCCATCGCCCAGATGAAGCCGTAGCTCGAGGTCCCCGCCCCCATGTGAATGGACCAGGGCGGCGAGACCACGGCCTCTTCGCCGGCCAGGACAAGGTGGCGCATCCTGTCGGGCTGGCCCATGAAGTGCATCACGCGCTGCCCTTCCTTCAGGTCGAAGTAGAAATAGACTTCGCTGCGCCGGTCGTGCAGGTGCGGCGGGCAGGTATTCCAGACGCTCCCGGGCTTGAGCAGCGTGAGCCCGAGCAGGAGCTGCGAAGATTCGCAGACGGCCGGCACGACGTACTGATAGACCGTCCGCTCGTTCGAAGTCTCGCGCGAGCCCAGCTCCAGCGGCACCGCCTTCTCCAGCGAGACCCGCACCGCCTCGAAGCGCGCGTGCGCCGGCGTCGAGGCGAGGTAGAACCTGGCAGGGCTCGCCCCGCCGGCCGACTCGAACGACACTTCCACGCTCCCCATCGGGACGTAGAGCCCGTCCTTCGGGGCCAGCTCGTATGCGTAGCCGTCGACAGTCACCACCCCAGCGCCCGCGCCGACGTTGACGACCCCCAGCTCGCGGCGCTCCAGAAAGGGCTTCCCCGCGGCCGAGGCCGGCGCCTGCTGCGTGGGGAGCGACAGGGGGCCGCCCGCCGCCGCGGGCGCGGCGCCGCCGATGACGAAGCGCTCGTAGTGCAGATAGTTGAGCCGTATCTCTCCGTCGGCGAAGAGCCCCGGGATGAGGTAGCGGTCTCTCAGCTCTTCGTTCGACGCCCCTTCGACGGAGCCGGGGTGCGTGGCGTAAAAGGTCTTCCGGTACATTGATTCTTTGCCTCCGGTTGGTGTTAAGACAAGTCGATATCAGAAAAAAAGGCCGCGGGCGCCGCCGTTCGGGTTCGACGGCGCCCGCAGCCTACCACGTTCGCGGGACGAGCCGCGCGGCAGCCGACTGCTTCACGCAAGGTCGAACAGGAGCACCTCCGACTCCTCGGCGGCGCGGATGTCGAGTGACTGCTCGTCGCTCACGGCCGCGCCGTCGCCCGCCCCGAGCGATGTGCCGTTCAGGGTGACCGAGCCCTTGACCACCTGAAGCCACGCGTGCCTTTCGGGCCCGAGCCGTTGGCTCACCCCTTCGCCCGGCGCGAGCAGCGCGTCGTAGAGCCTCACGTCCTGGTAGAGCGTGACGGAGCCTTCGGCCCCCGCCGGCGCCGCGACCAGGCGCAGCCGCCCCCGCCTCTCCTCTTCCGGGAAAGACTTCTCTTCGTAGTACGGTTTGATGCCGCCCCGCTCGGGCCGTATCCAGATCTGGAGCAGGTGCACGGGCTCGGTCTGCGAGGGGTTCATCTCGCTGTGCGTGACGCCCGTCCCGGCGCTCATCTTCTGCACCTCGCCGGGGCGGATGATGCCTCGGCCGCCCGCGGAGTCGCGGTGCTCCAGCGCGCCCTCGATGACGTAGGTGATGATCTCCATGTCGGAGTGCGAGTGCGGGGGGAAGCCGCCCGCAGGGGCGACGAAGTCCTCGTTAATGACTAGGAGGTCGCGGAAGCCCGCCCAGCGCGGGTCGTAGTAGCGGTTGAAGGAGAAAGTGTGGCTGCCGTCGAGCCAGGGCGTGCGCGTCCGGCCACGCTCCCCAGAAGGTCTGACTGTAATCATCGTTCCGTTCCCCCTTCCCTTGACGGGCTGAAGTTGTCTTGATTCGCCCCGTGACGGGTCGTCGCTTTAAGCCCCGCACGCGCGACTCACTGCCCCGCGGAGGGCTTCGGCGCGGGCAGCATCGCTTCGAGCCGAAGGCTGATGGCGACCTCGTTGCCCACGTCGAGGCCGCCGCCCGCGAAGGCATTCCCGTAGTTGATGCCGTAGTCGCGGCGGTTGATCTTCGTCTGCGCCTCGACGCCGAAGCGCGTATTGCCCCAGGGGTCCTTGACCGCCCCCGTCATCTTGAACGGGAGCGCCACGGGCTTCGTCACGCCCTTGAGCGTGAGGTCGCCGTGGAGCACGTACCCTTCTTTACCGCGGCGCTCGACGCGCGTGCTCCTGAAGGTCATCTCGGGGTACCGCTCGACCTCGAAAAAGTCTGCGGAGCGCAGGTGCTTGTCGCGCGCGGCCACCTCCGTATCGACGGACTCGACCTTTGCGGCGAACTCGACCGAAGAGTTCGTAACGTCCTTGTCGTCGAAGCGGATCGTACCGTCGAAGTCCTTGAAGCGCCCCTCTACCCAGTTGATCTCCAGATGGCGGACGGCGAACCCGATGCTGCTGTGCGCCGGGTCGATCTTGTAGACGCCGCCGGGCACGGGCGCGTACGTGACCTTCGCTGCCGGCGACTGTGCGCCGGCGCGCGGGGCGGCCGCGCCGCCGACCAAGTGTGTAATGAAGAGCGCCGCGAGCGCCGCGGCGAAGATTGCGTTTCTGTAGGTTCTCATCTTTCCTCTCCCGTTTGAACGGCGCCGGCAGCGCCCGTCTAATTCCCCGTTACGACTTAACTTGTTATAACGACTGTCACGGTAAAAAATTTTAGCCCTCGGGGGCGCGCAACGCTTCGAGCAGCTCGTTGAGCGTCTTCAGCCGCTGCTTCCCGAGGTGGCCGGCCGTCCTGCGGTGGCTCTCCTCCACCGACCCGTCGAGTTCGGCGAGGAGGGTCAGGCCGGCGTCCGTGATGCGTGTGAGGACCACGCGGCGGTTCGTCTCGGGTCGCTCGCGCGAGATGAGGCCGCGCCGCTCAAGACGGTCGAGCAGTCTGGTGATGTCGGAGTCCTTCGTCACCATCCGCTCCCCGATCTCGCCGCAGGTCAGCCCCTCGTCCCCGGCGCCGCGCAGAATCCTCAGCGCGTTATACTGTGTCGGCGTCAGGTCGGCGGTCTTGAAGACCTCGGCCCCGCGCGACATGACGTACTCGGCCGTGCGCGCGAGGTTGAGGATGACCTCCTCCTCCAGGCTCGCGAACGGCTTGGTCTGCTTCAACTCCTTTTGCAGCTTCGTCACCACGGGAGCGAGTATAATCGTTATAACGACGATTGTCAAG
>Ga0216309_1000125_pt1 | contig 13461 bp, 5 predicted proteins | sample Total_DNA_C_FD_161284 | JGI IMG/M metagenome (GOLD analysis project Ga0216309, IMG submission 161284) | Terrestrial sediment cell enrichment communities for BONCAT metagenomics from Utah, United States - Total_DNA_C | ecosystem: Environmental > Terrestrial > Deep subsurface > Rock core/Sediment ...
GGTGGTCGCCTGGGGCGCCGTGGGGGGCTGCGCGGCCCGGGCGGCCGCCTCGGCCTCCGCCTTGGCCTTGAGGGCCTGACGCTCCAGGCGGTTCTTCGCCTCCGTCTCGGTCAGCGACTTGATGGTGGCGAGGCCCTTCTCGAAGTCCTTCCCAATCATCCCATCCATGTCCATGAACAGGGAGAAGGCCTTGCCCATGAAGCCGTTCGTGCCGTCCATGGTCCAGCGCACCGTCACGCCCTCGGCCACGGGCTCGAACGTGAAGGTGATGGTGTTGGTGGACGCCCAGGGCTTCTGGAACTCGAGCTGGATGTGGATGCGCTCGTAGGGCGCGGACTCCAGGATGGTCATCTTCCCCTGGCCCGCCTGCTCATTGCCGGACCACGCGTAGATGGCGCCGGGTCCCGCGTACGGCCCGTCGAAGGTCTTCTTCATCTTCGGATCGAGCGCGTCCCACGGTGACCAGAAGTGCCAGCGGTGGAAGTCGTTCACCAGCCCGAAGGGCAGATCCACGGGGGCCGCCACGGTGAGCGACCGCTCGACGCGGTAGGTGGACGGTCGCATCGCCACGAAGGCGACGAAGCCCACGATGAGGGCGGTGAGCGCGAAGACGAGCTTCCTGAACATTCCATCTCCTCCAGAGCGGGTTGAAACCGTATTTCCCACGACGGCCCGACCGCAAATCCCTGGAGCCCTCGGGACGCCACGTCCTGGCCACCCGCTCCCGGAGTCTGACCGGGCAGGCGGGAGGATGGGGCGGAAAAGTGGGGAGAAGCTGTGGTAGTGCAGGGACCCCGTATGCCACCCCCTCCTCGCTACGGTCGCTCGCTTGCTCACAAGGCACGCCAGCGCACGCCGGGCCACCACTACAACGCGAGCTTCCTGCCCGCGGCGGATCGCAAGGAGATCCTCGCATGGCTGGGGACGCTGCACCCCCTCTGGGAGGAGCGCTACTCGAAGCACTTCCCGCCGCCCCCGGGGCAGACGCAGCGCAGGCTGCTGCGCCCGGTGTACTGGCTGGGCAACTGGCAGTTCGCGTGCCTCGACTACTACCGGCCTCCCAAGGGGGTGAAGAACCGGTGCGTGAAGGCCGAGCCCTTCCCGGCGGTGCTCCAGCGCCAGGTGGACAAGGTGGAGCAGCTCGCGCGCCGGATGTTCCGCGGCCCGGACATGCCCTCCGGCTGGCACCTCAACACCTGCCTGGTGAACTTCTACGGCAGCCGTCTGGAGGACGGGCGCTGGGTGGACACCGCGCGCGTGGGCGAGCACAAGGACTTCGAGCCGGGGCCGGTGGCCTCGCTGTCCTTTGGCGAGCGCGCCCTCATCCAGTTCGTCACCTCCACGCGCCCGGGCGAGCGCGACGAGGTGGTGCTGGAGCAGTGGCTGGATGACGGCTCGCTGCAGCTCTTCGGCGGGGCGCGCTGGAAGGACCAGACGTTCCACCGCGTCCAGCGGGTGGACACGCGCGCTGGCCACCTGCTGGCGCCCGAGCTGCCGGACTTCCAGACCCGGCGCATCAACCTCACCTTCCGCTACGTGCCGGACGAGCACGTGACGCCCTTCGCGCAGCTGTCCCCCGAGGCCCGCGAGGACGTGCGGCCCTACATGGAGATGCTCGCCGAGGGCAGCGCCTTCTTCCGGGCGGAGCTGGAGCGGGAGCGGCGCTGAGGGGCCCTCTGGCCCCGGGTCACCACAACCCGTGGGCCTTCAGCAGGGCGCCGCGCGAGGTGGCGCCCTCCCGGGAGGCGCGGAAGAGCTTCGTGGCCAGCTCCTCCGGTGGATTGGACCAGGCCCACTGCGTGCGACCCTCGTGGAGCCTGACACCACAGTGGATGAGCGAGGCGCGGACGTCCTCGGGTGAGTCGAGCGGGACGTGCTCGAAGAGGAGCGGGTTCTGACTGGTGAGGAAGCACTGGCGATCGTCCAGCTCCCGCAGGCAGGCCTCGAGCCAGCGCGGATGCAAGCCATTGGTCAGCTCATCCGCGATGACGAAGTCCTCGTTGACGTCCAGGTAATAGAGGAACGAGAGCAGCCGGCGCTGTCCCTGGCCGAGCTGCTCCTGGGTCAGCACCCGTCCATCGCTCCGGGTGAAGTCGAAGCCGAAGCGGCCGAATTCCAGACGGCCACCGCCCTCGTAGCTGCGCTTGTCCAGCAGCTCCACCCGGAACCTCCCAGTGGAGAAGCCCGCCAGGGTGATGAACTTTGTGAGGAAGCTCGGGCGGACGTCCTCGGGGTGGATGTCGATGAACTCGCCTGGGAGCCCCCGCTCCACCCGCTCCCGGAGCAGGCCCGGCATCCACGTGGGCAGCCCCATCAGCCCGAGGGGGAACACCTCGTCCCCCCGCATCTCCATGCCGTACTGGCTCTTGCCAATCTGGGTGAAGGTGCCGAGCGCCTCGTCGAAGCGCGTGGGGGCCAGCAGGAAGGTGCGGCGCAGCAGCTCCTTGAGCCGGTCCTTCACCTGGGGCTCCAGGTACTGGGCCGTCATGAAGAGGACGATCCACACCGTCCGGTCCAACAGCGACCAGCGCATGGACTGGGACCAGGCGGGCTGGCCGTCCACCTCCCAGGACACGCCCGAGGCGTCGGCGCGCAGCACCATCCGCGAGGCGGGCGCTTCGAGCTGGAGGGTCACCTCCATGAGGGGCTCGAATTCCCGGACGGGCTCGGGGGTGCGCAGCGGCAGGAGCGCCGAGTGGCCCGCCTCGGGTGGAGTGGGGGAGGAGGGGCGCGCGTTGCGGACGGCGATGTGCAGCGTCATCCCCGGGAAGGCGAGGGTGTACTCCAGGGAGAAGGTCTCGTGGATCAGCCCCGAGAAGTCCGAGCAGAGGACGAGCGCGAGCAGCTCCAGCAGCGTCGTCCTGCCCGTGCCGTTCTCCCCGAGCACCAGCGTGGCCGACGGGCTGAACACGAGCTCGGTGCCGGGGGCGACGTCCCGGTAGCCGTGGATCTTCAGCTTCATGAGCTTCATGGCGGGCGAGGATATCGGTCCCCTTCCTTCGATTCACGGACTCATGTCGGGCCGTGTTCATCACCCGCGGAGAGGCCGACCGCTGCAAGGATTTGTAAAGACTCACATCGGGCGCGGCGACTGGAACTGCTTTGTGAACCATGGATATCGCCCGTGCTGTAGACGTTGGCGGACAAAGCGAAAGCTTGGCGGACAAAGGAAATGATTGCCTGCCTGCTTGACTTGACAAGTGTATGCCTGAGTACGGCAAGATTGAGAGTGTTTGCTGGCGGACATCCGTTCCGCGAGCAGGCCCCAGACGTCGTGGGTCGTCTCGATTCAGGCACTCCCCGTCACGTCTATCCCCCCAGCAGCAGGAGTCATCATGAGAAGACAGGTCCCCCACGTGCCCGCGCGGGCCACGTCTCGCAAGAGAACACTGGCCGCGGTGGTGCTCACCCCCTGGCTGGCACTGCAGGGCTGCGCGAAGAGCGAAGAGCAGCCGGAGAAGAGCAGTGGGCCGTCTTCGGTCGGCCAGACGAAGCGCTTCATCCACCAGGGCACCAGCGCGGTCGCCGAGGTCGTGCGCACCGCGGAGGGGACGGAGTACGTGGCGGGCCAGCTCCTGGTCCGCTTCAAGCCGGGGACGAGCATGGCGCTCACCTCGTCCACCCACGGCAAGCTGGGGACGAGGGTGGTGCACACCTTCCGCACGCAGCCGGAGCTGCAGCTGGTGCAGGTGGACGAGGCGGCGATGGACGCCGCGCTGGCCGCCTACCGCGCGGACCCTCGCGTCGCCTACGCGGAGCCCAACGTCGTCTACCGCAGCAGCGCCCTGCCCGATGACGCCCGCTTCGGCGAGCTGTGGGGCATGCACAACACCGGCCAGTCCGCGGGCACGGTGGACGTGGACATCAACGCGCCCGAGGCGTGGGACCTGCTCACGGGCAGCGAGACGGCCGGCGTGGTGACGGTCATCGACACCGGCGTGGACTACACGCACCCGGACCTGACGGCCAACATGTGGGTCAACCCCGGGGAGATCGCGGGCAACAGTCTCGACGATGACGGCAACGGCTACGTCGACGACGTCCACGGCATCAACGCCATCACCAACACCGGCGACCCGAAGGACGACAACGAGCACGGCACGCACGTGGCGGGCACCATCGCGGGGCGCGGCAACAACGCCCTGGGCGTGGCGGGGGTGAACTGGACCGCCCGGGTGATGGGCTGCAAGTTCCTCGACGCGAGCGGCAGTGGCTCGACGGCGAACGCCATCAAGTGCCTGGACTACGTCCATATGATGAGGACCCGGGCCGTCAACCCGGTCAACGTCATCGCCACCAACAACTCGTGGGGTGGCGGCAGCTTCTCCCAGACGCTGTTCGACGCCGTGGCGCAGCAGCGCGAGGCCGGCATCCTCTTCGTGGCCGCGGCGGGCAACGACGCCCTCAACAACGACACCACGACGTCCATCAGCTACCCGGCCAGCTACTTCCTCTCCAACGTCATCTCCGTGGCGTCGCATGACCGCACGGACAGGCTGTCGACCTTCTCCACCTACGGGCGGCGCACCGTGCACGTGGCCGCGCCGGGCTCGGCCATCCTCAGCTCCGTGCCGGGCGGGACGTACGCCTCCTTCAATGGCACCTCCATGGCCACCCCGCACGTGGCGGGCCTGGTGGCGCTGCTCAAGGCGCAGGATCCGAGCCGCGACTGGAAGCAGCTCAAGAACCTGGTGCTCACCGGCGCCGTGAGCTCGACGGGCGCGTTGGGCAAGACGCTCACTGGCAAGCGCCTTCGCGCGGCGGACACGGGCGGCAAGGGCTCGCTCACCTGCGCCGACCAGGTGCTCAACACCCGGGTGCGGCCCATCGCCAACACCGCGAGCATGACGCTGCAGCAGCAGCCCCTGCAGCTCATCGCCTACAACATCAAGTGCGATGCGCCCAACGGCCCCCCCACCGTCACCGTGGCGCCTGGTGGCGGGACCGTCACCCTCACGGACACCGGCACCAACGGTGACCAGACGGCGGGCGATGGCCTCTACACCGGCTACTTCGATCCGCTGGCCGCCGGTACCTACACGCTCACCTTCCCGGACAGCGAGACGCTCACCGTGAACGTGACGAGTGGCTACGTGGAGAACCCGGCGCCCTACGCCTGGCGCACCATCACCGGCACCAGCCTCGCCCTCATCGACGACAACAACGCCAGCATCACCTCTCCCTTTGGTATCCCCTTCGGGGGCGGCACCTCGGTGACGAGCCTGTCGGTGGGCATGAATGGTGGCATCCGGACGGGCAGTGCCAACGGGGTCACGTTCACCAACGTGGCGCTGCCCAACACCGCCTACACCACCCTGATCGCGCCCTTCTGGGATGACCTCTTCCCGGGCCCCACCGCGGCGGACAACGTCTTCTGGGCCGTGACGGGCACCGCGCCCAACCGCGAGCTCGTGGTGGAGTGGCGCAACGTCCACCACCGCGAGACGCGCACCGCCACCCCGGCCAACACCGTCAGCTTCCAGGTGGTGTTCTTCGAGGGCAAGTCGGACATCCTCTACAACTACAGGGACGTGCTGGTGGGCAGCGCCACGTACGACAAGGGCGCCAGCGCCACCGTGGGCATGCAGGTCTCCGCCACCAACGCCACCCAGCGCAGCTTCAACACCCCGAGCCTGGAGAACGAGACCGCCATCCTCTGGACGATTCCGGCGCCGGCCACGGCTCCGGTGCTGTCCGAGGTGACGGCCTCGCCGACGACGCTGGCCGAGGGCGACACGCTCGAGCTCGGTGCCAGCTTCACGGATCCGGATGGCGACAGCGATGGTCCGTTCCGGGTGGAGTTCGACCTGAACTACAACGGCTCCACGTTCGCCATTGGCACCTCCCAGACGACGGCCACCCAGGGCACCGTGGCGACCAGTGCCACGGTTCGCTCCAGCGGTACCGTGACGGTGGCCGCGCGCGCGGTGGACAAGCGTGGCTCCCGCTCGGCGGTGAAGACGGTTCCCACGACCGTGACGGTGACGGATGTGGCCCCGGTGCTCGCGGCCATCACCGCGCCCGCGACGGTCAACGAGAAGCAGGCCACCACCTTCACCACCTCCTTCACCGACCCGGGCCTGGACGCGCCCTGGCGCGTGCAGTGGGACTGGGACTACGACGGCTCCACCTTCACGGTGGACCAGACGGTCAACGCCACCACGGCCGGCCCCCTCAGCGTGTCCCGCACCTTCCCGCAGGACGGCACCTACACCGTGGCCGCGCGCATCACCGACAAGGACGGGGTGATGAGCAACGTGCAGGTCCTCACGGTGACCGTGGCGGACCTCAAGCCCATCCTGGACCCCATCACCAGCCCCACCACGCGCCTCAAGGAGAGCGAGACTCTCGAGTTCGCCTCGAAGCTCACCGACCCGGGTGACGGCTCCAAGCCGTGGCGCATCCAGTGGGACTACGACTACGACGGCACCACCTTCACCGTGGACAGCGAGGAGTCCTACAACGCCGCCGGAGTCATCCGCGCCAAGCGCTCCATGAATGACTCGGGCGCCTGGACCTACGCGCTGCGCGTGGTGGACGCCGACGGCAGCATCTCGGAGCTGCGGACGCTCGACGTCGTCGCCGACGAGGTGAGCCCGGTGCTGGCCGACTACAGGGCCCGGCCCCTGTCCTCCTTCGAGGGCGAGCCGCGCACGGTGGCCTTCAGCCTCACGGCGGCCAGCGGCGCCACCAACGACCCGAACATGGACCCGGTGCGTACCTACCTCTGGGACTTCAACGGGGACGGCACGTTCGACTTCCTGAGCCTCACCCCGGAGGCGCTCTTCACCTACCGGGACAACCCGGCCGGTGGGGACACCTACACCGCCATCGTCCGCGTGGAGGACGAGGACACGTACACCGACGCGACGGTGTCCGTGGTGGTCCGCAACGTGGCGCCCACCCTGGCCTTCATGGCCGACCACAGCGTCAACGAGGGCCGGATGCTCATGACGCGCGTCCAGGCCAGCGATCCTGGCCATGACGCGCTCACCTTCAGCCTGAGCGGCGCCCCCGAGGGCATGTCCATCACCGCCGACGGACTCGTCGTCTGGGCGCCGAGCACGGCCCAGGTCGGTGAGCCGGCCATGGCGCACGCCGTCACCGTCATCGCGACGGACGACGACGGGGACTCCTCGTCGCAGGTGGTCACCTTCAACGCCCGCAACGTGGCGCCCACCCTGGCCGCCATCGCGAACCGGACCGTCAACGAGGGCCACCTGATGTCCATGCGCGCCCTGGCCAGCGATCCGGGCAACGGCACGCTCAGCTTCAACCTGAGCGGCGCCCCCCAGGGCATGTCCATCACCGCCGACGGCCTCGTCCTCTGGACGCCGGCCTACGCGCAGACGAGCGCCTCGGGCATGTCGTACACCGTCTCCGTCACCGTGACGGACGAGCACGGTTCCTCGGCCTCCCAGTCCTTCACCGTCGCCGCCCGTTGGATGGATACGGACGGGGATGGCATGCCGGACTCCTGGGAGCGTGCGCATGGCACGGACCCGATGCGCGACGACGCCTCGGGTGACGTGGATGGCGATGGCGTGAGCAACCTGGAGACGTTCAACTCCACCAACGGTGGTCCGGCCCTGCCCGAGACGGCCGTGGCGAAGAGCCCGCTCACCGGTACGCAAGTGGACAGCGCCACCCTCGTTCTCTCCGCGGGCAACGCGAAGAGCGTGGGCAGCGTCTCCACGGTGCGCTACCAGTTCCAGGTGTTCTCCGACGCGGCGCTCACCGCCAAGGTGCGTGACGTGACGGTGGACCAGGACGTCTCGGCTGACTCCACCTCGGTGTCCATCACCGACGGTACCGAGAGCACGGAGCTGGCGGACCTCGAGGACAACCGCACCTACGCCTGGCGCGTGCGCGTCACGGACGGGACGCTCAGCGGCCCGTGGAGCCAGGTGCAGCGCATCCGCTACAACCCCCTCAACGACCTGCCCGGCGCCCCGCGTCCGGTGCAGCCGGTGGCGGGCTCGCAGGTCTCCACGCTCACCCCGGTGCTCGTGGTGGACAACGTGGTGGACGCGGACGACGCGACGGTCACCTACCGCTTCGAGGTGGCCGAGGACGCCAACTTCACCATGGCCGCTCAGGCCTCCGCGTCCGTGGCCGCTGGTGAGCGCGGCACCACCTCGTGGACGGTGGCGGGCGCCCTCAAGCCCTTCACCACCTATTACTGGCGTGTCACCGCCGTGGATCCCCACGGTGGCGCCACCCCGGGCGCGGTGTCGTCGTTCTCCGTCTTCGTCGGTCGCCCGGTCAACCGCGCGCCCGGCGCCCCCATGGTCGTGTCGCCTGCCCAGGGCGTGATGGTGGCCTCCGCCACCCCCTCGCTCGTGGTCAACGCCGCCGTGGACGCGGATGGGGACGCGCTCACCTACGTCTTCGAGCTGGACACCTCGGCCACCTTCGGCGGCACCGCCCGCCAGGCGTCGGCCTCGCTGACGGCCGTCGACGGCAAGGTGGGCTGGACTCCCGCGACCCTGCAGGAGAACGGCCGCTACTTCTGGCGCGTCCGCGCGCTGGATGCCGTGAGCACCAGTGACTGGACGGTGGGCACCTTCGTGGTGAACGCCCGTAACGACGCGCCCTCGGCCCCCGTGACGCTCAACCCGTCCGAGGCCGTCGTCGCCACCCGCAAGCCCACCCTCACCGTGCAGAACGCGGTGGACCCCGAGGGCGACGCGGTGACGTACAGCTTCGAGGTGCGCAAGCTGGGTGAGTCGGACGTGCTGGCCTCGGCCAGCAATGTCGCCGCGGGTGCCAACGGCCTCACCTCCACCACGCTCACCACCGAGCTGGACGAGGGGGTCGAGTACGTCTGGGTGGCCGTCGCCAAGGACGCCCAGGGGGCCACGAGCGCCACCTCGGCGGAGGCTGGCTTCCTGGTCTACCGCCGCATCGGTAATTCCACCCAGGTCCCGCCCAGCGGCGGTTGCAACGCTGGCGCCGGCGAGCTGGGTGGGCTGCTGCCGCTGTTGGCCCTGGGGCTCGGCCTGCTCGGCCGCCGCCGTCGTCGCTAGTCAGGGCTGAGCTGAAGTCGTGAGGAGGCGCCGCGCGGCGGTTCGCGCGGCGCCTCTTTCTTTTTGCGTGAGAGAGATTCACCCCGTCCCCTCAGGTTCGGAGAAAGCCAGACGTGCGGTGGACACTCTCCGGTGGCGACTGTTCGCTGTTCACTGACAGGGATTCGTGAAGCCCTGGAGCTGAGCCCCCTCGCCTTGAATCCCTCTCAATTCGCATGTCAAGGAAGAGCCTTCTTCTTCATGAGGGGTGCGGGGTGAGCAATCGGCTCTCGAGGATGTTCTGTGCTGCCTGGCTCGGTGCCTGTCTGGCCGCTTGCGGCTCGATGCACGAGGGCGAGGCGCCCCTGGCGGTGGGAGACGACTCGGACATCCAGTCCGCGCTGGCCCGTGTCCCGGGTGCCCGGGTGTTGGGCAGCGAGGAGGGGATTCCCTATGCCGTCCAGGGCCGGTTCGGTCGGGCGTCCCAGGCTCCTGGCACGTTGGCGCGCTCGGCGGACGTGGACGTGCGCGAGGCGCTGGGCCTCGTCGCCCCGGTGTTCCGGCTGAGTGAGAACGACCTGGTGCTCAAACGCGCCACGGTGGACGCGCGGGGCCATCGGCACCTGCGCTTCCAGCAGACCAAGGCGGGCCTCCCCGTGGTGGGCGGCGAGCTCCTCCTGCACGTGGACGAGGCGGGCAATGTCTATGCCGCCAACGGCTCGGCCCGGGACGGGGTGAAGGTGTCCGCCGAGCCGAAGGTGGCCCCCGAGGCCGCGCTCCATGCGGCCGTGGACGGCTCCACCGCGCGCGGCGCCGTCTCCGAGGGGAGCGCGAAGCTCGTCTTCCTGCGCTCCGAGGGCGCCCCGGAGCCTCGGCTGGCCTACGAGGTGCGGGTGAAGGGCGAGCGCGACGGCATGCCCGCCGATGACCTCGTCTACGTGGACGCACGGCGCGGCGGCATCCTGCTCGTCAACCCGCTCATCCACACGGCGATGAACCGCAGGGTGTACTCGGCCAACAACGGCACCAGCACGCCGGGCACGCTCAAGCGCGGCGAGGGTCAGGCGGCCACGGGCGACGCCCACGTGGACACCAACTACGACATGCTGGGCACGACCTACGCGTGCTACCAGACGCTCTTCGGTCGCGACTCGTACAACAACGCGGGCGCCACGCTCACCAGCACCGTCCACTACGGCTCCAACTACGTCAACGCCTACTGGGACGGCACCCAGATGGTGTACGGCGATGGCAACGGCACGGACTCCATCGAGCTGGGCAAGGACCTGGACGTGACCGTGCACGAGCTGACGCACGCCGTGACGGACAGCGAGTCGGACCTCGTGTACTCGGGTGAGTCCGGCGGTCTCAACGAGTCCATGTCCGACATCTTCGCCGGCGTGTGCGAGAGCTGGACGCGCAACTGGGCGGTGGACGCGGACATCTTCAAGATTGGCGAGGACATCTGGACGCCACGCACGGCGGGTGACGCGCTCCGCTATATGGACGATCCGTCCAAGGACGGCAGCTCGCTGGACTTCTACGGGGACTACGCCTCGGGCGTGGACGTGCACTACAGCTCCGGCATCAGCAACCTGGTGTTCGCGCTGCTCTCGAAGGGCGGCACGCACCCGCGCGGCAAGACGAGCAACGTGGTGCCGGCCATCGGCCCGGAGAAGGCCGGCCGCGTCTTCTACAAGGCCAACACGGACCTCTTCACCGCCAACACCACCTTCGAGCAGGCCAAGACGTACACGGTGCAGGCCGCCGAGTCGCTCTTCGGCGTGGGCTCGGCCGAGGCCGCCGCCGTCACCGAGGCCTGGAAGGCCGTGGGCGTGCCGCCTCCGCCGCCGGTGGTCAACCCGCTCACCAACGGCGTGCCGGTGAGCAGCCTCTCCGGCAGCTCCGGCAACAAGAAGTACTACTCGCTCGAGGTGCCCGCAGGTCAGTCGAGTCTGGCGTTCGAGATCAGCGGCGGCTCCGGGGACGTGGACCTGTACGTGCGCTCCGGCGCCGTGCCCAGCACCAGCACCTACGACTGCCGCCCGTACAAGGCCGGCAACGCGGAGGTCTGCTCCTTCACCAACCCGCGGGCCGGCACCTGGTACGTGATGCTCAACGCCTACTCGGCGTACTCCGGCGTCACCCTCCAGGGCACCTCCAGCGGCTCGGGTGGGGGGGGCGGCGGCACGCCGGTGACGGAGACGGCCAGCGGCACCGTGGCCCGGCGCGAGCTGGACCACTTCGGCCCGTACAACGTGGTGGCCGGTACTTCCTTCCAGGTGACCATGACGGGCTCGGGCAACCCCGACCTGTACGTGCGCTTCGGCTCGGCGCCCACCCCCAACGTCCACGACTGCCGGTCGTCCAGCTCCGGCGCCTCCGAGACCTGCACGCTGACCGTGCCCGCGGGCCAGGGCAGCGCCTACGTCATGGTGCGCGGCGCCTCCTCGGGCTCCTACAACCTGACCCTCCGCTACACCCGGCCTTGAGCCTGTCGGCCCTCAGGGCCGGGAGGCGCGGTGCAGCAGGGCGGCCCGGCTGTCCACCCCCAGCTTGTCGAAGACACGCTGGAGGTGCTTCTTCACCGTGGCCTCCTTGCTGCCGAGGTCTTCCGCGATGAGCTTGTTGTCCCAGGCCTGGAGCACCCGGGTGACCACCTCCGCCTCGGTGGGGGTGAGCCTCTGCTTCCAGGACTCCGGCATCAGCGGGGCGTTGCGCACCTCCTGGAGCACCAGGGCCCAGGGCCTCGGGCTTCCACTGTCCTCGGGGAGCGGGACGAAGGAGACACGCAGGTCCACCCCGGGGCCCGAGCGCGTCCAGGTGTCGGACGCGCCAGTCACCCGCGCGTCCTGACGCGCCAGCCGCGTGAGCTGCTCGCGCAGGACTTCCGGGATTCCTCCGGGGCCCCGCTCGATGGGGGCGAACCACCGCTCCAGCAGCGCCGTGGCCTGGGCGGTGCGCATCAGCTCCGTGTCCGGCGGGCGCAGCACCACGGACTCGCTGCCCTGGTGGTGGAAGAGGGACTCCAGCAGCGAGCCCCTCCGGCTCACCTCCCCGAGCATCCGGCAGTTGCGCACCGTGCTGGTCAGCACCGGCGTCAGGCGCTGCAGCAGCGCCTGGTCCCGCTTCGAGAAGGGCTTGGGCCGCTCCCGGTAGAGCGTGATGCCGCCATGCCAGCCGCGCCGCATGTCCAGCATCACCGCCATCACGTGCTCCAGCGGCATCCGCAGCTCGCGGCAGCGCCGGTACATGAGGCTGTTCTCCAGCTGCGGCCTCGTCACCATCTCCGAGTCGCGCAGCACCACGTTGGGCTGGCTCGCCACCGCCTGGCGGACGAAGTCCTCGTGCGCGAACTCGTGGTAGCGCGAGAAGAACTCCGGGGGCATCTGCGCCACCGCCCACTCGTAGCCCCCGGGCCGCTCCGGGTCCGACACGCACAGGGCCGCGTAGTCCGCCGGCAGCAGCTGCGCCAGCTGCACGTGCGCCCTCGACAGCACCTCCGACAGGGCCAGCGAGCTGCTCAGCGCCTCGAGGAGCTGCAGCGTCAGCTCCTGCTCTCTGGAATCGAGGTGCAGGCTGCCTCTCGACATATGGCATCCCCTCGGCGGAATTGCCGAGACAGTACATTATTCCATTTCCCAGGAAGACGGAAGGACGTCGAGGCCCGCGCTCAGCCCGCGACGAGGTGCGGCTTGCCGGGGAGCTGGCGCAACAGGTTCAGCAGCCGCAGCGAGGAGGGGACGCTGCCCTGAATCTCCCACGGGTCGATCTTGTCCCCGCCATTGGTGAACTGGGGAGAGAGGACGAAGACGCGGACGCGGGCCTCGGCCATCAGGGTGTGGAAGCGCGAGTCACGCAGCAGGCCCCCGCTCAACCGCAGCTGGGGAGAGGGCTGGAAGTAGTCCAGGTCCAGGGAGAGCCAATCCGTCCGGGTGGCCCCGGGGCGCTCCAGCACCTGACGCCAGTGCAGCTCCGTGGTGTCCACGAACCAGGGGACCCGGATGGCGGCGTCCACGTTGCGGCCCGTCATCCAGGGCCGGTGCTCGGCCTGGGCGGTGGTGAAGAAGACGTCCTGCTCGTTGAGCACGGGCCCGGCGTCGTCGGGACGCTTGAGGCCCTCGAGGAGCTTCCACCAGGTGGCCGCCTGCGGGGGCACCCGCGCTTCCAGGAAGCTGTCCTTGCACCAGTCCGAGTGCCGATCCGCGTGGAAGAGGGTGCGCGGCAGCTCGCCCGTCGTCCGGTAGTGGTAGAGGGCCACGTCGAGCATGTGGTGATCCCTCATCACGTAGTCGGCCTGCCCGGACGGGCCCCGCAGCACCAGGACGTTCCCCCGGAGCACCGCGTCGAGCTCGCCCGGCGTGAGCGTCTCGCTCCACGCGCGCTCCTCGAAGAAGAGCTGAGGCCCCTCGTAGGGTTTCTCGCCCGCCTCGCCCATCACGTCCTCCGGGCC
>Ga0216309_1000126_pt1 | contig 13460 bp, 14 predicted proteins | sample Total_DNA_C_FD_161284 | JGI IMG/M metagenome (GOLD analysis project Ga0216309, IMG submission 161284) | Terrestrial sediment cell enrichment communities for BONCAT metagenomics from Utah, United States - Total_DNA_C | ecosystem: Environmental > Terrestrial > Deep subsurface > Rock core/Sediment ...
GTACTCGCCGGGCGCCAGGGCCGAGAGGAGGCGCGCGATGGAGCCGTCCGGGTCTTCGAGCCGGCGCAGGTCCGCGAGCGCGGCCGGGTAGGTGCCAAAGCGTTTGCGGTAGCGTGCCAGCGCGAGGTCGGTCTGGTAGAGCAGCGCGTTCTCGGCCGCGCGCCGGGCCAGCTCCCTCACGCGCAGCCGCCCGGGGATGGTTATGCCGACGAGCGCTGAAAGCGCCAGCGCTACCAGGAGCGTGAGGGCGAGGCCGGCGCGCGCGTGCCGGTGGCCGACGAAGCGCGAGGGCTCGCGCCGCATGCGGCGCGTAGAGCCGGAGGCAGACCGCCGAGAGCAGGAGCGCGGCGGGCAGCGCCGTCCACTTCAGACGCCAGGCCGCGGTCTCGGCCGCGCGCAGCAGCGTCTCAGGGTCGAGGGAGGGCTCCTCAAAGCCGAAGAGCACGCCCGCCGCCGTGGCCGCCAGCGCCGAGAGCAGGAGCAAGCCCGCCGCGCAGACGGCCAGCGCGGGGCCATAGGACGGCAGCTCGCGCTCGGGTCGCGCCAGGGGCGGCCCGACCGCGCGCGCCCCGCAGGAGTCGCAGCCTTCGCCGAAACCGCCTCCGGAACTCGCGCCGCAGCATGGACAGATGGTCAAGGGCGTTCACACCTCTGGAAGAGAACGTTGAATGCTGTAGGCGGAATGATGAGCGGCCCGAAGGTGCCGGATTCAAACGCTCGGCGTCAGCGCTTCATCGTTCGGAAATTCATTCCCCCTTGGTCAGGGCGGGGCGGGGGCGCTGCCCGCGCTGGCGTGTGCGTCCGCGCCGCTCCGCACGGGTGTTGGATGCGCCGGCGGGGCGCGGGGGTGTGCCGGCGGTGCCCGCGCCTTCGGCCGTTTGTTCGGCGGCGCAGGCGGCCGCCGACGGGCTCGGCGCGTGACCGGCGGCGGCGGCCGGCTGCCCGACGCGGTTCAGCTCCTTCCAGGTGTGGTAGACCCTGTAGGCGAAGGTCCAGAACGAGCCGAAGCACAGAATCCAGAGCACGGCCGGCATGCGGTTGGCGAAGAGGCTCTCAGAGCCGGGGTGCGTCGAGAGCGCGCCGATGATGAGCAGCACGACGCGCTCGGGGCGGCGCAGGAACCCTACGTCGCACTTCGGGATGAGGCTCTCGGCGCGCGCCGAGGCGTAGGAGACGAGGACCGAGCCGACCATCGCGAGCCCCGCGAGCAGGACGTTCAAAGTCGAGTGGTGCTCGGTGTCGCGCGCGTAGAAGGTCATCAGGCCGACGAAGGCGGCCATGTCCGAGACGCGGTCGAGCGTGGAGTCGAGGAACCCACCGAAGGGCGTCACCTGCCCCGTGCGACGCGCCACCTGGCCGTCGAGCATGTCGAAGAGGTTGGCGACGATGAGGATGACGCCGGCCCAGAAGAAGTGGCCGAGGCCGAAGAGCAGGCCCGAGAGGACGTTGATCGAGACGCCGATCACCGTCAACAGGTTCGGGTTGATGCGCCGGCGCGCGAGCCCGCGCACCATCGCGCTTATGATCCGGCTCGCGCCGCGTCCGATGCTCGCCCCGAACAAGTCTTGAAAGCCTCTCTCTCGCTGGAAAACAAGGGGGCGCAACGCCTGAGGCCACGCCCTTCAAGTTGGACGAGTCATCATAGGAACGCGCCGGAAGGCTTGTCAAGGATGTGCCCGGCGGGGGTTCGAGGCCGAGGTCCCGGTCATTGCTTCGCCGCGTCGCCGGCCTCGTCGTGGAGCGTCGTCAGCTTCTTGATCTCGAAGTTGCGCGCGCCGGCCGGGGTGCGCACGGTGACCTCGTCGCCCTCCTCGCGCCCCATCAGGCTGCGGCCGACGGGCGAGGTCGTCGAGATGAGCCCCGCGGCCGGGTCGCTCTCCTCGGGGGTGACGAGGCGGTAGGTGACCTCCTCCTCGCGCTCGGCGTCGTAGAGGAGGAGGGTGGAGCCGTAGGCCGCCTTGCCGTGCGGGACTTTCGAGAGGTCGATGGAGGAGACTTCGCGCAGGCGCTGGCGGAGCTGCTGGATGCGCGCCTGCACGAACTGCTGGCGCGCGAGCGCGGCGTGGTACTCGGCGTTCTCGCGCAGGTCGCCCCACTCCTTGGCCGTCTTGATCTGCTGCGGGAGCTGCACACGCAGCTCTTGGTCCAGCTCGTCCAGCTCCTGCTGTAGCTTCTGCTTGACCGCCTCTGTCACTTCACCACCTCCGTTCGTGTTACTCCGGCGCCCGGCGATTATAGCCAAAGACTTTTGGATTGCGGAATGCGGATTGCGGATTGAAAGAAAGTTGACAGGCCGCCGTCTTCAACCTTCCCCTAATCCGCAATCGCATTCCGCAGTCAACTCACTGGTCGCACCCTTCGGCGTGGTGGTAGCTCTCCTCGTCGGGCGCGCCGAACGAGACGCCGACGTCGCGCGCGGTACGGACGAGCTGGCTCTCGGGCGGGACGGTCTTGAGGTTGGCGATGGCCTCGGCGAGCGGCACGGTGCGGACGTTGGCGGCCTGGAGCGCGACCATCGAGCCGCGCTTGCCGCGCATCAGCGCGCGCACGGCCGCCGAGCCGAAGTTGGTGGCGAGCATGCGGTCGAAGGCGTTGGGACTCCCGCCGCGCTGGAGGTGGCCGAGGACGACGCAGCGCGCCTCCTTGCCCGTGAGCGTCGAGAGCTCGGCGGCCAGGTGGTGGCCGATGCCGCCCAGGCGCGGCGCGCTCTGGCGGTCGCCGCGGTCGAGATAGAGTTCTCCGCCCTCGGCCTCCATCGCGCCCTCGGCGGCGACGATGATGCTGAACTGCGAGTCACACGCGTCGCGCTGGCGCACCTTGCGCGCGACCTGCTCCATCGAGAAGGGAATCTCGGGGATGAGGATAACGTCGGCGCCGCCCGAGACGCCCGAGTGGAGCGCGATCCAGCCGGCGTGGCGGCCCATCACCTCCAGAATCATCACGCGGTCGTGCGACTCGGCGGTCGTGTGCAGGCGGTCGAGCGCCTCGGTGGCGATGTCGAGCGCGGTCATGAAGCCGAAGGTCAGCTCGGTGGCCGCCAGGTCGTTGTCGATGGTCTTGGGGACGCCGACGACGGGGAAGCCGCGGCGGTCGAACTCGTGGGCGATGGCGAGCGTGCCCTCGCCCCCGACGACGACCAGCGCGTCGATGCCGAGCCGTTCGAGGTTGACCAGAGCCTCGCGGTAGATCTCTTCCGGCATCTCGCTCGACCCGTCCTCCTGCCGGACGACGAAGCGCCCGCGGTTGCGCGTCCCGAGGATGGTGCCGCCGCGCGGCAGCAGGCCGCGCACGTCCGACGGCGACAGCTCGCGCACGCGCGTCTCGCCGAGGAGCCCCTCGAAGCTGTCCTCGATGCCGACGATCCTCAGGCCGTACTCACCCACCGCCGTCTTGACGGCCGCGCGGATGACGGCGTTCAGACCCGGCGCGTCGCCCCCGCCGGTCACGATTCCGATAGTCTTCATAAGAATGCGAAAAGTGAACCCGGCCCGCGGGTCGAGGTCCCACGCCTCTTCATTTTACGGCCTTCACCCTGGGCGGCTCGTACTGCTCGCCGTAATCCGGGTATTCGCGCGTGACTACCTCGCCGGGGCGCGTGTTCTCGGTGACGAGCAGCAGCGCGTCGCGCAGAACCGCGCGTTGCAGCTCGCGCATGCCGGGGCGCCCGAGGCTGTTGCCTACGCCGAAGCCCTTCGGGTAGAGCGCCCGCGGGGGGCGCATCTGCGCCGAGACCTCGGGGCTGACGGTGATGAGCACCGTCGGGATGCCGCGCATCTCTATCTCACGCTGTACCGCGACGACCGTGCGGTGGCAGACGTTCGGTCAACCGCCCGTCAGGACGACCAGGTCGGCGCGCGAGCCGCGGTCGATCTCGTTGGCGATCTCGGGCGCCGTGCCCTCGTACATCGCCTTGAGCTGCATCGTGTAGCCCATGTAGCCGACGTGCTTTTTGGCGACGTCGCGGACGAAGCCCTCGGCCTGTAGGTCGCGCAGGACGTCGAGCGGGAAGACGACGTTGATGTCCCGGTCGGCGTCCGTGTGGTCGTAGTGGTGGTGCGTGACCATGAGCTGTTGCGGGTCGGCGTCGGGCGGGATGATGCGGAAAGAGAGGTCGCCCAGCTCGTCGGCGATGTTGAAGGGCTCCTGCTCTTTGAGGTGGACGCCGGCCGCCGTGACGATGGCGACCGTCGCCTTCGACAGCTCGCCTTCGAACGGCGTGAAGGGCACACACTTTCGCGAAAGCGCCATGACTCTCCTTTCAACTCCTCTGTCGCTCGCTGCGGGCGGGAGGTTAGCCCAAGTTTGTCGCTAAAGCGTCACGGGCCGCATCCCCTCCGGCGCACGAAGCGCCAGAGGGGATGCGGCCCGCCAGTCCGTCGAAAGCGGGTGTTTGCGCCCGCTGGCCTAGAGCTTGCGGAGCACCTCGAAGAGCTCTTCGTTGTCGGGCTGGTCGGCGATGTCGTGGATGTCCTTGTAGGCGATCTTGCCCTCCTTATCCACGATGAAGAGCGCACGCTCGGAGATTCCGCCCTCCGTGCGATAGGCGCCGAAGGCGCGCGCGACCTCGCCCTTCGGCTCGAAGTCGCTCAGCAGGTCGTAGGTGAGACCGCCGAGGGACTTGGCCCAGGCGGTGTTACAGGGAACGCTGTCGACGCTTATGCCCAGAACCTGGGCATCATACTGCCTGAAGCGATCAAGGTCGGCTTCGTAGGCAGGCATCTGCGCCGTTCAGACCGGCGTCCACGCCAGCGGGTAGAATGCGATGACGACGTTTGATTTGCCGCGGAGGTCCGAGAGCTTCACCTTCTTGCCTTTTTCAAGATGGCTCGGCAGCTCGAAGTCCGGGGCCACGTCTCCGACTTCTGGCATCAGAGTATCTCCTTCATGGCTCGGATTTGGTTTAATGAACCAGTGCCCTAAGGCTACAACCGCGGGGCGTGGATTTCAAGGCGGGGCGCGCACCCCGCGCGTTGGACGCGCGCCGGCGCGCGTGCTTCAATGAGCCGCTGGAAGGGAGCTGGGATGAGTCAGGAACAGGTCACCATCACGCGGCGCGGGGCGGAGCGGGCGCGCGAAGGCCACCTCTGGGTCTACCGCAGCGACGTGCGCGAGGCGGGCGAGGCGGCGGGCGGCGCGGTCGTGCGTGTGCGCGACGAGCGCGGACGCGCCGTCGGGCAGGCGCTCTACTCGGCGCGCTCCGAGATCGCCCTCCGGCTGCTGACGACGCGCGAAGAGGCGGTCGACCGCGAGTGGTGGCGCGCACGGCTGCGCGCCGCGGCCTCGCGCCGCGCGGGGCTGGAGCGGGAGGCCGACGCCTTCCGCCTCGTCTACTCCGAGGGCGACCTCCTGCCCTCGCTCATCGTCGACCGCTACGCGGACGTGCTCGTCGTGCAGACGCTCTCGCAGGGGGCGGAGACACTGAAGGGGACCTTCGTCGAGCTGCTCGCGGAGGAGTTCGCGCCGCGCTCCATCGTCGAGCGCAACGACGTGCGCGTGCGCGCGCTCGAAGGGCTCCCGCTCAGCGCGGGCGTGCTCTACGGCGAGGAGCCGGGCGAGCTTGAGGTCTCTCAGCACGGCGTGCGCTTCCGCGTCTCGCCGCTCGGCGGGCAGAAGACGGGCGCCTTCCTCGACCAGCGCGAGAACCACCTGGCCGCGCGCGCCTACGCACGCGGGCGCGCGCTCGACTGCTTCACCTTCAACGGCGGGTTCGCGCTGAGCATCGCGCGGGGATGCGAGAGCGTGCTCGGGCTCGACGTCTCACAGGAGGCGGTGGCGGCCGCGCGCCGCAACGCCGAGTCGAACGGCGCTGCGAACGTGACTTTCGGCGAGGCGAACGTCTTCGACGCGCTGCACGAGATGGAGTCGGCCGGCCGGCGCTTCGAAACGATAGTCCTCGACCCGCCGGCCTTCGCCAAGAACCGCGCGAGCGTCGCGGCGGCCGCGCGCGGCTACAAGGAGATCAACCTGCGCGCGCTCAAGATGCTCGAACGGGGCGGCCACCTTATCACCTGCACCTGCTCCTACCACATGACCGAGCCGCTCTTCCTCGAAGTCCTCGCCGAGGCCGCGCGCGACGCCCGCCGCCGCGTACAGATCGTCGAGCGCCGCACGCAGGCGCACGACCACCCCGTCCTCCTCGGCGTCCCCGAGACGCTCTACCTCAAGTGCGTCGTCCTGCGCGCCGTCGAGTGAGCGCCGCGGTACGTCGGGGCGGACGCCGCCCCCGCCCCCGGGCGAAAAAAAGGAGAGGCCCGGCCGTGGAGGCCGGGCCTCTCCTTTTTTCGCGGGGGCTTTCGGCCGCGGCTCACTCGACGGTGACGGACTTGGCGAGGTTGCGCGGCTGGTCGACGTCGCAGCCGCGCCTGACCGCGATGTGGTAGGCCAGGAGCTGGAGCGGGATGATGGCCAGTATCGGCGAAAGCAGGTCGGAGGACTCCGGGATCGAGATGACGTGGTCGGAGACCTTCGAAGACATCTCGTCGCCCTCGGTCAGGACCGAGATGACGACGCCCTCGCGCGCCTTGACCTCGACGATGTTCGAGTGTGTCTTCTCGTAGCGCAGCTCGGAGGAGCGGTCGCCCTCGGCGCGCGGGTTGACGACGACCACGGGCAGCCGCTCGTCGATGAGCGCGTTGGGCCCGTGCTTCATCTCGCCCGCCGGGTAGCCCTCGGCGTGGATGTAGGAGATCTCCTTCAGCTTGAGCGCGCCTTCGAGCGCGACCGTGAAGTGGATGCCGCGCCCGAGGTAGAGGAAGTCGGTCGCGCGATGGAACTCGCGCGCCAGCTCCTCCAGCTCGTCCGACTCCGAGAGGAGGTGCTCGATCTTGACGGGCAGCTCGGCGAGCTGCTGCGCGTGCCGCTTCGACTCCTCCTCCGAGAGCGTGCCGCGCAGCTGCCCGAGGTACATCGCGAAGAGGTAGAGCGCGATCATCTGCGAGGTGAAGGCCTTGGTCGAGGCCACGCCGATCTCGGGTCCGGCGTGCGTCAGAATCGTCCCGTCGCTCTCGCGCGTGATCATCGACCCCTGGACGTTGCAGATGGCCATGACCTTCGAGCCGCGCTCCTTCGCCTCGCGCAGGGCGGCGATGGTGTCGGCCGTCTCGCCCGACTGCGAGATGACGACGAGCAGCGTCTTCTCCGTCATCACGGGGTCGCGGTAGCGGAACTCCGAGGCGTAGTCGACCTCGACGGGCACGCGCGCGAGGCTCTCGATCATGTACTTGCCGGCGAGCCCCGCGTGCCAGGAGGTGCCGCAGGCGGCCACAAGCACGCGGTCGAAGGACTTGAACTCAGCGGGCGTGATGTTCATCTCGTCCATGTAGACGCGCCCGGTGTCGAGGGAGACGCGCCCCTGCACGGTGTCGCGGACCGCGCGGGGCTGCTCGTAAATCTCCTTGAGCATGAAGTGCTTGAACCCGCCCTTCTCCGCCATGATCGGGTCCCAGGTGATGCGCTGCGTGTGCGGCTCGACGGCGCTGCCCTCGAAGTCGGTGACGCGCACCGAGTCCTTGGTGAGCACGGCGATCTCGCCGTCGCCGAGGAAGAAGACGTCGCGCGTGTGCTGGAGGATGGGGGGGACGTCCGAGGCGACGAAGTACTCGCCGTCGCCGAGGCCGATGACGACGGGCGGCCCCTGGCGGACGGCGATGATCGTGTCGGGCTCGTCGGTCGAGATGATCGAGAGCGCGAAGATGCCGCGCAGGTCGCGCACCGTGAGCCTGACCGCCCGCTCGAACGAGTCGTCCTCCTTGAGGTACTCCTCGATGAGGTGCGCTACGACCTCGGTGTCGGTCTCGGTGACGAAGTGGTGGTCGGTCTTGCGCAGGCGGTCCTTGAGCTGGATGTAGTTCTCGATGATGCCGTTGTGGACGACGACGACGCGCCCCGTGCAGTCGCGGTGCGGGTGCGCGTTCTCCTCGGTGGGGCGGCCGTGCGTGGCCCAGCGCGTGTGGCCGATGCCGTAGGTGCCGTCGAGCGGCTTGAGGCGGATGGCCTCTTCGAGGTTGCGGAGCTTACCCTCGGCACGGCGGATGTCGAGCCGGTGCCCCTCATCGACGACCGCGATGCCGGCCGAGTCGTAGCCGCGGTATTCGAGCTTGCGCAGCCCGTCGAGGATGACGGGGACGACCTGCTTGTTTCCGACGTAGCCGACAATGCCACACATAGTTTATGACCTTCTTCCCTGGTGTTGTTGATGAATTGAGGTAAGGCGAAAGGCGGGAGTACCTCAGCGCTCGTCGCCGGCGGTCGCCGCCGGCAGCTCCCCCGCGTCGTCGCCCCCGCCCTCGGCGGCGGCGGGCGCGTCGGCCTTCTCCTCGCGGGGCAGCTTCTTCTTGACCCTGGCGGGGACGCCCGCGACGAGCGTGTCCGGGGCGACGTCCTCGGTGACGACCGAGCCGGCGGCGGTGACCGCCCGCGCGCCGACGCGGACAGGCGCGACGAGCATCGTGTCCGAGCCGATCTTGACGTCGTGCTCGATGGTGGTCTGGTGCTTGTTCTTCCCGTCGTAGTTGCAGGTGACGGTGCCGGCGCCGACGTTCGTGCGCTCGCCCACCTCCGCGTCGCCGAGGTAGGTGAGGTGCATCGCCTTCGACTTTGACCCGAGGCGCGTCTTCTTCATCTCGACGAAGTTGCCGGCGGCCGAGCCCTCCTCCATCCGCGCGCCCATCCGCAGGTGCGCGAAGGGCCCCAGCTTGCAGTGGTCCGAGACCTCCGAGTCGACGACGAGGCAGTGGTCCTTGATGGTGACGCCGTTACCGACGCGCGAGTCCACGATGCGCGAGCCCTGCATGATCTCGCAGCCCTCGCCGATGACGGTGCGCCCCTCGACGTGGACGTTCGGGTGGAGGGTCGTGTCGCGGCCGATCTGCGCGTCGGGGCTGACGTAGGTGTGCTGCGGGTCGATGACCGTGACGCCCGAGTTGAGCATCAGGCTGCGGAGCGTGCGCAGGCGCAGGATGCGCTCGAACTCGGAGAGCTCGACACGCGTGTTGATGCCGGCCACCTCGCGCGTGTCCGTGTGGGCGTAGATGCTCACGTCCTCGCCGTCGGCGCGCAGGATGGCCGGGACGTCCGTCAGGTAGAATTCGCCCTGCGCGTTCTCGGGGCGGACGCGCTCCAGGGCGGGGAAGAGGAGCCGCGTCTCGAAGCAGTAGATGCCGGCGTTGATCTCGCCGATCTGCCTCTCCTCGGGGGTGGCGTCCTTCTGCTCGACGATGCGCTCGAAGCGCCCCTCCTCGTCGCGCACGACGCGGCCGTAGCCGGTCGGGTCTTCGAGCCGGACGGCCATCAGCGTGCAGGCCGCGCCGCGCCCGCGGTGCGTGCGGTGCTGGTGGACGAGCGAGCCGAGCGTCTCGGCGCGCACGAGCGGGACGTCGCCCGAGAGGACGAGGAGGGTCGAGTTGGCGTCGCCCAGGGCGGCGCGGGCGGCGAAGACCGCGTCGCCCGTCCCACGCTGCTCGGTCTGCGTGACGAAGACGGCGCCGCCCTCGCCCAGCTCGGCGAGCACGGCCTCTTCGACCTCGCCGGCCTGGTGGCCGACCACGACGTAGACCGGGCGCTCGCCCTTGACCAGGGCCGAAGCCGTGCGGCAGACGTGCGCGATGAGGGGGCGCCCGCCGAGCCGGTGCAGCACCTTCGCCGTCGAAGAGCGCATGCGCGTGCCCAGGCCCGCCGCGAGGATCAGGATATCGAGCGGCGCGGTCGGTGACGGCGCAGCGGGCTGCTGCTGCGGTGTTGGTGGCTGTCTCTCCATATTCGCTTCAGCGCGCGGCCGTGACGGCGGTGCGCGCGCGCGCCTTCTCGTAACAGGCGAGGATGACCCGCGAGAGCTTCGCGGGGCTGTGCCGCACCTTCTCGCCCTCGTCGAGCAGGTCGGCGCGCACGATCTCGGCCTCGCGGCCGAACGCCTCTTCCAGCAGATGGTCGGAGAGCCCGATCTGGCGCGCGCCCTCGGCGGCGTAGGCGTCGGCCTGCACGGGGCTGACCGCGCGGTCGTTGACCACCACGAAGTCGAACTCGATCTCGGGGGCGTAGGACCTGACGACCTCGATGTGGCGGCGCGCCGTGTAGCCGTCGGTCTCGCCGGGCTGCGTCATCAGGTTGCAGATGAATATCTTGACGGCCGGCGACGCCCCGATGCTTTCGGCCACACGCGCTACGAGCAGGTTCGGCAGGATGGAGGTGTAGAGCGAGCCGGGGCCGACCGTGATGACGTCGGCCACGCGGATGGCGGCCAGCGCCTCCGGGAGCGGGAGGCACTGCTCGGGCTCGAGCCAGAGGCGGCGGATGGCCGAGCGCGCGGCCGTGATGCGCGTCTCGCCGCGCACGCGCCGCCCGTCCTCCAACTCCGCCACGAGCCGCACGTCGTTCAACGTCGCAGGGTAGATGCGCCCCTTGCTCGCCAGCACCTCGGAGGAGAGCCGCACGGCCTCGACGAAGTCGCCCGTCACCTCAGTGAGCGCCGCGAGAAAGAGGTTGCCGAAGCTGTGGCCGCCCAGTCCCCCCTCGCCGCGGAAGCGGTAGCGGAAGAGGCGTGACAGAAGCGTCGAGTCCTCGGAGAGCGCGACCATGCAGTTGCGTATGTCGCCCGGCGGGAGCATCTGCAGCTCGTCGCGCAGGCGGCCCGAACTGCCGCCGTCGTCCGAAACCGTGACGATGGCCGAGAGCGCTTCGAGCCAGAGGTCGCCGCGCGCGTGGTCGCCGACCAGCTCCTTGAGCCCCGAAAGGACCGTAGACAGACCCGTGCCGCCGCCGATGGCGACGAGCTTCAGGCCGCGTTCCAGGCTGGACTGCAAACTTCTCTGGGCTCCTTGGTGAAACTGGGGCCGGCCCGCGCCGGTGCGGAAATCATACTCGAAAGGCATAGGCTTTCAAAGGAGTTAGGGGGTGAAAAGGGAGAGGGCTGCCGCGGCGGGAAGAGTGGGAGGCGGCATTTCAGAGGCGCGTGCCGGGGAAAACGATTCGCTCGAACTCCGGGTCGTTGCGCAGAAGTGACAGGTCCGCGTCGGACTGCGCACGCACCCTCAGCACGGGTTTGAGCCCGACGGCGCGTTCGAGCGCCTGGAGCGCCGACTCGACCGAGCCGAGGCGCGCACGCGCGGCGGCCAGCGCGTAGTGCGTGTCGGCGGCCTCGGGGTCGCGCTTGAGCGCGCGCTCGAACAGCTCCTGCGCTGCGACGAAGTCGCCGCGGTTCAGCTCGATGACGCCCCGGTCGTAGAGCGAGTCGGGGTCGCGGGGCAGTGCGGCCTCGGTGCGCAGACGCGCCTCGGCGATGGTGAGGTAGGTTCGCGCCCGCGCCGTCACCTCCGAAACACCGGCGTGCTGTTCGATCAGGGCGCGGAAGTGCTCGCGCGCGGCCGCGAAGTTACCGCGGGTGAAATCTTTGTGGGCGCGCTCGAAAGCCTTGAGCGCCGCCGCCTCGTCGCGCGAGGGCTGGCGCGGCGGAGGCGGCGCGGGCCTCTGATGCGCGGTAGCCGATTTCTGTGGCGCCGGGGCAGACTTGGTCGCGGCTGCCTTCGACGTTTTACCGGGAGCTTGTTTGGCGGGCTGCGCTTTGGACGGCGCAGAGGTCTTCCGCGCGGGCGCGGACTTGGCCGCGGTGGCTGAGTGCCCCTTGGCCGCAGCCTTTTTGGCCGGCGCGGGGCGGGGCGCGGGGCGCTTCGACTCTTTGGTGGCCGCCGGGCGCGCCGCCTTGGCCGACTTGGCGGCCGTGCCAGACTTGGCGGGGGCGGCTTTTTTGACAGGGGATTTGTCGGCTGCCGTACGCTTGGGCTTGGGTTTGGCCGCCTGTGGGGTCAATTTGCGGCCCTTGCCCGAAGATTTTGGCGCAGCGCTATGCGGTGCAGGGCGAGAGGAGCTTCTTTTTGCACCCTTAATGACTGGATCGCTCATGCGAAGCACTCGCTTTTCACAGATCGCTTCCCCTTCAGAAGGGAAGCCGCCGACCTCCAGCAGCTTAACACACGAGATGGTCTAAATCAACGGGGAAGTAGGATTTGCGGGGAATCCATCGCCATCATGCTTGTTTAAACAACCGCTGGCAAAGAAAAACTGTTGAAGTCATCTTTGGCCATATGCTAGAGTTCTTCTGGTGCGAACGGGGCCTGGCGGACAGGACCCCGACGCACAGGCGCCCGTCCCCGGACTTGCGAGACAACTCTCCTGAAATCTTCATTTAAGTTCTGTGGCGGTCGCGCGGAACTCACGCCCCCGGCGCTCACCCACTGTCCGCATCCTGCGAGAGAAAGAGCCTGTGTACGAATGACAGACACGCCTATCATCATGCACGAGCAGCAGTTTCAACAGCTCAGGATCATCCTGGGCAAGCTGCGACTCGAATCTTTTTCCCGCGTAGTCTTCCTCGTGGACAAGAACGGCCAGCAGATCGCCTCGCATGGCGACCTCGGCGACCTGGACACGACGAGCCTGGCCTCACTCGCCGCCGGCAACGTGGCGGCCACGGGCGGGATGGCGCGCCTCATCGGCGAGAAGGAGTTCCCCACGCTCTCGCACGAGGGTGAGCGCGAGAGCATCCACATCTGCATCATCGGCCGCGTCCTTCTGGTCGTAGTCTTCGACGAACGCTCCAGCCTCGGCCTGGTCAAGCTGCGCGTCAAGCAGGCCTCGCGCGACCTCTCCGCCCTCTTCGAGGAGCTCGAGCGCCTGGCCGAGCAGCGGAGGGATCGCGAGGAGGCGCTCTTCGCCGAGATCACCGATGACGACATCGACAGCCTCTTCAATTAGTAATAAGTGAGGTGTGATAAATGAGGGGGAAAGCCGGCCGCCGCTTCTGACCGCTCGTCACCCATCAACCACCACTCATCCCGGGAATGCCATGACCTTCATCAACTACGCTTCGAGAGAGATCAACTGCAAGATCGTCTACTACGGCCCGGGCCTGTGCGGGAAGACGACCAACCTGCAATACATCTACGACACGACGGCCCCGACGGCCAAGGGCAAGCTCATCAGCCTGGCGACCGAGACCGACCGGACGCTCTTCTTCGACTTCATGCCGCTTGAGCTGGGCACGGTCCGCGGCTTCAAGACGCGCTTCCACCTCTACACCGTGCCGGGGCAGGTCTTCTACGACGCCTCGCGCAAGCTCATCCTGAAGGGAGTCGACGGCGTCGTCTTCGTCGCCGACAGCCAGGACGAGCGCATGGACGCCAACATCGAGTCGCTCTACAACCTGGAGGAGAACCTACAGGCCAACGGCTACGACCTGACGAAGGTTCCCTACGTCCTGCAGCTGAACAAGCGCGACCTGCCGAACGTCATCCCGGCCGAGGAGATGGTGGCCGAGCTACGGCGCAAGGACGAGCCCGTCCACGAGGCCATCGCCTCGAAGGGTAACGGCGTCTTCGACACGCTCAAGTCGGTCGCCAAGCAGGTGCTCACCGAGCTGAGGAAGAGCTAGGCGCGCCGCGGCGCCGGCCGTTTCGTCCGCCCCTACGACC
>Ga0216309_1000127_pt1 | contig 13435 bp, 9 predicted proteins | sample Total_DNA_C_FD_161284 | JGI IMG/M metagenome (GOLD analysis project Ga0216309, IMG submission 161284) | Terrestrial sediment cell enrichment communities for BONCAT metagenomics from Utah, United States - Total_DNA_C | ecosystem: Environmental > Terrestrial > Deep subsurface > Rock core/Sediment ...
CCTGTAAGTGCTAAAAATGAAAAACCCTAATTATAACTCTCGCTCTAACTCCCACCAAATCAATACTATGTCAACCAAAAATATGCCTGCTGCAACTGTGCGTTCTCGCCGCTTTTCCTTGCCGAAAAAACTGGCTTTTTTATCCCTTGTTTTGCTTGGGTCCACCGCAACTGTTGGGTGCAACGCCCTAACTTCTCAAGTTCCTGGAAGTTCTAACGCCATCAAAGCTGAACCGGCAAGTGCAGCGCCAATCTCAGCATTGCCTGCAAATATACTGCCCTCTCAAGACTCTAATTTTGTCACTAAAGTTGTGCAGGAAGTCGGGCCGGCAGTGGTGCGGATCAATTCGTCTCGCACGGTGACGAACCAAATTCCAGATGAGATACCCGAGCAATTCCGGCGCTTCTTCGGTTCGGAATTTCCGATTGAGCCGGGAAATAGGGTAGAACGGGGTTCTGGTTCGGGTTTTGTTTTTGGTTCCGACGGCCGCATTTTGACTAACGCTCACGTTGTTGATGGCGCGGATACGGTGACGGTAAAACTGAAGGATGGCCGCGATTTTGTCGGCAAAGTTTTAGGCGTAGATACAGTTACTGATGTGGCTGTTGTTAAAATTGAAGCTAACAATTTGCCTGTGGTGAATTTGGGCAAATCTGAAGAGTTACAGCCGGGAGAATGGGCGATCGCGATCGGCAATCCCCTCGGTTTGGACAATACTGTGACTGTGGGCATTATTAGCGCTACAGGCCGTTCTAGCGCCGCTGTCGGCGTTCCCGACAAGCGCGTCAACTTTATTCAAACCGATGCTGCGATCAATCCCGGCAATTCTGGCGGCCCGCTGCTGAACCAGCGCGGTCAAGTTATCGGCATGAATACGGCGATTATTCAAGGCGCTCAAGGATTGGGTTTTGCTATTCCGATCGAGCGAGCACAACAAATTGCCGACCAATTAGTAACAACAGGAAAAGTCGAACATCCTTATCTCGGCGTTCGGATGTTGAGCATTACTCCCGAAGTCAAGAGAGAATTTAATCAAAATCCCAACACCAAATTGAGGCTGACTGAAGATAAAGGCGTGTTAGTTTTGGGAGTTGCCAAAGGTTCTCCGGCGGCACAAGCTGGAGTTCGCCTTGCCGATGTGATCAAGAAAATCAACGGTACAGAAGTCAGTGATGCTGGCAGCGTACAGCAAATTGTCGAGAAAAGTACAGTGGGCAGCGATCTGCAGCTTGAATTGAGCCGCGGCGGACAACCTGTTACTGTGGCGGTGAAAGCGGGTGCTTTTCCAGCGGGCCAGCAGCGGTAGTAGAATTGTTGATTGAAAGTTAGATATTGCACCATTCTCAATTAGGCTTTTATGAACAGGCTTTCCGGCCTGTTCCACAAGAAAATTTATCTTTTGTGGAACGGGCCGGAGAGCCCGTTCTTGAGAATGGTGCAAGATGTGAGTTTTAACCGAATTGTGCTGTGAGACGGGGTTTAAGCCCCCGGCGGGATGTCGCAGTAATTATACTAAGTTACGATAATTTATATGGGTTATTAAGAGGTAGAAAAATGGCTAACATTAATCGGAGGCGTACTGAAAATATTAACGGTAATTTTTATGTAGACACTACCTGCATTGACTGCGATACTTGTCGGTGGATGGCACCTGAAGTATTTACTCAAGAGGGAGAACAGTCTGCTGTTTACCACCAGCCAACTAACGAGATGGAACAAAGGCGAGCACTCGCGGCTCTTTTGTCTTGTCCCACAAGTTCGATCGGCACTGTTGAAAAACCGAAAAACATCAAAGAAGTTCAACAAAATTTGCCCGCGCTCGTAGCAGAAAATGTCTATCACTGCGGCTACCACTCAGAGAAATCCTATGCCGCAGCCAGCTATTTAATTGTCCGCCCCGAAGGAAACATTTTAGTTGATTCTCCCCGTTTTGTGCCGCCGCTAGTCAAAAACATAGAAGCAATGGGCGGCATTCGCTATATGTACTTGACTCACCGCGATGATGTGGCCGATCATCAACAATACCGCGATCGTTTTGGGTGCGATCGCATTCTCCATGCTGACGAAATTAACGCTGGTACTCGCAGTGTAGAAATTCAATTGTCGCGCAGCGAACCGCATCAAATAGCAGATGACTTGTTGATTATACCTGTTCCCGGCCACACGAAAGGTCACACAGTTTTGCTTTACAATAACAAGTTTTTGTTCAGCGGCGATCATCTTGCTTGGTCGGAAAGTTTGCAGCAGCTAGTTGGCTTTCGCGACGCCTGTTGGTATTCTTGGTCGGAACAAATCAAATCTATGCAGAATTTGGCTAATTATGACTTTGAATGGGTGTTGCCGGGACACGGCCGCAGGTATAATGCCGATCAACAAACAATGCGCGAGCAAATGCAACAGTGTATTGCTTGGATGGTCGATGCTTAATGCGATCGGGTTCATAACTCCGACTCAGCCAGATTCAGTTGACCCCGGTAGCCTGTGAAAATCCGACTGCCATCTTTGAGAATATGAATCTCCATCCGATCGCTCGCCCATTCCTATCTCTATTCTCGACCTCTGCGTGAATCAGCGTCAATCCCTTGTCATCTGCGGCTCGATAAATTCTCTTTTTTTCACCGCAGATGAGGGCAGATAAACGCAGATAAACGCAGATGAATCCCTCTGAATAGACTTAGCGAATGACTGCTAATGGGCTCAAGCAAGCTGCCAGATCGGCATCAGGGGTGGTAATGGCCTGCAAGTTATATTGCTCCGACAGAAGCTTGAATACATTGGGAGAAATAAACGCCGGTAATGTCGGCCCTAGACGAATGTTTTTAATCCCCAAATGCAAGAGAGTTAGCAAGACGGCTACTGCCTTTTGTTCATACCAGGACAGAATCATGGAAAGGGGTATATCGTTGACACCTACCTCAAAGGCATTGGCTAGGGCTACAGCAATCTGAATCGCGGAGTAGGCATCGTTGCACTGACCCACATCCATCAGGCGGGGTAGTCCGTCAATGTCGCCCATTTGTCGATCGAAGAACCGAAACTTGCCGCAAGCTAGGGTGAGCACGACACAATCATCAGGTACTTTTTCTACGAACTCGGTGTAGTAGTTGCGATCGGGTTTGGCTCCATCACAGCCCCCCACCAAGAAGAAATGGCGGATTTTACGCTGTTTCACAGCCTCAATGATTTTATCTGCCACCCCTAGGACTGTATTGTGGGCAAAACCAACTGTGACTTCCCTGGGGGGTGCATCTTCAGTAAAGCCGGGAAGTGCCAGTGCTTTCTCAATAACGGGAGTAAAATCGGGTGTGCCATTGTCGATCGCACTCAAGTTAATCAGACCGGGATAGCCGACGGGGCCAACGCTAAAGAGTTTATCTTCATAATAGGAATGGGTTGGCATTAAGCAGTTGGTCGTAATCACGATCGCACCGGGGAACTTGCCAAAATCCTTGGTTTGGTTCTGCCAAGCAGTGCCGTAGTGACCGTAGAGATGGGGGTACTGCTGTTTTAGTTTGGGATAGCCGTGGGCTGGTAGAAGTTCGCCGTGGGTGTAAACAGTAATTCCAGTGTCTGCTGTTTGCTTCAGTAAGCCTTCAAGTTGTTTGATGTCATGTCCTGAAACCAGAATCGCCTTCCCTTGCCGTGGATTGAGGGGAACAGGCGTGGGAATTGGGTGCCCGTAGGTAGTGGTATGTCCGGCATCCAATAGTTCCATAGATCGCAGATTGATGGCTCCCACCTCAAGAGCAAGATTCACCCACTCCTGCAAGCTCAAGGTCTGGTTATCGAGGGCGACCAGTGCCTCATAAATGAAACGATACACCCGCTCGTCTTCCTGTCCCGTTTCGTATGCGTGGAAGGTGTAGGAGGCAAGACCCTTAACCCCATATAGCACTGTGAGTTTGAGTGAGAAAATATCCACATTCAAGCCAGACTGACTGAGGAATTGAGAGGAAATCAGCTCACCCTGCTCAACCAGGCTCTCCTCAAAGTTGGGTTCAAAGTCGGAAATTGCAGCCCAGGTAGGTGGATTGTCTGTTGCTTGCTGCACTTGAGCCTTGAGGTTGGCGCGATGGGCGATCGCTTTCTGGAGATACTCAACAAACCGCTTTTCGGAAAAGTTGACATTCGTCATCGTGGCAAAGATCGCTTCGCAGGTGAAGACATCCACTGCATGGGTATCAATGTCTAACTCCTTTGCTTTGAGGGCAATCGGAGCCAACCCGCGCAGATAATAAATCAGCAGATCTTGGATAGCATTCACCTGGGGACTTTTCCCACAAGCACCAAACTGATGGCATCCTTGTCCGCTTGCTGTTTGTTCGCATTGTTCACAGAACATAGATTTTTCCTTGTTTAATTGGTTAGAATTTACGCAACAATTCGGTTATGAAAGTATTTATCCGTCCCTGACTATGTTAACAAATCTGAGTTAACAAATGTGACGATGATTCATAGGGACTTGGAAAACGGTTTGCTGGAGTGGCGGATGAGATAGCTATCAAACACGGATGCAATATTGCGAATTAGCAAGCGCCCGATCGCAGTTACTTCAATGCCATCGCCCCAACGTTTGATTAACCCATCGGCTTCTAAGGCATCAAGTTTGGGCAAAACCTGAGCGAAATAGTCATTGAAATCGAGAGCGAAGCCGAGATAGTATTTTTCTTCCAAATCTTGTACGGACAGTTGGAATTGACACATTAATTCCATGATTACTGTGCGCCGAATCAGATCGTCCTGATTCAGTATAACGCCTTTTTCGATCGGCAATTCCTTCCCATCTATCGCCTGATAAAAGTCTTTCAATCGCTTGTGGTTTTGGGTATACACATCCTGCAACATACTGATGGAAGTCATGCCAAAGCCCAACAGGTCCGATTCTGGCTTAGTGGTATAACCCTGAAAATTACGATGTAGTTGCCCAGCTTGTTGCGCGATCGCTAGTTCATCATTGGGCTTGGCAAAGTGATCCATACCAATAAACACATAGCCATTTTGCGTCAGTTGGGTGATCGTACTTTGCAGAATCTTCAGCTTTTCGCCCGCAGTCGGCAAAGCAGATTCCGCCATTCGTTTCTGAACCGGTTTGAGCCATGGAACATAGGCAAAATTAAAGACGGCAATGCGATCGGGATTTAATTGCAATGTCTTCTGTACCGTTTCCTGGAATGTTGCTTGTGTCTGGAAAGGTAAGCCGTAAATCAAATCCACATTGACACTTTCAAACCCAGCTTCCCGCATCCAATCCATCACATCAAACAACATCGCTTCGGGCTGCACCCGATTGATTGCTTCCTGCACGGTGGGATTAAAGTCTTGAATGCCAAAGCTAATCCGATTGAATCCTAATTGTCGCAAAAAGAGAATGTATTCGCGATCGATATAGCTAGGATTGACTTCGATCGATATTTCTGCAGCGTCATCGAACCGAAAATATCGATTTAACTGGTTCCAGAGACACTCTACCTGACTTCGATCGAGATAGTTGGGCGTGCCGCCGCCCCAGTGCAACTGATGCACCAGCCGATCGGCATCCACCAAACTGGCAACTTGGCGAATTTGGCGATCGAGATAGCCTAAATAGGGTTCTACCACCTCCTTGCGCTGGGTAATGATGGTATTGCAGCCGCAGAAATAACAGGGCGTTTCACAAAAGGGGATATGGCAGTAAAGCGATAAGGGGGTTTGTTTGTGATTGCCGACGGCGATCGCGGTTTTAAATGCGTTGCGATCGAAGTCAGTGCTTAATCCTGTGGCGGGTGGATAGCTGGTATAGCGGGGTAAAGGCTGGTTGTATTTATTCAACAATGCAGCATCAAATTCAACCGTTTGTGATAACTGTTTCATTAACCGATTTATCCTTTTGGTAGTGTATAGGTTCAGATTTCCGGTATATTTTAGAGATACGATCGATCTTGTTTTCCTTGGGCGATCTATTTCGCTACATATTGTCGTTGAGCCCCATGAGAGCGGCCTTCTGTGCTGCCGGGGCGATATTGCCGAGTCAGCAAATCAAAGGTATAATCTCCAATCGCCACTTTCATATCGCCTTCGAGTTCGTGCATCACATCCCCGTTGAGGGCAAATGCCACATTTGCTTCTGCGACAATTCGCTCGATCGTGCCAGCATACACTGGAAACTCATCCAGGGTTTGGCGATAGCGTTCCTTAAATACTCGCCTTGCTTCTGGTGTCGAGATTTGGGAAAATTCATAGAAATTTGTACCTCGATCCGGCGGCAGAGACAACGCCGATCGAATCACGTTTTTCAACATTTGTCCGCCGGATAAATCACCCATATAGCGGGTGTAGGCATGGGCAATCAGCAGGACTGGATAGGTTTCTGAGAGGGTTTGAATGCGATAGCGATACACACAACCCGCTAGCGAAGCCGTAATTTCCTCCCGCCAATTTTTACCGTAATAAAAAGCTAGATCGCAAGCCAGATTCTCAGTGCGATTTAACTCAGGGAAATAGAGAGTCCCGATAATCGGGTGGTTGACATGGCTCTGCAAAGCCGTTTCTAAGGCGCTGTAGACAAAGTACAAATCGGCAAATAGTTTACGCAAAGGTTCCCGTTCCACAATGCCTTTCATAAAGCATTTCATAAATGCCGTATTTTCGGCTGTGGTGTGGGATTGCAGCGTGCCTTCTCGGAGGCGTATCGATAGATTAGTCATGGCAATATCTCCTAATTAATAGCGGTTCTGCACGATTCAGCATTAATCGAGGGCAGTAAATAAAGGCGCAACAACTGCCACACTATCGCACCAATCCAGGGTAATTTCTGGCAAAATTGGATTGCGGCAGGGCGCTGGTTACTTGAGATTTCTGCTAGCTTCTGATTGGCGATCGCGCATCGCTCCAAACGGGGAAAGAATTCTGGATGGTGAGTATCTAAAATAGTGGGAAACGCCCGTTTTGCCGTTTCATTGGTGCGATCGATCACCTGCTTGTTATATTCCTGGGGGTCGATGCCGATCGAGTCATAAAATGTGGAGCGTTCCAACACCGTCATTGTGTGGGTCGCAAACACCGTCAGTAGGAAAAAGCGCGCCCAGAGTCTTGCCTTCCAGTTATTCCAAAGCTTAGGCTGCGATCGCAACAATGCCTTAAAGAAATCCCCATGGCGATTTTCGTCTTGGCACCAATTCTCGAAGTAGCGAAACAGGGGATAAATTTGATGTTCGGGATGTTGTTCGAGATGGCGGTACACCAAAATATAGCGCCAGTAGCCAATCTTTTCCGACAGATAAACAGTATAAATTACCCATTCTGGAGGGAAGAATGTGTAGGTACGATTTTTTGTTAAATAACCCAGATCGAGAGACAAGCCAAAATCCGTCATAGCCTTGTTCAAGAAACCGGCATGACGCGCTTCATCCCGTGCCAGTAAACTAAACGCTTCCGATAACAACGGTTGGCGATTCTTAAGTTTGCGGGAAAGTTCTTTGAACAACAGAAAACCCGAAAATTCTGAGGTACAGGAGCGCTCTAGAAAGTCAATAAATGCCTTGCGCGTTTCGCCATCAATGTTGTCCCAGCATTGCTCAAACTCTTGATTGCGGACAAAATGGTGGCGGTTGTAGTCCGCGCGCAATTCTGCTACAACTGCTTCTAATTCCGCCTGTTGCCCGGACAGATCGATTTCGGCAAGGGCATCAAAATTGGTGGTGTAAAAGCGGGGTGTTAACAGGGTTTCTTGAACAGGTGCTTTAATGCCGGATGGCAGACCGGCAGACTCCGATTTACTAATTGAACTGACCATAGGAGTGGAGAGTGGATTTTGCGGAATTGATGACTTGTTCACCACCTTGCCTTAATCCGCGCTCGCCCACAAGTCAGTTACCAGTGCTATCCTATAGTTACTTGAGGTAAAGCATTGAAGCAAATAGGACGCTTGAGCCATTTCTAAAGAAATATTAATTTTCGGGTTTTTCAAATCAAAAAAACGTTACAAAGATTTTAGAAGTCCAACCCAGCTTGAGATTGCGATCGCGCAGTTATCTACCCCTGGAATATCCATTGTCAAGGGAGTTTATGGTGGAAGCAAGTCAGTGCATAGAAATTAAATGTCCGATTCAATTTGTGCTGGATTTGTTGGACAATAAATGGTCAATTTTAGTTCTACGCGAACTGTTTGGAGGGGCGAGGCGTACCCACGAATTACTCGCGGCACTCCCTGGCATCAGCACCAAAACCCTCACCCAACGCCTACGAGAGTTGGAATCTCAAGGGTTAGTCGATCGCCGTGTTTATGCCGAGATTCCGCCCCGTGTAGAATATTCCCTCACGCCCAAGGGTCGCCAAATTCAACCGGTGATGGCAGCCCTGCATCAAGTAGGATCGCAGTGGCTGGGACAGGAGAGTTGTATTTGTCCACTAACACACTCGGATGCTGAGGACGATCGCATCGACCCTTCAGGTGTAATTTCAGATTAAAAATGGTCAGAATTATTAATCTCTCTCTTCTCTTCCTCAGTGTCCTCTGCGCCCTCTGCGGTTTAATCATTATTTCGTTCCCACCGAGCGATCGAGTAAAAACCCGGTTTCTTTAGTCGAAGTGCGTAATATAATTGATAGTTTCTACTAGGCAAATACGGCTGCTACAGCTTGCGGCAATGCGATCGGTACAAAATATGAAACTGGATACAAATAATCTTCGCCAGATTCATCAATGACTCGGATTAATTGATGTTCCCCAGTGCGATTATCCGGGATTATTTGGTAGATTTTTCGTACTTCCAATGATGCTGGATAGTCTTGGTTGTTGATGCAAACTACAAATTTTGTTTCTAAGTTATGGAGTTTGGAGGCTGTTGGTGGGGAGGTAGAAACCGGGTTTCTTCCTAAATCTGGGTGATGATACATAAATTATCGCAGAAACCCGGTTTCTGAGATTGATTTTACTTTGATTATTTGCTCGTTATGTCCCGACAACCCCGTCGGAAACGTAGACAGGGCATGGCTTCGTGGTTTTTGGCTTTATTATAAATCTTTATGAAATCCTGAAACGCTTAGATATTACAGTCTACAAGTCTCGACGCGAGAGAAGAACCACCAACTCCAACCACTCCCCCTCACCTCTCCAGCTTTTGAGCGACACCAAGCTGCCGGGAGGTGAGCTTCTGGTGCTTTCTCTGAAAAAGTGAGGTCGGTGTAGTACAGGCATTGGTTGTTTTTTGTCCAGCCTACACGAGCGCAAAAATTCTCCCATGCTTTCTCAGGATATTTCCTAGTTCCCCCCAAACTTGAATAGATGCGCTTCTGCACCGAAAAGCCGAAGCGTCCATCGCTGTATTTTAACCAAAGTTGGTCAATGGTTCGCAAGTCTTCACAAGGAAATTTTTCAATACTTTCTGGATCCAGCCATCCTTCTTGCTCCCTACCCGCCACCTTCAACATCACTCTCCTGGTTTCTTCATCGGCTTCTTGCCACTTTTTAGCTGCTAATAAATTTTGCAACTTTATATAATTAATCCCCACGACTGAAATCACCCGCGCCGTATCAGGAGGCGCTGGTTTCGGCGGCGTTTCCAAAGATTTTTGTGCTGGCTGAGGGCTAACTTTTGGTGATGGCAATACCACAGGTTTCGGCACCAGCAAATCCAACCATTCCTGCACCGACTGCGGGCGATTTTGCGGTTCCAACTCCATTCCTTTCATAATCGCCGCATTCACCCTGTCGCTAATCTTAGAATTGTGTTGTTTTGGCGAAGTTACAGGGTCAATTGGTCTTCTGAACCTTGATGGACAGGGTAACTCACCTGTCAGCATCACGTAAAGAGTCACAGCCAAGGAATAAACATCAGTATAAGGGCCGCGTTCTGCCCGTCTTTCATACTGTTCGATGGGGGCAAAACACTCGGTACCAAAAACGCTACTACTTTTCAATTGCCCCGGTTCTGTCAACTCCCGCGCCAATCCAAAATCAATCAAAACTGCTTCTAAACCCCGCCGTCTGAGCATAATATTTAGGGGTTTAACATCGCGGTGAGTCAGGTTTTGCTGGTGGACAAAACTCAGCGCGCTTCCCACTTGTTGAATAATTGGCAAAGCTTTCTGTTCCGACAAAATGCCGTTATCTTCGAGATGGCTAGCTAAGTCAATTCCGTCGATTAATTCCATCACCATGCACCACAATTCGATATTTCCTGCCATTTCGGGAAATACTTCGTAAACTTGCACGACGTGGGGATGGCTGCACTTGGCTAAAGATAAAGCTTCGTTGACAAATTTGGTTTGGAATTCGCGAAAGTTTGGTTTACCTTGAACGTTGGCATTTAGGGTTTTGATGGCGACGGCTTTACCTTCTTTGAGGTTTTGGGCGCGGTAGGTGACACCGAATCCGCCGCCGCCGAGAATTTCTTCGATGATGTATTTGCCGTTGTGGAGTTGTTGTCCGGGGGGCCAGTGCCTCATGAGGGGTATGTGAGGATGTGGAGAGGATGGTTTTGATTATAGCTGAGACGGGGGAATTTTTGTTGAGTGGTCGCGTGAGGTTGAGAAACCGGGTTTTTTGGAGTTTTTGGGTTGTAGTTAGGTATTGTCGCAAAAACCCGGTTTCTTGAGGCCTTTGGTGAGGTGGATTTCGGCATCTATCAAACCCGGAGATCCCCCCTAGCCCCCCTTAAGAAGGGGGGGACTGGAAGTAATCAAAGTCCCCCTTATTAAGGGGGATTTAGGGGGATCTAGACTCAGATATAAACGAGATTTACATGGATTACAATCTTAAGTGTAAGCCTCCATTGGCAAACAAGAACAGACAAAATTGCGATCGCCAAACGCATTATCTATGCGGCCCACCGCCGGCCAAAACTTATGTTCGCGAGTCCAAGGTGCCGGATAAGCCGCTTGCGCGCGAGTATAAGGATGATTCCACTCATCAACCATCAGAGATTCTGCGGTGTGCGGCGCATTTTTCAAGACATTATTTTGCGCGTCAACATTACCTTTTTCAATCTCCGCAATTTCAGATCGAATCGCAATCATCGCATCGCAAAAACGGTCTAATTCCTGCTTTGATTCGCTTTCCGTCGGTTCCACCATTACCGTACCAGCAACCGGCCAAGAAACCGTCGGCGCGTGATAGCCGTAATCCATCAACCGTTTAGCGATATCTTCGACTTCAATAGCCGCAGATTTTTTGAGCGATCGCAAATCCAGAATACACTCGTGCGCCACCAAACCAGCTTTCCCTTTGTACAAAACCGGATAATAGGATGCTAACCGATGCGCCATGTAATTAGCATTAAGAATTGCTACTTTTGTCGCCTCAGTTAAACCCACTCCTCCCATCATCCGAATGTACATCCAAGAAATAGTCAAAATGCTAGCACTTCCCCAAGGCGCTGCGGAAACAGCACCAACAGATTGGGATATTTCGTTTTTAAGAAAGGGGGGTTGTATGTTGCCCACCCCAGTAGAAGGTAAGAAAGGCAGTAAATGAGACATTACCCCAATCGGTCCCATTCCCGGCCCGCCGCCGCCGTGGGGAATACAGAAAGTTTTGTGCAAATTTAAGTGACAAACATCAGCACCAAAATCACCGGGGCGGCACAAACCAACTTGAGCATTCATATTTGCGCCGTCCATATAAACTTGTCCGCCACAGTTGTGGACAATCTCGCAAATCTCTTTAATTTCTTCCTCAAAAACGCCGTGCGTAGATGGATATGTCACCATCAAAGCCGCCAGTTCTTTTTTGTGTTTCTCTGCTTTTTTATGTAAATCGGCAACATCAATATTGCCCTGGGAGTCGCACTCGACAGCCACTACTTTCATCCCCGCCATCACCGCGCTAGCCGGATTTGTACCGTGGGCTGACTGGGGTATCAAACAGATATTTCGGTGAGATTCGCCTCGGTATTCGTGGTATTGGCGAATAACTAACAAGCCCGCGTATTCGCCTTGGGAACCGGCGTTGGGCTGCAAAGAGATTGCCGCAAAACCTGTGATTTCTGCCAGCCACTGTTCTAGTTGCACGAACATCTTTTGATAGCCGCGAGTTTGATCGCGGGGTGCAAAAGGATGTATCTTGCCAAATTCCGCCCAAGTCACCGGCATCATCTCTGCTGTTGCATTCAATTTCATTGTGCAAGAACCCAAGGGAATCATCGATGTATTTAGCGATAAATCCTTGGCTTCTAAACGGTGCAAATAGCGCAAAAGTTCAGTTTCTGAATGGTAGCTGTTGAAAACTGGATGGGCGAGATAGCTGCTGGTGCGATCGCAAAAATCTGGTAAGGTCAAATATGAATTCAATGCGTCTGCATCCAGCGGAATGTTGAGAGCATTCTCCCCGTCAGCCCTGATATAATCCTTATCCTGTGCAAAAATTTTCCACAACTCTTGCACATCTTCAGCGGTGACAGTTTCATCTAAAGTGATTCCCACTGTCGAATCATCAAAAACTCGGAGATTAATTTTGCGTACTTTAGCAGCTTCTAGAAGTTCTGACAGCGGTTTGTCTCCCAATTCTACCCGCAAAGTATCGAAGAAAGGTTGAGAACCAATTTTGTATCCGAAACCTCTTAAACCGGATGCCAAAAGTGCTGTTAAACTCCTTACTTTCTCAGCAATGTCTTTCAGTCCAGACGGGCCGTGATAAACAGCATACATACTCGCCATCACTGCCAGCAAAACTTGAGCAGTACAAATATTGCTGGTTGCTTTTTCGCGGCGGATGTGCTGTTCGCGAGTTTGCAAGGCCAAACGTAAAGCAGATTTGCCGTTGGCATCTTTAGAAACGCCGACGATTCTCCCGGGAACTTGCCGTTTAAACTCTTCTCGCGTGGCGAAATAGGCGGCGTGGGGCCCTCCGAATCCCATCGGCACTCCGAAGCGCTGAGTGCTTCCTACGGCTATATCCGCGCCGAATTCGCCGGGGGGTGTGAGCAAGCAAAGGCTCAATATATCGGCGGCTACTGTGACTAATGCGCCGACTTCGTGTGCCGATCGAATAAAATCCGTATAGTCGTAAATTGCGCCGTCTGTGGCGGGGTATTGCACGAGAGCGCCGAAGATTGTACGATCGAACTCAAAGCTTTGATGGTCGCCGACAATTACCTCAATTCCCAAGGGCTTAGCGCGAGTTTGCACCACTTCCACAGTTTGAGGGTGGCAATCTTGGGAAACAAAAAACGCTTTTGCCCCCTTTTTGCTGGCGCCGTAACTCACCGCCATCGCTTCCGCCGCCGCAGTCCCTTCATCCAGCAAGGAAGCGTTGGCAATTTCCAAACCCGTGAGGTCAATGATCATGGTTTGGAAGTTCAGTAAAGCTTCCAATCGCCCTTGAGCAATTTCGGCTTGGTAGGGAGTATAAGCTGTATACCAGCCGGGATTTTCTAGGATATTCCGCTGAATGACGGGGGGAGTTATGCAGTCGTGATATCCAGTGCCGATGTACGATCGAAATACCTGATTTTTTGCA
>Ga0216309_1000128_pt1 | contig 13266 bp, 11 predicted proteins | sample Total_DNA_C_FD_161284 | JGI IMG/M metagenome (GOLD analysis project Ga0216309, IMG submission 161284) | Terrestrial sediment cell enrichment communities for BONCAT metagenomics from Utah, United States - Total_DNA_C | ecosystem: Environmental > Terrestrial > Deep subsurface > Rock core/Sediment ...
GCACGAGGGCCAGGCCCACGGGAAGCCCCTCGCGGTTCGCGGGATTGGGCAACAGGCCGAAGCGCTCGGGGTTGTCCAGGAAGGACTGGAACCCGGCCACCCTCCCCTCCAGGCTGTCCTGGCTGGGGAGCGCGCGGAGGACGGCGAGCCACATGTGCTCGCTGCCCTGGGGCAGGTGGTAGAAGTCGTCGAGCTCCCGTGAGGACAGTCCGACCGCCCCCGCGCCCCCCGTGCCGCCCGTGCTGGAAGTGGAGGAATGGGGTGACTTCGAGGTCGAGACACAGCTCCCCGTCAGCCCCGCGAGGACGCACCCAACGAATACCCAGCGGACTCCACGTCTGACGCTCATCCGGACCTCCCCTCCAACGAACTGCCCACCCGCGTCCGGGTTACCGGAACGCGGGATTGCGGCAGGGTCGGCAGACAATCCGTCAGTGACAAGTGTTCACACCGGTCGTTCATCCCCTGGCCGGATGGGAACCGCCGCTGGCTGACAATGAAGCGCGACGAAAGGGAGGCTTGCGCCGTGGGTTACCGCTCAGAGCGTGCGCCGAAGTCCAACGTGTACTCGCGCGTGGTGCGCGAGAGCTTGCGCTCCAGGCGCTCGATGCGGCGCCGCAGTGCGTCGGAGCCCTCGGCGGGCGCGGAGAGTTTCGCGTGCTGGAGGGCGCGCGGCAGGTCCTTGAGGTCGTGCTCGTACAGCTTGGCCAACGCGAGGTGGAGGGGCGCCGCCTGGTCCGCCCGCGCCGACGCGAGCGCCCGCTGCAGGTTCGCCGCCGCCGTCTGGTCATCCCCCACCCGGCGAGACAGCCGCGAGGCCAGCGCGAGCGCCTCGACGCCCACGGCGCCGGTGTCTCCCGCCGCGGCGGCCCGGGCGAAGGCGTGGGCCCGCTCGTAGTCGCGTGCCCGCAGCGCCACGCCGGCGAAGCCCAGCAGGTCGCGAGGGTCCTCGCCCTCCGCGCCGCTCGCCCGGAAGCGCCGCACCAGCACGCCCAGCAGCGCCGCCAGGAGGAGGAGGTCGTTCGCGTTGTGCTCCAGCACCGGCGTCAGGGCCGAGCCATCCCCTCCGCGAAGGAAGCGGAAGTAGAGGTCCGGAATCAGCGAGCCGTCCACGTCCCCTACCCGCTGGTGGCCGAGCACCTGCTCCTCCAGGTGCACCAGCCTCGCCCCGTTACCCCGGTACTTGAAGACGCGGCGCGAGCAGTGCAGCAGGTCCAGGTGCGGCAGCTCGGTGGGTGTGGGCACGCGGTTGAGCACGAAGCGCGTGCGCAGCAGCGGCCAGTCGAAGCTCTTGCCGTTGAACGTCACCAGGCACGAGGACTCCGCCATGCGCTCGGCGAGCACCCGCAGCATGGGCGCCTCCTCGCCCATCCGGGGCAGGAAGAGCTGATGCACGCGCAGCGAGCGGCCCTCGAACCAAGCGAGCCCCACGAGGAAGGGGACGGTGCCCGTGCCGCCCGCGAGCCCCGTCGTCTCCGTGTCCAGGAAGAGCATCCGCTGGAAGTCCACGCCCGCCAGCGAGGGCTGGAGCGCGAGGCTCGCCACCAGCGGGGCTTCCACGTCCAACGCCTCGGCGAGGGGCGCGCGGCCATGGTGGTGGTCCGGCGGGAGCAACTGCTCGGCGACGTGCACCACGCCATGCGGGGTCGTCCGGGGCAGGGCCGGCAGCGGACCCGGGCGCGGCGTGGAGGTGGGACCCCGACGGGCGATGGCGGCGCCCTGGCGCTCGGCCCAGCTCCCGATGCTCCGGCTCAGCGCGGCCGCGCGGGGGTCCGGCGCCTTCGGAGGCTCCTGTTCCGGCACGGACGACGGCGCCGCCACCGGCTTGCCGCCGGGACCCACACCACCCAGCCGTGCCAGCTTGCGCTTCAGGTCCACGGAGTGCCTCACCTACTGAAGGGCCACGACCCCGAGCGCCGAGAGCAGCTCGAGGCCCAGTCGCTTACGGGGGAACGCATCCACCGGCGCGCTGCCGGGCATGGCACCCGCGGCCGGGCCGATGCAGGCGGGGCACCCATCCTCACACGGGCACGACTCCAAGAGCCGCCGGGCGCGCCGCAGCAGCTCGTCGCGCAGGTCGAACAGGCGCGCGGCCAGCCCCACTCCGCCGGGGATGTTGTCGTAGAGGAAGAGGGTGGGGTCGAAGCCCACGCCCCCGTCCTTGCGCGGCGGCCCGTCCGCGTCGTCCTTGCTCCCGAGCGTCTTGCCCAGGTCCCTCGGGTCGATCATCAGCCCCACGCAGGCCACGGTGCGCAGCGCGCTGGCGATGCCCCGGAGCGCGTCGATGACGGCGGGCCTCGGCGCGCCCATGGAGCGCACCACCGTCTCCGGCACGGTGAGCCAGAGCGAGGTGGTGTGCATCTGCATCTCGGGCAGCGTCACGTCGCCGTAGCCCACGTTCTCGTGCGTGTGGAACTTGATCTTCTTGTAGCCCACCACCTTCTCGATGACGCTCACCTCGCCCATGCCCGCCTGGAGATCCGGGCCGAGCGCGGCGCCCTGGTCTTCCTGGATGACATTGACGCGCACGTACGTCATCGCGTCGGTGAAGTAGTCCGGGGCCACCTTGCGCACGTAGGCCTTGTGGTTCTCGTAGTCGAAGCGCTCGACCTGGTACTGCTCGGCCTCGTGCTGGTAGATGGCCTGCTCGTGCAGCATGGTGTGTGCCGAGCGGAAGTCCATCTCCGCGAGCGTCCGGTCCGTGCCCAGCTCGATGATGACGACGTTGTCCCAGCCCACGCTGCGCAGCGAGACGTGGTTGGCCGGGTAGGCGTCCGTGGACCAGTGGAACATCTTGCGGCCCTCGGGGCCCGGCGTGGAGTGCACCACCTCGTGCTGGGCGAGGTAGCCGAGCGCCTCCGCGGTGGACTCGGCCGGCACGTCCCCGAAGGTGTCCCCCTCGGCGAAGGGCAGCTCGAAGGCGGCGCACTTGAGGTGCTGGACGAGGATCTCCACGTTGTCCGGGTCGATGCGCGCGTGCTCGACCGGAGCGCCGGTGATGTACTTCGGATCCGACGCGAGGTACTGGTCCAACGGCGCGCTGGAGGAGACGAGGAGCGCGAGGCTGCCCGCGCCCCGGCGACCCGCGCGGCCGAAGCGCTGCATCAGCGCGGCCACCGAGCCCGGGTAGCCGGCGCACACCACCGCGTCCAGCGAGCCGATGTCGATGCCCAGCTCCAGCGCGTTGGTGGCCACCACGCAGCGCACCTCGCCGGCACGCATGGCGGCCTCGGTGGCGCGGCGCGTCCCGGGCAGGTAGCCGCCCCGGTAGCCCTGGATGAGGTTGGGGTCCATCTTCTCCGCGACGAAGTGGTCCCGGAGGTACTTGAGCATCACCTCGATGTTGTTGCGCGACTGGCCGAAGAGCAGCGTGGACACCTCGGCGCGCACCAGGTCCCCCACCAGCCGCACGGCGCTCTTCAGGTAGCTGGCGCGGATGCCCAGCTCCGCGTTCACCACGGGCGGGTTGTAGACCATGACGCGGCGCTCACCGGCGGGCGCGCCGCTCTCGGAGATGAGCTCCACCTCGCGGCCCAGCATCCGCTGCGCGTGCGCCTTGGGGTTGCCGATGGTGGCCGAGGCGAGGATGAACGTCGGCGACGAGCCGTGGAAGGCCGCCACGCGCTGGAGCCGGCGCAGCACGTTGGCCAGGTGCGAGCCGAAGACGCCCCGGTACGTGTGCAGCTCGTCGATGACGACGTAGCGCAGGTTGGAGAAGAGGCGCGCCCAGCTCGCGTGGTGCGGGAGGATGCCGGTGTGCAGCATGTCCGGGTTGGTGAGCAGCACACCGCTGCGCTCCCGGGCCGCGCGCCGCGCATCCGCCGGGGTGTCTCCGTCGAAGGTGATGGCGCCGTGCTCCAGGCCCGCCTCGCGCATGAAGACGCGCAGCGACTCCTCCTGATCCCTCGACAGGGCCTTGGTGGGGAAGAGATAGAGGGCGCGCGCCTGCGGCTCCCGCGCGAACCGGTCCATCAACGGCAGGTTGTAGCAGAGGCTCTTTCCCGAAGCCGTGGGCGTGGCGATGACGAGGTTGCGCCCGGCGCGGGCCTGCCGGTAGGCCTCGGCCTGGTGGGAGAAGAGCCGCTCGATGCCCCGGCGCCGCAGCGCCTCGCGCACCTGGGGGGCCACTTCCTCGGGGACGGGCGCGTAGGCGGCGGCGCGCTCCGGCGTCACCTCGTCGAGGACGAAGTTGGGCCAGAGCTGCTTGTCCGCGCGCCACCCGTCGAGGACGGCCTCGAGACCACGAGGACCCGCCCAGGGCTTGCGTCGAGACCCGGAGAACGCCGCCTCTTCCTTCTCTGGCTTCATGGGGCCGGGCACTGTACAGATGTGTACCCGGCGAGGCAACGCGCGAGCGGCTTCCTTCTCGTGTGGGAGCCGGGCGAGCGTCGTGACCTGGACTCCAGGGAGGCTTCTCCACGTTGCGAGGCCCGGGGGCGCACCGCACGTTCCGAGCTGATGAGTGCCCCCTTTCGTCACCGGACCGAGGCGGGTGAGGCGCTGGCCCGCTCGCTGTCGCACCTCGCCGGGCGCGAGGACGTCACCGTGCTCGCCCTGCCCCCGGGGGGTGTCCCCGTGGCCTTCGAGGTCGCCCGTGCGCTCGGTGCGCCCCTGGACGTCGCGATCGTCCAGCCCATCCTCCAGGCACTGGAGCCGCCCCGCCGGGACGTGACACTCGGGCTGCTCGGCTCTCCGCCCGCGGTGCAGCTCCACGCCCCCACGCTCAACGTGCTCAACCTCTCCGACGAAGAGCTCGGCCAGGCGGTCTCACAGGCCCGCCAGCGGCTCCGCCAGCGTGTGCGCGCCATGCGAGGAGGGGCACCCATTGCCTCGCTCCAGGGTCGGACGGTGGTGGTCGTGGATGACGGGACGGCCGCGGGGGTGGTGCTCCGGCGTGCCGCGGGGCTGCTCCGCAGGGCCGGGGCGAGGACCCTGGTGGCCGCCGTCCCCGTGGGAGCCCAGGAAGCACTGCGCCTGCTGGCCGGCTACTTCGACGAGGTCGTCTGCTGCCTCCAGCCCGAGCCCTTCGTCTCCGTCCCGGGTTGTTACGCGAGCTACCCGGACGTCACGGACGCGGAGGTGCGGGAGTTGCTGGAGCGCGCACGGGCCCGGAGCGCGCCACGGGAGACGGACGCCGCGTAGCGCTCAGGACTACTTCGACGGTAACGGGCGGAACGCCACTCCGTCCAAGCCCAGGCGCTTGCAGGCGTCGACGAAGCGCTCGGTGCAGACGATCACCTGGGAGAAGTCCACCAGCCGGAACAGGTCCAAATGGTTGGGAAGTGTGGCGGCATCCAGGATGAGGTCATCGGGCAGGGGGACACCCAGCAGGCCACAGCGCGGACAGGGAGGTGGACTGCCTGGGGGCAGGCAGTCGGGGTGCAAGCGTCCCGCAGGGAGGATTTCCAACTCGAGCAACTCAGGCGCGTTACGCTGGCGGAAGCGCACCTGGAGACGGCAGCCCTCGAGTCCTCGCAGTTCCTCGGCCTGGAGCTTCTCCAGCGCCTCGCGCCTCGCCAGCAGCCACCAGGGATAGGGAGATACCAGTTGACCGAAGCGACCCTGGCCATTGCCTACGAGTGGGCCAAACGTCGTGCCTGGTTCCAACAACGCACCTGGAGGCAACAGAGGACGTACCAGCGCACACAGCCGTTCATACTCCTCGATAGGCTCGGGCCGTGCCTTCTCGAAGTTGGCCAGGTCGGCCACTGGAGTCAGGTCCACGCAAGGATACGCGAAACCGCCTCCCCAGGTAGCCTTGCAGGCAGGGCAGTTTCGAATGCCTGGAAGCTTCCATTTGTGCGCGGCGTCAACGACGCCCGTGTAACCTGCGGTCCTGTCTTCGTCGATGGTGAAGTATTGCATGCGTGTGCGCACCACCTGACCCATCAATCGCAGTAGTAGGGCACGAGTGGCCCATTCACACCAAACCGCATCATGAGTTCGCCCGCGAACCGCCACATGTCCTCGGCCTTGGCGGCAGTGCGGTTCTTTAGCATGAACTGCCGCCACGCTTCATTCCATTGCCCACCTTGGGACCCACCACTGTGCAGCCATTGGTGAAAGCTCTTGGGGACGCGAATGGTGAAGGCATGGATGTCGATACCCCTGCTGTCGAACCATTCGGCCAGTTCCTTCTGTTGAGGAAAGATGTGATGCTTCTCGAAGGGCTCGCGCGGAGGCTTGAGGCACTGGTGGCGGTAGAGCCTGGGCGCGCTCAACTCCCGCGTCTTCCAGTTGTTCCAGGGGATCTCGAAGACGGGGTCCGCGTAATGGGGCACGGCCAGGGGATGTCCCCACCAACGGCTCGCGCTGGCTCCCGGCCCCAGGGGGAGCGTCGGCCGCGGATCCACCACCACCGCCTGCGCCAGCAGCACCGGATGGGCGTCCACCTCCTCCACATCCTGGCAGCGCCAGAGGGCGCACCGCCCCTCGTCACACAGCGGTACCACGCACGTCGGGTCCGCGCGGGCGTCCTCCCATGAGGAGGAGACGATCTCGGGCGCCTCACCCTCCTCACGGAGGGTGGGCGTCGAGGAGGCACAAGCGGTCAGCAGCAGACCGAGGAGCGCAAGCCACTTCTTCCAGCTCGGGAGGCGCATGCGGCCGATGCTACTCGCGACCGCGGCCTCGGGCTCAGCGGACCTTCTTCGAGGGCAGTCCCTTCACCGCCGGGCCGTTGAGCACCTCTCCCGTCGGGCTGAAGCGCGAGCCGTGGCACGGACAGTCCCAGGAGCGCTCGGCCTTGTTCCAGTGCACGTAGCACCCCACGTGCGTGCATACCGGGCTCACCGCGTGGACCGCCCCACCCTCCTCGCGGAACACGGCCACCTTCTGCCCGTCCACCTCCACGATGCGGCCCTCTCCGGGCTCCACCTCGGACAGGGCGTGCGCCTCCGGCTTCGCCAGCCGGTCCGCCACGAAGCGGAAGGCCACCTCCGCGTTCTCCTGGATGAAGTCCTTCGCCCCCGCCTTCGGCTTCACCCGCGTGGCCTCGTACAGCGCCGCGTACGGGTTCTGCTTCCCGAGGATCAGGTCCGTCAGAATCATCCCCGCCAGCGTCCCGAACGTCATCCCGTTGCCCGAGAACCCCGTGGCCACCCACACGTGCCGCGAGGTGCTGTTGCGCCCGATGTACGCCAGTCCATCCGCCGGCTCGATGACCTGCCCGGACCAGCGATACTCGAGTTCCCCCACCGGGAAGTGCCGCTTCGTATAGTCCTCCAGGGCCTCGAAGTGGCGCTCGGTGTCCTCCACCGTGCCCACCTTGTGGTCCTCGCCTCCGACGATGACGTAGTCCACGCCCTCCACCCGCTGCGTGCGGATGTAGTGATACGGGTCCTTGCTGTCGTAGTAGAGCCCCGCCTCCAGCGGGCCCTCGAGCCGCGCCGCCACCGCGTAGGTGCGGTACGCGTACAGCTTGGTGTGCATGAAGACGCGGTTGAGCGGCGTCGTCGTCGCCTCCACCACGTCCCGGCAGGTGAGGGTGCCGTTCGGGGTCTTCACCCGGCAGGGCACGCCCTCGTGCAGCTCCGTCATCGGCGTCTGCTCGAAGATGTAGCTGCCGTCTCCCTGAATCCCCTCGGCCAGCGCCAGCAGGTACTCGCGCGGGTGGAACTGCGCCTGATCCTCCACTCGCAGCGCCAGCTTCACCGGATAGGGCAGCGGCACCTGCTGCGTCAGCGTGCACAGCAGTCCCGCCTGCCGCGCCGCGGACGCCTCGCGCTCCAGCTCCCGCGCCTCGTCGTCCGTCTCCGCGTAGCGGTACGCGGGCACCCGCTGGAAGCCGCACGAGATGCGCAGCCGCTCCACCAGCCCGGCGATCTGCTCGATGGCGGCGCGGGTGGACTCGGCCGCCAGCCGCGCGCCCAGCGCCCCGAAGTCCGAGAGCAGCTCGGCGTAGGGCGTGTCCAGCAGCTCCGTGAGGTGCGCCGTGGTCTGCCCCGTCTGCCCCGTCAGCAGCCGGTGCATCTCCACCACCGCCACGCGCTTGCCCTGCTGCTTGAGCAGATAGGCCGTGGTGAGGCCCGCGATGCCGCCGCCGATCACCACCACATCCACCTCGACGTCTCCCTGCAGCGCCGGGTAGCGCCGCGCCGGGGCCGTCACCGTCCACAGCGACTTGTGCGTACGCTCTTCCACCATGCGTCAAAGGCTAGGGACTCGGCCGGGGGGCGGTAGGGCGAGCGGCCAGCCTCCGGCGCCCGCCTGCCTGCCCTGCACGGAAGCCCTGGGATGTACACGAGCCAACACCCCCGAGGGCCCGATGTTCGCCAGTGAGGCCAGAAGACTGCCCAACCCTGGGGTTCCTCGGTCACACTGCTTAGTAACTCCTTCGAGCCACCCGAGGAACCCGGAGCCTCACGTCTTGCCATCCACCGCCGCCCTGCCGTCGCCCCCCGTGCCCGGCCCCGAGGCGCGACTCGCCTTCGCCGAGTTGCTGCTCGGTTGCGAGGAGGCGCGGACGTGTGCCGAGGCCGCGGTCGCCTGGCTCGTCCACCACGCCCACGCCGACCAGGTGCTGTGCCTCGCACCGGACGACTCCGACTCCCACCGCCTCGTGCCCCTGGCCTCGCATGGCGTGGCCGACGCGGACGGCTTCGTGCTCGCGATGCATGACCCCGGGCACCCGCTGGTGGAGGCGCTCCAGTGGACCGAGCCCCACTGGTTCCCTCCCGGTCAGCTCCCTCAGGAGCTGCCCCTGGCGACCACCGGCTGCTTCTCCCTGTCGCTCGGCCGGGCCGCTCCGGGCTCGCCCCCTCCCGGGCTGCTCCTGGTGGTCTCGTCCCTGCCCACGCTGTCCCCGGACGCCGCCTGGCTCGCCGGACACCTGGGCATGCACCTGTCGCGCCTGTTCAAGGGCAGCCAGCTGGTGCGGCTCGAGGAGGCCTCCAGCGAGCTGGCCGCCCGGGTGAACGCCGCCACCGAGGAGCTGGCCACGCAGAACGAGCTGCTGCGCCGGCAGGCCATCCAGCTGGAGCAGGCGAGCGCCGCCAAGTCGCAGTTCCTCGCCAACATGTCCCATGAGCTGCGCACGCCGCTCAACGCCATCCTCGGCTACACCAACATGCTGCTGCAGGGGGTCAACGGCGAGCTGTCCAAGACGCAGCTGCGCAGCCTCAGCCGCATCGACTCCAACGGGCGCCACCTGCTGGAGATCATCAACGAAATCCTCGACATCACCCGCATCGAGGCGGGCCGGATGCCGCTGCACCTGTCGGAGTTCCGCCTCCCCGAGCTCATCCAGGAGGTGATGGCGGAGCTGGATCCGATCATCGCGCGCTCGAAGCTGGCGGTGAGCGCCTCGATGGAGGGCAACCTGCCCGCGCTCTACTGCGATCGGCAGAAGGTGAAGCAGATCGTCGTCAACCTGCTGTCCAACGCCCTCAAGTTCACCCACGAGGGCTCCATCCGGGTGCTGGCCTCGTACGAGGTCCCCACCGCCACGTTCCACATCGCCGTCGCGGACACGGGAATCGGTATCGATCCCTCCCACCAGGAGAAGATCTGGGAAGACTTCCAGCAGGTGGACAGTTCTCCGACTCGCGCCTACGGTGGGACGGGTCTGGGACTCTCCATCTGCCGTCGGCTGGCCGCCATGCTCGACGGGCGCATCTCGCTCAAGAGCGCCCCGGCCCAGGGCTCGACGTTCACCCTGCACCTTCCAAGACGTACGAGGCGGTCATGACCCCCCCAGCTCGCAACGACACCGCGCCCCTCGTCCTGATCGTCGATGACTACCAGGATGCCCGGGAGATGTACGCCGAGTACCTCGAGTTCTCCGGCTTCCGTGTGGCCGAGGCCCGCAACGGCCTGGAGGCCGTGGAGAAGGCCTTCGCGCTGCGCCCCTCCGTCATCCTGATGGACCTGTCGCTGCCGGTGATGGACGGCTGGGAGGCCACGCGGCGCCTCAAGGCCGATGTGCGCACGCGCGCCATCCCCGTGGTGGCCCTCACCGGCCACGCGCTGGACGGGCACTCGCGCGAGGCCCAGGACGCCGGCTGCGATGCCTACGTCACCAAGCCGTGCCTGCCGGACGCGTTGGTGATCGAAGTGCGGCGGGTGCTGGCGGCCGTGGCCCCGGCGGCGTAGCGCGTTCCGCCGATCGCGCCATGGCCGCGGCGAATCAGCCCAAGTAGCGAACCTCCATTCGCAGAGGGCCGTCCTCGGAGTCTCGCGCTTGCAGGCGCCCTGGGCTCGTCATCCATCGATTACGTTCGTCTCGCATGGATTCGTCGCCTCGGTTGCGTAGCCTTGTCTGGCTGCTTCAAGCCTCCCTTCTGCTCTCCTGTAGCACCATCATCCGTCAGGTCCCTGCCCCTCGGCCCGAGGAACTCCACACACGGGCCCTGGTCATCCAGGAAGGGCCCGATGGCCAAGTCGTGCACTCCTGGCGACCCGCGGCCGATTTCCAGGAAGCGCTGCGAAACCTGCCCTCCTCCTCAGTCGGAGATAACACCCTCTCGGGACCCATCGTCCTCGCGGGTCGTCGTCGAGACTGCGATCAGGAACAGATCGACTGCCACCGAAACTGCATGCGGCGCAAGCTGCCGGCTCCGCACCAGTACATTCCGCGTGGAGACCCCAGGCAGAACCAGATCTGCCGTGCCAGGTGTTTGGCTCCCTACCTGGACTGCGTGGATGCGGAGAAGGCCAGAGCCCTGCGGTTTCCCGCAGTAGATGGCGCGATCGATTGGTTGAAAGAATATCGGACGGAGTTGCTCGTGGGCACTGTGGTCGTCATCGCGGGAGTGACCTTCGTTATCGTCTCCGCGGGCGCGGGGCTGCTCGTCCTCACGCCGCTCGTCCTGATGGCCTCAGCGGACACCGGGGAGACGCCGCTGTGTGTGGGAGACGGGCAATGATTCGCGATGAGGTGGACAGGATGGTGAGGGCCATCCGAGAGGCACAGGACCGCCTTGCATCGCCCGAGATGACCGAGGCCCTCCTGCCTGCCTTGAATGTCGCCTACTTCTTGCTCGACGGTCATGGGCCCAACTTCGAGGACTACCTCGCGGCCTTCAGGGGCACCTCCCTTCCGTTCCTCGGCTCCTTCTCCAACGGGGAAGAGTTCGATGCCTGGTTGAAGGCTCACTTCGTGCCTCCCCCAACGGGCACCGTGCAGCTCGCGGAGGAGCGCTGCACCCTCGGCTACTCCCGCTCGAGTGGCCACCCCCTGCTGTTGCGGCTCCCCCCTGTCGAAGACCTGAGAAGACCGGGTGGAGTGGAGGGGGAGAACCGGCTCTGGCTCGCGCTCGACAAGGCGCATGCCGTACTCAGTTCCTCATCAGAGGATCTGGAGGGACTCCACTCCGCCGCGCTGGCCCTTCACTTCATCCACGAGGCGGGCTGCGCGCGGGATTTCGCGCGGTTCCTGACACACCTCGACGAGCCGCTCCCTCCCCTTTGCTCCTTCGCTACTCGGGAAGAAGCGGAAGCATGGCTGAGAAAGCACCCGAGTCCTCCGAATGGCGCCTCCGTGCAGGTGGGTGAGGAAGTGCTCACGGTCGGTCACCAACGCGAGCGAGACCAGCGACTGCTGGTGCGCTTCCCCAAGCTCGAAGAACTCGACGACGTGACGGACGAAGAGTTCGAGGAAAAGTAAGCAGGCATCGTTGATCGCCGTACTCAGCGCCCGGCCGCCACCTTCTCCGCTTGCAGGACGAGCGACTCCGCCCACGGGGGCAGCCGGGCCCAGCCAGCGGTGGGGTGATCTCGCCGGCCGTCGTGGGCGCATATACACAAATTTTCTTTGCGACCTATTCATCGCACGCATCGCCACCAGACACTAAAACCCAAAGCGACCAGACATCCGACTCATCAATCTTTCACGCAACAAGCTTAGGTGTCTGCGCTGCCCATTGTCTGTATTTCGTCTCGTCGTAGTTACGAAGGCGCAGCATGCGTGCAGACTCATCCAACATCTTGCGCGACAGTTCCTCCGAATTCTGCATAACAACATCCAAGTCGAGTGCTTTCGCCGCTTTGCTCACAATCTGAATCGCAGCCTTCGTCTCGACACTGTCCCAGTCTTTTGTCGCAGCAGCAGGATTTCGCGCCAATCCGGTCGGATCTATAACAGGCGCCTCCACCCTACGAAACCCAAACACAAGGCTGAACAAATCCGGCTCCTGAACTGGTCCATTCTTGGTATCGATCTTCAAAAGCCCCCTACGATAACAGACACAAGACTTCAATTCGACACTCCAGCCCCTTGCTGGAGCAACGAGAGCGAGCAGCCATTTGCCCACACCAACTGTGAGCAGTCGTCCAAGACGAGCCCCCATCACGCCGCTGAAAGGATCACCGGACCCGATCGGGATTGCCGCCATATCCGGAGCGCTTAGCAGATTTCCGAACTCCGCCGAACGCTTGCTGTTTGACTCGAACAGGTTCCGATATTCTGCCAAATCAGCTCCATCGAGAGCATCGGCAGCTATCGCAGTTGTCAGATACATCAACCATGACTGAGAGCGTCGATGAAGTTGAAACTCCACTATATTTCGAACAGCAGTGTGCGTCTGATTTCCCTTTGCACCAGAAAAAACGTCACAAAAATCAAGATTGACAACATCAAACGACTCAAACTCCCTCATCCTCCTAGTCGCAACACTCGTAGCAGAACCCAAGGCCACAATGTCATCAGGAAGCACCAACGAAGGCTGCTCTATGGCGTCCAAATCACGCAGCGCTTGCTCAGCGAGATGCTGAATAGTTCGTCGCTCGGGAGTCTGTGCACCGGAATTAAACCCAATGTATTTGAGCCGAATATTTTTCTCCATGCAAGTCTCCGCAAGAACCTCCAGGTCCAACATTTCGGTTCCGGGTAGCCCAAGGTATCGAACAGGTCGATCAAGGGGTCCGATGGAGTCGATGAGCGCTGCCGTTGTGTCTGCCCACTGCTTTCTTCGCACCCATTGCTTGCGCGGCAAGTGCCACGAGAAGAATTCATCGAGCGGAACAGGTTCGGGGACAGCGTGTCGCGGAGTCTCAGGATAGATGTCGCCAACAGGCAACTGCGCAGAGTCCGTATTGGAAGTGGTGTCGTCACCTGTTGAACTCACGCGCCCCTCCCGTGGAAAATCACCTTCGCAAGATCAGCCAAAAGTTTCTGCTGCTTCGCGTGCGACATTCGTTCGAACACGCCCGCTGCCTTTAATACCTGGGCGACACTACGCATAATTTCCTGGTCGACCTCAAATTCAATATTCTTTTTGGCAGAGCGTCGTTCGCCATGACCGTACGCCTTAAAAACCTCGTCGAACG
>Ga0216309_1000129_pt1 | contig 13248 bp, 9 predicted proteins | sample Total_DNA_C_FD_161284 | JGI IMG/M metagenome (GOLD analysis project Ga0216309, IMG submission 161284) | Terrestrial sediment cell enrichment communities for BONCAT metagenomics from Utah, United States - Total_DNA_C | ecosystem: Environmental > Terrestrial > Deep subsurface > Rock core/Sediment ...
GGTGATGCGGCTGCTGGCGAAGGAGCCGGAGCGGCGTCCTCCGAGTGCCCGGGCCGTCCACGAGGAGCTGATGCGGTTGTTGGAGCGGTATGGGGACACGGAGCCCTGGCGCGTGCCCTACGGCTTTCCCCCGGCGCGAGGTGGAAAGGTCGCGCCCGAGGTGCGGCTGCTGCCGGAAGGACAGCGGGTGCCCGAGGTGCGCCTGCTGCCCGCTGTCTCCGCGACGGCCCTCGCCGCCGAGCAGCCCGTGGAGGAATGCCCGCCACCACCGGAACCGGGACCCACCCTGCATGCGCTCCAGACGGACGAGCGGCCGCCGCAGGGAGAGGAGGGGAGGTCACGACCGCGCGTGGGAGGGAGGCGGTGGCTCGCCGTGTCCGCCCTCGTGCTGGGGTTGCTCGGGTTAGGGTCGTGGCTCGTCCACGTGGCCTGTGCGTCCACCTGGGAGAGGGCGGCTCACGGCGTCGCATCCACCCCGCTGGCCTCGCCAGCATCTACCGAGAAAGGAACTCCCCCCATGTTCTCCTCCACGCCCGATGAGGCCTCCCGCCCGTCCTTCACCCCGCCGAGGTCCCTGCGGGACGTCTGTGTGTTGCTCGGGGCCTGCGCCGCGTCGGTGAACCTCCTGGCCTGCGCGAGCGCACCCGTGCGTCCCGACATGGGCGGCTTCCTCGAACGGTGCCCTCCCGAGGCCCTCGAGACGGCCGCGCGGCTGAAACTCGGCCGTGTCGTGAGCCTCGAGTTGGCGACCGTGACCTGGGCGGGTATCGAGGAAGATGAGGCGTTCAACATCAGGACCGGACCCATGGAAGGCTGGATGGTCACGTCCCCTGTCGAGGCCAACAAGCTCGTGGCCCACCGGGTCACGGGAGAGGCGAAGGTGTTTCCGGATCGGGTCTACATGCAGTTCGATCGCATCTACCTGGATGAGACCTGGCCGACGCGCGGGCGGGTCCCATCGCCCATCTGCGCGGTGGCCGTGCATAACTACGGGGAGGAATTCGGGGAGCCGACGTTCGCGGCGAGGCCGAACGGGGGCGTGGAGGTGGACCCGGCGAAGGTGGACCGGAGCCCGGACGCCGCGGTGATCAACTCCAAGGGGATACCGGTGTACGTGCAGCGCCCCGGGTTCCGCTTCCCCAAGTGACTAGGGAATGCTGTCGGGTTGACTGATGAAGAGGGCATCGAAAAGGGTGGTGTGGGGAGGCTCCTTGAACTCGACGATGAGCGGGACGGGCGTCCGGGCGAGCTCGTGAGGAAGGGTGGTCACCCCGAACGTCGCCTCGAGCGTCCTGGAGATGACCTCGGCGGGAGCCTGCAGGTCGGGCGGAAGCGCATCCAGGAAGACCTGATCGGTGGTGCGCCGCTTGTCCTGGAGCCTGAATCGCACGCCGTAGACGGTGTAGACAGGCGCCAGGATGCTGACACAGCCGACGACGACCCAGCGACTCGGAGGCGGGTCGTTCACCGCCCTCGAGTACACGGCACAGCGAAAGCTCGCATCACACGTGGAGGTGATGTTGCTGACCATGAAACGCGGCAACACGGCTTGAACCTCGTCCACGAACGCGTCCCACTGGTCCATCTTCTCGCGCTCTTGCACCCAAAGCGTCAGGAAGCGCTCCGCCTCGGGGCTGTTCTCGAGCCCGAGGTCGAAGTCCCTGTCCGCGCGGTAGTAGTTGCGAACGAGGCCAATCAAGGACTCCGCCGTGAGTTGCATGGGATTGGACCTCTATGGCCTTGGATATGGCAAGCCGTTGAGCCCGCTGTGGGACCACTCCGGGAAACTGTCTCAGGGGCGGCGGCTTGGCGCTGCGCATGTGCTTCAGCATGGGATGCCCCATCCGTGGGGCATCCTGATTTTGCTTTCCTCGCGGAGGGGGCTCAGCGCTTCCTGCCCCGTTTGAGTTTCTCCAGCTTGCCAGCGGCCGCGGCGTTGCGCTTCCGGACCTCGGCCTTCCCATCTGGCTTCCACTGTGCGGCCTGGTTGATGAAGTCCTCGTCCTGGGTGCGGCTGCTCAAGAGGTCCTTGTCGAAGTTGATTCTGACCAGGAGGGGGAATCGCACGGCCTGTCCGCTGATGATTCCCTGTCCGGGGCCGAAGCCGGGAAGCATGCGGGCATCCGACTCCGAGAGATTCTCCATGACGGAGCGCACGTAGGACTGATCCTTGGGGTTTACGAGTCGTAGGACCAGGAAGCTGTTGCACTGTGCCAGGATCGTCTCATCGACACGGCTTGGCCGTTGCGTCACCAACATGAGGCCGACACCGAACTTCCGGCCCTCGGTGACCACCTTGCGCAAGGTGGCCAGCGAGGGCGTGTCCTCGGTTCCCTCCCGGCCCGAGGGGATGAAGTTGTGGGCCTCTTCGATGACCGAGAGGAACGGAGCGATCTTGTCGGACAGCTCGGCACGGTGCGCGAACAGTGACTCCATGAGCAGGGAGACGATCGTGCTCTGCGTCAGATGGTCGTACCCACCAAGGTATAGGATGGAGACCTGCCTCGGAGAGATGATGGCTTCCGGCAGCTCGTGTGGATCTGGAAGCTGCTCGAACTTGAGCGAAGGATGGAGTTGGCGCAGTCGCTTGTTGCTCGCATCCATCTTCTCGAGGTGTGCCACCACCAAGTTCAGTGCACGTCGGGTCGCCAGGATGGTGGGCCTGCGATGCTGCCCGCCGCCATCGCCCTGGTTCCTCAACTGGTGGTCCACACGACCGAGGAGCCGCCGGATGTAGCTGACGACGGCCTCACCTGGAGTCGGGTTTTCCTGGGCCATGAGCGAGTGCATGAACTCGATCTGCGGCTCGGTCAGGCCGGCTGTCATCTTCGAGATGAGCGTCTCGACGATGGCCCGGTTCTCCTCCGCCATCACGATGTGCGGATAGAACAGCTTGACCTCGGTCCCCGTGAACATCGACCGCTGCTCCCAGAGGCCGATGTAGTCCCCATGGGGATCGAAGATGAGGACGGGATAACCCTGCTCGATGAGCTCGCGCAGGATACGCCGGGCCGCGACCGTCTTGCCACCACCCGTCATGGCGAGGATGGCCATGTGGCGCGCGACCACCCGCTCAGCGGAGATGGCGACGGGGACGTCTGCGCGCGCGATGAGCGTTCCGATGGAAAGCGGGGTCTGTCCCTCCAGACCTCCAGCCAACAGGAGGCGTATGGCATCTGCGGGCGGATACTTCACGTCCGCCGCCGGGGGGATGGGGTACGTCAGAGGGAAGAGATCATGGCTCTTCGGGTCGTCTGCCCAGGTGAAGCCCAGGACGAGCACCCGCGCCTGGAGTTGATCCCTGCTATTGGACAGCACCGTGTCCACCAGCGAGATGGACTCGTTCGCCAGTTCCTGGGCGGCCTCGTAGGGGAAGAACGGGTTGTACCGGTCGATCGAGGTGATGCGGCCCCAGGCCACGATGTCGGAGCGGCCGGAGTAGTCCTCGTTCGGAATCTCCATCTGCACGGCCACGAGATCGCCGACGCGTGAGCGGAAGCTCTTGAGGATGAAGGAGAATTCGGACGTCGAAGCATCACCGACGATGGTGCCGATCGACTCCCACTTGTTGAGGGGGTCCATGTCTAGGATCTCCGGAAGTCAGGCCTGAAAAGCCAGTCACGGGTGTTTGCGCTGACGATGCGCCGGGCCATGCGGATGACCGATGGATTCCCGGTGTCCATGGCCCTGCGCATGAGCTGGGCCGTCAACATTACGTTCATCTGCCGGGACATCCATTCCGGCACCTTCGCGTGCTTGTCTACGATGTCGAGACCCACCGGGAACGAGTACCGGGGCAGCAGTCGCGACATGTGGACGATCAGGAGCAGCAACTCGCCGAAGTCGAAGGGCCCGTTCTTGAAGGCCTCGACACGGATGGGCATGGTCTCCGCGTGCGGCTTGACGTAGGTCGTCAGCGGGCGCGGGTAGCTCTTGATGTCAGGGGCCCAGTCGAAGGGGATCTTGTTGTCGGGCCCCTGCTTGTCCATCTCCAGCGGAGAGAGGTACTCGGCTTCTTCGAGCACGCACTCCATGAGGATGGGATCCGTGATGCGGTACTCGCGAAGCTTCTGCAGCATCGTGCTCATGCTACCAGCATCGAGGTAATCCTCGTTGCGCAACTCCGCGAGCAGGGAAGACGTCAGCGGCCCGGGGGCGCTGGACATCGGACGCTCGACGACACCGCAGATGGTGGCCTGTGCCTCCTGCAGTCTCCGCAGTTGCTCGCGGTAGACGGAAACGAAGTTGGCCTCGCGCCCCTCACGGTGTTGCTTGCTGCCCGGCAGTAGCTTCTCGATGGTCGTCGCCGTGAAGGGAGGGAAGTCCTCCAGGGCATACGGGGAGACGGGAATGACCAGCGGCCCGTGCAGGATGCACATGGAGGGCTTGTCGTTCTGAAGTAGCGCCAGCATGCCTGCGGCCTCGCAGCAGTACCGGGCAGCATCCCGCAGCTTCATCACGTCATCGAAGCCTTCTTCGTACACGCCGCGGCCCGAGGAGTCGTAGAGCTCGTCGACGAGCTGCACGTCGAAGGCAAAGCGCTCGCGCTTCTCGCTCCGGTCGCCGGGTGTGACCGTGTAGGAGCCGACGCGGATGGCCAGGGGCGCACTACCGAGTGAATTGACGTTCGCGACCCCGCCATCAATAAAGCCAAGCCGCTTCCCACGGAACTTCCGCCAGGTGGCCTGATGATCCAGCTCCACCTTCTGGATCCTCCCGGCATCGATGAGGTTCTTCCGGAGTGTGTCCGAGAGCGTGTCGAGCACGTCCATGAACTCGGCCTGGGCCTTGGCCGAGAGCGAGAGACCCGATTTGAGGATCTCCGTCAGGATGTGGGGACGAACCAGACGCTTTTCGAGGCGCTTGCGCTTGGGTCGTTCCGGCTGGGGAGCGGGCGGAGGAACGACGCGCAACGGAGGCTTCGGGCCGGGTTTCGCCGGAGTGCGTGGCGCATCACGGGTTTCGGGGGAGGGGAGCGGCCCGTTGTCGTTGAATCCGACGATTTCCTGCAAGCGCACTGCCGTGGGCTCCTGAGCGGGCCACACCGCCATGCCATCCGGGAGCAGCTCCGAGGCCAGCCGTCGGATGGCCTCATGGGGCAGAGGAGTGCCTGCCCGGGTGATGACGTCCCACGTCATCCCGGTCTGCTGCCCATCATCGAGCGTGACAACGGCCCAGAAGTAATCGCCTTCATCGACGCCCTCCAGGCCATGTCCATCGACCTGGTCGCCGACAAGCCGCCAGTTCTTCTGTTGCCGCCGCAGGGGGCGTCTGCTGACCTGCCCGTCCGAGTGCCGGCGTGCAACGACCTCGAACTCCTCTCCATCAATACCTTCGGGAAACAGGACTCCGAGGACACGGGCATTGAAGTTGATGCCGCGCTGCCGTCCCCGCTCTCGTCCTTCACGACGGACTGCCGCGAACCATCCGAGCTCCGACGAGCGCAACTCACGGAGCACGAAGAACTGCCTGCGGGTCATGGTCATCGTTGCCGTTGCCTCTCAGCTGGCCCCCCGGAGGGCATGAACCATCTTTCGGCAGAAGGCATACCGCCTTCCAGGCGTTTTGAGCAGAGCCAGCCCAGGCAGGGATGACCGGTCAAGCAACCCGGATGTTGGCCTGTTGTGTCAGGTCGGCCCCCGGGGACCGCTCCGGTGAGGGGGTCCTTGCTCTGACCCCCAACCTCAGGAGTAGCTCGTCGGCGATGGCCCACGCGAGCAGGGGCGGGACGCTGTTGCCGATCTGTCGGAACGCGGGGTTCATCGTGCCGGCGAAGCGGAAGCCATCAGGGAACGACTGGAGGCGTGCGGCTTCTCGTACGGAGATGACCCGCTTCTGCTCCGAGTCATAGTGGATGTGACTGTAGGTGTCCTTGCCCAGGTGCGCCATCAGCGTTCTGGCCGGCTCATCCGCTGCCATCTTGCGCCACTTGTTGGGGAACTTCCCGGGGTCGTAGGGTGGGACGTACTTCGCGTGAAGCTCCTCGTACTCGGGCGAATCCTCCGCGAGGTATGTGCCGTTCCGGCGGAGTCTGTCGAGCTCCTGATGGAACAGCTTCGTGGCGAGCGCGTGGGCCTTCGGGTAGTCATCGCCCGGTTCCAGCCGCTCGAAGAGTCGGTAGTCGCGGTCGGTCAGGCAGCGGGTGACGTGGTCCCTGAGACGCCCGTCGGACCCGAACCCACTCCACTCCTTCATGAGGCGTGCGTACTCGCTGGGGGAGCGGTCGCCGTGGGGCAGGTTCCCGTCAAGCCGTCGTGCACCGCGACGATCCAGTCCCTTGATGTGATCGGTGAGTGGAGGCAGGTCCGACAGGGCCTCCCAGGCCGTCACCGCAGGGCGAGCATTGGCTCCGGGCTTCAGTGGGAGCTGGAACCATGGATGCTTCGTGCTTCCATCGGCTTCGAGGACATTCTTCAGTGCGACCATCCGTGTCCCCGAGTACCCCGGGGGGAAGTCGACTGTCCGCGTTGGAACGGGGAACCCGGGATCGGCCTTCGCCTGCCGGTGGATGGCTACCAGGAAGAATCGCTCGCGCATCTGCGGTACGCCATGGCTCGCGGCATTCAGGAGGGTGTAGGCGCACCGATAGCCCATCTCCTCCAGTGACTCGCAGATCTCATCCCCGAGGTTGTGACCACCCCAGTTCAGGACGTCCGGGACGTTCTCCATCACGAGCGCGAGAGGCTGGAGCTCCTTCACGTAATCCAGGTACTGGACGTACAGCGTCGCCCGGGGATCCCGCTTGAACGCTTCGGGATGCTGATGCACCTCCCGGAGCTTGGCTCGACCGACGCGGGTGAAGGCGGGGCAGGGAGGGCCACCCACGAGCAGATCGATCCCCTTCTCCTCCTTCGGTGCGTACTTCTGCAAGCACTCAAGGAGAGCCTGAGGCTTCCACTTCAGGATGTCCTTCGGAAGTGCATGCAGCTCGTCGGGCTTGTTGGGCGCCCGTTGATGGAAGTTCAGGGCATGCGACTCGGCGGCGTGCTCATCCAGCTCGACCCCACCGACGCTGACACAGCCCGCGCTCACGAAGCCGAGCGTGAGGCCACCACAGCCTGAGAACAGGTCCAACACCCGGGGAGGGGCTCCCTCACGAATCCTCCTCAGCCTCGCCTCGATCCGCCGCAGACCCATTCTACTGGGCTTATAACGCAGCGGGTCCAGGTCGCCACTTCTACGAGGGGCCTACAGGCTGCTACCGGACTGCCCTTGGGTCCGCTTCCACTTCTTCGTACTCCGTTTGGCGACCACCGACTGTCGCGGCATGGAGCCTCTCAGCTCCTCCATCCATCGTTGCTCCATGTCCCCTTCGCCGGGGAGTGCATCGACCTGCACGACCCTCAAGGATGGTGGTGGGGTCCACTGCTCGGCCTGGAGCGCTGCACGGACGGTCTCCACGACCTCGGCCAGTGACTCGAAGACCTGGTGTTCCCAGAAGCGGCAGATGCGCCAGCCCTCCGCTTCGAGCTGGAGCGTCTGCCGTCGGTCTCGCTCCACGTTCTCGAGCAGCTTGGAGGACCAGAACTCGTTGCGCGTCCGGGGGCGGACGTAGTGCTCGGGGCAGCCGTGCCAGAAGCACCCGTCGATGAACACGGCCACCCGAGCCTTGACGAAGACCACGTCGGGCCGACCATGTGGTGTTCTCGACTGGAGCCGGAAACGGAGCCCGGCCCGCCACAGGGCCGAGCGGAGGAGTCGTTCGGGGGAGGTGTCCTTGCCGCGGATCCGCGACATCTGCTCGGAGCGGGTGAGTCCCATGCCTCCCCTCCTTGAGGTGCTCGGGTGGGCTGTGCCCAGGGCGTACCTTGGCGTCTCCTACTTCAAAGGTAAAGGACAACGGACCAACCCGCGAGCATCTCCGATTGCCTGCCTGACCTTTTCTACCAGAGGTATGGGGAACAGAGACCAGTGGAGAACCTGATGGATCGGGTACGAGACGCTCTACCCGCCAGGCAGCCCAGGCGGTTTCCCAACTTCTGACACGAGGTGCGGTGGTGTATGCTCGTCGACGTTGGGGGCGGTGAGACCGGGCGGGGATCTCCATTTCACGGGCAACCGATGACCGACACGAAGTGGTTCTTTCCGACGACGCAGGGTGGAGAAGAGAGCGGGCTCAACGATCCGGGGATCGAATTCTTCCGGCAGCCCGGCGCGCTTGCGCGGGAGACGCTCCAGAACAGCGGTGATGCTTCGGATGGTAGCGATAGGCCGGTGACGGTCACCTTCGAGTTGCTCGAACTCCCACTCGAGCAATTCCCCGGAGGCGACCGGTTGCGCGAGGTGATCGAGCGTTGCCGTGACTACATGCTCGCGCCCTGCAAGTCCGAGCGCGAGAAGAACGAGAACGGACGTGAATGGTTCGAGAGCGCGCTCAAGCTTCTTACCGAGAAGCGTATCCCCGTGCTGCGCATCCGCGATGAGAACACGACAGGCCTGGAAGGTGGCGAAGACGAAGAGGGCAAAGCCTGGTTTCGCTTCATCAAGAAGCAGGGCAGTGCCTCGATGCATGGGGCGGGGGGTGGTTCGTTCGGCATCGGGCAGCGGGCACCGTTTGCCTTCTCGCGCCTACGCACCATCTTCTACTCCACGCTGACGCGAGAGGGGCAGCACGCGTTCATTGGGAAGACGATCCTCAGTTCGTTTCGTGAAAAGCAGCAGGTCTTCCGTCCGATCGGCTTCTGGGGCGTACAGGCGGGTGCGGCGAACGGAGTACAGGCTGTGCGCCGCGGCGAGGACATCCCAGAGGTGTTTCGCCGCACGACGGTCGGAACCGACCTGTACATCATGGGGTGCGAGGCGAACGGCTGGCAGACGCGGGTGGTGGACTCCGTGGTCCGGCACTTCTTCGCCGCCATCCACGGCGGACTCCTGGTCGTCCGGCTCGTGGCCAACGGCCAGTCACAGGAACTCAACAAGACGACGATCGAACAGGTGGTGGAGACTCGGCTGCAAGAGGCATTGAAGGCCGCCGGCTCGCGCAAGGGAGCCCAGAAGGAGGTCAACGACTCGCTTGGGGTCACGCGCTACTACCTGAAGGCTCTTGCCTCCCCTGTGCGTGGTCAGCCCTTCGTGCGCGAGCATCAGAAGTTCGGCAAGTTTGAGCTGTACGTCACGCTCGACCCCAACGCGCCATCACGCACCGTGTACATGCGCCAGCCAAGGATCCTGGTCCATGAGCGGACCCAGCGTGTGCTTGAAGGCTACGCTGCCGTGTTTCTGTGTGCTGATGATATGGGCAACGAGTTGCTCCGGGGCCTGGAGGACCCATCGCACGCCAAGTGGGACCGGGAGCGTCGGGATTATGGCGATCGCCTGCTCACGGAGATCTCCGCATTCGTGCGTGATTCGCTCAAGGAGTTGGAGGAGAAGGAAACGGAGACCCCACAGGATCTTCCCGATCTGGGGCGCTATCTGCCCGAGGATGAGGCACTTCGCCCCGGCTCCCACCAGACGGGCACGCGCGTTCGGACCAATCGTGTCATCGAGGAGCAGACCGCGCGTCGTCAGCAGGGGCAACGAAAGGAGCGCGCTGCGGCGCGTCCCAGACGGCAGGGCCATGCGCAGGTGCTGTTGCTGCCTTTCGAATCGGGAGAGGAGGGCGCAGCGGAGGGGCTGACGGCCGCAGCTGGCGGACAGCCTCCCGGTGTCGATGGAAGCGGCGCCAGCCCGGGGGGTGGTGTCCTGCCCGGCGTCGATGCTCCCGACGCTGGCGTGAGCAGGGCTGGTGTGGGTGACACTGGTACGGAGGGACCCGGGCCAGAGTCTGGTCCGTTCGGCCACGAAGGTCCGGGCTCCGGAATGCAGCAGGGCTCTCGTGGTGAGGTTGGAACGTTGGGCCCTGAAGGTCCGGGCGTCATCGAATGGCAGGGCACGCAAGCGGGTCCTGGTCTGCCCGTGGCGAATGGTGGCCAGGGTGACCAGAGCGGTGGAATGCAAGGCCCCACTGGCTCCAGTGCTCCCTCGGCGGGCACCGGACCGGGGCTTCGTGGGCTCTCACAGGCACAGGTGTCGTTCCGTGCTTGGTTCTCACCGGATGATCAGACGACTCGTCTCTTGTTGCGCGCGACACGCCGTGGTCGTGCCTCGCTGCGACTGATCGCATCCGGCGAGGACTCGGATTACGAGCTGCAGGTCGCCTCGGCCATCGATGTGCGCACCGGTGACCGGTTCGATTGTAGGGGAGATCGGATTCTCAATCTGACGTTCGACGCGGGACAGCGCCGGGAATTGCGGCTTGAACTCCGCCCGGCGCGTCGTGTCGCGCTTGCTATCGAGGTGGCCCATGGCGCGTAGGCCACAGTTGATTTCGTTTCCGCATCCGGTCGTGGGCATCGGCGATGATCTCGCCGGGGTGCTGCGCTGCAACGCACCTCAGTTCGATTTTGGCGTGGACCTCACGACCTTGAGCATCGACGGGTTCGAGGTGACGAACCCGACTATCGCTGAGCTTGTCCAGAGGAAGGATGCGGCCTTCACGGTGCGCATCGGCTGTGGTGCGACCTATTACCGCAAGTCCTTACAGACCCACGACGCACGCCTTCAGCGCATCCTGCCATCGACGAGACTCTGCGGGGATGTAGAGCTTCAAGTACGTGTTTGCTCACTGAAGCGGATCGAGGGTTACCGGCCCGTGGGATTGCACGAGGATTACGGGGACCGCGCCTTCACCGTACAGGCTGGAGATGTGCTTGCGATCGGCGATGAGTTCGTCGTGCGAGCGGACAAACAATTCGACCCGCTCGCAGCGGACATGCCGTCGATCATGCGAATCGAGAAGGGCCCGTTCGAGAAAGGTCCCTACAAGGTGAACTTCTATGGAAAGCAGATATCCATCCAGCTTTCCGTCGAGGATCGTGCGCGATATGGGAGCGTCAGCGCCATTGCTCCGGGCGTGATCCATGCCGCGATCGTGCTGCCGGTGCTGTGCGAGGCGATCGCTCATGTGCGCAACCGCAATGCCCAGGATGGCATGAACGATCTGCAGTGGTTCAAGCGTCTGGAGGTCATGCTGGAGGCGCGGCACATCGACGAGAACGAAAGTCTGGTGGTGGCCGCACAGAAACTGCTCGATCTGCCGCTGGTACGAGCGTTCGACAACATCCTGAAGGGACGCGAGGACGACTGACATGCCACGCATCTATGTACTCAGTGAAGAGGTTCTTCGGGAGTTGGAGTCGCGCGTGACCAGCGATGAGGGGCTCGCGCGGTACCATCAGCCGGGACCCTTTGAGTTTGCATCCGAGCAACTCCTCGAGTTCCCGAATGAACCCGAGGACGAGGCACCGAGGCTGATGGTGTCGACGGAGCCCCGCCGGGGGCGGGCTTCCGCGGACTTCGAGCATGCGCTCCAGATACATGAGTGGCTCGGGCCATTGACCGAGACGGAAGCACGGGATGAGCGGCTGTGGGCGTGGCTGGCGCATGTGCCTTTCGCCGACTACACACGTGCGCGTTGGCCGATTCCGACGGATGACATCAAGAGTGCCCGCAGCTCGATCTATTCGCACTGGTTCGTTCGTGGTGAGGGGCGTTCGTCCCTGCGCCGTCATTCGATTGCGCGGCTGTGGTGGGCGGTCCACCTGACGCGCGCGCCCTGGGAGCACGACGAGGCGCTCTCTGCTCTGCGCAATGACGATGTCCACATCTACACCCGGCTGTTGCTTGGGAATCAGGACGTCTTCTTCCACACGCTCGAACGTGAATTCGGAAGCAACCAGCGCATCCTCATCGCCTTGCTTGAGGTGGTGCGCCGTTCACGCCGCGCTCCCGGGCCTCTCGTCAAGTGGTTGGCAAAGGAGGTCAACCTGGCATGCCGCTACCGCGAACTCGATCTCTTGCCGATCGAGGAACTCATCCCATTGCTGGAGTCCATGGCTGAGTTGGAAAGCGAAGCCGCTGCTGTTGTCTGAGCTGTAGTTGAGGACACCTCGTGCGGCCCTCAACGCAGTGCCTCGGCGGTGCTCGTGGCGGTGAGGGCCTGGTCGAACCAGCGCTCCAGCGTCCCCATGTCCTCGCAGCCCTCCAGGCGGGCCTCGTCTTGGGCGTTCAGTGTCAGGCCACGCTTGTCCAGGATTTTGCGGATCGACGCGCACAGGCCCTGCTGGAGGCCCTCGGCCTTGCCCTCCTTGCGTGCCAGCGACAAGGCTCCGCGCTCATCCTGGATGGCCATGCGCGCGCGGATATACGCGTCCCACTCCTCCTCGGTGAAGCCCGCGGCGCGCGCCGCCTCCAGCGCGGCCGTGTAGGGTTGCTCCGCCAGCACCTCGGGCACCATCTGGAGGTTGCTCGCCTCCCGGAAGAAGTAGGCCCACTTCTCCACCGTCGTGCGGGGCGGACGGGAGGTGTCGTACTTGGGCAGCTCCAAGAAGACGAACTGCAATTGCCCCAGGCCCCGCGCGCCCCCGTGCTGCTCCTGCATCCGCCAGCGGCTGAGCATCGGCACCCGCGGCGCCTCCCGACCCGGCCACAGCTCGAAGTCGCACACCGTCACCCCAATCACGTCATCCAGGTCCGGGTACACCTGGCCCCCCTGGAGCTGACTGGTATAGGCCTTGGCCACGTTGTAGACGACGCGCTTCTCGAAGCCCTCCACGTTGAGCACCTGCATCTCCACCACGTAGCGGGTACCGCGCGCGTCCACGCACTTGACGTCCACGATGGAGAACTTCAACTCCTGGACCGGGGGCCGCTGCTCGGGCGAGAGCAACTCCACCTCCACCACCCGGTGCTCCTCGTCCAGTTCCAGCAGACCGTTGAGCAGGGCAATGAGCAGGGGCTTGTGCTCCTCGGTGCCGAAGATTCTCTTGAAGACGAAGTCCGTCTTCGGGTCCGCGAACAAGGGGCGCATGCCTTCCATCTAATGCGTCGGCTGGCCGTTGTCGCCCCCCTCCGGCCGCTCCCGCCACCGGAGGGGCGAGAGAAGCCCGCTCGCCTGGAGCCAAGGCTCCCGTATGCTGCGCCCGAGCATGAACGAGCAACACGTCGCCTGGGCCCCCTGGTCCGGCCCCGGTCACGAGCACCTGATGCTGCTTGGCCGCGACGCGAAGCTCTCCCTGCGCTTCCGCCGCCTCCCCTCCCGCTGAGGTAGTCTGCGCCCCATGCCTCCGCTCGCGCTCTCCAAGGGTCCCGGCCGTCTCCGGCGCTGGCTGTTCGTGGGCCTGGGGGTGGGCACCTTCGGCCTCTACGGCCTGGCCTTCGTGGTGGACCGCTTCGGCCAGCGCGAGCGTGCCGGCCCCTCCGACGTCG
>Ga0216309_1000130_pt1 | contig 13194 bp, 12 predicted proteins | sample Total_DNA_C_FD_161284 | JGI IMG/M metagenome (GOLD analysis project Ga0216309, IMG submission 161284) | Terrestrial sediment cell enrichment communities for BONCAT metagenomics from Utah, United States - Total_DNA_C | ecosystem: Environmental > Terrestrial > Deep subsurface > Rock core/Sediment ...
GGCGGGCGCCCCGCCCGCCTCGCGTTCAAGAGACCGCGGCCGGCCCGGCGCGTGCGAGGCGCCGGCCGGGAACGGCGGGGGGATTATACACAGCGACGCCGTCTACGCGCTCTTTTTCCGCCTGCCGCGCGCGGCGGGTTTGTCGGCCGCGCCGTCGGCCTTCCGCTCGGCGACGGCCGGGTCCGCGGGGCCGCCGTTGCCGTTGGCGGCGTGGCCGTTGAGGAGGGGCCTGAGCGCCTGGCCGGTGTGGGACTTGCGGACACGCGCGACGTCCTCGGGCGTGCCGCAGGCGACGACGCGGCCGCCGTTCGATCCGCCCTCGGGCCCGAGGTCGACGATGTGGTCGGCCGACTTGATGACGTCGAGGTTGTGCTCGATGACGATCACGGTGTTGCCCAGACTTACGAGGCGCTGAAGGACGTCGAGCAGCTTGTGGACATCGGCGAAGTGGAGCCCTGTCGTCGGCTCGTCGAGGATGTAGATGGTGCGGCCGGTGGCGCGCTTCGAGAGCTCGCGCGCGAGCTTGATGCGCTGCGCCTCGCCGCCCGAGAGCGTGGTCGCCGACTGCCCGAGCTTGATGTAGCCGAGGCCGACGTCTAAAAGCGTCTGGAGCTTCTGCTTGATCTGCGGGATGTTCTCTAAGAGCGGCATCGCCTCCTCGATGGTCGTATCCAGCAGGTCGGCGATGGACTTGCCCTTGTAGCGGACCGACATCGTCTCGCGGTTGTAGCGCGCGCCGCGGCAGACGTCGCAGAGGACATAGACGTCGGGCAGGAAGTTCATCTCGATGCGCTTCATGCCGTCGCCCTCGCACGCCTCGCAGCGACCACCCTTGACGTTGAAGGAGAAGCGGCCGGGCTTATAGCCGCGCTCACGCGACTCAGGCAGCATGGCGTAAAGCTCGCGGATGGGGGTGAAGAGCCCGGTGTAGGTCGCGGGGTTCGAGCGCGGCGTGCGGCCGATGGGCGACTGGTCGATCTCAATGCACTTGTCGACGTGCTCCAGCCCCTCGATGGAGTCGTACTCGCCCGGCTCCTCCAGCGAGCCGTAGAGGTGGCGGGCGAGTGCGCGGTAGAGGATGTCGTCGACGAGCGTGGACTTGCCCGAGCCCGAGACGCCCGTGACGACCGTGAGCAGGCCGAGCGGGAAGGTGGCGTCGATGGACTTCAGGTTGTTGGCGCGCGCGCCGCGGACGGTGACGGCGTTACCGTTTGCCGGGCGGCGCTGGGTCGGCACCTGGATGGCGAGCCTGCCGCAGATGTACTGGCCGGTCACCGAAGAGGGGTTGCAGGCGACCTCCTCGGGCGTGCCGGCGGCGACGATCTCGCCGCCGTGCGCGCCGGCCGCCGGGCCGAGGTCGACAACGTAGTCGGCGCGCCGGATGGTCTCCTCGTCGTGCTCGACGACGAGCACGGTGTTGCCGAGGTCGCGCAGTGCCGAGAGCGTCTCCAGCAGCTTCTGGTTGTCGCGCGGGTGGAGGCCGATGGAGGGCTCGTCGAGGACGTAGAGGACGCCGCGGAGCTGCGAGCCGATCTGCGTGGCCAGCCGGATGCGCTGCCCCTCGCCGCCCGAGAGCGTGGCCGAGGCTCGGTCGAGCGTCAGGTAACCGAGGCCGACCTTGTCGAGAAAGCGCATCCGGTTGCGTATCTCGCGCAGGACGAGCCCGGCGACCTGCGACTCGCGCTCGTTGAGCTTCAGACGGTCGAAGGCGGCGACGGCCTCCTCGATGGGCTGTGCGGTGTACTCGGCGATGCCGCGACCACCGACACGCACCGCGAGCGACTCGGGCTGGAGGCGCTGCCCCGCGCAATCCGGACAGATGACCGGCGAGACCAGCTCTTCCAAAGCCTCGCGCACGCGCTCGCTCGGCGCGTTGTGCATCCGCTCGGAGAGGTGGCGCACGGCGCCCTTCCAGTCGCTCTCGTACTTGTAGAGCCCCTGGCGGAAGGTCAACTGCCCCTCGACGCCGTGGAAGAACCCTTCGCGCGCGGCGCGCGGCAGCTCGGCGAAAGGCGCCTGCGGGTCGGCCCCGAAATGCTCGGCGACAGCGACGAGCGCCGCCCTCAGGTAGGAGGCGCCCTGCTTGTCGGCCGCCGCGAGCGCGACGAAGAGCTTGTCGGCGCGCTCGGTGGCGTCCGTGATGATCTTCGCCGGGTCGATCTCGAGCACGGTGCCGAGGCCGTGGCAGCGCTTGCACGCGCCGTAGACCGAGTTGAAGGAGAAGGAGCGCGGCTCCAAAGGCGGGACGTTGATCTGGCAGTTGACGCAGGCCATGCGCTCCGAGTAGAGCTTCTCCTCGCCGTCGACGACCGAGATGAGGACGGCGCCGCCCGTCAGCTTGAGGGCGGTGCGGACCGACTCGGTCAGGCGCTCGCCTATGCCGGGCTTGATGAGCAGGCGGTCGACGACGGCCTCGATGGTGTGGTTGCGCCGCTTATCGAGGCGAATCTCCTCGTCCAGGGAGACCAGCTCGCCGTCGACGCGCGCCCGCAGAAATCCGTCCTTCTGTAGCTTCTCCAGTTCCTTCTTGAACTCGCCCTTGCGGCCGCGCACCACCGGCGCGAGCACCATCACGCGCTCGCCCTCCGGGAGCGAGAGCACGCTCTGCACGATCTGCTCGACCGACTGGCGCGTGATGGGCGCGCCGCAGACGTGGCAGTGTGGCTGGCCGACCGAGGAGAAGAGCAGGCGCAGGTAGTCGTAGACCTCTGTGACCGTGCCGACGGTCGAGCGCGGGCTGCGCGAGACGGTCTTCTGCTCGATGGAGATGGCGGGCGAGAGGCCGTCGACCGAGTCGACGTCGGGGCGCTCAAGCTGGTCGAGGAACTGGCGCGCGTAGGCCGAGAGCGACTCGACGTAGCGGCGCTGCCCCTCGGCGTAGATGGTGTCGAAGGCGAGCGAGGACTTGCCCGAGCCCGAGAGCCCCGTGATGACCGTCAGGCGGTCGCGCGGAATCTCGACGCTGATGTCCTTCAGGTTGTGCTGGCGCGCCCCGCGCACCGTGATGCGGTCAATTGCCATTGCCTGAATCGGTCCGCGAGCACTACAGTGGAGAATCGGGCGCAGCGCGGAAACGAGTATTTTAAACGACGCGACACGCGCCCGCAAGCAGGGTCAGGGTTGCGGGCTTTTCCGGTCAAAGATTGCGGAACGGGCCGGGCGCGGCCGCGTTTGATGGCTCGTCCGAAGGATTTTCGCGGCCTCTTCCGAAGACCGTTCCGGGTGCCATTTAATTTAAGGAGATGCCGGGATGCTTTCCTCTCTCCGCCGTCCTGCCGCCGCCACGCTCCTCTTCACGCTCGCCCTCCTCCAGGCCGCCGCCGCACAGACGCAGCAGAGGCCGCCCGCCCGGAAGTCGCCGCCCGTCTGCGAGGCCGGGCATGCCCTGCAACTCGTCAGGCAGCAGCTGTCGGAGGCCAAAATCTTCCCGAGCGGCGCGAAGCGTGTCGTCGTCATGGCACGCGCGGCCGAACTGCTGTGGCCCTCCGACGAAGCGCAGGCGCGCGAGCTCTTCGCGGAGGCGTTCGAGGTCGCGTCGGCGCACTACAGGGAGCACGGGCAGGAGTCGACCATGCGCAAGGCGGCGCGACCGGACTCGACGATGAAGGGGCTGACCTACCTTCACCCCGACCCGCGCCTCACTGTCATCCGCGCCCTCGCCCGCCGTGACCTCGCCTGGGCGCAGAGGCTCGTCGCGCGCACGACCGAAGAGACGAGGCAGCGCGCCCTGGGCGTCGGGTCGAAGGCGGAGCGGAAAGGTGACCCCGACGAGCCCGCGGAGAGGCTGCTCTCGCTGGCGCGCTCCCTCATGAGCAACGAACTCTCGTTAGCCCTCTCCGTCGCCAGAGAGTCGCTACGCCACCCCGCCTCCCGCTTCCTTTCGGGCTTCATCTACGAAGCGGCGAGGGCCGACCGCGCCGCCGCCGACGCCTTCTACGCCGACGCGGTCCGCGCGTACGCCGGCGGGGAGGTGACGGAACTCCTGCAACTCTCGGCCTACCCCTTCGGGCTGCATCTGAACCTGGGCCTGCCCTACGGTAATAACGCGGCCGGCACGCCCCCGTCCGGCTTCACGCCGAGCCCGGAGTTGCAGCGGCAGTTCGTCGCCGCGCTCCTACGCCTGGCCGAGCGGAGACTCCAGGCGACCGCCGGCCAGCCACCGCCGGAGAACGCCTCTCAGCCGTCCGAGGCCGAAATGATCTACGGGGCTTTGGCGGCGCTGGAGACCCTTTACGGGCCGGCCGACAAGACCTTCACCGCTCGCGCCGCGCCGCTCAGGCAGATGGCCGGCGGGATGCTCAGCGGCACCGGCCTCCGCCGCGCCGAGGCCGGCGCTCAGCCGAAGCGCCCGTCCGAACAGCCGCAGGACACTTCGGAGAAACTAGAACGCGTGTTGCGGGAGGCCGAAGGATTCGAACAGCCTGACCGTCATGACCTGCACATCGTTTCGGGGCTCTGGTCCTCGCTGCGGCGGGAAAGCGTCGAGCGGCTAGAAGGCGTGGCGGAGAAGCTCAAGGACGCGGAGGTCCGCCGGCAGTTCCGCGACGGCATCTACTACGAGAAGGCGCTCGGGGCCGCGAAGGACGGGCGGCCGGACGAGGCGGCGCGGTTCGCCGAGAAGGTCGGGGCGCTCGAACAGCGCGCCTCGCTGGCCTGGGAGGTGGCCTCGGCCGAGCTCAAGCAGTCCGACTCGGCGCCGCACGGGCTCGCGCTCACCGAGTCGGTCCACAAGTCGGCACAGGCCGCGCCCGAGTCGGAGGAGAAGGCGAAATCGCTGCTCGGGGTCACGCACGTCTACACGCGGCTCGACCCGACGCGCGTGGCGCCCGTCCTCGCGGAGGCGGTCGCGACGATCAACCGCGTGCCCGACGTGGACCTCTCGCGCGCCTTCATCACGCGCGCCGTCGAAGGGCACACCTATAACTTCTACGCGGCACACCCCGCGCCCGGCTTCACGCTGGAGACGACGCTCGGCCAGCTGGCCGCGCGCGACTTCGAGACCGCGCTCGGCAACGCGCTCGCGCTCGACGACAAATACCTGCGTGCCCTGGCCGTCGTCACGCTCGCTTCGAAGTGTCTGGAAGGCGTACCGGAACCCGAAAAGCCGGCGCGGCCGGCGAAGGCCGCGCCGAAGCAGCAGCCCGCGGCTAAAAGGGTGGAGGCGGCTCCGAAGCCTCAGTCCACGCCGAAGCAGCGCCCCTGACTCGTGCATGACGTGAGAGACCGTTAACCACGAAGACGCGCGGACGCGGCCGGCAAGACTATTAGCCGCGTCCATGCGTCTTCATGGGTAGTCCTTCGATTTACACCCCGCCGCCAACTGCTATAAACTCAGCGGCATTGTAAAACCAGGCGCTGGAGACCGGACATCCGAGACGAGAGGGAGCAGGGGAGGGACGTGCTGAATCTTCCGAACGCACTGACGCTATCGCGTATCTTCGTCGTACCGCTCCTCGTCGTCGTCCTGCTCACGCCCTTCTCGGAGAACTGGTTCGGCGTCCAGCGCCACCTGCTCGGCGTCGCGCTCTTCCTCGGGGCGGCCTTCACCGACTATCTCGACGGCCGCATCGCGCGCAGCCGCCGCCAGATCTCCCGCTTCGGCATCCTGCTCGACCCCATCGCCGACAAACTGCTCATCAGCGCCGCGCTCATCTCGCTCGTCGAGAACCGGCTGGCCCCGGCCTGGGCCGTCTGCATCATCGTCGGGCGCGAGTTCGCCGTCTCGGGGCTGCGCTCGGTGGCGGCCGCCGACGGGATGGTCATCTCGGCGTCGAGGCTGGGGAAGTTCAAGATGGCGGCGCAGGTGCTGACGGTCGCGCTCCTCATCGCTTCGAGCACGGCGGGCGCGCCGCCCGTGGCGAACTTCGGCCACGCCTTCCCCGCCATCCAGTTCTGGACCGTGCCGGAGCTACGCGCCGCGCTCGGCCACCTCTTCGGGGGCGGCGCGGTGACTTCGACCGACTGGCAGGTTCTGCTCTACAGCGCCGGGCGGGCGATGCTTTGGGTCGTGGTCTTCTCGGCCTGCCTCTCGATGTACGAGTACTTCCGCGCCTTCTACCGCGCCGCCCTCGAACGCCCTGACGCCGCACGCGCCCCGCTCCCGGCTGCGGCCGCGCGGACGCCCACGCCCAACAGCTAGAGACTCTAAACACAGAGGCGCGGAGGCACGGCTCGATTAAAAGAGCTGGGCCTCCGCGCCTCCGTGTTTAAAACTGCTACCGCGCGGTCTGCTACTGGACTTCGACGGCGTCGCCCGTGTGTATCTCCTGCGCGACGCGCGTGACGACGGCGGTCGCCGTGCGCCCCTCGACGCGCAGGACGACGAGCTCTCCGACGACCTTGCGCGGGACGGGCGGACGCCGCCGCCGAATCGCGGGCGTCTTGACGGTCTCGCCCGACTTCGGGCCGTCCACGTCCTTCACGCGCTGTGCCTGGTTGGAGAAGCCGCCGCCGCGAAGCTCATCGCTCTCGAAGCCGCGGTGGGCGTTGGCGACGACCTCATCGCCGTACCCGACGAAGGTGCCGTGACCGTCCGGACGGTAGACGGTCAGGTAATCGCCCGCCTTCAGGCCGTCCTCGGCGCCGAGGTCGACGTAGACCACCTGGTCGCGCGAGACCATCTCGTGGCCGTCGCGTGCGAGCACAATGCGTCCGGTCCGCCCCCCCGTGGGCTCAGCGAAGCGGTCGAGCGCGGCCTCGGAGCGTGCCTGTGGGATGGGGGCGGTCGGGAGGGGGCGGAGCAGATCACCCGGCAGCAGGTCGCTGCATGAGACGATCACCTCGGCCACCGAGACGAGGTCGCGCACGCGCGACACGCGAAGGCGGCCGACCTCCTGTGTGTAGACGCCCAGCGAGCCGCTCTTGCGCGAGAATTTCGAGCGGAACTGTCCGCGCGGCCTCACGACCGAGAACTCCTGCCCGGCGCGCATGCCCGCCTGCGCCCCCGCGTCGACGAAGACCATGTCGCCCTCCTTATAAATGCGGCGCTCGGCCTCCTCCTCCGCGCCGACGATCTGGCCGGCCGCCGCCTGGGGCGTCTGCTCGATGAAGCCGCCGCACGCCGACTCGCTCGGGCGCGCGGCCGGGGACGGACCGCGGCCTTCCGGGTAGATGATCGTCGGCTCCCCGGGGCGCGTCTGGCCGCCGCCCGTCTGGCCGCTTGCCGGGGCGGGGACGAAGGCGCAAAATAGGAGCAACAGCAGAAGCAGTTTGCGGGCGGGTAACGTGTCGCAGCTACGCACGGGAATCTCCTTGTGTGGTTGTGGCATCAAAGGTGTCCGAATTTTTTGGGCCGTTCCAGCCAGGACGTTTCTGAAGGGCAAGCGGGGTCGATGGGTGAGGCGCGGGAGGCGGCCGCCCCTCCAGGGAGCCGCCCTCAAGCGGGCACTTTCCATCCTACTGTCTGGCGCGCGAGAGCGTCAACAGGTTTGTTCACGGCCGGGTCGCCGCGGCGGCAGTCGGCGCCCCCCTAGCGGCTTGCCTTTTCCCGAAGGCGTTGCTAGTATTCACGTTTTGCCGGAAGGCGCGGATTCTCTACCGTGATAGGCCGGTGTAGCTCAGGGGTAGAGCGGCAGTTTTGTAAACTGCGGGCCGGGGGTTCAAATCCCTCCACCGGCTTGTTCGAGTTTTGACATCCGCAGGGGTGGTCGAGTGGTTAATGGCACCGGGCTGTAAACCCGGCGGGTTCACACCCTACGTAGGTTCGAATCCTACCCCCTGCACCATTTACATTGCGGATTGCGGATTGCGGATTGCGGATTGGGCAACGGGCTATCTTCAAATCCGCATTCCGCAATCCGAGTGGGCGGGAGTAGCTCAGTTGGTAGAGCATCAGCCTTCCAAGCTGAGGGTCGCGAGTTCGAGCCTCGTCTCCCGCTCCAATCTTCAGTCGAACGTTCGGGCGGGCATGCGTTTCATGCCCGAGTAGCTCAGGGGTAGAGCGCCTCCTTGGTAAGGAGGAGGTCACGGGTTCAAATCCCGTCTCGGGCTTAAGCTAAACCGAAGAACTTAACCGAGAAGAGGCTAGAGGGATATGGCGAAGGAGAAGTTTGACCGGTCGAAGCCGCACGTCAACATCGGGACCATCGGGCACGTCGACCACGGGAAGACCACGCTGACGGCCGCGATCACGAAGGTCCTGGCGAAGCACAACCCGAAGATCACGGTTCGCGCCTTCGACTCCATCGACAACGCGCCGGAGGAGAAGGCGCGCGGCATCACCATTGCGACCGCCCACGTCGAGTACGAGACGCCAAACCGCCACTACGCGCACGTCGACTGTCCCGGGCACGCCGACTACGTCAAGAACATGATTACGGGCGCGGCGCAGATGGACGGAGCCATCCTGGTCGTGGCCGCCACGGACGGTCCCATGCCGCAGACGCGTGAGCACATCCTGCTGGCTCGCCAGGTGGGCGTGCCCGCCATGGTCGTCTTCATGAACAAGACCGATGCGGTCGACGACGAGGAGCTCTTAGATCTGGTCGAGTTGGAGGTCCGGGAGCTTTTGTCGGCCTACGAGTTCCCGGGCGACGACATCCCCGTCATCCGCGGGTCGGCCTTAGGCGCCTTGAACGGCGAGGCCGACTGGGAGAAGACGGTCGACGAGCTGATGGCGGCCGTGGACACCTACATTCCGACGCCTGCGCGGGACACGGAGAAGCCGTTTTTGATGCCGGTCGAGGACATCTTCACGATCCAGGGGCGTGGGACGGTGGCGACGGGGCGGATCGAGCGTGGACGGGTGAAGGTCAACGAGTCGGTGGAGATCATCGGCATCCGAGACACGCGGACGACGGTGGTGACGGGAGTGGAGATGTTCAAGAAGTTGTTGGACGAGGGCGTGGCGGGCGACAACGTGGGGTTGTTGCTGCGGGGTGTGGAGCGGCGTGACGTGGAGCGAGGGCAGGTGATAGCGAAGCCGGGGAGCATTACGCCGCACACGAAGTTCCGCGCGGAGGCGTATGTGTTGACGAAGGAGGAGGGTGGGCGGCACACGCCGTTCTTTACGGGGTACCGGCCGCAGTTCTACTTCCGGACGACGGACGTGACGGGGGTGGCGCATCTGCCGGAGGGGGTGGAGATGGTGATGCCTGGGGACAACGTGGCGATGGAGATCGAGTTGATCACGCCGATTGCGTTGGAGAAGGGTTTGCGGTTCGCGATCCGAGAGGGTGGGCGGACGGTGGGCGCCGGCACCGTCTCCGATATCATCGAGTAACGGCTGCCGGAAGAGAACGAGACAGTAAGCGATAGAAGGTGACCTTATGCCACGCGACAACATTGTCCTGCAGTGCACCGAGTGCAAAAGCCGCAACTACGTCACGACGAAGAACAAGAAGACGACGCCCGAACGCCTGGAGTTCAGGAAGTTCTGCCGCCGCTGCCGCCTGCACCGGGCGCACAAAGAGACCAAGTAGGTGATAAGCGGTGGGTGGCGAGCGAGATCGACGGCCGTCTTCGCGCTCGCCACTCGCCGCGCATCGTTTGTCACTTCTTCAAGGGGTATAGTGTCAACGGTTAGCACGTCGGTCTCCAAAACCGAAAGTACGGGTTCGAATCCTGTTACCCCTGTTCGCTGAAGAGCGGAGGCCGGAAGGGAAGTAGAAGGTCAGGTGTCGAAGAGAGAGGACGAACAGATGACTGCGAGCCATGACGAGCCGGGGGACTTGGCGGAAGGGTCTACGGCTTCGGGCGCGGCGCCGCGCATGGCGAGGTTCGGCGAAGGACCAGAGGGGCGCGCCGCGCGCCGCGAGCGCGACCTCGACGAAGGCCCGCGCGAGGGCTTCTTCGGACGCCTTTCGACGTTCGTGCGCGACGTGCGCGCCGAGCTGGGGCGAACGAGCTGGCCCACGGCCCTCCAGGTCAGGAACACGACCATCATCACCATCATCGCCGTCATCTTCTTCGCCACTTACCTCTACGCCGTCGACGGCCTGTTCACGTTCCTGCTGGAGCAGCTGGCGCGCCTCTTCGGCGCCGCCTGAGGAAGCTTTACGGTATGCAGCAGTGGTTCATTCTACACACCTACTCGGGGCACGAGAAGAAGGTCCGCGATAGCCTGAAGGCGCGTGTGCGCGACACCGACCTCCAGGCCGAGATCACCGAGGTGCTGGTCCCGACCGAGACGGTCGTCGAGATGCGCGGCAACAAGCGGGTCGAGTCTTCGCGGATGTTCTACCCCGGCTACGTGCTCGTCCAGATCGAGTGCGACGACCGCGGGCACATCCCCGACAACGTCTTCCACCTCATCAAGTCGACGCCGAAGGTGACGGGCTTCGTCGGCGGGCAGACGCCGACGCCGCTGACGCCCGACGAGGTGAACCAGATCGTTCACAACGTGACGGAGGCGGCCGAGAAGCCGAAGCCGAAGTTCACCTACACGCAGGGCGAGACGGTGCGCATTAAGTCGGGCCCCTTCGCCTCGTTCACGGGCAAGGTCGAGGAGGTCAACTCCGACAAGTCGACGCTCAAGGTGGTCGTCACCATCTTCGGGCGCTCGACGCCGGTCGAGCTCAACTTCCTCGACGTCGAGAAGGTCACGTTCACCGAAGACGAGTAGTCGGTTCTCAGTTTTCAGTTTTGTGTTTTCAGCGAACGCTGAAGGCCGGCGACTGGAAACTGAAAACTTAAAACTGAAAACTGAGTTATGGCTAAGAAAATAACGGGCTACATCAAATTGCAGGTGCCGGCGGGGAAGGCGAACCCCGCGCCGCCCATCGGGCCGGCGCTCGGCCAGCACGGCGTCAACATCATGGAGTTCTGCAAGGCCTTCAACGCGAAGACCGCGCAGATGGACCCCGACCTCAAAGTGCCGGTCGTCATCACGGTCTACGCCGACCGCTCGTTCACCTTCGAGACGAAGACGCCGCCGGCCGCCGACCTCCTGAAGAAGGCCGCCGGCATCCCCAAGGGCTCGGGCAAGCCGAACAAGGAGAAGGTCGGCTCGATCTCACGCGACAAGATCGAAGAGATCGCCCGGCTCAAGCTCCAGGACCTCAACACGCAGAACCTCGAATCGGCCATCAAGACCATCGAGGGCACGGCGCGCAACATGGGTCTGACGATTGATTGATCGCGGACTGCGGACCGCGGACTGACTCGTCCGCATCCCGGTTCGTCTTGAGAGGGAGAAGCCGACTAGATAGTGACATTCGGAAAAACGGGTTGCGAATCCGCAATCCGACTTCCGCAATCCGCAATCGAAGTCGCTTCGCTTGAACCTCGGAGAATCAGTAATGCCTAAGCACGGCAAGAAGTACCGCGCCGCCCTCGAAAAGCTCGAGGAGGGGCGCAAATACAGCCTCGACGAGGGGCTGGAGAAGGTCAGGGAGATTTCGGCCGTCACGGCGCGCAAGTTCGACGAGACGGTCGAGCTGACGATGTGGCTGGGCGTCGACCCGCGCAAGGCCGACCAGCTGGTGCGCGGCACGGTGGTGCTGCCGCACGGGGTGGGCAAGACCGTCCGCGTGCTCGTCATCGCGCAGGGCGAGAAGATGCGCGAGGCCGAGGAGGCCGGCGCCGACATGGTCGGCGGCGAGGACGTGGTGGGCCGCATCAAGGGCGGCTGGCTCGACTTCGACGCCGTCATCGCCACCCCCGACATGATGCGCCTCGTCGGCCAGCTCGGTAAGGTGCTCGGCCCGCGCGGCCTGATGCCGAACCCGAAGACCGGCACCGTCACCTTCGACGTGGCGACGGCCGTGCGCGAGACCAAGGCCGGCAAGGTCGAGTACCGCGTCGACAAGACCGGCGTCATCCACGTCGGCATCGGCAAGGTCTCGTTCGAGCCCGACCGCCTGCGCGAGAACGCCCAGACGCTCCTCGACGCCGTGGTCAAGGCCAAGCCCTCGACCGCCAAGGGCAAGTACGTCAAGAAGGTGAACCTCGCCTCGACCATGAGTCCGGGCGTTCTGCTGGACGAGACCATCTACGCCAGCCGGTAGAGGGGGAGGCGGGAAGGAAGTTATGAAGACCAGAGAGCAGAAGCAGAAAGACCTCGAATCGCTCGCCGAGCAGTTCCAGGCGGCCTCCGCCGGGATGCTCATCGGCTTCAAGAAGCTGACGGTGGCGAAGGACCAGGAGTTGCGCCGCCAGCTCCGCGACGCCGGCGCGAGCTACTCCGTCGTCAAGAACACCCTGGCGCGCAAGGCCGCCGCCGGCACCCCCTTCGAGGGGGCGACCGAGCACTTCAAGGGCGTCACGGCGCTGGCGCTCGCCGAGGGCGACCCCGTCCAGCTGTCGAAGGCGATCTCGAAGTTCGTCAAGGACAACCCGGACATCTTCACCTTCAAGGCGGGCGTCGTCGAGGGGCGCGTCGTGGCGCTCAAGGACGTCGAGGCCATCGCCACGCTGCCGTCGAAGGAGGAGCTGATCTCGAAGGTGATGTTCCTCATCAACTGCCAGGCGCAGCGCCTCGTGACGGTCATCTCGGCCGTGCCGCGTAACCTCGCCATCGTCGTCAAGCAGATCGGCGAGCAGAAGGGCGGCGGGGCGGAAGCCGCCTAAGTCAAAAGTTTTGGGCGCGGCCGCGCGGCCGCCGCCCGTCGGTTTTGAAAGCGGGGTCTCGGGGTCGGGGCCTCTCGGAAGTCAGCCGGACGCGGAAAACGGGCTCGGGCGATTCGTCAGGTCGCACCTCTGGCTCGGACGCGGCTTCGGGGCCCGCGATGCAACGGGTTTCGGGAGGCGTCCCGTGGGTTCTCTCGGCTCGCGAACCACAGACCAGGTGAACAACCAGAGAAACCCTTTGAGGAGGAGTTGAAGTTATCATGGCAGCTACACGTGAAGATGTGATCGAATTTCTGAAGGGCATGACCCTTCTCGAGGCCTCTCAGCTCGTTAAGGAGCTGGAGGAGACCTTCGGCGTCTCGGCGGCGGCGGCGGCGGTCGCGGCCCCTGCGGGCGGCGGCGGCGCGGCGGCCGAGGCGGCCCCGGCGGCCGAGGAGAAGACCGAGTTCGACGTGATCCTACAGGCCGCCGGCGGCAACAAGATCAACGTCATCAAGGTCGTCCGCGAGATCACGGCGCTCGGCCTCAAGGAGGCCAAGGACCTCGTCGAGGCCGCGCCCAAGGCCGTCAAGGAGGGCGTCACCAAGGAAGAGGCCGACGCCATCAAGGCCAAGCTCGACGCCGCCGGCGCGACCGTCGAAGTGAAGTAAGGGTGTCAGGCATCGGGCGCCGCGCCGGGGCTTTGTG
>Ga0216309_1000131_pt1 | contig 13188 bp, 5 predicted proteins | sample Total_DNA_C_FD_161284 | JGI IMG/M metagenome (GOLD analysis project Ga0216309, IMG submission 161284) | Terrestrial sediment cell enrichment communities for BONCAT metagenomics from Utah, United States - Total_DNA_C | ecosystem: Environmental > Terrestrial > Deep subsurface > Rock core/Sediment ...
TATATTTGGGATGAATCTAAAGACTTTCCGGCAGTTAAGCGTGTATTAGTATCCGGCCCGGTCAGCGAGAACCTCAAGGGCGGTCAGAATACTCCGGCACATTACTCAACTTGAGCCCCGTTTTGAAGAGCTAATCGTCAACTGTTGCCCTTCCGCTTCTGAACTAAACCGCTGGAAGTCCTAGCCCATCAGCACTCCAAAAGCAGTTCTCAGAATGAAGACCCTTAGCCCTTCGACCCATGTTTGACAGCCCCGTCCCCTACCGAACGAAATGACAGCGTGAGCGGCAAGGCAATTCCCGGCTCGAATCACTGCTATCAACGGAATCGTCTTATAACAACCAGTACAAGGCTCTTGATCCCTCTCTTCACTTGATCCCTCTCTTCAAATGCCCTGGAGCGTAGGAGAAATTTATGGACCAGAGAATTCTTCATGTCATCACTTTGATGCAAAGAGATTTACAGACTGAACTGTCGCTCGACAAAATGGCGCGCTCCGTCCATCTGTCCCCCTGGCATCTCTGTCGTCTGTTTAAAGCTGAAACCGGTCTGCCCCCGGCTAGATATCTCAAGATTTTGAGAATGCAACAGGCTAAGGCACTTTTAGAGACTACATTCCTGAACGTCAAAGAGATTATGAATAAGATCGGTCTGAACGACGAAAGCCATTTCGTGAGGGATTTCAAGGCAATTTACGGTTCCACACCCGGCCAACATCGGTCCGTTCACCTTCGAGCAGCTCACCGCCGACCGGAGCCGCGCCAAGAATGGCTAATGAATAGCAAGTTTAGCCAATAAAATCCAGTTGACACCGTTAAGTTAGCAAATTATTTTGCATGGTATAGCGCTGGTCGCCAAGCTGCTCACCTAAAAGTCAGCAATAAAAGTAGTCACGGACAATAAACGCAAGTCGCTAGTCGCGTAGCTTCTCACTTACAAGGCGAGGATAACTTAGTCGCGAAAAGTAATGGCGCCTGCCATTCCGTAGCGAGATGCTCTTAGTGTCTCTTTTGAGAGCTTCGAAACCGAACGGGGACCGCGCAGGGGACGAATGGTTAGTTGGAAGAGAGGTATGATATGCGCACAGATAACATGGTGGAGGAGGACAAACAGTGGTTCGCCATCCATACGAAGTCGAAGCAAGAGGATAGAGCCGATAGTAATCTGCAAGCCTGGCGGGTGGAAACCTTCACGCCGCGGCTGAGGGATTACACCTGCAATAAATTTACGGGCGCGCGAACTTACGTTACCAAGCATCTGTTTCCAAGATATATTTTCGCCCGGTTCGATGCCGACAAGCTACTACACAAGGTGCGTTTCACCCGAGGGGTGCAAAGCGTTGTCAGTTGCGGCGAACGACCCAGCCCGGTCGGTCCCCAGGTCATTGATATTATCCGCTCCAGAGTCGGCGATGACGGTTACATTAAGCTGTATGAGGATCTCACGCCCGGTGATCAGGTGATGGTTGACAGTAGCCATTTTGGGAATTTTATCGGGGTCTTTGACCGGAGAATAGATGAAGCCGATAGAGTGATGATTTTATTGACGACCGTCAGCTATCAGGCCCGCGTGATAGTTGAGAGGGGAATGGTGCGGAGAATTGGGCAAAATGGACCCGTCCTGCGCCGTAAAGGGGTAAGCAATCATTAACGGGAAACGTTAATGATGCGTGTGGAATTCTCAGACGGCGGAGGCGGCGTCAAATCCGCTCCGCCTTGGGCGGTCTGCTCCCCGTTAAGATGAATGGCCCAGTACGTCAATAGCGCCCTTCATCAATAGCCTCAAATCAAGTCGCTTTTCCATCCCACCGTTGATAGGTGAATGGCGGTAGCCTGTTTACAAAACGGCTCGACCGCGCGAAAACGTGTGTCGCGAAGCATCCGTTACTACAGGCTCGCAGCCGACCCGCCTTACCATCAAGTGTGGAGTTAGATGGTTCCAGCTCACGCTGCATGACTTTTCCCTAGATGCGGAGTGAGCCCGCGTCGAGCTTAAAGCGAGTGCTGACGCATATATCAGCACGCCTTCCACGCTCAAACTCATCAACCGAAGAGAACCACTCCACTCTTTCCGCGACACTGCATACCTTTCGGGATGACATCTCCATCCAGCGGCATCCGGGATGGGCAACACGCTCCGGATTTCAATAGACGGACACGCTGTTAGCTGAAAGCGCGTTGCTTAGCAGAGCGGCCAAAGCTCCCTTCTTCCAACCGGCGAGTGCCCGAAGTCGTAAAAAAGGTGGACTGATTTTTTCAGGGAAGAAAAGAAAATGGATATCGAGCCGAAAACAATGGTGGAGTTATTGAGATGGAGGAGTCAGCACCAGGCAGACAAGCGCGCCTACACCTTCCTCCTCGATGGCGAATCTCTCGAAGAGCATGTCTCCTACGCCGAACTCGACACCCGAGCCCGCGCCATCGCCGCACATCTCCGGAAGCGGGTTCTGCGCTCGGAGCGTGCGCTGCTGCTGTTTCCTCCCGGGCTCGACTACATTGCGGCGCTCTTCGGCTGCATGTATGCGGGGGTGGTGGCGGTGCCGGCCTATCCGCCGCGGCCGAACCGGCCGATGTCGCGCATTGAGGCGATAGTGGCCGACGCGCAGGCCAGTGTGGCGCTGACGAGTAGGCAGACGATGGCGGTGATGGGGCGGCAGGTGGCTGAGGGCAGAGGGCTGGCCGAGTTGAAGTGGGTGATAGTTGATGAGATTGAGGATGAGTCGAGCGAAGGGTGGAGGGAGGAGCAGGCAGGTGAGGATGATCTGGCGTTTTTGCAGTACACGTCCGGATCGACGAGTGTGCCGAAGGGAGTTATGCTCTCCCATCGTAACCTCCTGCATAACCAGCGGATGATCCGCAGTGCTTTTGAGCACGGTCAGGAGACGATTGTCGTCGGATGGCTGCCCCTCTATCACGACATGGGTCTGATCGGAAACGTCTTCCAGCCACTGTACCTGGGCGTTCCTTCAATCCTCATGTCGCCGCTCCATTTTCTACAGCGACCTGTGCGCTGGCTTCAGGCCCTCACCCGGTATCGCGCGACGACCAGCGGTGGACCAAACTTCGCGTACGACCTCTGTGTCCGCAAAATTAAGCCCGAACAGCTGGAGACGCTCGATCTGAGTAGCTGGACGCTCGCTTTCAACGGAGCAGAGCCCATCCGCGCCGAAACACTCAAGCGATTCGCCGAAGCGTTCGCGCCCTGTGGCTTTCGCCCGGAAGTCTTCTATCCCTGCTATGGCCTGGCCGAAGCCACTCTGCTGGTTGCGGGAGTGCGGAAGTCGCAACAGCCGAACATTTACCATTGTGAAAAAAACTCGCTTGAGCAGCATCGAATCATCCTGACGGAGGAGGGAGAGGATGAATGCCGCACAATGGTCGGGTGCGGCCAAAGCTGGAGCGGCCAGACCATAAAGATAGTAGATGGCGAAACCCGGCTGGAATGCACGCCGGAGCGGGTGGGTGAGGTCTGGCTCAAAGGCGACAGCATCGCCCGCGGCTACTGGAACCGTCCACTCGAAACCGAGCAATCCTTCCACGCCTACCTCGCCGACACCGGCGAAGGTCCCTTCCTGCGCACCGGCGACCTCGGCTTCCTCTCCGACGGCGAACTGGTCGTCACCGGCCGCTCTAAAGACCTCATCATTATCAACGGGCGCAATCACTATCCGCAGGACATCGAGCGGACGGTCGAGCAGAGCCACGCTTCGCTGCGCGCGGGCTGCTCTGCCGCCTTTGCCGTCGAGGTCGAGGGGGAGGAGCAGTTGGTGGTGGCGGCCGAGGTCGAGCGCAGGAGTGTGCAGGGGCTGGAGGTGGAGGAGGTGGCGGCGGTCATCAGGCGCGAAGTGGTCGAAGGTCACGAGGTGAGCGTCAAGTCCGTGGTCTTATTGAAGACAGGCGGGATAGCAAAGACATCGAGCGGGAAGATACAGCGTCATCTCTGCCGGCAGATGTATCTCAATGGAGAGCTCCAGACCCTGGGCATCTCGACTCTGCAGAAGAATCCTCCCGCACCGAGCAAGGAGCCTTCCGCACTGAGCGACCGCGGCGCACACGCCACGCGAGCGCTGAAGGCCAGTCGGAAAGAGGAGGAGATTCAAGCCTGGCTGGTGGCGAAGGTTGCGGAACTGGTTAAGATCAATCCCGCCGAGATTGATGTGACAGGGCCTTTCTCAAGCTATGGAATCGGTTCGGTGGCGGCGGTTGGTCTGACGGGCGAGCTTGGAGAACGACTGGGGCGGCGCCTGTCTCCCACCCTGGCCTACGATTACCCCACCATCAAAGCGCTCGCTCATCATCTGGCGGGAGAATCTGAGGGAGCATCGTCGTCGAGCGCGTCGGACCGAGCCGCGGTGAGCGAGAATCACGAGCCGGTCGCTATCATCGGCGTAGCCTGCCGCTTCCCCGGCGCTGATAATCCGAAAGAGTTCTGGCGTCTCCTGTGCGAAGGAATGGACGCCGTGACGGAGGTGCCCGCGGACCGCTGGAACGCGCGTGCCTTCTACGACCCGGATCGCTCGACTCCTGGCAAGATGAACACACGGTGGGGCGGCTTCCTGAAGCAGGTTGACCGGTTCGACCCACACTTCTTCGGCATCTCGCCGCGCGAGGCGGCATGCATGGACCCGCAGCAGCGGCTCCTCCTCGAAGTGACCTGGGAAGCGCTGGAGGATGCGGGACAGTCGGCGCAGAGGCTCGCGGGCTCTTTGACCAGCGTCTATATCGGAATCTCAACGAACGATTACGGCCGGTTTCAGATGGGGCACCCGGCCCTGATAGATGCCTACACGGGGACGGGCAATTCCCTGAGCATCGCGGCGAATCGTCTCTCCTATTTCTTCGATTTTCGCGGCCCCAGTGTAGCGGTCGATACAGCCTGCTCCTCTTCGCTGGTGGCGGTCCACCTGGCCTGCCAGAGCATCTGGAAGGGCGAAGCCTCGCTCGCCGTGGCTGGCGGCGTGAATCTGATTCTCTCTCCCGCCATCGCCATCAACTTCACCAAGTCCGGCGCCACCTCGCCCGACGGCCGCTGCAAAGCCTTTGACGCACAGGCCAATGGTTATGTGCGCAGCGAAGGCGCAGGCGTTGTTCTGCTCAAGCCGCTCGCGCGCGCTCTGGCCGACAAAGACCCCATCTACGCCGTGATTCGCGGCTCGGCCATCAATCAGGATGGGCGCACCAACGGCCTGATGGCTCCCAATCGTCTTTCACAGGAGGCCGTCCTGCGAGAGGCATATCAATCGGCGGGGGTCTCGCCAGGGCGTGTGCAGTATGTCGAGGCACATGGCACGGGCACACTGCTCGGCGATCCGATTGAGGCTCAGGCGCTCGGCGCCATTCTCGCCGAGGGACGTCCCCCGGGCCAGCCCTGTCTGCTCGGCTCGGTTAAGTCCAACATTGGACACCTGGAGGCCGCGGCCGGGGTGGCCGGTCTGATTAAGACGGCGCTCTCGCTCAAACATCGTCTGATTCCCCCGAGCATCCACTTTCAACAACCCAACCCGCATATACCTTTCGACGAGCTTTCGCTGCGCGTGCAGCGAGAACTGGGGCGTTGGCCCGCAGGCGAGGGGCCGGCGCTGGCCGGGGTCAGCTCCTTCGGCTTCGGTGGGTCCAACGCTCACCTCGTACTGGAAGAGGCGCCGCAAACCGAGGCAGCCGACGACGAGTCGAGGATGGAGAGGGAAGAGCGAGGAGACGATGTGCGCCTGCTACCCATTTCGGCGCACAGTCCTGAGGCGTTGCGTTCACTGGCGGAGGATTACCGGCATCTTCTGGCTGACGCCAATTCAAATCCGAGCCTCGGAGAGTTGTGCTACACGGCGAGCGTTCGGCGCAGCCACCATGATTATCGTCTGGCAATCCTCTCTCATTCCAGAGAGGAGCTGATCGAGCGTCTAAATACCTTCCTCGAAGGGGACCTGAGCGCGGGCATCTTTGAGGGGCGCAGGCCGCCGAGCGGCGCGCCCAGGCTGGCCTTCATCTTTCCCGGCCAGGGCCCGCAGTGGTGGGCCATGGGGCGAGAGCTGCTGGAGCGGGAACCGGTCTTCCGCGCGTCGCTGGAAGAGTGTGAACGGATTCTGAACCGCTACGCCGAATGGTCATTGTTGAGAGAGCTGACCGCGGACGAAGCCAGCTCGCGTTTGGACGGCGACAACATCGAGATCACGCAGGTGGCGCTCTTCGCCATCCAGGTGGCGCTCACCGCCCTCTGGCGCTCCTGGGGGATTGAGCCGGACGGCGTCATCGGTTGCAGCATGGGAGAGGTGGCGGCGGCGCACGCGGCCGGGTGCCTCAGCCTCGAAGATGCGGTCCGTGTGATTTTCAATCGGAGCCATCTGCTGCAAGGCACGACGCAGCGAGGGGCGATGGCGACCGTCGAATTGTCGCTTGAGGAGGCGGTCGCCACCATCGCGCTCCACGAGAGCCGTCTCTCCATCGCGGCCAGTAACGGGCCGAGGTCGACCGTCCTGTCTGGCGACGAGGCTGCGCTCGATGAAGTCCTCGGACGCCTTGCAGAGAAGGGAATCTTCTTCCGTAAGCTGCGCACGACCGGCGTCGCCGGCCATAGCCCACAGGTCGAGCCGTTCCGCGTCGAACTCATCGGCCGCCTGGAAGGGCTCAGGCCGCGCCCCGCAAACGTGCGGATGGTTTCGACCGTGACGGCCGACTACGTCGAAGAGCAGGAGCTGGACGCCTCTTATTGGGGGCGTAATCTGAGAGAGCCGGTACTCTTTTCGGAAGCCGTGAAGCGGCTCGCCTCAGATGGGTTCGAGCTCTTTATAGAGATCAGCGCGCACCCGATTCTCTCCGGAGCCATCGGAGAATCGCTCCATCTGCTCGGACAGGAAGTGGTGGCTTTAGCATCTCTGCGTCGACAGCAGGAAGAGCGTGCGACGATGCTGGGCACGCTCGGCGCGCTCTATGCGCACGGCTACCCCGTGGACTGGACGAGAATGTATCCGAGCGGGGGGCGGTGCGTGCGACTGCCTTCCTACCCTTGGCAGCGCGAGCGTTGCTGGTTCGAGACCGCAGGCGAAGCGGCCGATCTGGGCGTTGAGCACCCGTGGGCGGATGGCTCCTCGGCCGGGGGCCATCCACTGCTCGGCCGACATCTACAGTCGGCCCATCTCTCGCAGGTTGACTTCTGGGAGGCGAGATTCGACAAGCGGTTTTTCGCCTACGTTGATGACCATCAGGTCCAGGGGGCCGTGTTGCTGCCATCGGCGGCTTACGTCGAGATGGCGCTGGCGGCCAGGGCCGAAAGGAGGGTGGGCGGCGGCCCGACGGTCCTCGAGAATGTGGAGTTTCGCAAAGCCCTCTTCCTGCCCGCAGGCGTCGCCCCGACCGTGCAGCTAACTCTTGCGGGCGGCGCCGCCGCACGGGGCAGCTTTCAGATCTACAGCCGCCGGGATGAGGGCGACCGCGGGGCGGGGAGCTGGACGCTTCACGCTACGGGAGATATCGGGGAGCTGAAGAGTGACGGCGCAGGCCCCGCACCTGAAACGGTCTCGCTCGAGGCCATTCAAATCCGGTGCGTCGAGGAGATACCGACGCCACACTACTATCAGGAGCTGTGCGCGAGAGGCATTCAATACGGCCCCCTCTTCCAGGGAATCGAGCAGCTCTGGCGCGGTAACGGCGAAGCATTAGGACGCGTCTGCCTTCCGTCACGGATAGAGCTGGAAGGCGACGGGTATCACGTCCACCCGGCGCTGCTCGATGCCTGCCTGCAAGTGCTGGGGGCGACCATGCCCGCGCGGGCCGGGCAGGAGGGAGAAGGGGCTTTTCTGCCGGTTCGCGTGGAAAGAATCAGGGTCCATGACCGCCCCGGCAGAGAGGTCTGGAGCCACGCGCGGCTGAGAACTGATCTCTCGGCGGAGAGAGGCGGCATGGAGGTCGAAGGCGATGTCAGGCTCTTTGATGAGAGTGGACGCCTGCTGGTTGAGGTTACCGGCTTCCGCCTCAAGTCGATAGAGCATGCTCTGGGGCAGCCCTCGTCGCAGAGCATAGATGACTGGTTCTATCAGCTGGAGTGGCAGAAGGAAGCCAGAGAAGAGAGAGCGGCCCGCCCCGAGCCGGCGAAGGGCGCATGGTTAATCTGCGCCGACGACGGTGGAACGGGGGAATCTTTCGCCGCGCAGCTCGCGGCCCGCGGGGAAGAGTGCTTACTCGTATTCGCCGGCGCACGCTTCGAGCGGCTGGACGAGACCCGCTTTCTCGTCCGAGCTGCCGAGGCCGACGATCTGAAGCAGGCGCTGCGTGCGGCCAATTACTCGAACCTCCGAGCCGTCGTCCATCTGTGGGCCCTCAACCTGGACGAGCCGGCGTCACTCCAGTCGAGCGCGCTGGAGGCTCAGCAGTCTCTGAGTTGTGGTGGCCTTCTGAGCGTCGTGCGGACCTTCTCCCAGACCGGCGTGCAGCCGCCCCCGCGCCTCTGGGTGATTACGCGTGGGGCGCAGCCAACAGGGCTTGAGTCGATCTGTTCCGTGGCGCAGTCCCCTCTGTGGGGGTTGGGGCGCACGATTGCGGAGGAACATCCCGCCCTCTGGGGAGGATTGATTGACCTGGACCCCTCTCAGCCAATCGAAGAATCCATGCGCCTCTTATGCGAGGAACTCCTCAGTCCCTCCGAAGAGGATCAGATCGCCCTTCGTCAGTCGGCGCGCCATGTGGCGCGCCTGGTCAGATACAGGCGGGGCGAGCCGTCCGGTCTCAGTTGGCGCACGGATGCTGCCTATCTGATTACAGGTGGGCTCGGAGACCTCGGTCTGGAGGTCGCGCGCTGGATGGTTGAGCAGGGAGCCAGGCGGCTCGTGCTGTTGGGCCGCACGCCGCTCCCCCCGCGCGCACAGTGGAGCGAAGCCGAGCCGCATAGCCGACTGGCTAATCAAATCGCAGCCATTCGAGAGCTGGAACTCAGGGGCGCAAGCGTGCACCCTGTGGCCGTTGATGTCGCGGACGAAGAGCAGCTCGCCTCGTTCCTCAGGAATTACGAGCGGGAGGGGTGGCCGCCGCTTCGCGGAGTCGTGCACGCCGCCGGCGTCGTCGAAGGCGGGCCGGTTCTGGAGCTTGAGGCCGAGACGCTGTTGCGGGTGATGCGTCCCAAGGTGCTCGGCGCCTGGTCCCTCCATAGACTTCTCGCCGATCAGCCCCTGGACTTTTTCGTGCTCTTCTCTTCGGGCTCAAGCCTGCTGAACTCGCCGCTGCTCGGAGCCTATGCGGCGGCCAACGCTTTCCTGGACGGGCTGGCGCATTACAGGCGTGCGCTCGGACTGCCTGCCCTCAGCATCAACTGGGGGTTCTGGTCCGGAGTGGGCATGGCGGCGCGATACCTGCGTGAGAACGGGAGGGAGTTTGCCCCCCACGGGATGGGCACTTTCACGCCCGAGCAGGGGCTGGATGCGCTCGGGCGGCTGATGCGACAAAGCGCGACGGAAGTCTGCGTCATGCCGATTGATTGGCAGCAATGGGCCGTGTATCACCCGACGGCCAGTGCCTCGCCCGTGCTCGCACACCTGATCGGAGGAGAGGGCGAACAGGCGCCACCCGACCTCGAGACCGCGCCGTCGTCCCACGGGCGTCTGACACATGACGACCTCGCGTCGGCTCCGCCCGAAGAGCGGCGGGAGATGCTGGAAGCCGCGTTGCGCCAACAGGTCGCCACCGTCCTGAAACTGTCCCCGTCCAAGATCAACTCTCAGACGCCGCTCATCCATCTGGGAATTGATTCGATCATGGCCATCGAATTGAAGAATCGGATAGAGAGCGGTCTCGGCATCACCGTCCCGATTGTGACCTTCCTCCAGGGCCCCAGCATCGAAACCATTGCGGCGCAGATGACGGAACAGATAACCCGGACGGCCGCGAGCGTGCCGGGGGCGGGGAAAGACCAGCCCGACATCTTCGACGGCCCGGCTGACGAGACGCCCGACCCGCATCTGCCAACGATACCTCACGCCGTAATTGCTCCGGACGATGAGCGGGAGATCATCGAGATATGAGTCCGGCCGAGCTTTTAGCACTGCTCAATGAGCGTGGCGTGGTCTTAAAGGTCGCGGCCGGCCGACTGCGCATCGACGCCCCGAAGGGGGTCTTGACGCCCGGTCTGCAAGCCGCGCTGGTCGCGCACAAGGCCGAGATCATCGAGCTGCTGACCCGAAGCGGCTCGCGTGAAATCTCCCCCGCCCTCTCTCCGCGCCCGGGTGAGCAACTGCCCGTCTCCTACGCTCAACAGGGAGAGTGGTATCTCAACCAGCTCATGCCGGGAAGCTCCGTCTCCAACTTCAATGTGAGCTGGATTGCCGAAGGGCCTCTGCATGTCGTCGCGCTCGAACGGGGGCTCAACGAAATAGTCAGGCGGCACGAGGCCCTGCGAACCACCTTCACACTCGTCGAGGGAAGACCGGTTCAGGTCATTGTCCCGACCATGCGTTTGACGATCCCCGTCATCGACCTGCGCCATCTGCCGGAGAGGGAGAGAGAGAAGGAGGCCCAGCGGCTGGCGGCACAGGATGCGAGCCGCGCCTTCGACCTGACCAGCGGTCCATTCGTGCGCATCATCCTTCTGCGTCTGGCCGAGCAGGAGCACCTTATCTGCTTCACCATTCATCACATCGCCACTGACGGGTGGTCGCTCGGCATCTTCGGCCAGGAGTTGATGCTTCTCTACGGGGCCTTCTCCAGGGGTGAGTCATCACCGCTGCCGGACCTCAGCGTTCAATATAGGGACTTCGTCGCCTGGCAGCAGCAGCACTTGGCGGGCGAGCGGCTTGAGCGATTGCTCGATTACTGGAAGAGAGAGCTCGACGGCGCTCCGCGGCTCCTGGAACTGCCCACCGACCGCCCACGTCCGCCCGTCATGACTTTTCGCGGGGCGCACAAATCCTTTGACCTCTCAGCCAGCCTGCTGACCTCGCTCAAGGAGATGAGCCGCCGCGAGGGCGTGACTCTCTTTATGACGCTGATGACGGCCTTCCAGACCTGGCTGCACCTCTCTTCGGGGCAGGAGGAGATACTCGTCGGCAATAACATCGCCAACCGCCCGCGCATAGAGTTCGAGCCCGTGCAGGGCATCTTCGTCAACACACTGGTTCTGCGGACGAAGTTTTCCGGCGACCCCAGCCTCCGGGAAGTCCTCACACAGGTCCGCCGCGTGGCTCTCGCAGCCTACGAGCACCAGGACCTGCCCTTCGAGCGTCTGGTCAAGGAGGTACAGCCCAGGTTAAGCCCCGCGCACGCTCCGGTCGTGCAGGTCGGTTTCTCCATGCGCAACATGCTGCGCACCAGCCTTGAGCTGCCCGACCTGCGGATGAGGCCCTGTGAGATTGATACCGGCGCGGCGCTGCTCGATCTGGTGATGTTCGTCATGAAAGAGGGCCCCGACGGGCTGCACGGCATGATTGAGTACAGCGTGGAACTCTTCGAGCCCGAGACGATTGAGAGGCTGGTTGAGCATTTCAAGCTGTTGTTGACGCAGATGTCGTCCGACCTCGACCGGCGCATGAGCAACCTGGCTCCCCTCCTGAAAGCTCAGAGCCAGCAGGTCCCGCAGACGGCGGCGCAGGCGGCGGGCCACATTACTTCCTCCTCCGATCTCGAACAGCTTTCGGACGAAGAGGTTGACGCGTTGCTCCTGCAAATGCTGGCCGCGGAGGCCGAGCCCACAGAATCGTCCCGCGTCTAGACCTGCCTTCCACCTTCAACCCGAAGAATCGTCGCCGGAGCCCCCTGGGCTTCGACTGACGCCACTTTACCTGACAGCACGGCGCAGTAGGGCAGACCCCCAGAGGCATATGCTCCCCTGTCGAAGAAAGAGAGCAGAAAGATGATTCAGACAGAAGCCTGGACACTACACAAGGGAAACGGGAACGGGCATGGGGACGGGAATGGACATGGGAAGCTGGCGCAGCTTCTCAGGGAGCAGATCACGCTGGCCGAGCCGACGGACCAAGAGGTGTTGGTAGAGCCGATATACGGATGCTGGGAAGGCAACATGGCCCACGCCCTCAGGCGCGACCCCGTAGACATCTGCCTGCAACGCAAGGAGGAGAAGGTCGTGATCGGCAACGCAGGGGTGGTGCGCGTTCTGAAGCCCGGGGCCTCGGTCAGCGGGTTTAAGGAGGGAGACCTCTGTCTCGTCTTCTGCAACGGCATCTGGGACGAGTTCGGCTATCCGAAGAAGATCTTCGCATACGACGCTCCGGGCACGGTCGGTCTGCTGGCTAAGCGAACCAAGCTCCATGAAAAGCAGCTCATCCACATCCCGGCAGAGACGCGCTTTTCGCTCCAGCAATGGGCCGCCTTCTCGCTTCGTTATATTACGGCCTGGGCCAACTGGAAGATGGCATACGGTTGCTGGCGGCTACAGTTCAACGACGAGGAGAAACCGACTCCCTACGTCTGGGGATGGGGCGGCGGTGTGACGCTGGCCGAACTCGGCCTGGCGCAGTTCGACGGGTGCCGCGTGGCGATGCTCTCTTCCGACGACGCGCGTCTGAAGATGCTCGAAGAACTCGGCATCGAGGCGATTGACCGCCGCCAGTTCGGCGATCTTAATTTCGACCAGGAGCGATACCAGTCCGACCCGGACTTCAAAAAAGCCTACCAGCAGGCGGAGGAAGCCTTTGTCCGCGCGGCCAGAGAGAAGACCCGTGGGCAGGGAGTCTCCATCTTTATAGACTTCGTCGGCCTGCCGGTCTTTCGCGCGACCCTCAAGACTCTCGCCCGTCCCGGCGTCATCACCACGGCGGGGTGGAAGGAGGGGATGAACCTCTCGATGGTCCGTGCCATCGAGTGCATGAACTGGCACGTACACGTGCACACCCATTATGCGCGCTATCGGGAGGGCGTCGAAGCCGTCGCCTTCGGGGAGGCAAAGGGCTGGATGCCGCCCGTGGACGATACCGTGTACGGCTGGGAAGAGATTCCGTTGCTGGCGCAGGATTACGACTGGCAGAGAATCAGCAGCTACTTCCCCATCTTTCAGGTCAGCACGCTGTAGTTTCGTGAAGCGGCAACTCACACCACTCAACGGAAGCGCACAAGGAAGAGGCCGATTCAGGTGCAGGAGCTGAGGCAATACCGAGCGGCGGCGGAGCTGGAACAGTACCTGGGCGACCCGTCCGAGGCCGAGGGGGCGTTCTCGTTTCGCCGCGCCGTGGAACTCGACGAGCGCGAAGAGTATCCGG
>Ga0216309_1000132_pt1 | contig 13187 bp, 16 predicted proteins | sample Total_DNA_C_FD_161284 | JGI IMG/M metagenome (GOLD analysis project Ga0216309, IMG submission 161284) | Terrestrial sediment cell enrichment communities for BONCAT metagenomics from Utah, United States - Total_DNA_C | ecosystem: Environmental > Terrestrial > Deep subsurface > Rock core/Sediment ...
CGTCGAAAATGTGCCGCGTGCGCGACGGGCGGCGAGTCCCCCGGGGGGTGCGGCGGGCTGGGCTTCCGGCCTTCGACCCGCGCCCCCGCGTCCGGCGTCGGGCGACGATTGGCACCATGTTTGCCATGCAGCACCGACGAGGGGTTTCAAGCCCCCACAGGCTTTCGGACAACACTCTCCCGTTAGAACAGTTTAAGTTCGGAGGAGATAAGGATGAGATTTGAAATTCGTACACTGTCGAGGGTAATAAGTACGCTCGTCGTCCTCTTCGTGCTCGTCTGCGGCGCGAGCCTGGACGTGCTGGCGCAGGGGCGTGGGCGCGGCCGTACGCACAACCGCGGCCGGCACCTGGGCTGGGAGCGCGGGCGCCGCGTCGGCCACCACCGGCGCGCGAACGATGGCACGCTGCTCGGCCGCGTGCTGCGCCGCGACCGCAAGGCTCAAAGGCGCGCCATTCGACGCCAGCGGCGTCTGGAGCGCCGTTCCTTCTCGGGCAGCGACCGGAGCCTTCTGGAATCGCGTCTCAGGCAGGAGCGCGCCGAGCTGCGCGCGCGTCAGCGCACCGAGCGCAGCACCTTCAAACAGTCACGCGGCGGCCGCGGCCGCCACTGATTTTTCACCCAGCCACGAAGGGGCGGGAGCGGGCTCACAAGGAAGTTCCGCTCCCGCCCCTTCGTGCGTCCGGCGCAGTCCAGCCAGATCGCATGTTAATTCTCTGTTAAATTATGGCCGCCCGCCCGCGCCACACGACGCGACAAACCCTCCGACCATTTTTTTCGTATCAACATGCGATGAAAAAGAAAAGGGAAGAATGGCCCGAAGTGTTCGAAGCCTCAAAAGGAGAATCGATGTCTAACAGTAAATACATGCTCGCGGGGCTCGCGCTGCTCGGACTGCTGCTGCTCGTCGGCACGGGAGTCGCCTACGCCAACCTCAACTACACGCAGGAGGGGACGGTCAAGGTCGTGACCTACTTCGGCCGCATCGAGCGCGTCTACACCCCCAATGACGGCTGGTTCACGACGTTCGCGCCGGGGCGCGAGGCCTACGAGGTCAACGTCAAATCCTTCACCGAGACGGCGCCCGTGCGCGTCACGAGCCGGGACAACGCCGCCCTCCAGGTCGAGATTTCCGTCACGGCCTTCACCGGCCCCCAGAACGTCGAGGACTACGTCCGCAAGTACGGCTTCGACGAGGCGCAGCGCCACACGCGCCGCAACCAGATACTGCACGGTCTCATCCAGACCGAGGCGCGCAACGCCTTCTCCGAGTATGGGGCCTACGAGATTTACGCCAACCAGGAGAACATCCAGAAGCGCATCCTCGAAGCGCTCAAGCCCCAGCTCGCCAACCAGCTCCTGCTTGTCACCGAGTCGGTCCAGATCGGCAACCCCGATTTCCTCGACGACCGCATCGAGGCCGCGGCCTCGGGCGTCGTCGCTAACGAGAAGCAGAAGCAGGCCGAGGAGGCACGCCTCGAAGCAGCCAAGATCGCCGCGCAGACCAAGCAGATCGAGGCGCTGACCTACGCCAACCCGGCGCTCCTCGACATCAAGAAGCTGGAGCTGCAACTGGAGATCGAGCGCGCGCGCGCCGACGGCATCCGGAACCACCAGGGGCCTCTGACCATCATGTACGGCGCGGGCTCGGGCGTGCAGGTGCAGGTGCCGGCGGGGAGGTGAGGCGGCGATGAGATTCCTGGTCTTCGTCTGGGTCGCGGTCGAGCTTCTCCAGCTCGCCGTCATCGCGGCGCTCGTCGTCGGCTACCGCAACATGGAGCGGAGGCTGCGCGAGGGCCACCGCTTCGAGGGGAACCCGCCGCGCTCCGTGACGGACGATTGAGGCAGCCCGGCCCCCGGCTAGCGTCTCGGGGCAACGGGCTGCGCCGGGACGGCCGGGCGCCCGAAGTAGGCGGCGGCGAGGCGGTAGCCGAGCAGGAGCGCGACGAGGGCGGCGAAGAGCAGCGGCTTGCGCGTGTCGGACTTGACGAGCAGGTAGTAGTGGAGGACGCCGGCGGCCGCGGCGACGTAGGTCAGCCGGTGCAGCTTCTGCCAGCGCTTGCCGCCGAGCCGCTTAATCATCCGGTCGGTCGAGGTGACGGCGAGCGGCACCAGCGAGGCGAAGGCCAGGAGGCCGACGAGGATGAAGCGGCGGCGCGCGACGTCGTCGGCGATGGCCGAGGCGTCGAACCACTTGTCGAACCAGACGTAGGCCAGAAGGTGGAGCGACCCGTAGAAAAAGGCGTAGAGCCCGAGCATCCGCCTGAGCCGCACGAGCCAGTTCGCCCCCGTCAGCTTCCGCAGCGGCGTGACGGCCAGCGTCAGGACGAGGAAGAGGAGCGTCAACGTCCCCGTCGTCCGCGTCAGGAAGTCCAGGGGGTTCGCCCCCAGGCGCCCGCCCCGCCAGTCCCACACGAGCAGCCCGAGCGGAACCAGCGCGTTGACGAACAGTGTGAGCTTGTAGAATTTGATGTCTCTCACGGAAGCCCCGAGGGAGACAGGAGTCAGAATGTTAAGACGGTTCTTCTTATTCTGACTCCTGACTTCTGACTCCTGTCTATTCAAAAGTAGTACTTCAAATCCATTCCGTCATAGAGGTGCGCGACCTGCTCGGCGTAGCCGTTGAAGGGGAGCGTGCGGCGGCGCGCGTACTCGCCGATGCGCCGCTCGCTCGCCTGGCTCCAGCGCGGGTGCGGCACCTCGGGGTTGACGTTCGAGAAGAAGCCGTACTCGGCGGAGTTCGTACGGTTCCAGGAGGTCGGCGGCATCCGCTCGACGAGCGTGATGCGGACGACCGACTTGATGCTCTTGAAGCCGTACTTCCAGGGGACGACCAGGCGGATGGGCGCGCCGTTCTGCGGCGGCAGCGGTTTGCCGTAGATACCCACGGCGAGCGTCGCCAGCGGGTGGAGCGCCTCGTCCAGACGGAGCCCTTCGACGTAAGGCCAGTCGAGCCCCGCCTCGTACTCGCTGAGCGCCGGAATCTTGCGCCGCGGGTCGTTGGCCGTCTCGAAGGCGACGTAGCGTGCGCCGCCCTGCGGCTCGGCCAGCCTTATCAGCTCGCCCAGCGAAAAGCCGAGCCAGGGGACGACCATCGACCAGGCTTCGACGCAGCGCAGGCGGTAGATACGGTCCTCGGGCGGGAAGAGCCGTGCCAGCTCATCGAGGTCGAAGACCTTCGGCCTGTTGACCAGCCCGTCGACCGCGACCGCCCAGGGGCGCGTGACCAGCGCCTGCGCGCGGCGCGCCGGAGAGTACTTGTCCGTGCCGAACTCGTAGAAGTTGTTGTAGTGCGTGATGTCCTGGTAGCTGGTCGCCTCCTCGCCGTCGAGCCCCCAACGCTTCGGCGCCGTCTCCGGTACGCCCGCCGCATCGACGCCCGCCGCTTCCGGCGTCGCCACCTCGACCTGCGGGGCGAGGAGCTGCCGGTAGAGTAGTCCCGTGGCCACGGTCGAGGCGGCGAGCGCCGCGCCGCGCAGGAAGTTGCGCCGGCCCACGTAGACACGCTCGTCCGTGATCTCGCTCGATTTGATGTCGTCCGCCTTCTTAAACAGCATTGCGCACGTCCCCGTTCCGATGACCGTGGAAGTTACGCGTGCGGCAGCCCCTTTGGATTGCGCGCCGCGCCGCCTCGACCGTCCCAGCCCCCGCGGAGGCCAACTCCCAAGCGCCGGGGGGCATCAAAAAAGACGCGAAAAAAGCGAGAACGGATGCCCTCCGGGGCGCCGTCCCGCGACTTGAAACAAGGGGTTTGCAGAAGGGATCATGATGAAGAAATTATACTCTGTTTTGTCGGCAATGCTGTTGGCGGTCTTTCTGGCGGGCGCCGCCGCGATGCCGGCCACCGCGCAGTCGAAGAAGGGGAGCCGTGTGAGCGAGCGCGTCCGCGCTCCGCTGAACCTGGCCGTGCTCATCCAGGACGACCTCGTCTCGCGCGTCGGCAACGAGCTGCGTGAGACGGGCGAGTTTATCCGGACGCTCCCGGCCGGATCGAGCGTGATGGTCGGCTACATCCGGACGGGCTCGCTCCAGGTGCGACAGCCCTTCACGACTGACCTCGAGGCGGCGGCGCGCGCCCTACGCATCCCCATTAGCTCGACGGCCGTCTCGCCCTACAACCCTTACACGCAGGTGCGCGACGCCGTGAAGCTGTTCCCCGCGGGCGGCGAGAACCGCAATGCGCTGCTCCTGATCTCGGACGGGCTCGACACCTCGCGCGGGTTCGACTTCTCCTCGTCGGTCGATTCCATCGACCTCAACCGCGCCGTGCGCGAGGCGAAAGATCGCGGCGTCTCGGTCTACTCGTTCTACGCCCCCTCGGCGGGGCTGACGAGCTGGAACGGCCGCGCCGTCAGCTTCGGCCAGAGCGCGCTCAACCGCGTCTCGAACGAGACGGGCGGGCGCGCCTTCTTCCAGGGCACGGACTTCGTGACCTTCAACGCCTACTTCGACCGTCTGACCAGGACGCTCAACGAGCAGGCCGGAAGCGCCTACTAAGGCTTACGGTCCAGCAGGTCGACACACGAACGCGAGCGCCGCGGCGAGGGTCCTGAAAAGCCCACCGCGGCGCTTTCGTCTTCCCGTCCGTGCCGCGCCCCCGCGTGCGGCGCGAAAAAGTTTTTGTCAGCCGCCACCCGGCGGTGTTAAAGTGCCGGGCTGCGGGACGCCCCAGATTCCCCTGCCTTAAGACGGGCGTGCCGCCCGGACTCACCACATGAAGGGACAACAACCCGGCGAATACTGCCTGATCCTGGAAGGCCCGTACCTCTCCGTCTCTGAGGCCGAGCACGCACTGCGCGACCCCTTCATCGAAGACTGGGTCGAGCAGACGGGCCGCTTCCGCATCCACAACCTCAACGAGATGGTCGTCGTGCCCGGTGTCCCGCTCGGGCAGCTCGGGCTGGAGGAGGTCGACGAGCGCCTCTTCCGCCTCTACAGCCTCGACCCCAAACACCCGCTCACCGAGCGCAAGGCTCAGGGCGTGGCCGACGCGCTCCGCCGCCAGGACATGTTCGACGAGATAGAGGTCGAGCCGCGCTGGCCGGCCGACGAGGAGGAGCCCGCCTAGGGGTTCCGGGTCGCGCCGCCTTGCCGTCAGCCCCCGGTGCGTGTATCTTCTTGCGTCTGGCGGTGGTCCTTGTTTCCCGAACAAACTAAGGAAATCTTCCTGGGCGGGCGCGTCCGGCTCACGGTCGGCGACATCACGCGCGAGGCCGTCGACGCCGTGGTCAACGCGGCCAACTCCACGCTGCTGGGCGGCGGCGGGGTCGACGGCGCGATTCACGCCGCGGGCGGCCCTTCCATACTCGAAGAGTGTGCGGAGATACGGCGGAGGCTCTACCCCGGCGGGCTCCCGACGGGCGAGGCCGTCATCACGACGGCCGGGCTCTTGCCGGCGCGCCGTGTGATTCACACGGTCGGGCCCATCTACGGCCGCGAGGGCGGGCGCGAGGCCGAGCTGCTCGCCGCGGCCTACCGCAACTCGCTGGCGCTGGCAGCAGCGCACGGGCTGGCGCGCGTGGCCTTCCCCTCGATCTCGACGGGTGCCTACGGCTATCCGCGCGAGGAGGCGGCCGCGGTCGCCTCCCGCTCGATAGCCGAGTTCCTGCGCCCGGGCGCGGGGGCGGTCGCGGAGGTCCGGCTCGTCTTCTTTTCCAGGGGTGACATGAAACTCTTTCTGCGCCATCATCAATTCGAAAGCTAACGAGCGAACCGCCCGCCGGCCGAGCCGCGACCGAACGCGGCCTTTTTTGTCGGCGGGCGGTTCGCGTCAGTCGAGCAGGGAAGAATGGTTCAAACGATGAGAGAGGCCGAGGCGGTCGGAGAAGAGGCCGGGGGGGCGACGACGCTCCCCGAGACCATTGCTGCGCTTGAGCGCATCTCCCGCAACTACTGGTGGAGTTGGAACCAGGACGGCCAGGCCGTCTTCCGCGACCTCGACCAGGAGGTCTGGGACCTCTGCGAGCACAACCCGCGGCGGCTGCTCAAGGAGGCGCCGCAGTACAGCCTGATGCGGAAGGCGACCGACCCGGTCTACATCGAGCGCGTGCGCCGCGTCGCCGAAGGTTTCGACGCCTACATGGCCGCGGGCGCCGACACCTGGGCCGCGCGGAACGCGCGCGGCCTCACGCACGAGCGGCCGGTGGCCTACTTCTGCGCCGAGTTCGGCGTCCACCACTCGCTGCCGCTCTACTCGGGCGGCCTGGGCATCCTGGCCGGCGACCACCTGAAGTCGGCGAGCGACCTTGGCCTGCCGCTCGTCGCCGTCGGCCTGCTCTACCACCACGGCTACTTCCGCCAGCGCCTGCGGCGCGACGGCTGGCAGGAGGAGGCCTACCAGCAGATCAACGTGGGCGACCTGCCGATGCGGCTCGTCCGCGGCGAAGACGGCGAGCCGGTCCGCATCGAGCTCGACGTGCGCGGCCACACCGTGCTCGTGCAGGCCTGGCGGGTCGAGGTCGGGCGCGTGACGCTCTACCTGCTCGACACGAACGTCGAGGGCAACAACGAGATCGACCGGCTGATTACGGGGCACCTCTACGGCGGCGACCGCGAGACGCGCTGCGTGCAGGAGATGGTCCTCGGCATCGGCGGCGTCCGCCTCCTGCGCCGCCTGGGGATCGACCCGCACGTCTTCCACCTCAACGAGGGGCATTCGGCCTTCCTCACGCTGGAGTTGGCGCGCGAGCTGCTGGAGGGGGGCGCCGCTTTCGAGGAGGCCGCGCGCGAGGTGCGCTCGCGCTGCGCCTTCACGACGCACACGCCCGTCGCCGCCGGCCACGACGAGTTCGTGGCCGCGCTCATCGAGAAGTGCTTCGGCGAGGGCTACTGGCGCGGGCTGGGTCTGTCGCGCGAAGAGTTCCTCAATCTCGGGCGCGTGAACGAGGGCGACGAGGAGGAGCTCTTCGGGCTGACGCCGCTGGCGCTGCGGATGTGCCGCTCTTCGAACGGCGTGAGCCGCAAGCACGGCGAGGTCTCGCGCGAGCTCTGGAACAAGATGTGGCCCGAGCGAAGGGTCGAAGAGGTGCCCATCACCTCCGTGACGAACGGCGTGCACGCCCCGACGTGGGTCTCGCCGCTGCTGCGCTCGCTCTTCGAGGAGCACGTCGGCGCCGGCTGGACCGAGGTCCTGCACGACGCCGAAGCCTGGTCGAGAGCCGTCGACCGCATCGGCGACGAGGAACTCTGGAAGGTACGCTGCCTCCAGCGCAAGCGCCTGATCGCCTTCGTCCGCGAACGCCTCTTCGAGGCGCGACTCCAGCAGCACGAGCCGCGCTCCTACGCCGAGGCCGCGCTAGGGATGTTCGACCCCGAGTCGCTGACCATCGGGTTCGCGCGCCGCGTCGCGGCCTACAAGCGCTGGGGGCTGATACTCACCGAGCCGGAGCGCCTGCGCCGCCTGCTGCTCGACGCCGACCGCCCCGTGCAGTTCCTCTTCGCCGGCAAGGCGCACCCGCAGGACCAGGGCGCGAAGCTCATCCTCCAGCAGATAGCGCAGTGGAAGCTCGACCCCGAGATCATGCAGCGCGCGGTCTTCCTCCAGGACTACGACCAGGAGATCGCGCGCCAGCTCGTGCAGTCGGTCGACGTGTGGATGAACGTCCCGCGCCGGCCGCTGGAGGCCTCGGGGACGAGCGGCGAGAAGGTGGCGTTGAACGGCGGGCTCAACCTCTCGGTCCTCGACGGCTGGTGGCTCGAAGGCTACGACGGGCGCAACGGCTGGGCCGTCGGCGACGCGACGCTCACCGAGACGGTCGAGGAGATGGACAAACGCGATGCCGAGTCGCTCTACCGCGTGCTGGAGTCGGAGGTCGTGCCGACCTTCTACGAGAGGGACGAGCGCGGGGTGCCGCGCCGCTGGGTCGAGATGACGCGCCACGCCATCCGCACGCTCGCCCCCGCCTTCAACAGCGACCGCATGGTGCGCGACTACGCGCTACGCGTCTACCTCGGCGGGCAAGAAAAGTAAAAAGGCAAAAGGCAAAAGTGAGGACGCGCCTCCGGCGCGCGGAACTTTGAAGTAAGTTCCCCTCTTCACTTTTGCCTTTTGCCTTTCCAAGGGGTGCTTCAGCAGTTCACGTAGCCGAGCGCCCAGAAGACGAGGATGAAAATCAGGACGGTGGAGAAACAGCCGCCGCCGAGCTTCCAGGCCGCCGCCCCCGCCAGAATCGCGCGCAATGGTCCTTGCATATGGTCTCTTCTCCCGTCGGCTTCAGAAATAGGGGAGGGAATTTAGAGAGGCTTCTACAGGGAAAGAGTTGAGAAACGCGTGAATCTCCATCACATGAGTTTGTCGGACCCCGCCGGCGCCGCCCCGCGCCCTCAGGCGCGTACGGCCACGCAGACCAGGCGGTCGCCCGCTCCCGGCGGCTTCGCACAGTCGTAAGCCCCGTAGAACTCGGGGCCCTCGAAGCCTGCGCGCGCGAGCCGCGCCACCAGCTCTTCGCGCGTCCAGCAGCGCATCTGGAAGTCGTAGGCCGAGACGCTCTCGACGCCACCCGCGCGCAGCGTGTGCCGCTCCTCGACGAGCAGCCGCCGCGTCCCCGGGTCGACCCGCGTCACGCTGCGGAACGAGAGCGAGCCGCGGGGCGTCTCGGCCGTCTTCTCGAAGACCGGCTCGCGTATCTTCCTGCGCGCCGAAGCCTCCCACTCGCGCACGTCGAGTATGAGCACGCCGCCGCGGCGCAGGGCCCCGGCGAAAGAGCGGAGAGCCCTCTCACGGCCACGCCCGTCGAGCAGGTCGTTGAGCACGCCGCGGCAGAGCACGACGTCGAAACGCCCGCGTGCCGGCAGGGCGAGCATGTCTCCCACCTCGAAGTTGATTCTGAAACCTTGCGCGGCGCCTACGCCCGCGGCCTCGGCCAGCGCTCGCGCCCGCTCGACGAGTCGGGGCGAGAGGTCGAGCCCCTCGACCGCGTAGCCGCGGCGCGCCAACTCGACGGCGAACCGCCCCGTGCCGCAGCCCGCGTCGAGCAAGAATGAGCCCGCCGCGACGCCCCGCGCGGCGAACGCCTCGGCGATGAAGTCTAACTGTCCGGGCGCGGGCGGCGGGATGATGAAGTCGTAGGCCCAGGCGAACTCGTCGTAGAAGGGTCTCGCGGCCGTGTGGGTCACGCGTGAGATTCTACACCGCCTCAGGCGGCGTGTGCGGGGCGGGGCGAGACTTCGTGGCGGACCGTGTCCTTGCCGTGGCGCTTGGCCGTGTACATCAGCTCGTCGGCGGCGCGCAGCATCTCGTCGACGCTCGGCGGCGGCTCGACCCAGGTGATGATGCCCGCGCTGAAGGTGACGGGCCAGCCCTCCCTGCGCGCGGCTTCGAGCAGTTGGCGGCGTATGCGCCGGAGGACAACCTGCGCGGCGCGGTCGTCGGTCTCGGGCATGAGGACGGCGAACTCGTCGCCGCCGAGTCGCGCCACGACGTCCACGGCGCGCACGTTGGCGCGGACGGTGTCGGCCGTGAGGCGGAGCAGGCGGTCGCCGGCGCTGTGCCCGAGCCGGTCATTGACCAGCTTGAAGTCGTCCACGTCGAGGAAGGCAACGCTGAAGACGTGGCCATGGCGGCGCGCGCGGTTGATCTCGGCCTCGGCCGCCTCGGCGAAGGAGCGCCCGTTGAAGGCGCCCGTCAGGTAGTCTGTACGCGCCAGCTCACGCTCCTGCGCGAGCGAGCGGCGGAAGGAGGCGACGAGGTGCGCGAGGATGAGCGTCGAGCCGAGCCGGACGAAGGCGTTCCAGTAGGCGATGAGCGGGTTCGAGAAATGGCCCGCGCTGGCGTGAGCGACCGCGAACCAGGCCAGCCCCGCCACGGCGCACGTCAGAAAGCCCGCGGCGCGCCCCGCATACCACGCCGCCGCGAAGATGGGCACGACGTAGAAGATGAGGAGCGAGACGTCCGGGCCGTTCAGGTGGTCGAGCAGGCCGAGCAGCGAGACGAGCAGCAGCGCGGCGGCGACGACGAAGGGCCGGGAGCGGCGTTCCATGAATGAGTTCAGCCACATGTTTGTCGTGCAGGCGCGCATCCTGCCGGCGGGGTCACTTTCGCGGGGAGCGTTCACGGAGGGACAGGGGAACCGAAAGCGCCGCTGGCCGGGGGCGCGGTGCATACATTTGATTGAGAAAGCCGGCATTTTGGTTGCCCCGGCGAGGGGTCGGCAGGCAGTGGACGGTAGGCGGCGGAGGCGGCAAACGGCCTTGCCGACCTGACCCGCCAAGCACGCCGCAGCGGCCGCTTCTAACCATAAGTTTCGGACTACTGTCTACTGTCTACTTCCAACCCTCCAACGTCCTCCGATTCCCAGCCACGTTTACGCCGTGCTAGACTTTCGCTCCCGCCCATGAGGCGTCGCGCAGCCCGCTCTGATGGCCCCTTCCGCGAATCCGCGGGAAGACGGCGCAGAATAGTCCCAGGAGAAAATTGCAGATGCGCTTCAGAAAAGTCCCGGCGCTGGCCCTTCTCGCCTTCGTGGCCTGCGCCGCACAGGCCGGCGCGCAGGAACAGAAGCAGGACCAGCGGGTTATCGAAGAGTTCGTCAACACGCGCGGCGCGGGTTCCGTGGAGCCGGGCAAGAGGCCGCGGAAGCGGTCGAGCCGCTCCCGCAGGAGCGCCAGGGCCGCGGGCAAGAGCGCGGGCAGCAAGAGCCCTTCCGCCGCGGCGTCGAACGAGGCCGGTGCGGCGCGACGGGGCGGCGACGGTGCGGCCGCAACGGCGCAGGGCGGCGGACAGGCCACGGACGATGCTGGCGCGCAGGGGTCGAAGGCGGGCGTCGAAGGCGCGTCGCGTGCGCTCGCACTCGGCTACACGATTCTGTTGAAGGACGACGAAGGGCGGCTCTCGGTCGTCGACCCCGCGCGCGAGTTCAAGACGGGCGACAACATCGCGGTCGTGCTGGAGACGAACGCCGACGGCTACCTCTACATGTTCAACGCCTCGGACGGGAAGAACCCCGAGATGCTCTTCCCGAACGTGCAGCTCGACGGTGGCGCCAACTCGATCACGGCGCACGCGCGTGCGACCTTCCCCGCCGACCCCTCGCTCGATTTCAGGTTCACAGACCCGCCCGCGCGCGAGCATCTCTTCGTCGTCTTCTCGCGCGAGCCGCTCGCGGGCGTGCCCACCGGCGAGGCGCTCGTCGAGTTCTGCGGCCCGAACACCGACGAATGCTCCTGGAAGCCGCCGGCACAGCTCTGGGAGCGCATCCGCAGCGGCGCGCGCGGCCGCGGCGTCACCGAGGCGAAGAATATGCAACCGACGCAAGGCGCGCCGGGGCCGGCCCCGCCCGAAACGCTCCGGCGCGGCCTCAAGGTCAGGAGGGAAGACCCGAAGCCCGCGGTCGTGCGCGTCAACCAGTCGCCGGGCGCCGACATCCTCGTCACGGAGATAGTGCTCACACACAAGTAGAAGCCGGGCGGAAGCCAGGCCGAGAGGGACCGCAGCACACGCGCGTCGCGCCCTCGTACGCCGGCAAACGCGAGGGGGCGGACGCCTTACCGCACACGGTCTCGGAAGAGGACTTCCGAAGCGGCGACCAGCGTCCGGTCCACAGCCCCTAGTCTCCGGCCCCTGCCTTTGCTAATATCGGTTCAAAGTTTTTCGGCAAAAAAATAAATTCAGATGTCCAGGGGGTAGACCGAGGTGGAGACTAACTTCAGCCCTGTTTCAGACGCCGGCGCGCTCGAAGAGTTGATCACGCGCTCGCACACGGAGCCCGTGCTCCTCTTCAAGCACAGCAACGCCTGCCCGATCAGCGCACGCGCCTACAAGCAGATGGAGGGGGTCAAGACGCCCGTCTCCATCGTCGTCGTACAGCAGAGCCGCGAGGTCTCGCGCGAGGTCGAGCAGCGCACGGGCATCCGCCACGAGACGCCGCAGGCGCTCGTCCTGCGCAACGGCCAGGTCGTCTGGAACGCTTCCCACTTCGACATCACGGCCGACGTCGTCGAGCGGGCCGTGCGAGAGAATCAATAAAAGCAGGCGGCGTTGGGCGGCGCCCCGCGGTCGCGTTCGTCGACGCTGAGGCGTCGGCGTCCCGGTCCCGAAAGCCCTCCCGCCGGCTAACGTCTAACGACGAGTGACTACTTATTTATGAGCGAAGCGCCGAGGCGCGGGCCCGGGGTCGAGCCGCGCGAGATCATGCAGGAGTCGGATGCAGAGCTGCGCGTCACCTGGGGCGATGGGCGCGAGTGTCGTTACGGCGCGCCGCTGCTCCGACGCCTCTGCCCCTGCGCGCAGTGCGTCAACGAGTTCACGGGCGAGCGCATGCTGCGGCCGGAGGCGATTCCCGAGGAGCTGAAGATGGAGGACGTCGGGCTCGTCGGCCGCTACGCCCTCACCTTCCGCTGGAGCGACGGGCACGACACCGGCATCTACAGCTTTCGCTACCTGCGCGAGATATGTGAATCAGAGTAGACAGTAGACAGTAGCGCTCCGCGTCGCGGGCGCTGACGCCGAAATCACGACGTACTTTGGCGATGGGTTTTCTACTGACTACTGTCTGCTGACTACTGTCTACTATCTACTGTCTGACAATCACCGATGCCTTATGAAAAAGATTCTGATCGTCGAGGATGACGAGGTCGAGCGCGAGCTGGTGAGGATGACGCTGGAGCGCGAGGGCTACGCGGTCGTCACGGCGGAGGACGGGGTGCGCGGCTTCGAGCGGGCGCTCGCCGAGCGCCCCGACCTCATCATCACGGATGTGTCCATGCCGGCCGCCGACGGCGTCGAGCTGGTACGCAGCGTGCGCTCGGCGCCCGAGATTGCGCCGACCCCCATCCTCGTCACCACCGGCTTCGGCACGGGCAGCGCGACCTTGACGCTCACGCAGGGCGCGGACGCCTACGAGCCCAAGCCGCTCGACCCCGACTCGCTGCGCGAGAGCGTCCGCAGGCTTCTGGGTTGAGGGCGCCGGGCCTTCCACAGAGTTACAGACGGCAAGTCAAGGGGGTACAGTCTTGGTAGAGGCCATCGGCTGGGTCAGCTCGCTCATACTCGTCCTGACCATCGCCAAGCAGGTTTACAAGCAGTGGCAGGAGGGCTCGAGCGAGGGCGTTTCGAAGTGGCTCTTCGTCGGGCAGATGGCCGCCTCGCTCGGCTTCACCGTCTACAGCTGGCTCGTCTCCAACTGGGTCTTCGTCGTCACCAACGCGGTCATGCTCGTCAACGGCCTGCTCGGCCTCCTCATCGTCCTCCAC
>Ga0216309_1000133_pt1 | contig 13157 bp, 11 predicted proteins | sample Total_DNA_C_FD_161284 | JGI IMG/M metagenome (GOLD analysis project Ga0216309, IMG submission 161284) | Terrestrial sediment cell enrichment communities for BONCAT metagenomics from Utah, United States - Total_DNA_C | ecosystem: Environmental > Terrestrial > Deep subsurface > Rock core/Sediment ...
CATCCCAACTTCACGAGCGAACCGGCGACGGTGGTCATCGCGCCCTTGAGATCGGCCATGCCCGAGGACTCGAGGCCGAGCTTGCCCTGGGCGGCCACCTTGATCATGGGCGCGGACAGCTCCGCCTGGGCCTTGCCAGCCATCTTCAGGTTGACGCCCTCCACCTTGTTGTCCCCCGCCGAGGCCACCAGGCTCGTCTGCATGCCCTTGATGTCGAGCTTGGAGGTCGCCTCGAGGGCCAGGTTGGCGCTCGAGGACAGCTTGGCGTCCGAGGTGGCGCTCTGGGTGAGCTTGGCGCTGGAGGTGAAGGTCATGTCCTTGGTGCTCTCGAGCTTGATGATGTCCTGGCTGGTCCAGCTCGAGGCCTTCGCGGACTTGAGGGTGAGCGTGCCGGTGGCGTCCACGGTGAAATCCTTGCACGTGATCGTGACGCTGTCCTGCTTCTGCACGTACGTGCTCGTCTCCTCGGAGCCCTTCACCGTGATGGTGATGCTGGTGCCGTCCATCACCACCGTCTGGGTGATCTGGTCATCGGCGTTCTCCACCTTTACGGTGACGCCTTTCTCCTTGTCCAGTTCAACGGTGCAGACGAGCTTGCCCATGGTTCCTCGCCTCCTCAGTGAGAGCCAGAGGCCCCCTTCGCCTTACGACTGCTCTTCCTTCACCTGGATGAGCAACGTGCCCTCGTCTAGTTGGATCTTCTGCGTGTCCTTCGCGTTGGTGCGCTGCATGAGGAAGACAGGCTTGTCGTCCGTGTAGAAGTGCTTGAGCGCGGTGCCGTTCTCGGGCGTCTTCCCCACCAGCAACTGCACGCCCTGCCCATCCTGCGGCATGCGCGCCCCGGTGCGCCAGTCCAGGAAGCGCTTGATCCACGCGCGCTGGAAGTCGAGCCCCACCAGCACCCGCTCGCCCTTGTAGGCGGGGAAGTAGAAGTGGCCGGGCAGCAGGTTGGGGTTGAAGGGGGCGGGGATGATCTGGTTGGCGAAGAGGGGGATCTTCACCTTGTACTCATCCAACGAGGTGGCCGAGTCGGTGTACGCCTGCCAGGTCTCGTCCTTCTGCGCGCCCTGCTCGCTGACGATGAAGCCCTCCACGTAGCGCGGGTAGAGCGGGGGCTGCCAGGCGGGCAGGTCCACGTACGTCTCGTCCTTGGGCTCCAGCCGGGTGCTCATGCGGAAGGAGAACTCGGCGTCCGGATCGTCGTACACCTCCTCCTCGCCCTGCGACTCCAACACCTCGCCGGACACCTGCATGCCGCGGACGCGGAGGACCTGATCCTTGGCCACCCCCGCGGCGCCCCAGGCGTCGTTGGCCGGCAGCTTCACCAGGGTCCCCGGGGCGAGCGCCTTCTCGGGGAAGGAGCGCCAGATCAGCTCCAGCTCCGGGCCCCGCACCTTCAACCGGGTCGTCTCCAGGTCCACCCGGGCCTGAACCTCGTCCGAGATGGGGGTGCACAGCAGCACGTCCTGGCGGATCCCGGCGACGGCCTGCTTCTGCGTCACGGGCTGGTTCTGGGGACTCTCGGCCGTGGCGTTGAGCACCGTCACGTCGTGGCGGATGACCTCGGGCAGCAGCACCTCCAACCCGGCCAGGTTGTCGTCCTTCAGCTCCTGGGGCGTGCCCGACGCGTCCTTGGCGCCCGCGAACTTGTAGCCGTGCGTCGCGTGGTCGTAGGTGAACACGCCGGTACGCCCGTGCACGTACCACATCACCCAGTCGTAGAAGCTGGCTCCCCCTTGCGGATCCAACCCCACGAAGATCATGGGGTGCGTGGAGCCCAGACCGGCATCCCAGTCGTAGGTGAGCTTGATCTTCTCGCCCTTGTGCTCCTCCAACACGTCCTTGACCGTCTTCGACGTGTAGAGGGAACAGGGGTAGTGCTGTCGCCACAGCAGCCGCGCGGCATCCAGGAAGCGGATGCCATAGCGGCGATGCAGGGACATGCCCGACCCGCTGCGCGTCGCGATGGACTCCTCGACGAGCGACTTCTCGGTGACGTAGCCCTGCACCTTCAGCGCGGTATAGGTCGGCTGGCTCGAGGTCTCCGGCAGCACGGCCTTGATCTCGAGCAGGACCTCGACCAGGTCCGACTTGAGGAAGTCCGTCAGCAGGGGATCCTTGTCGTTGCCGCTGCGGCCCTGGGCATCCGTGAGCAGGAACTCCGCCTCCCCCTCCATCCCCCAGCTCCACAGCTCCAGCGCGAAGCGCTTCATGCTGCCGGCGATGATCTTGTGTTTCTTGCCGTTGATGGTGAGGGTGAGCGACACGGCCAGCCGCTCCTGGAAGGTGCGCTCCATCATCCCTCCTCGTTTTCGACCCGGACCTGAGCACTCACGGTATGGAAGAGGACACGCAAGGTACAGGGCTCACCGAGCAGCAGGCCCGTGAGCACGAAGTGCAGCCACAGTCCCGAGTCCCTGCCGCGCAGCTCCAGCTCCACCTCTTGCAGGCGCGGCTCATGCTTCTCCACCGAGTGCAGCAACTCGGCGGTGAGCGTCTTCATCAGGGCCTGGGTACCGAACTTCTCCGTGTAGCGCCCCAAGCCGAAGCCATCGACGAAGTAGCCGTAGCCCTCCTTGGTGTTGAGCACGGCCTCGAGATTCTGCCGCACCAGCTCCCTCTCACTACGGGGGGCATCGCCGCGCTGCCCGGCACCGGTGAACTTGTCGAGAAAGGAGGGGCGTGCCATCTCAAGCCCTTCGCCAGAAAAGGAAGACCTGAGTGCTCTGGAGCGCCGGGGTGACGTAGAAGGCCATGCCGTTGTCGCGCAGGGCGTGCTGCCACTCCTCGCCGAGCGAGAGCCTGTACCAGGAGATCTCCGGGCCGAAGGAGTGGGGGAAGGCGGGGTGCGGCACGTGCTGGAAGGGAATGCCCCGGAGCGCCAACCGGCGCACCACGGGCAGGCGGGAAGGGCTCGCCACCTTCACCCCCTCCAGGGAGGGCGGCTGGCTGGGATCCTCGCTGCGCACCAGCAGGTACAGCTCGCTCTGCACGCCCTCCTCCAGATGAGGCAGGGGCGAGAGGATGAATTGCCCATCCCGGCAATCGAAGGGCTTGTACGTGAGCCGCGTGTCCTCGGGGCGGAAGGCCCGGTTGAGCAGCGTCATCCACCCCCACAACCCCGGGCCCGGGTCATCGTGGAGATAGGTGGGCATGTCGCCGGCGGGCTCCAGCTCCAGGTAGCAGCAGACCTCGAAGTAGAAGCGGCGCAGGGCGTCGAAGAAGTTGTACGGGTGAGGACAGATACCGCCACGCATGTCGGCGCGCAGGGCCTGAAGGCGGCGCACCTCGAGCAGCGTGCGGCGGGCGCTCGCCAGCCGATCCCCGCGTTGATAGCTGTCCAGCAGGAGGGTGCGCAGCTGGCCGTGGGCCTTCTCCAGCAACGAGTCCAGCTCGAAGAGCAGCTCGTTGAGGAAGGGATTGCGACCCACCAGCAACAACGGCGGAACCTTCCGGGAGGAGGGTTGCCACGCGCCCCGGAGATCCTTGGAGAAGGCCACCAGCTCCAGGGAGGAGATGGCGCGATCCACGGACTGCTCGCTGGAGAGCTGCAGCCGGCGGTGCACGCGCTGCACGTTGGGCGGCTCATCCGCGTAGAGCGGCACGCCCTCGGTCCCGCGCGTGTCATCCAGCAGGTGGAGGAAGACGGTGACCTCCGCACGGCCAGTGGCTTCCAGGGAGAACGATGGCAGGGACGCATTGCCCGGCACATCCACCAGGAAGCCGCCCGGCAGCACGGCGGTCAACGAGGAAATGGAGAGACTGCCCTCGGCCAGTAGCGCCTCGCTCCAAGCGAGCGAGGCGATACCGACCTGGGGCAGCCCGAACAGCTCGGCATGCAGCCGCGCCTCGGCAGAAAGTGCTTCATCCTGGGCGCGAAAGTGCTCGGGAAGGATCGTCTGGCCAACCTGCCAGCGGACCCGCGCGAGCTTGTAGCGCTGCATGGTCTTGGTTCCTGGTGAGAGTGACTACGCGGCGGCTTCGGTGACGCCCCACTTCTTGACGACGGTCTGGCCGCTGCCCGAGGCCATGTTGATGGACTGCTCCACCGGCGCCGGCTTGATGCCCATCTGCAGGGTGTAGTTCTTGGGCGACTGCACCTCGGAGGACGGGTTGTCCGCCACCGACAGGTTCAGGTCCTCGCCGTTCTTCTCCAGCACGCCCTGGAGCTCCTCGTCCGACCACAGGGACTTGAAGTAGACCTTCTTGAGCGGGTCGTACTCGTAGATCTCGAGGTTGAACGTCACCTCCACGTGAGTCCACGTCCCGAACAGCAGCTGGGCCAGGTGCTGCTTGTTGGCCACGGAGACCTGCGCGGACAGGTAGAAGGCATCCGTGGTGCCAGTCTCCCACAGGAAGTGGTTCATCACGCCCACGACCGGCTCGTGATCCTCTCCCGGAGACATCGGGTCCTTGATGGTCTCCTGGTCCGCCGGGAAGCTCTCCCCATCACCAATCGTCAGAGTGGTGATGAAGCCCACCGGCGCCTGCTTGTCCTTCTTGAAGTTGAACCCCTGGTAGATGTCCAGGGAACGGGCGAATTGAGCCATGACTCCCTCCTTCTCGCTCTTGAGTAGAGACTACGACTACAAACACCCGGTCATCCCAGGCGCGACTCCAGCATCAGTTCCACGTTCAGGCCTTCGAACTGGATGTGCGGCAGAACGGCGACCTTGCAATCATACCACCCAATCTCCCCGGGGCGGGCCACAACCGACACGTTGCTGGCCTTGAACGGGAAGCGACGCAGCGTCAGGTCGTCCGGGTTGTTCACCGTGGTGACGTAGCCCGTCAACCAGGCGTTGATCTTCCCCTGGACGTAGCTCGCATCGGCCGTGGTGCCGATGTTGTCGCGCATGATGCTCTTGATGTAGTGCGCGAGCCGGGTGATGGAGAAGGTGTAGGCGAGGTTGGTGACGAGCTGCGAGTTCTCCGAGTCCTTGGGGTCCTTGAACTTCTGGGCCCGCTTGATGGACTGGGTGCTGAAGAACGTCGCCTCGCCCGTGCCCTTGCGGTACACCAGCGGGATGAAGCCGTTGCGGGCGAACTCGTACTCCCGGTAGTCCGGGATGGCGATCTCCACCGGCGCCTGGATCATCTGCTGCCCGCGCAGGGTGAAGGAGTCCACCGGCAGGCCCGTGACGAGCCCGCCGCCCTTGGGGCCGCGGATGGACTGGCACCAGCCGGACAGCTCGAAGGCCTTCACCAGGTTGCGGCCCATCAGGTAGGCCGCGTTGCCCCACAGGTACTTCTTGGAGTCGCCCTGGGCGTCCTCCTTGAAGTTGAGCACGTCGCAGGGGTTGCGCTCCGGATCCCACGGCAGGCGCACCACGTAGCGAGGCAGCGTCAGACCGATGTAGGCGGCCTCCTCGCGCTCACGCAGCTCGTGCCACTTGCTGTAGCGCGGGTGGCTCAGCACACCGTCCAGGTCCTTGAGCGACTCGAGCTGCTCCACCGTCTCGCAGTCGAAGAACTTGGGGCTGGCCGAGGCGATGAACGGGCAGTGCGCGGCGTTGGCCACCTTGCCCATGCGCTCCAGCCAGGTGATGTCCGCACGCGTGGAGGAGAAGTCGTACAGGCCGAGCATGACCCCGTACGGCCTGCCGCCGAACTGGTCGTACTCCTTGATGTAGACCTTGTCGAACAGGGCGCTGGAGAAGATGCTGCTCGAGTTCTTCTCGAAGTCCTCGGCCAGCTCCTCCTTGTCCACGTCCATCAGGTCGATGGTGATGTCGGCCTGGAAGTTGGTGTTGTTGACGAGATCCTCCAGACCGCGCCACGCGGCCTCGATCTTCTGGAACTTCTCGTTGTGGAGGATCTCGTTCATCTGCGCCTCGATGGCCTCATCGATGCGCGCGACGGCCTTCATCACCTCGCCCTTGTCGAAGCGAACCTGCCCCACGTCGTCCTCGATGGGCTCGACGTTGTAGAGCAGCGCCGCCAGGGAGGACATGAAGCGCTCGTCCCCCGGAACCTGCGTCTCGTTGGCATGGACGGGAACCAGCCCCGTGCCGATCATCGGCTGGGCGCTGGTGGGCATCTCGATGCCGCGGACCTTGAACAACTCACTGATGAAATCTTTTTCGGCCATGAGGAATGACTCTTCGGCGTGGAGAAAGGAGCGTGGGGAGAATCAGGCCTTGGCGGCCGTGTCGGCGACGAGCGACGGCTGCGGGGTCTGCGGCTTGGTGGCCACCGGCAGGCGCATGCTCGCGTAGCTCTTGAGCTGCTCGCTCTCCAGGAGCTTCTTGAGCTCCTCCTTGTTGGAGAACAGCTCGTAGAACTTGCGCCGCAGCTCCTTGCGGTTGTCGATGTCCGACTGCATCTCCAGCAGGAGCTTGCGCATCAGCATCAGCGCCTTGAGCTTCGGCACGTGGTTGATGATCTCGTCGGGGTGGAAGGACTTCATCCGGTCGATCGGCAGCTCGACCGCCATCTTCCCTTCCCCATCGGTGCTCACCTTGTCGTCCACCTCGAATGAGATGGACATCCCCATGTCCTTCATCAGCTCGTTGATGTTGGAGCCAGTGACCGAGCGCATCTTGCGCTCATCCAGATCCACCTGACGATCCTTGGCGCTCCCGAGGGAGAAATCACCGAGCACCACGACGCGGAAGGGGAGCTTCACGTCCTCCTTCTGGCCATTGATGGTGGTGCGGTAGACGAGCGTGATACGAGACTTGGGCAGCTGGTCCTGGATGGGCACGGCTTCTCCTTACACGAGGCGGTCTGCGATTCCTGGAGTTCCCATGCACCCTCCCCCACCACCGCAGGACACAACCCGCTGTGTTCTAGATCGTCACTTTAGGAACAAGCGCTCCCAAGGGTCAAGAGCGCTCCCCACTTCACGGCGCGACGCGGGACTGGGGACTCGACGTGTCCCCCGAGAAAAGGAGGACCTGTCGGGTCTCGACGGGGGCTCCGTGTAGAGGGTCGTAGCCGAGGTGGCTCTCGCGCTCGAGGCGCAGGAAGCCCTCCTGGTCGCGTAGGACCAGGATCACGGTGAGCATCAGCACCGTCTCGGAGAGCAGGGGCAGCAGGTCCCCCTCGAAGCGGCGGCGCGCCTCGACGGCCCATGTCACGCCGCTGGCGGAGATGAGCTCGTTGCAGAAGATCCGCACCTCCATCCCGCCCGTGGGGATGGAAGCGAAGCCGCCCATGGAGTCGCCCTCACCGAGCGCGCTGGCCCCCAGCCGCATCTCGGGCGCGGCGACGCGCTGGTGGCGCACGTCGCGGCGCACCGCGATCTCCGTCTCGGGGAAGCACTTGCTGAAGAGCCAGTGCAGGGTGCTCTGGCAGGTGGGGCGCAGCAGGCGCAGCCGATCCTTCGCCGCCTCGGGCCACCCGGGCAGCAGTGCGCCTTCGCGCTCCGGGTACAACCCGGCGAAGCACTCCCGCAGCAGTCGATCATCGAAGAAGCTGATGAAGCGCTCGAGCCGATCATGATCGAGCTGATCCATCGTCTGCATCATGAAGGAGGGCAGTGGGGACTGCGCGCTGAGCAGTCCCACGTTCACCGAGATGATGATGCGCTTGCGCGGCTCGTGGAGGAACTGGATGTCGTGCACCAGGTGCGACTGGTGCACGTTGGTGCGGTGGCCCCGGTACTCGATCTCCGCGTCGCCATAGCCGGAGGCGGCCAGCACATCCAGCAGCGCCGGGATGTCGAAGCCGCGGATGCGCTCGCGGATGCGCTGCTCGAGGGGGCCGTTCATGGCCTACTTCTCCCCTCCCCCTCCCTCACCCGCGCCCTGCGCGAGGAAGGTGTCCAGGTCCACCCGGTAGAGCTGGTCGAGCGCGCGGAAGGACAGCGTCTCGGTGCTCTGCAGCAGCGGCTCCACCTGCTCCGCGCTCGTGCTCAGCCCGGCGAAGAACCGGGAGAAGAGCGCCGGCAGGTACACGCGCGGATCGAAGTGCTCCACCACGTTCAGCACGTCCGCCGCCACCACGCTGGCGCGCTGGAAGTCCTGGCGCTCGACGAGCGTGTCGAACGCGGCCAGCTTGCGCATCAGCTGGGCCAGCGCGGGCGAGACCGGCACGGTGGGACCGGCCGACTCGGGAGCGGAGCGTGGGGCCTCGGCCGGCCGCGACAGCGCCTGGGCGTCCTCCTCCACGGGCTCCGGCTCGGGCTCCGGCTCATGCAGCGGGGCCGGGGTAGGTAGCGATCTCAGGTGACCCTCCATCCACTGGCAGAGGCGACGGAACGGAGCCTCGCAGCCGTTGCGGGGCATCACCCTGCCGAACGCGGCGAAGATCTCCTCGCTGAGCGTGAGCGCCTGCTCCAGGGGCTCGCGGTTGTCGGGCTGACCCCAGCGCATCCACTTCTCGTCCTTGAGGCGCTCGTGGTGCTCGAGGTGCTTGTTGAGCACCTTGAGGAACCACCGCAGGCCACCGTCGGTGACCACGTCCTTGCGATCGGTGGGTCCGAAGGACGGCCAGTTGAGCAACAGGGTCTTGGAGAGCGAGTGGAACACCACCGGCAGCGCCTGCAGGCCGCCCTCGATGAAGAGGCCGAGGAGGTAGGGGCCTACCAGCCGCACGTCGTAGAGACCCTGGCGCAGCAGCGCCTCGGCCTCCCGCGCCGCCTCCACGTAGTCGCTCCGGGACACCAGGACGTTGACCCTCTCGAGCCGCTCATCCGAGCTGTCCAGGTTCGACGCCTCGCCCACCAGGGGCTTGTCCAGCAGGTGGAGCTCGAGAGGAGGAGGAGGCTGCTGCTTCGCGGGATTAGCCATCGAGCACCGTGAATTGGCCGGGGGAGACGACCTGGATGACGCCGCCCCAGTTGCACATCAGTTTGCAGTTGCTGTCCACCGCCGGCATGTTGCCGATCAGGATCTTGGGGCAACCGGGAACCCAAGGAGCGGCCGTGGCCGGGATGCACGGCATGGGCGTGAGCACCCCCATGGCCGCCGCCGTCGCCGCGGCCACCGTGGGGTTGGCCAGCGACATGCACACGCCGAACGGCATGACGTTCAGCATGGGCTTGTTGTCCATGATGTTGGCCGCGGGAGTCGTGGCCATCACCTTGTTGGTGGGTAGAACCATCAGCGAGGACGGGGCCGCGCCGAAGCTGCACTGCAGCATGGCCCCCGTGACGACCTGAACTCCCATGGCGCACCCCTTCGAAGGACTTCGTGGGCCGCGCCATCCTCACACATCCGGCCCCTGCTTTTCCAGGACGCGGCACCCTTCCGTCCTGACCTTACGCCAAAAGTCCAGGGAGGCAGGCGGCCGCTCGCACCTTGCCCCGCTCAGGCTCAACTCTGGGGCGAGATGACACCAATCCGGACGAGAAACCGGGCCTTTCGCTCCAGTTCCCGCTGCAGATCGTGCAAATGCCGGGTCGAGTCACGCACGGGCGAACTGGAGGACGGGTTCGCCGACGACGGCACACGGGAGGACGGGCTCGCCGCAACGGGCATGAGCGGTGGAGGGCTCAGGAGCCGCCGCTGTTCCGACACTGGCTGCATTGCCACACGCTCGACCAGCCCGATCCGGGCCTTCCCGACCAGCGCCGGCCGGACCGGGAGCGGCGGCACGCGATCCTCGACCGCATGGCCGTAGAGCCACGCACCGCACCGCCAGAGCACATCGTAACGCTGGCTCAACAGCGTCCAGAACCGATCGCGGATCTCCACGGCCTTGACGAGAGACAGCGACGCCCCCTCGCTCTCGACCCCTTGCTGCCCGAGCATCACGCGCAGAGTCCCGACGAGTTGCTCCGCCTCGACGAGATCGGACGTGACCACCGGCGAGCGGCCAGCGATTCTCGCCTCGTTCCTTCGAAACAACGCGACGAGCGCCAGGCAATCCTCGAGGACATCGTACTTCCCGCGTAGCCAGACCTCATCGACGTCGGCATCGGGAAGGAGGCGGGCCTCGGCGAGGGCATCTGCGGCCTTGCGCAGCTTGCGTCGCAGCTCTTGCGCCCGCTCGAACTGCTTCCCGAACGAGCCGACCTCGAGCTCACGGTCCACCTGCAGCGCGGCGCAGGCCAACCCCTGGGCAAGTCGCGGCAGCATCGAGAGCTCCACGACGTTCACGCTGGGCAGTCTGCCGACAACCGCCGCCCCGTTGCCCAGCACGCTCTCCACACCGCGAACCGCGCACTGGTAGGTGAGCGCGACATCGGCGCAGCACTCCTCGACGAAGCCGGGCTCGATGGCCTTCGCGTCGGGGAGGAACGTGTCGTAGGCGGCCTGCGAGCTGATGCTTTCGAGCTCCGAGGCGTCCGCCACTCCGCTCTCCGAGATTTCCGGCCTGCTGCCGTCGTCCTCTGCCATGCGGGCAGATTATCGGGCGTGCTCCGGCGCTGCAATGTGCCGCCGCATGACGCTCGGGCGTTTGGGCCCCAGTCAGTAGTGCACTGACTGGGGGCCCTGACGGACACGGCTCTTCAGCCTAGATGTCGTAGAAACACTGGTAGTCGTCGGGGTTGTCCGCGCCGTTGTTGTGGTACTCCGGGTTGAGGAACTTGGTGTCGACCCGGGTGGTGCCCGGGAGTCCTCCAGAATTACTCACGCAGATCGGATGCCCGACCGCATCGCGGAACGTACTGTTGGTGATGAACGGGCCAAGCTCCCGGTGCACCACCACATTGGCGGGGCCAATGATTCCTGCGGCAGCGCCGCTTTTGCTCCAAGTGCCCCCATGGGTGACGAGCACATGGTCCAGTCGGCTCCCATCGGCCTTCCAGAAGTGGAGCCCATACCAATGTCCCCCGGAAGCGGGCAGGACATCGGGGATGAAGCGAATGGGTGCATCCGCCCTCCCCTCGGCCTTCAGGGCCCCAGGCCGGTTCTCACTGAACCCCATGCGCATTGAGGTACCAGCCTTGAAGCGCAGCTCCGTCCCCGGCAAGAGGGTCAACGTGGGATTGCTGGAACCACCCACCTCCAGGTTCTCGGTGATGAGGTACGGAATGCCCGGGTTCGGCCACGTCTGACTCGACACAATCCGCCCTGAGTCGACCATCACCACGTCCTGCGAGTTACCAGTCCAGACGGTGCCGGAGTCAGCGGGAATGGTGTGGACGAACTCAGGCGCGATGACGAGCGGGTAGGAGCCGTTTTCGCTCGACCTCACCCGCGCCGACCCCGCGCCGAATCCCATCTGTTCCAACATGGAGATACCGGGTCCTTTACCCCGTCGCGCTGTCACGTCGGTGAGGAGGAAGGAAGCATCAGAGGAAAAATCCCCGTAGATGTTCAGATTGCCATCTCCATAATAATTAGCGGTTGGCTCGGCCTCCATACCGGCATATTCGAAGATGGCATGGGAGATATGGCCCGTTTTGGAAGGGTTGATGGCGATGTGCACCCCCCGCCAATGGCCGGGCGTGGGGCTGTCCGCGTGGGCCGTGAAGAGCACGGGAGCGTCGGCGGTGCCGTCCACATTCAGGACGCTGTGGAAGGTGCCGGTGTTCACCTCCATCTGGGCGTTGGCGCCAAAGCGCAACTGTGTCCCGGCGGAAATCGTGAGCGCCACCGCAGCGGTGGGATTCTCGACCTTCATCGTGGCGGGGATGACGAAGGGGATTCCCGGCCTGGCGGGCCAGGTCTGCGTGCGGGAGACATGGCCAGTCAGCTCCACGGCATTGGGAGAGTTGCCGGTGAAGGAGCCACCCGTGGGGAAGGAGTCGGCCTGGTTGGCCCCCATGCGCACCGCGTAGCCCGCGCTGCCAGAGACGGAGAGGCGGGCCGATTCGGCACCGAAGGCACTGCCGTCATCCGCGACGAGCACGCCCACGCTTCCACTCTCGCGCACCGAGACGTCGCGCAGCACGGGGGCGGCCTTGGTGCGCACGGAGATGCAGGCGCCCTCGCCCCCGGTGGCTCCGCAGCCATTCACCGTGACGTGCTCCAGCTTCGAGTCACTGCCCGGTGAGGTGAATACCAGCCCGCGCCAGGAGCCACGGGCAGCCCCGCCCTGGGCCTCCAGCCGAATGGGCGCCGTCGGGGTGCCGCGGGCAAGGATCGCGCCGTTGGTCTCGCGCAGCTCCGCGTCCGGAGCGAAGCGCACCACGACACCCGGCTCCAGGGTGAGCATGGCGGAGCCATCCACCGCGATCCGCCCACGCACCAGGTGGGGATTGTCGGCCTCACGCCACGTCTCCGGCGTGGTGACCGTGGTGGCGTGGACGGTGGGGTCCTTCGGGGTGACGTTGATGGAGGCATCCGCCTCGCGGGTGACGTCACCCGCGCTGGCCGTGGCGCGGATGACCACGGTGCCACTGGCGATGGCCAAGGTGTCGACCTTGCCCGTGGCGGCGTCCACCTTGGCCACGGTCGGGTCACTGGACGTCCAGGTGAGGCTGGAGACGTCGAAGGTCTTGCCCCGCTGGTCCGTGGTGCTGGCGGAGCACTGCACGCTCTGGCCCGCCACCACGGTGGGGGCACAAGAGACGGAGAGCTCGCTCAGCCGCGCGGGCTCCTCGGGTTCCGGACAGGCGCTGAGCACCAGGAGCGCCGGCAGCCATGGGAGGGCGTTGCTGTACTTCATAAAGTATAGACTCCTTTTCGAGCGAACGGATGAAACGGGTTAGGGAGGGGCCACCTGGGTGGTGACGGGCGTGGCGAGGGGCGTGGTGGACTCGGTGATGACGAGCACTTCGGCTCGCCGGTTGAGCTGCCGCTCCTGCTCGGTGGTGGGCTGGGGGCTGACCGGCCAGTCCGCGCCAAAGGCCCGGGTGCGCACTCGCGTCGCGGGAACGCCCTGATCGATCAGGTAGCGTCGGATCGCCTGTGCACGCCGGACCGCCGTGTATGAGTCGGCGCTGTCCTTGTCCGAGTGCCCTTCGATGAGGACAAGGCCCGTGCTGGCCTGCTCCGTCATCCGCTGGACCACCTGGTCCAGGAAGGGAACCACTCCCGCCAGGTCCGCGCTGCCCTGGGGGAAGTGCACGTCCCCCCGGAGGAGGAGCTTCTCCTGTGGTCCAAGCTCATGAGGCCGCGGAGCCACCGTGCCATCGGGCCTCCCCGCTTCCGCGCGAGCCAGGGCAGTCATCTCCCAGGGGGGGACCTCACGCACCGGCACCTCGTCCGAGGGGGGCTCCGGATTGTCCAGGGTGAGTTGCAGCTCCTTATCCTCGAGCTCGTTCCATGGACGGGAGATCTTGGGAGGAGGCTCGTCCCGGAAGGTGAGACCCGCGAGCA
>Ga0216309_1000134_pt1 | contig 13054 bp, 12 predicted proteins | sample Total_DNA_C_FD_161284 | JGI IMG/M metagenome (GOLD analysis project Ga0216309, IMG submission 161284) | Terrestrial sediment cell enrichment communities for BONCAT metagenomics from Utah, United States - Total_DNA_C | ecosystem: Environmental > Terrestrial > Deep subsurface > Rock core/Sediment ...
CGGGCGCTACGACGAGCTGACGGCCAACTTCGGGGGGCGAGAGCCGGCCGTCGGCTTCGTCCTCGACCTCGACGCGCTGACCGAGATGCTGGCACGCCGCGACTCTGAGGACGAGAACGAGGGCCCGTCTTCCGCACGAGTGGACGGTGGGGGCGACGTGTCCGAACGCTTCCGCGAGGCGATGCGCCGGCGCGCCCTCGGCGAGCGAATCAGGATGGACGGGGAGTATTGATTCGGAGTTTTTTGGGTCGGAGGCCGGGGCTCCCCCTGCCGGGAAACAGACACTCTAATGGCGATGCTGACGATTGCGATTGCTAAGGGGAGGATGCAGCGGGACGCGCTGGCGCTGCTGGCGCGCGCGGGCGTCCGCGTGAGCGAGGAGGCACTGGCCTCGCGCCGCCTCGCCGTCACGGACGAGCGCGGGCTCTACCGCTTCGTCTTCGTCAAGCCGGCTGACGTCCCCGTCTACGTCGAGCACGGCATCGCCGACTGCGGCGTCGTCGGCCGCGACGTGCTGCTCGAAGCCGAGGCTGACGTCTTGCAGCCGCTCGACCTCGGCGTGGGCCGCTGCCTCATCGCCGTCGCGGCGCGGGAGGAGCGTTGGGGCGGGCGCCCGGGCGTGCTCCACGTGGCGACGAAATACCCGCGCATCGCGGCCGCGCACTTCGGCGCGCGCGGCGTCCCCGTCGAGATCATCGAGCTCTCGGGCTCGGTCGAGCTGGCGCCCGTGCTCGGCCTCGCCGACTGCATCGTCGACCTCGTCCAGACCGGCCGCACGCTGGCCGAGAACGGCCTCTCGGTCGTCGAGACGATCACCGAGTCGACCGCGCGTCTCGTCATCAACCGTGCGAGCTACCAGACGAAGGCCGAGGCGGTCGGCGAGCTGCTCGGCCTCCTCGGCCGCGCCCTGGCCGTGGGCGTCGAAGCGGTCCCGGTGGGACCGGAGGGGGGAAAGGCTTGATCGAAATCATCCGGGACGAGCGGCGGAGGGGCGAGAAGCTGGCGCGGATACTCGGGCGCGGCGTCGCGGCCGACGCCGCGCTCGCGGCGCTCGTTGCAGGCATCGTCGAGGATGTGCGCCGCCGCGGAGACGCGGCGCTCGCCGACTACACGGAGCGCTTCGACGGGGTGCGCCTGCGCCCCGCGGAGTTCCGCGTCGAGGAGTCGGCGCTGCGCGCCTCGGCCGCACGCTGCGACGCGCGCGTGCTCGAAGCCCTGCGCGCGTCGATTCGCAACGTCCGCGCCTTCCACGAGCACGAGCGCGCGGAGGGCTGGGAGTTCGAAGCCGCGCGCGGCGTGCGGCTGGGGCAGCGCGTGACGCCGGTCGAGGCCGCGGGTCTCTACGTCCCGGGCGGGACGGCGAGCTACCCCTCCTCGGTCGTGATGAACGTCGTGCCGGCGCAGGTCGCGGGCGTCGCGCGCGTCGCCGTCGTCACCCCTCCGCGCACGCTCGCCGAGACGCCGGCCGTGGCCGCGGCGCTCTTAGAGCTGGGCGTCACGGAAATTTATCAGGTGGGCGGCGCGCAGGCGGTCGCCGCGCTCGCCTACGGCACCGCGAGCGTCCCGCGCGTCGACGTCATCACGGGGCCGGGCAACAGGTACGTCGCCGCGGCCAAGAGGCTCGTCTACGGAGCGGTCGGCATCGACTCGGTGGCGGGCCCCTCCGAGGTCGTCGTGCTGGCGGACGCGTCGGCGCGCGCTGACTTCATCGCCGCGGACCTCCTCGCGCAGGCCGAGCACGGCGAGGACGCCTCGGCCGTCCTCGTCACCACGGACGCGGGTCTCGCCGCGCGGGTCGTATCGGAGGTCGCGCGACAGCTCGAAACCCTGCCGCGCCGCGAAATCATCGAACGCTCGCTGGCGGACTTCGGCGCTGTCTTCGTCGTCGAGGACATCGAAGGGGGCTGCGAGCTCGTGAACCGTCTCGCGCCCGAGCACCTCGAAATCATCACGCGGGATGCGGACGCCGCCGCCGCACGCGTCCGGCACGCCGGCGCCATCTTCTTCGGCCCTCACACGCCCGAGGCCGTGGGCGACTACCTCGCCGGCCCGAATCACGTGCTGCCGACCGGCGGCGCCGCGCGCTTCTCCTCGGCGCTCGGCGTCCACGACTTCCTGCGGCGCACAAGCATCGTCCGCTACACGCGCGAGGAGCTGCGTGCGACGGCGCCTCTGATCGCCGCGCTCGCAGAGGCCGAAGGGCTCGACGCGCACGCGCGCTCGGCGCTGATCAGGCTGGAGGGTTGAAGGGGAGGTTGATGGCGAACCCGCTCGACAAGATCAAGCCACGCGTTCGCGGGCTGAAGGCTTACACGCTCAAGCCCGACCGCGGCGAGGTGAAGCTCAACCAGAACGAGAACCCCTGGGGCGTGCCCGACGCGGTGCGCGCCGAGACCCTGCGGCGGATGGTGGGGCGCTCCTGGTCGCGCTACCCGGACTTCGTGCCGGTCACGCTCCGGGAGAAGCTGGCCGTGTTCGCGGGCTGGCGCGCGGACGGGGTCGTCGCGGGCAACGGCTCGAACGAGCTGATACAGGCGACGTTGATGGTGACGCTCGGCGAGGGGCGGCGCCTGCTCATCTCCGAGCCGACCTTCGCCCTCTACCGCCAGATCGCGACCGTGCTCGGCGGCGAGGTCCTGAGCGTCCCGCTCGACGTGGGGCTCGGCTTCGACGTCGCCGCCTTACGCGAGACCATCGAGCGCGAGCGCCCTGACGTAACCATCCTCTGCTCACCGAACAACCCGACGGGCTGCCGCATCGAGGAGGGCGAGCTCGGGCGCCTGCTGGAGACGACGGACGGCCTCGTCCTCGTCGACGAGGCCTATTACGAGTTCTCGGGCCGCACGGTCGTGCCGCTCCTTGAACAGCACCCCAACCTCGCGGTCTTCCGCACCTTCTCGAAGGCGTTGGGGCTGGCGGGGCTGCGCGTCGGCTACCTGCTCGCCTCGCCAGAGCTGGCGCGCGAGGTCTCGAAGGCCGTGCTGCCGTACAACCTCAACGCCTTCTCGCAGACCGCCGCCGAGGTGGCCGTCGAGATGTACGAAGAGAGCCTGCGCCCGACGGTCGAGCGCATCGTCGCCGAGCGCGAGCGCCTCCACGCCGAGCTTGAGTCCATCGAGGGGCTCGCGCCCGTCCGCTCGTGCGCGAACTTCATGGTCGTCCGCTCGGGGCTGGAGCCGCGGCGCGTCTACGAAGAGCTGCTCGGCCGGGGCGGCGTGCTCATCCGCGACGTGAGCGGCTACCCGATGCTCAAAGACTATTTCCGCGTCAGCGTCGGCACGCCGGCCGAGAACGACCGGCTGCTCCACTGGCTGCGCGTCATCTTCGAAGGAGTGAAACTCTGATGGCCACGGAACTACAGACGGCGGGGCGCACCGCCGAGGTGCGGCGCAGGACAAAGGAGACGGACGTGCGCGTCCGTCTCGGGCTCGACGGCACGGGGCAGTCGCGTGTCTCGACGGGCGTGGCCTTCCTCGACCACATGCTGGAGCTGTTCGCGCGCCACGGCCTCTTCGACCTAGAGGTGGAGTGCCGCGGCGACCTGCACATCGACGACCACCACTCGGTCGAGGACGTGGCGATCACCCTCGGGCAGGCGTTTGCGGAGGCGCTCGGCGACAAGGCGGGCATTGCACGCTACGGCGAGGCCATCGTGCCGATGGACGAGGCGCTCTGCCGCGCGGTCGTCGACCTCTCGGGCCGCTTCTACCTGGTCTACGGGGTCGAGACGCGACGGCAGACCATCGGTAACTTCTCGGTCGAGCTGGCCGAACACTTCTGGCGCTCGCTCGCCGAGGCCGCGCGCTGCAATCTGCACATCGACTGCCTCCGCGGCCGCAACACGCACCACATCCTCGAAGGGACCTTCAAGGCGACGGCGCGCGCTCTGCGCCGCGCGGTCGAGCGCGACCCGCGCGTCTCGGGCGTGCCGAGCACGAAGGGCATGCTCTAAGGGATTGCAAAAACCCCGGGCCGGTGCCGGGCAGGGTAGGGCGGCGAAAACAGTTTGACCCGCGTGGCGATCATAGATTACGGCGTCGGCAACCTGCGCTCGGTGGAGAAGGCGTTTCGGGCGGGCGGGGCGGAGGCCACAGTCAGCTCGGACGAGGCCGTGCTGCGCGGGGCCGAGAGGCTCGTGCTCCCGGGCGTCGGCGCCTTCCGCGCATGCATGGAGGCTTTGAAGGAGCGCGGCTTCGACCGTCTGGTGCGCGAGCGCGTCGCCGAGGGGACGCCGCTGCTCGGCGTCTGCGTCGGGATGCAGATGCTCTTCGAGGAGTCGGAAGAGTTTGGCCTGACGCCCGGGCTCGGGCTGCTGCGGGGGCGCGTGCGCCGTTTTTCCGAGGGCCTGCGCGTGCCGCAGGTCGGCTGGAATCAGGTCGAGTGGAGGCGCGGGCACGCGCTGGCCGAGGGCATCGTTGACAACACATTCTTCTACTTCGTCCACTCCTTCTACTGCGAGGCGGGGGAGGAGGCGGCGGTCGTCGGCGAGACGGAGTACAGCCTCGTTTACGCCTCGGTGGTCGCGCGCGGCAACGTCTGCGGCGTGCAGTTCCACCCAGAGAAGAGCCAGGCCGCGGGACTGCGGCTGCTCAAAAACTTCGCGGAAGGGTGAGGGATTGCGGCGTGCGGATTTGAAGCGGGACTGAAGGCAGCCTGACCCTTTATCTCTCCACCGATCCGCAATCCGAAATCCGCACCCGCATCCGAAAAATCATGCTGGCTAAACGCATCATCCCATGCCTCGACGTGAAGGACGGCCGGGTCGTCAAGGGCATCCGCTTCGTCTCGCTCGCCGATGCGGGCGACCCCGTCGAGCAGGGGAAGCGCTACGACGCGGAGGGTGCCGACGAGCTGACCTTCCTCGACATCACGGCCTCCTCGGATAAGCGCGCCATCGTGGCCGGGCTCGTCCGGCGCGTGGCCGACGAGGTCTTCATCCCGCTCTGTGTCGGGGGCGGGCTCGGCTCCATCGAGGACGTGCGCGCGGTCCTGCGCGCGGGCGCCGACAAGGTCTCGCTCAACACGGCCGCCGTCGAGCGCCCTGAGTTGATAACGGAGGCCGCGACGGTCTTCGGCAGCCAGTGCGTCGTGCTGGCCATCGACGCGCGCCGCAGCGAGGCCGAGGAGGGGGGCTGGGAGGTCTACACGCACGGCGGCCGTCGAAGCGTCGGGTGGGATGCCGTCGAGTGGGCGGTGCGCGCGGAGCGGCTCGGCGCGGGCGAGATTCTGCTGACGAGCATGGACCGCGACGGCACGCGCGACGGCTACGACATAGGGCTCACACGCGCGGTCTCGGACGCCGTCCGGATACCCGTTATCGCCTCGGGCGGGGCGGGGCGGCTCGAACACTTCTACGAGGCTCTGACCGACGGCGGCGCGAGCGCCGTGCTGGCGGCTTCGCTCTTCCACTTCGGCCAGTTCCAGATCGGCGAGGTCAAAGAGTACCTGCGCGGGAAGGGAGTCGTGGTGAGATGAACCTGAATCCATCGGAGGTCCGATTCGACGAGCGCGGACTCGTCCCCGCCGTCGTGCAGGACGCGCGCACGCGCGAGGTGCTGACGCTCGCCTACATGAACGAGGAGAGCCTGCGCCGCACGCTGGCCGAGGGCGAAACGTGGTTCTGGTCTCGCACGCGCTCCGAGCTCTGGCACAAGGGCGCGACCTCCGGCAACACGCAGCGCGTCGTCGAGGTGCGGCTCGACTGCGACTCAGACGCCGTCGTCGTGCTGGTCGAGCCTGCCGGCCCTGCCTGCCACACCGGCGCTGTCTCCTGCTTCGTCCCAGGCGTCGAGGCAGGGCAGGCCAGCGGCCAGCAGCCGCGGGGCGGGACCGGCGCGGGCGCTTCGGGCGGGGCCCGCGTGCAGGGCATCGGCGCCGTGCTGGAGGAGATTTACGGGGTCGTCGCTGCGCGCAGGCGCGAGATGCCCGCGGGCTCATACACCACCTACCTCTTCGAGAAGGGGCTCAACAAGATTCTGAAGAAGGTCGGCGAGGAGTCGGCCGAGACCATCATCGCGGCGAAGGACGAAGACAGGGGTGCGCTGACGAACGAGGCGGCCGACCTCGTCTTCCACCTCCTGGTCCTGCTGGTCGAGCGCGGGGTGACGCTCGAAGACATCGGGGGCGAGCTCGCGCGCCGGCGTGGCGGGAAGGGCGAGGAATGAGCGAGAGCGAACTGAAAGAGCTTCTGGACTTCAGCGTCGAGGCCGCGCGCGAGGCCGGCGAGATAACCCTCCACTACTTCAAAAAGAAGTTTGAGACCCGCCTGAAGGGGAAGGATAACTTCGTCACGCAGGCCGACCTCGAAGCCGAGGAGTTACTGCGCCGCAGAATCTCGGAGCGCTTCCCCGGGGACGCCATCCTCGGCGAGGAGGGCGGCGAGAGCCTCGGCACTTCCGGCCGGCGCTGGATCATAGACCCGATAGACGGAACCTACGCCTTCGTCCACGGTGTGCCCTTCTACGGCGTGCTGCTCGGCGTAGAGGCGGAGGGCGAGCCGGTCCTCGGCGTCGTCAACATCCCCGCGCTCGGCGAGATGGTCTACGCCGCGCGCGGCCTGGGCTGCTTCTGGAACGGCGAGCCGGCGCGCGTCTCCGAAACGGCCCGGCTGGAGGATGCACTGCTGCTCTCGACCGATTTCGGCTCGTGTGCGGCCCGTGGGTTCGGTGCGGCGGCGGAAGAGTTGCAGCGGCGCGCATCCATGCGTCGGACCTGGGGCGACTGCTACGGTTACGTCCTGGTCGCCACGGGTCGCGCCGACGTGATGCTCGACCCCTCTTTGAACGTCTGGGACTGCGCGGCGCTCCTGCCTGTGCTCGAAGAGGCCGGGGGGACGTTTTCGGACTGGCGGGGGCGCCGGACGATTCACGGCGGAAACGGCGTGGCGACAAACGGGAAGCTTTTTCCGGAAGTGATGCGAATTATCAAGGAAAACCAGCAGTCCGCCTAAAATTTCCCGTCCCTGCGAGTCAAAACGGTCGGGCCGTGGCTGCCAGGTGGCGCTTTGTGTGTCAATAGTCTACACTGCTTGCTCGCCGGCGGCACCCGGGCCTCTTTGACTCGCACCGGGGGTGCGGACCGAACGGCGGCGACACACGCGGAAAGGCTTTTCCCCAGCAATTTCTTCAGTTTAGGGTTAGCACGTTCGCTGGCATGGACATTGCAAATGGCTTTCGTGTCGGCCCTCGTCTGGCCGGCGGTAAGATACACAGGAGCAGTTTTTGGCTTTTCCCTGAGCGCCGGGTCGAAGCTTCCGAAGGCTCCCGCAACCCGGCGCCCTTGAAATCTTAGCTGCGGTCTGCCTCAAAGGGGTCTGACCCGGGATGAACCTTGAAGTCGATGAAGGGACGAAGAATGAAACCGATTAAGCATGCGGAGAAGGCGCTGGCGACGGTCGCCGGCGGCCTCTTCAACACAATCCAGTTTTTCAACCAGTACAGGCCGAACGAGTCGTTCACCCCGAAGTGGTCGGACAAGCCGCTCCTGAAGTCCTGGCAGAAGTCGAAGCCGCCGCTCGGCTTCCCGCGCACCACCGACAGCCTCTGCCCGAAGTGCGTCATCGAGGCGCGCAACAGGATTCTGAACGCGCCCGAGATCGACCCGACCATCCTCATCCAGGAGAAGGTCGGCGAGATCAAGGCGCAGATCATCGAGCGCGATGGCCAGATCTGGATGGTCAAGGACTGTCCCCAGCACGGCCACTTCGAGGACATCATGGCCATCGACTCGACCTTCCTCAAGCACATCGAATCGATGTTTCCGGGGCGCGACATCCAGGCGCACAACGACGAGGGGCTGCACGACCACGGCTCCTCCTCGATCAAGTTCGGCCGCGGCTCGGTCCTGACCATCGACCTGACGAACCGCTGCAACATGATGTGCGACCCGTGCTTCATGGACGCCAACCAGGTCGGCTTCGTCCATGAGCTCTCGTTCGACGAGGTCAAGGACATCCTCGACAAGGCCATCTCGATCAAGCCGCGCCGCCAGATGTCCGTGCAGTTCTCGGGCGGCGAGCCCTCTATCTCGCCGCACTTCATCGAGGCCATCCGCTACTCGCGTAAGGTCGGCTACAACTCGGTCCAGTGCGCGACCAACGGCATCGAGTTCGCCAAGTCGAAGGAGTTCTGCCGCGAGGCCGCCGAGGCGGGCCTGCGCTACGCCTACCTACAGTTCGACGGCATCGGCAACGACGCCAACTCGCACCGCCAGGTCGGCAACCTCTTCGACGTCAAGCTGCGCGCCATCGACAACCTGCACGAGGCCGGCGTCGAGATCGTGCTCGTCATCACGCTCGTCAACGGCATCAACAACGATCAGGTCGGCTCGGTCATCCGCTTCGCGCTCGACAACCCGAAGAAGATCGCCTTCCTCTCGTTCCAGCCCGTCTCCTTCACCGGCCGCGACGAGGAGATCACGGACGAGCGCCGCATGCAGCAGCGCTACACGCTCTCGCACCTCGCGCACGATGTGAAGACGCAGGTGGGCATCACCGAGCCGACGCGCGACTGGTTCCCGCTCTCCCTGATGGGGGCCTTCGCCGACTTCGCCGACCTCGCGCACGGGCCCGACGCAGAGTGGGGGCAGGTCTCATGCGGCTGCCACCCGAACTGCGGGGTGGGCACGGCCGTGATGATCGACAAGGAGACGAAGGAGATGGCTCCCGTCCCCGAGTTCCTGAACATCCCCGGCCTCGTCCACGACATGAAGCGCATCACGGACGCCGGGCGCGGCAAGTGGACTTCGAACCTCTTGATGGGCCTGACGCTCCTCAAGCACTACAACCCTTACAAGGCCCCGAGCCAGTTCTCGCTCTATGAGCTGTTCAAGAAGTTCGACAAGTCGTTCGGCCTGACGGGGCGTACCTACGGCCGCGTCGACGGCAAGCGCTCGAAGGAGGACATCGAGGCGCGCCGCTCCGACCGCTGGAACTTCCTCTTCATCGCGGGCATGTGGTTCCAGGACCTCTTCAACTACGACTTCCGCCGCACCGAGATGTGCATCATCCCGTACGGCACGCAGGAGGGCGAAATCTCCTTCTGCGCCTACAACACGGGCATCGGCTGGCGCAACATCATCGAGCAGATGCACCAGAACGCGACCGTGGCGCAGTGGTACAAGGAGCACGGCCGGCACGAAATCTTCGCCAAGAACAAGGAGGTCGCGCTTGAGGCCGCGCCCGTCAGCCTCGTCCTCAACGAGGTCGACCTCCAGCGCCCGAACAAGCCCCAGATGGAGGGGCCGAAGACGGCCGCCGAGGAGGCCGCGATGATGCGCAAGCTCTACCAGGAGATGGTGCTGAAGAAGAAGCTCGGCGCCGACGTCGAGAAGAACACGCCCGTCCAGATCAAGGGCCTCTCGCGCGTTAAATAGGGGAGGCGGCGAGGCGGCTCGCCCGCCCCCACTGCCGGGAAAGGGAAAGCCCCGCGGAAGTTTCAGCTTCCGCGGGGCTTTCCTTCGCGGCAGTGACGGGGCCGTGGGCGAGCCCGCTTGAATAAATCAGGGCGTTAAGGTGTAATGTCTGGCGGTTTAATCATATGGTTCGGATTCTTCTGACAAACGACGACGGCATCCATTCCGACGGCCTCACGAAGTTGGAGGAGGCGCTGCGCTCGCTCGGCGACGTCTACGTCGTGGCGCCGGCCGCCGAGATGAGCGGCGCCTCGCACAGCCTGACGCTCTCACGTCCCTTGCGCATCCGCCGCATCGACGAGCGCCACTGGTCGGTCGACGGCACCCCGACCGACTGCGTCACGCTCGCGCTCAACCAGATACTCGGCCCCGACGAGATGCCCGACGTCTGCTGCTCGGGCATCAACCACGGCGGCAACCTCGGCGACGATGCGACCTACTCGGGCACGGTCGCAGGGGCGCTCGAGGCCACCATCCTCGGCGTGCCGGGGCTGGCCTTCAGCCTGGTCGCGCGCGAGAACTTCGACTTCACGGAGGCCGCGCGCTTCGCCGTGACGGCCGCGCGCAAGGTCCTCGCCGAGGGGCTGCCCGAGGGGACGCTCCTCAACGTCAACGTCCCGCCGGGCGAGATCAGGGGCGTGCGCGTCACGCGCCAGGGCATCAAGAAGGCGCGCCCCATCATCACCGAACACATCGATCCGCGCGGCAAGGCCTACTACTGGATCGGCGAGGAGTACTACGGGTCGAGCACCGAGGACGGGACCGACTACGCGGCCGTCGAGGCGGGCTGCGTCTCGGTCACGCCGATGCGCAGCGACATGACGAACCACAGCGCGCTCGACGCGCTCGACCTCTGGAACCGGCTGCGTCCCGAGGAGGTCGGCGAGCAGGCCGAGGACCAGCCCGCGGGGCTCGGTTGAAAGGGTTCGGGGTCGGGGGAAGAGTGCCCGTGAGTTCTTCGTCTTCAAACTGGTCGGCCGCGCAGTCGTCGAGCTTCCGCATCCCGCGCCAGCGCATGATCGAGCGGCTGCGCGACCACTACGGGATACGCGACCAGCGCGTGCTGGCGGCCATGGCCGACGTCCCCCGCCACCTCTTCGTGCCGGACGCGCTCCAGGGGCGCGCCTACGGCGACCACGCCCTGCCCATCGACGCCAACCAGACCATCTCCCAGCCCTACATCGTCGCGCGCATGACTGAGCTGCTCGAAGCCGACCGTTCGAGCCGCGTGCTGGAGATCGGCGCGGGCTCGGGTTACCAGACGGCCGTGCTCGCGCGTGTCGCCGGACAGGTCTACGCCATCGAGCGCATCGCGGAGCTGGCGCGCCAGGCGCAGTCGCGCATACGAAGCCTCGGCATCCACAACGCCACCGTCAAGTGCTTCGACGGCACGATGGGCTGGAGCGCGCACGCGCCCTACGACGCCGTGCTGGTCGCGGCCGGGGGCCCCGAGGTGCCCGAGCCGCTGCTCGCACAGCTCAAGGTCGGCGGGCGGCTCGTCATCCCCGTCGGCCCGACGCGCGAGGCGCAGCGGCTCGTGCGCGTGATCCGCGCCGAGGACGGCTACAAGCACGAGGAGCACGGGTCGTGCGCCTTTGTCCCGCTCATCGGGCGCTACGGCTGGTCGGACGGCAGTTGAAGGGCGCACGGCCAGCGCCGGCGCGAGCTTTTCGGTAATAGGGATTCAGAGGGCAGACCAAGTTGAAGAAGCTGTTCGGGTTCATCCGCCGTGTCAAGGAGTGGGTCGAGGGCTACGCGGAGAAACCGCACGCGGCCTGGGCGCTGTTCATCATCGCCTTCACGGAGTCTTCCTTCTTCCCCATCCCGCCCGACGTGCTGCTGATCGCGCTCGCCGTGGTGGCGCCGCGCAAGTCCTTCAAGTACGCGCTCATCTGCTCGGTCGGGTCCGTCACCGGGGGCATGTTCGGCTACCTCATCGGCAAGGAGTTCTTCGAGTTCGTCGGCCGCCCCATCATCGAGTTCTACGGCGTCGAGGGGCAGTACGAGAAGGTCAGGCAGTTGTACCAGGAGAACGCCTTCGCCGCCATCGCCGTCGCCGGCTTCACGCCGATACCCTACAAGGTCTTCACCATCGCCGCCGGGGCCTTCGACATCTCGTTTGCGACACTCGTCACGGCCTCTGCCCTCAGCCGCTCGGCGCGGTTCTTCCTCGTCGCCACCCTCTTCTTCTTCTACGGGGCGCGGATCAAGGTTTTCATCGACCGCTACTTCGAGCTGCTGACCATCGTCTTCAGCGTCCTCCTGGTGCTCGGCTTCGTCATCGTGCGCTGGGTGCTGTGAATAAACGGCCTTCCTGTTTGACACGGCCCCCCGCGGCACTTAGAATGCCTGAGCGGTTAATCCGCTTGTCGGGGCGTGGCTCAGCCTGGTAGAGCGCTCGGTTCGGGACCGAGAGGTCGGAGGTTCGAATCCTCTCGCCCCGATTTAGAAAAGCCTTCAATCTTGAGAGATTGAAGGCTTTTTCTATTTGCCGTTTTCTCGAACGTGGATGGTAGCGGTGAAATGCGCCGCCGCGACCTCGCCCGAAGAGATGGGCGGCAGCTTATCTGCCCCTCGAACGCACTTTCGAGTGTCCCCGTCTGCGGGGGCCGAGCTCCTGCCGTTCGACGTGTCCTAGAAGTTAAGCCTCAGCGCGAGCTGGACGGAGCGCGGGCCGCCGACCTGGTAGAGGGGGCTGAGGCCGCCGTTGACCCCGCCGGTGCCGAGGCTCCGCGCCAACGTCTGCGTGCTCAGGCCGAAGAGGCGGCTCCCGAGGTCGCCGACGGGGTCGCCGAAGTTCGGATGGTTGAAGAGGTTGAAGAACTCGGCACGCAGTTGCAGCCGCGCGCGCTCGTTGAGCGTGAACTGCCAGCGGACGGCGAGGTCGACCTGCCAGAGGCCGAAGCCGCGCAGTGCGTTGCGCCCGAGCGTGCCCTGCCGCCCCGACGCGGGGGCGAACGCGGCCGGGTTGAGGCGACGCCCGCCCGGCGCGCGTGGGTCTTCGAGGTAGACGGGCACGCCGCCGACCAGGTCGGGCCGCCGCGCTTCGACGAGGTCGCCGAAGAAGACGCCCGTCGTCCGGAGCACGTTGACGGGCGTCGCCGTGCGCGCGCGGAAGATGGCGTCGAGCGACCAGCCGCGAAGGGGCGCGAGCGCCGGTGCGCGGCGTTCGGGGCCCGGCAGGTCGTATGTGACGGCGCCGCTCAGGGAGTGGCGCACGTCGAAGGTCGAGGGACCGCGTTCGGCGCGCGTGTCGAGCGAGCCGACGAAGAGCAGCCCGCTCGAAGAGTCGTCCGAGTCGTCGTCGAGCGAGTGCGACCAGGTGTAGGAGGCGTGCGCCTGGAAGCCCTTCGTGAGCCTGCGCGCGTAGACGGCCTGGAGCGCGTGGTAATCGGACGAGCTGCTGTTGGTCGTCAGGCGCACGACCGAGAAGTTCGGGTTGGGGCGCAGCAGCGCCGTCTGCCTGAGCAGCCGACGCCCGGCCGCGCCGACGTATGAGAGCGAGAGCGACTGGCGGCCGCCAAGCGGCTGTTCGAGCGCCGTGCTCCACTGGAGCGTGTAGGGCAGGCGCAGGCCGGGCGCGAAGGCGTAGATGGTGCCGTAGGGCGGGTCGAGGCTGATGGGGGGCGGCACGGCCTGCGAG